>Ga0256914_1003345_pt1 | contig 12674 bp, 4 predicted proteins | sample HulkmetaG_FD_191571 | JGI IMG/M metagenome (GOLD analysis project Ga0256914, IMG submission 191571) | Hydrothermal chimney microbial communities from Main Endeavour vent field at the Juan de Fuca Ridge, Pacific Ocean - Hulk | ecosystem: Environmental > Aquatic > Marine > Hydrothermal vents ...
GTTCTCTTTAAAATATTGAGGCATTGTTACTATATCCGGATGTTTTTTTCTTATTTTCTGAAACCCCATAACTCCTGTAGATTCAGGCATTAAACCTGTAAGAATACTTGCCCTTGATGCCCCGCATACCGGCCATTGACATTGATTATTCTTAAATACAACTCCTTCTTCTGCAAGTTTATCAATATTGGGACTGATTATATTTTTATACCCATATGCTTTAAGCATAGGCTTTAAATCATCTACTGCTATAAATAAAACATTCATTCTTTTATTTTTTGAAACAATTTTTGCCAATGCACTCTCTGTTAATGCCGCATACATAAAACCTGTAACTGCTGTTTTTAAAAATACTCTTCGAGATTCGTTGTAATTTTCCTTCATTTTTTCCTCCTGATTAACTATAAATTTCTATTTTATGATTATTTCAAAAACTAACGAACTCTTTTCTTTACTTCCAACTTCAGGGGCAATCCATCGTACCCATTTTATTTTATTTTTTGCAGGTCTAATACGACTATAATCCGCTGAAGTGTAACTCTGATCAGGAAACTTATTCGTAGAATATTCCGAAGTCCATGCTGTTATTCCTGAAAGTTTATAATCTGTAAAGTATGATACATTACTTGCAACAGCCTCGTAAATAAATGCATTATAAATTGTATTTGTTGCCTGATTAGAAACTATTAATGTATACGAAATTTTTGCACCCGGTATTGCTGAATACGGCGTCCGCTGATTACTTATATTTGTAACTGACTTTGAAATAGAAATAATTACTATTGAATAATATTTATAATATTCGTCAGCTCCTATGTCAAAAGCACTTACATAATTATTTATTCCATCTGCATCGAAAGGACGAATATCTCCCCAAAAATCGTTCGTAATTCCAAAATTTATTACATTGGTTCCCCTATCTATACAAATACTGCTTGAACTAATCTGTAGAAAATTCGTATTATTAACCTCTGTAGAAATATATTGAGGATCAGACGATAAATTATCTCCGCCCCACCCGGTCCCAATATTCTCATTTCCTCCCGTATTACTCCATACATTATTAAAATTCACCCTGCTAAAACTTACTGCTGCTTCAGCATTAACACCTATGGCATCATTATACGTTACAAGATTGTTTAATAATATAATATTATTAAAACTATTTGTCCCTTCAAAACTAATTCCGTCCTGTCCATTATTGTAGACTGTATTATTAATAATTTCCCAATTATTCATATCAACAACACTTGCATTTAATCTTATACCGTCTCTGGTATTATTATAAACTATATTATTATAAATTCCACCATAATTACAATTTCTTATATCAATCCCATCCTGATTATTATAACATTTATTTCCTGTTATTAATACATTAGAACTTCTTGACTGTATTCCGGACCCGTTAGTCATATTATAAAGAAAATTATTCTCTATTTTACACCCTGTCGACGAAGAGCCTATATATATATTTCCGTATAAAGAATCACCTCCCTTAGCTGTATTCCCTATTTGACAACTTCTGATAGTTACAAAACTTCCTCTAACATCAATTCCAGTATCATAACCGGGATTACTGTATAAATCAATTTTAATACCTTTTATTGTTATATAGTCATCATTAATATAAATGTTATTGCTTACTATTACCGGTGAATGACCCGGATAATTTACAATTTTTATATCATTTTCTTCACTTGTAGAATATCTATCAATATATACCTGTTCATTATATCTGCCGTTTAACACATAAATTATTACATTATTATTATTTTTTTTTAAACTTGAAGAGAGCCCATTATTTGTATAAATATAATCAACTGCGATCTGGATATTTGTAGCAGCAGAAGATACAGTATCATAAGGTTTTTCACATCCAGTTGAATTTTTATCAACATACATAATTATAGTTCTATTAACTTCACCTACCATTGCCGAAGCAGGCCAATCAACAACGCAAAACGGTGTTTCAGAAGTACTATTATAGGCTTTTACCCAATAAAAATATTTCACACCTGTTTTAACAGAATAATCTTTATAAGAGTTACTCTCTGCACTGATACCGGCTATTGCTACTGCTGAATTTGTATTATTCTCTGTACTTTTAAATAAAGTATATGAAGTAACATTAGGTATTTTTTCCCATTTTATTTCTATATAAGGAGCCGAAGGCGGGTTGCTTCCGGCAGCTCTAATCCATGATGGTGAAGGCAGCCAGGATACAGTCTCTACTTTTTTTGTATTAATAAGCATTGCAGTAACAGAATACTTCTCAATATGTAAAGTAAATGCACTCGTATTGGTAAATAATTCATAATATGGTACAACTGCATCAACATTAGTAGGACCGCCCCATTGATATCCGCTTTTCTCTCCGTTTAAGGATATATCTGTATTAGTCAAATCATCGCCTGTTAATACCCAAATATTTGCTTCGCCCTGCAAATTCAATTCTGCTGTATAATTTACTGAGTCTTCATTAATAATAATAACTCCTAACTTACTATTGTCATTATTAAATCTGCTGGCAAAAACAAATATTTTACTGTTATCTGAAGAAGATTCTATTAATTGATCTCCAAATTTTGCATTAAACATCCATGTAATATAGTATTCAGGATACGGCATAAACGGCGGAACATTTGTATTAACACCACCTGCTTTTTGATTTATTAGACTAAAAGTTCCCTGTTCCCCGGGAACTTTAAAATAATCCCAGCCTCCAAAAGGCGTGTGAATACTTGCATCATTATATCCTGTCTCAAGCATATATCCGTAAATCTTTGCCAGAGTAATAGCTCCTGTAACTTCCACAGGATCAGAATAACCGTCTTTGCCTAAATTAAATGCGGATACAGAAAATCTTATATCAGAGGCTCTGTTTGGAACAAATTCTTTTATCAAATTATCCCATCTTAATTTTCTAATTATCCAGCTGTCAGCATCTTCTATTGTCTCCTGAGGTGTAATACTTGTATCTTTTTCCACAGTATCATCAAAAAGAAGACCGCCAAAATGATGATATACAACATAATCAACCCTATCTGCAAGTCCAGGCGCTGTTAATACATCTTTAGACCAATTATAATATTTAAGTCTGGGGTCACAAAATACACCTATATGTATAGAAGGATCAACTGCTTTCATAGCATCCATAAAAAGAGCAGCCTGGGAACCGTATATATTTCCATCCGGTTCTGACCCTCCTTCGTCAGTATACCAGTCACCGTTAACTTCATTTCCAACTTCCCAATACTTTACATTATATGGTTCAGGATGACCCCGTGAAGCACGAACTGCTGCCCAGTCTATTCCTCCATTAGGATTCGATCCGTCATTAGGCGAATTACAATATTCCACTAAATCAGCAGCAAGTTTTATTGCATTGGTAAGATTTCCGTCATATAAAGTAGTATAATACTGACGATATCCGTAATTTAAAGTTATCTGCTTTACTGAAAACCCGAGTTCTTCTGCATATCTGAAATGTTCATCTATATCTACATAAAAAGAATTTGTCCATTTATTCCAGCCCTGAGAAATAGCATACGGAGGATAATCTTCGTTCCAAAAATAAGTATTTCCTGCCCACCACCTTAAAAAACGCGACTTTATCCTCCTGATTCTTTCTTTTGAAGTTTCATCCAACATATCTTCATCTTTTTCAACCGTAACATTTAATCCGAATAAACCGGGATTAATATTGCGAATAATATTTGTTTTTATAATAATATGAACAACTTCTCCGCCCGAATACGGTACTGTAATACCGCTATTGGTAATTCCGGGGAAATCTTTTACTGTATAATCTTCTTCAAAAGGATCTCCATGCGGAAAAATATTATCGCTTATCATTTCAAGAACTGTTGATTCCCCTGATTCGCCTATACTGTTATACGCTTTTACCCAATAGTAATAATACTGATTTGTCATTAAATCAAAATCTGTATATATTGTCTGATTTTCACCCAATCCTGCTATTGCTGTAGCAGTACTTATATTGTTAACCGAACTTCTAAAAAGAGTGTATGATGTTTCAGTAGAAACATCATCCCATTTAATAACTATATTTAAATAATATTTACAATTTTCAATATAATTACTGCATTCTATGGTATTTGCAAAACCTCCTGTTATACCGTCAGGGATCTCAGGCTTATATAAACATGTAAATGTTACAGAAGAAAATCCGGAACTTCCTAATAAATTATATGCTTTTATCCAGTAATAATTGGTTACTCCCAGAGAAGAAGATGCATCTATGTAATTTGTTAAATTTTCCCCTACTCCACCTATCACTGTTGCACTATTAGTATCATTAGAAGTACTTCTGAAAAGAGTATATGATGATTCATTCGCAACATTATTCCATTCTATAAAAACTTTTTCACCGGAATAATAAGAAAGCACCGGGGAAGGTTCTAAAGGAACTGAAGATGGAGGCTGTGGTGTATTTGAAGCAACTAACGAATATCCTGCACTATATCCCTCTTCTTGATACGATTTTACCCAATAATAATATGTAGTACCGACTGTAACATTTTGATCAATATAATTAGTTGTATTTTCAGTTAATCCAATAATATTAGTTGCGAAATTTGTATCATTAACTGTACTTCGAAATAAAGTATAACTTGTTTCATTATCCGCATCATCCCATTTAATACTAAGTGCACTGTAATCATTTGTTATAAGTGCTACTTGCACATTAGGTATCTCCGGCAAAATTGCATAATAAACTTTTAAATAAGGATGTTGTTCAACTGTTCCGTTATCTGCTGCTATAATATTTGCATAATCATATGTTGTATGATTTTCATTACTTACCGGCCTTTGCCGGATTTGAAACCAATTACTTGAATTGTCTAAACTCCACGGTTTAGCATGATTTATATCATACTGTACTTGGGGAGCAACAGGAATTGAATACCATATATCTGTAGTAGTATAATTATAAGAAATAAAATTCGATTCATAACATATTATATTAGTAGCATCTAAAGAGTCAACATTAGTATTAAAGTCAACATGATCAATATAAATAGGATTACAAACAGTCGGATCTCCCGACGCGGAATCTATATAAAAAAATAATGTTGCAGATGTTACATAAATATTATTAAAAGCAATACTTTTTAGATCTATTCCTATTAATGCATACCACTCTCTTCCTGTTAAATTAGCATAACCTACAGAACTTCGGTTAGCATCATATGAAGCCTGATTTCCGTTATCTTTAACTTCACCATCCTGATAAATATTATTTAAAGTTATTGATGTAATATTTATTCCTTTTAAAAAATATACATTGCTCATAAACAGCAAGAAAAAAATACTTGTTTTTTTTACTGTAGTCATACATTTAAACAAGTCTTAATCTCCCAATTCTTCCTCCGGCATATCGTCCATTGATTCTGCTTCTTCTTCCTCTGATTTAGTAAAACCTGTTTTAGAAGCTGAATTAATTTTTTTACTTTTTGCTGAATTAAATTTAATAGATGTTGTGAAAAAATGAGTACCAAAATTTCCTGTTAAATCTGTTATGGAATATCTGAATCCGTAATCAAAATTTATTATATATTTATTCAAATTGAGAGAATAACCTGCACCAAGAGAAAAATCCATACCATCTGTAATTTCTCTTAAATATATTCCGGCTCTTACAAATATTGACTTATTAAATAAAACTTCTGCTCCTCCGGCAAGATCTATATTATCATTTATATAATTTGCATCAACATCAAAAATAAGAAAATTTTTCAATGTTGAGTATGAGAACCCGAACTTAGCTGAGAAAGGCTGAACAACACCTGTATATCCTATTTTAGGCTGATTAATATCATAAATAACAGCACCCATTGAAAATCTATCGTTTTCTATAATAACAATACCTACATCAATTCCTATTGCTGTAGTAGGAATACTATAAAGTGTATTTCCTTCAAGATCACTGCTCCAGCGGGGTATTTTAAAATTTATTCCTATGCTTTTTCCCGGAGACAGCATATAACCATATGATAAAACATAAAGAGATTCACTGTAACTTATATTATCATCAACTCCTACACTAAAATGATTTATTCCTAAACCTACTGCACCGTATTTTTCAAGATTTACAGCACCGGAAAAATTCCCCTGTATTAATGTCCCGAAATCAAGTCCAGCATACATATCACCACCTGTAATTCCTGCAGCAATATAGTTTATCCGCGTTATACCGGCAGGATTAACAAAAATTGATGCTTCGTCGTCACTTAATCCTGCATATGCGCCGCTTAATGCGATATATCTTGCATTACCCATAAAAGTCCTGTCAAACGCACTTTTTAAATTTATTGGAATAAGAAATAAACTTAAACTTATCATAATAATTAATGTTCTTATATATCTCATCCTATTTCCTCCTTATTATAAACTAATTAAAAACTTGGCAAAAGCCTGGCTCTCTTCCAGTAAAAACCCTGATGCTTCAAACTCTTCTTTAACATATTTATATCCTATAGTAACAGCAACCGGCAGTCCGGGACGACTTGATTTGAAAATATTTTGCTGGCCTTTAACAACAAACTGAAGTGCATAAGTTGTCCTGTCGGATGTATTCTCTTCTTTATAATAATCTGTTAATTGTCTGGATTGAATACCTCCTATTAAATATATATCACCTGTAAAATTATACTGCGCCTTAAAAATAGTTGCCCGTAACTTCATATCTTTTGTCTGATCTGCAATAATACTGTCAGAGGATATGAGTATTCTCATACCATCAGGTTCATAGAAGTAATTCTTTCCCCGTACCATCTTAAACTGAGGTATCAATGATAATTTCTTCATAAACGGCACTTTATATTTATAACCGATTTTTAAAATATCCCACCCGAATATATTCTTTCTGTCATCAAAATATCTTATATTATATGTTCTTCTTGTTTTAACTGCTGCTCTTAATCCTTTATAATTAATTAACTTTATCTCACCTGCAAATTTAAATATGGAATTATCCTGATACGCAAGAGAATCTTCTATTAATTTGTAAGTATTAAGACTTATATAATTATCTTTAATCTTATCACTTACTTTATTATATGCAAAACGACCTCTTAGTCTTACTTTATTAAATAATTTATACGAAATACTATATCCTGCCATAAAAGAAACTGTTGTATTTGTAGGCTGCGATATCATTTTATTATATACTCCGCCTATAATAAAATTTCCCCAATTAAACGGCGTTATTCTAACATAACCCTTTGTACCGGTCCTATCCCTGTCATACGGAAAATCAGGATCTAAATCATTCTCTTCATAATCCATTATTCCGTTATTATTTATATCTTCAAAAAATAAAGGTGATGCTGTAAAATATCTATCACAATCAAATAACATAAAATCTTCTTTATAATCCGGTATTTTATTATCATTTTTATTATATTCAGAATAAATTACAGCAGATTGCGGCTCATTAAAATATTCATCCCCTACTTCATACGGAAAATATGAATCAACTCTTGTTAAATCTTCATCAAGATAAGCATCTTTATCATCATCATCATCTACAGCCCAGGATGCTCCATATTTATCAGATATATTCCAGTATGTTACAGATAATGCTACCTTCGGCTCTTTAACTATATCTTCTAATAAATTAGAATCTTTTAGTTTTACTGTTAATGCATTTGCATTTATGACTTCACCAACAGTGGTATAAGATGTGTATTGTGTGTTATCCACATTTAATACTTCTCCGCCTTTAACTATAGTATGATCCTCTCGAGTGTTATAATCGTATTCTATATTATACTTTATATTACCAATTGTTCCGCTGAAATCAACTCCGTATATGGTAGCCTCTTTTGTAACTACATCTCCTAACTTTAAATTTTGTCCATTGGTATTTATATACGAATTTAAAAATTCTAAAAACGATCCGTTATCCGAATGAAATCCGTTGCGAAGCTGCTGATGTACATAAGTTACTCCAAGATAATTGCCTTTTAATATTTCAGGCATAAAATCAATTGTTCTTCCAATATCTATTTTTGACCTGACAGCATAAAATAATCTGTCATTTATATTTATGGCTTCATCAATATCATAGACATACTGCGATACTTCTCTGAATTTAGGTGTGGCAAACGCTTTTAATCTAAATTTATATGATTTTTCGCCTGATGCATATGATTTTTTCTTGCTCTTATTTTTTTTCTTTTTCTTTGATGTGGATTTAACAGTATATCCAGAATTTCCTAATTTTAAATCATATCTGAGTCCGTATAAAGTAAGTTTTTTTAATGTGTACGGCGTAAAAAACATTGCAACTTTTCCACCCATTATAATTCTGTTATAATAATTATTAATAGGAAATTCTATACCTGCTGATAAATACTTAAACCATACTGTTTCATACGGTTCGAATTGAAACTCTTCTCTAAAAGTTCCACCGTAACTCTCTGCAAGATAATAATTATTTACTGTGTGATTCAACATAATTAATGGGATGCCGTAAATAATGTGATTACCAAACATATCATATATATTTCTATTACCAAAAACTTCTGCCCTTGCTTTTATAAGAGTTTCTTCGTCAATGACATTATTTATAACCGCCTGTAATGCTTCACCGGATAAAGTCGGAGGCAGTACATAACTACCGCCATATATATCTCCACCTAATGGGTCAAACTGTGCTAAAACAATATACGGAAATAATAAAACAATAAATATTAATGTTATTCTTTTCATAAATTCCTCCTTATTCTATTTTACGAGTAAAACTACACCAGCTTCTTCTTTCTTCCCGTCAAATCTTACTTCGTATATATATGTTCCTCCATTTAATTCATTTCCACTATCATCTTTTCCATCCCAGATTAAAGAATAATTATTTGCTACAGATAAATCATCTGCCAGCGTTCTTACCAGCCTTCCTGATATATCGTATATTTTTACTGAAAGTTTTACACTTGATTTCGGCTTAATATTAATCATTATAGAACTGTTATCCGGTGTTATATATTTCTTTGAAAAAGAAACTGTAGAAGAAATTTTCTCTGTTGCCGGGAATATTCCAAATAACCCTAAAAGAGACAAATCTATATTAACAAGTTTATTTACTGTATCTACTGTACCTCCCAGATATTTCCATGTATTGTTATTAAAAAGAAATACAGATAATTTATTCTCTGCATAACTTGATTCTGAAGACATATCATAGGTTTCAGGATAGCCGTTATTATTTACATCATTATACGGAAAACTTACACTTATTTGTCCCGGAAGCATATTTCCGGATGTATTATATTCCTCCATATATCTCGTTACTCCAAACTTAACTTCCACCAGATCATAAGGATCATCAGGACTATCTCCTACTATTTTAACATATCTTGTTTTCTGATATTTTTCATCTATATCTATACTAAGCACTTGCTGTTTTGAACCGAGAACATCATGATAAATCGCAACTTCGCTCCATGGACCTGCTTCGTTTTCAGCTACAAGCAATGTTAGATTACCCCATTCTCCATAACCGCCTAATGCTCCATATAGTTTAATATTTGTAAATCTTACAACTGCTCCTAAATCAAATAAATAATAAGAATCTTTTGCACGACAATAATTAGCAGTATTTGTATCTCCGTCTAATATATAACTTATTGGCTCATCCATATCAGGATAACTTACTATTTTTATTTCCGGTTCCGGACCAATTTTATATACTTTTATCTGATAGGCAGTTATTAAATCACCAAGTATTTCTGAAACTCCTGCTGTACTTAAATTCTTAGCATAATCATATCGAGGTATAAATTCAATCTTACTGTTAAACCCTAAATTATTAGGATTAATATTTATTACTACAAATTTAGCAGCAGGACCGTCTAATAAATAATCTATTCCATTTGTACTGTATCCTACATTGAAATAATATGTATTATCCTTATCAAGTGAAAATGAATACTCTTTGATATTATTTGAAACAATTATATATCTACTCAAAGGAGTCTTTATAGGTGAAGTTGATTTATAAATTCTAAAATCAGTAATATTATTAATTCCTGAAGGAAGTGACCATTCAAGTTTTATATTATTTTTACCGTCTATACTCTCTACATAAGTTTTTAAATTAATTGAAGGCATAGTTGTAACACTCGCCACAGAAGTAGGCGGATTACTGCCGCCGGCATTAAATGCTTTTATCCAGTAATAATATGTAGTTTCAGGTACAACACTCGTATCAGTATAATTAGTTATATCGGTGTTAACCTGTGCTATCTGCACAGCATCAGAAAAACTGTTTACAGTATTTCTATATACAGCATAATATGTTTCATTAGATACATTGGACCACTGAATTTTTACTGAAGTCGTTCCTATTTCTATAACATTTAAGTTAGCCGGAGTATCCGGAGGCCAGACTACCGGAATGGAAACAGAAGTACTTGATGAAAAATCAGATGCTCCTTTTACATTATAGGCTTTTACCCAGTAATAATAGGTAGTATTAACAGCAACTGATGCATCTGTAAAACTTGAAATCGAATAATTAACTCCTGCTATTGAAGATGCAGTTGCAGAATTATTAACTGTATTCCTGAAAAGAGTATAACTTGTTGCTGTACTTACAGGTGCCCAGTTTACTACTACTCTGTGATTTACTGTATCAACACTGCTCGTTATCCACGAAGGAGCATATGCATTCTCTAAATAAGCTGATTTTACATTAGTTCCTGACGATCCTGTATCATTATTTGCCCGAATCCAGAAATAATTGGTTTTATATAAATCAGCACCTGTAAAAATTATATTTGTAATATTTTTAGCGGGATTAGTTACGATCGATGCTGTTGAAAAATCATTTGTAACACTCCAATAAAGCGAATAATTAGTTTCATTTGCAACATTCTGCCATATAACATTTACATTTGTTCCTGAAAATTCAGCAGTATAAAATTGCGGGGTTGCAGGAGGTGTTGCAGGAACAGCAGTAAAATTAGAAGCAACCAGAGAATATCCGGAAGCATTCAAACCCAGATACGACTTTACCCAGTAATAGTACTTAGTATTAGCAGCAAGTCCTGTATCTATAAATGAAGTAACATCTGCTCCAACACCTCCTATTACAATAATTCCGGTATTTGTGTCATTAGAAGTATTTCTAAACAAAGTATATGAAGTCTCATTATCAACATCATCCCAAGATAAGATAGTACTTTCATAATCATTCGGGTTAAGAGTTGCTGTAAAATTTGTCGGGGTATCAGGTATAGCAGGAATATATGTAATCTTTAATATCTGATTTGTCGTGGCGCCCGTATCACTAATTGCTAAAAAATTTGTACCACCTGTTGGGGTTCCCTCTGTAAAAATCATTACTGAGAAACTGCTTAAACCATTAGTGTAAACACACCTTACAGCATTTAAAACATTGAAATTAGTAATATAAACATTAGCGGCGGCGGCTGACCCAGGGTCATTATATGTTAAAAATTTATGCAGATTGGTTGAAGCAGGATTATAATCACCGCTGTTTACTGTTCCGCCGAAATCAACAAGACTGAAGTAATAAGGATTAAAAACTGTGGGATCTCCTGCTGCAGCATATTGATTTCGTTCAATCTGTAAAGTAGCACTTGTAACAATTATATTCGCAGGAAGACTTACAGGTATAGAAAAAAAGCCTCGAGCCATAGAATAGGCTTTCCATTCACCAATACGAAAACGAGTCTGGTTTGTCGTAGCATTGTTATTATCTTTTACATATCCGTCTGCTTGTGTATTTTTATTAGTAAAATATACTGTTGTTTCAGCTTTAAGATTTGCAACATAAATTAAAGATACCATAAACAAGAATAATAAAACCAAAAACTGTTTACCATTTAAACGCATAAACTACCTCCTGAAATAAACTTCAATATTTTAGAAACCGCTTCCAGAATATTTTATTAAAATCCACTTAAAATTTTTACACTTGTACTTAATTTTTAAAATTTACTTTATGCGAGTCCCACTTCTTTAGGAAGCGTTTCCATTTAATTTTACATTTTATCATTCCGTATAATATTATACCTCTTTATTTTTAAAAGTCAAGTAAAAATTTATTTTTTTCTGTTTTTTTAATTTTATAACTATATTACAATTCTAATGGAGAAACATAATCTCCTTTTTCCTTCTGTAATTTCTCTAATCTATCTTTCTGCGCTTCTATTGTTTCAAAAACTATTGCTGATGTATTCGGTATCTGTTCTTTATATATTTTTAAAATTCTATCTATCTTTGCTAAATTTTCAGGAATACGAATTGTAAACTGTTCTATATACGCATCTTTACTGTAATCTTTATTTAATACCTCTTTAAATAATTTTTCCAGATCTTCATAAACAGGAATAAGTCCTGTTGGTGATTTTATAGCATCAGCTTCATTATGAATTCGTAAATCCATCCATTTCAGCCAGACAGCTTTATCTGTTTTATCATTTAAAAATTTTCCTTCTTTATTCTTAAGAAAATAATTTACAGAAAAAATCTTTGGTGCCTTTTCAGCCTTTTGTCCGAAATCTATATTATTCTGTATATATTTTGCTATTGGAATCGATAAAAAATCCAGGTTAGACATAGGATTAAACTTTCTTACACCCACCTGTCCGAGTGTAGCAGCAGTGGTTTCAGATTCT
>Ga0256914_1003346_pt1 | contig 12666 bp, 14 predicted proteins | sample HulkmetaG_FD_191571 | JGI IMG/M metagenome (GOLD analysis project Ga0256914, IMG submission 191571) | Hydrothermal chimney microbial communities from Main Endeavour vent field at the Juan de Fuca Ridge, Pacific Ocean - Hulk | ecosystem: Environmental > Aquatic > Marine > Hydrothermal vents ...
ATATTTTAAAACCCGGTGGGGTTTTCTGATTATTTTTTTACTTATTTTCACACTGAATAACATTTCTCTGTTTACCGGATTTATTTCCGGTTATTTCATCATTTTTCCGGCACTGTTTGCTTTTTTTACCGGCTTCCATGTAGCGGTGATTGGTTACGACATGATGGGCTGGAAAGGCATCTGGCATATGCTGGTCAATCCGGTGGCCTGGCTGGAGTTTCCCGCAGCATGGATTAGCACGTCGCTGGGGTTTCGTCTGGCTCTCACCGTTCTCACCGAACATAGCTATTCCGCCGCCACACAAACTTTCCGCGAACTGTTTCCCCTCTATCAAAAGTACGTAATGACCCTGCTGTTCCTGGCGGCTTTATTGGAAGCAGCCCTGATTCGTTTTGCCGATTCCATGCAAAATAAATAGACCGACACATTTTCTGCGGATTGAACGGTCGATACCACGTTCGTTATTCGGGAATGCTTACCGGGAATGGTTTTTTAATTTCTGATAGTAATCCTGCACACGTACCACATACTGCTGGGTTTCGCGGAATGGTGGTATGCCATTGTATTTCTTTACGTTGTTGGGACCAGCGTTGTAGGCAGCCAGCGCTTTTTCCACGTTTCCCTGAAACTGATCTAACAATTTTGCCAGATATCGGGCTCCGCCGCGGATGTTCTGTTCCGGATCCAGCGGGTCTTCCACACCCATTTCCAGCGCAGTGCTATCCATTAGCTGCATCAGTCCCCGGGCGTTTTTAGGGGACACGGCTGTGGGATTCCCGCCGGATTCCGCCAGAATCACAGCCCGGATTAAATCCGGGTCCACTCCGGTTTCTGCTGCCGCCTGCTGAATATGCCGCTCGAATCGGCCAATTTTATGGCGAACTTCCTGCAACAGATACCGACTGACTCCCTGGTGTGCTCCAGTTCTTCGCGCTTTGCCGGGCCAGCGCCGCAGTTCCGGAGCTGCTTCTCCCTCCCGGTGCATCGGTTCCCCGGAAAGCTGCTGATACACCATCTCGGCAATCCCCAGCCGCGTTTCCAGCGCCATTTTTTCGGAAAGCTTTTCGTCAAACATGCTCTGGATAATCTCGCCCCCCAGCCCTTTGCCAAACAGGCCGGATTTGGGTACGGTTTTGCGCATGGTTTTTAGCATGTAGTAGATAAACAGCGCTTCGAATTGTTCGGCGGCCTGTTTCAATTCCCGGGGATTCCCGGACTTCTGCTTTAGCTTTTCCAGCTGACTCTGAAGCAGTGCCTCATCCGGTGAAATTTTGGGCTGAAAGGAACTCACCGTCTATTTCCCCAATCAATCGGTTTACGAATGGTTTCATCACATAATAATTAACTCTGCCTGCAAACTGCCAGCTTCTTTCAGTGCTTGCAGCACAGCAATGATATCCCGCGGAGTGAGCCCCAATGCATTCAGTGCCTGGGCAACATCCTGCACGGTAGCAGACTCTGCGATGGTGACCAGTTGTCCTTCTTCATTGTAAATGGTTGCCTGAGTGTTGGGCACCACAACCGTTTGACCGTCGCTAAAGGGTGCCGGTTGAGAGACAATGGGTTTGGATTCAATCTCCACACTCAAATTGCCGTGTGCTACTGCGGCGGGGAGCAGAGTGACGTTACCACCCACCACCACCGTTCCGGTGCGTTCGTTCACCACTACCCGGGCGACCATATCGGGCTGCACCTGCACCTGTTCCAGTTCGGCGACAAATTTGCTCTGCTGCCCGGTTTGAGTATATGCCGGGGGAATGGTAACGGCAATGGTGCGGGGATTCTGCACTACCGCCAGTGTATCGTTGAATGTGCTATTAATTGCTTCCACGATCCGTTCGGCAGTGGTAAAATCGGTTTCTTTTAGCGAAAGGTAAAGCGTATCGCCAAATTGAAAATCGCCCCCTAAATTTTTCTGCAACACGGCCCCGTCGGGAACGCGCCCGACCAGGGTATGATTCTGGCGCAATCCCCCGCCGCCCGTCGTCTGAACGGAGAAACCGCCCACAGCGAGTGGACCCTGCGCCATGGCATACAGCTCACCACTCTGATCGGTTAGCGGTGTCATCAGCAGCAATCCACCTTCCAGACTTTTCGCATCGCCGATGGAGGACACCGTTACGGTCAGCCGATCGCCTGCAGACAAAAATGTGGACGCTTCCGCCGTTACCATAACCGCTGCCACGTTGCGTAGTTTTACCTTCTCCGGCGGTACTTTAATTCCGAACCGTTGTAACATGTTCACCACGCTCTGGGTGGTAAAACGTGTTCGCCGTGTGTCGCCGGTTCCGTTGAGTCCCACCACCAGTCCGTATCCCACCAGCGGTTTTCGTGCCACACCGCGAATCCGCGCCAATTCTTTTATACGCACTGCGGAAAAGAGAAGATACGGAATGACAAGCAGCAATAATATTGTGTGTAAGTAAACGGATTTGCCACGCATTTTCTCTCTGCCCTCCTGCAGATATCCGGCATCCTGCCGGGTTTTCGAATCGAAACACATCAAACCACTTACTCGTCCGGGCTGATGAATGCCCCGGAAAAGTCCGATCATCAAAATACCCACTGCAACAAACGGGTCAGGAGTCCTGCCCGCTGCCCACGGGAGACTTCTCCCTTGCCTTTGTAAACGATGTGAGCATCGTAAATATTGTAAGAATACACCGTATTGTCGGACATGATATCTTCGGGTCGCACACATCCGGTCAGGATGTACACTTCCTTTTCGCTGTTAATTTCGATCACCCGTTTCCCTTCGATGATGTAGTCTCCCGCTTCGTTTTTGCCCACAATTCGGGCGGCGATTTTGGCTTTTAGTACCCCTCGCTTGGTGGTGCGACCCAGCCCGCGGAAATCGTTCCGAAACTTGCCACGCAGGGTGAAGTCCGGTAAAATACCCGCCACCCCTTCACCACCGGCTACACCCAGATCGTGCTGGGAGTCCTTCAGTGTCTCCGTGCGTGCATCGTTGCGTGCCTGGGAGTATTCCATTACCAGCACAGTAATTCCCTTCCCCACCTGATTGCTTTTGATATCGCTAAACATGTTGACATTGGTGGCCATCTGCTGAGCCAACACATTCATGGCCAGCCCCACAACTATCCCTATGACCCATAATTGTTTCATTTTTCTCTCCTCACAAAATTTTATGGTAAAACCGCCAGACCACGTTCCACTATTTTGACTTTTAACCGTTTCCGGCTTAAAGGATTTTTTACCCAGATTTGTTCACCCCGGGTACCATCCTGCAATGCCTGCGCCTGCAACACCACCCGGACGCGTCCACGCTGATACTCAACCCGCACCGCTTCGCCTCGTTTGACCAGGTAAGGTGGCTGCACACATCGGGGGGTTAAAATCGTACCTGCGGTGAGTGTTCGCCGGGCAATTTGCCCCACAATCCGGGATTCTTCCTCAATGGGGGCTTCCGGTAAGCTGGTAATCTCTAGTTCCTTTTGTTCAAGCATTTCCCGACGGAGGGTATCCCCTTTTCGGACGGTTTGCCGCAGAGTAAATACACGTTCGAACAGCTCCACCCGGGCGGGAAGATAAAGCGAGCGGAGCCTTTGCCCTTTTCGTAAAAAGATGAGACGAAACACGGTGTTGCCAGCGGGCAAACGCTTTCCGGAATGGGACACGACCACCGAATCCGCCTCCGCAGGGAATCGTAATTCTCGAACCGGTTGTAACCACACCAATCTGGGATGAACCCGGGAGTTTCGGTAAAGCTGCCGGAGATAAGTTTCCACTTGCTGCTGGAGGGAATTGCCCCGTGCCAGCAACATCCCGCAAAAAATGAATAAAAATACCAGGCTATGCAGTGCTGTTCGTTTCATGGTTACCGTTTTAGTTGCGTCACCGTGCGAAGCATATCTTCGCTGGTTTTAATGGTTTTGGAATTCAATTCATAAGCGCGCTGGGCTTCAATCATTTCAACCATTTCCTTTACCACATCCACGTTGGAGGTTTCTAAAAATCCCTGGTGAATGAGTCCCAATCCGTCCTGCCCGGCAGTACCCATAAATGGTTGTCCGGAGGCCACTGTTTCCCGAAATAGATTTTCGCCCATCGCCTCCAGTCCGGCCGGATTGATAAAGCGTGCCAGTTCCAGTTGTCCTAAAATGCTCGGTTCGGTTTCGCCGTACAGCGTTACTTCAATCTCCCCGTCTTTGCGAATGACAATTTGCTGGGTGTCTTCGGGGATGGTAATTTCCGGCTCCAGGATGTAGCCCTGGGAGGTAACCAGCAATCCATCTGCGGAAATTTTTAATGCACCGTCCCGCGTATAAGCAAAGGAACCATCGGGCATGCGCACCACCAGAAAGCCATCCCCTTCGATAGCAATATCCAGAGCATTACCGGTTTCGGTGATGGTTCCCTGCTGGAAGCTCCGCTGGGTGGCCACCACACGTGTTCCGTTGCCAATTTGCAAACCAATGGGACGGCGATTGTCGTTTCCGGTGGATTCACCGGCGGACTTGAGATTCTGGTACAGCAAATCCTGAAACTCCAGTCGGCTGCGTTTGTATCCGGTGGTATTTACGTTGGCCAGGTTGTTGGCAATAACATCGATGGTTAGTTTTTGTGCCTGCATCCCTGACGCTGCGATCTGCAACGCTTTATCCATTTGTACGCCCTCCTTGGGTTTTTCTTTCATCCAGAGCGAACCGGAACTTCATCCCTGTCCTTCAGTCCCTGAAATTTCCGGTTCGGAGTTGCCTTTTTCACTTAACTCAATCACTCAGCCTTTCCGGCATCGTTAATCAGTTTATCCAGGGTGCGGTCCATGGTCACAATCGTCCGTTGGCCCAGTTCAAACTCCTGGTACAATCCAATCATCAACACCATTTCCTCAATGCCATTCACATTGCTCCCTTCCAGATAACCGGGTTTTAGATGGACCTCGTCAGCGGAGAGAAGCATCATGCCGGCTTCGTCATTATCGGTAAAATAGTTCTGCCCGATTTTGGTGAGGAGTGTGGGATCTTCGAATGTAGCGATGCGTAGCTGATCCACCACCTCTCCGTTCACCATCACGCTGCCATTCTCGGTAATGCGTACCTCACCACCGGAAATCTGAATTTCCCCGTTTTTTCCCAGTACCGGATGTCCGTCCTGGGTAATCAGACGTCCATCGGAATCCAGGGCAAAGTTACCATTGCGGGTAAACACCAGCCCATCTTCGGTCTGGATGGTAAAAAATCCGTTTCCCACAATGGCAACGTCCAGAGGATTATCCGTTTTGCGAAGAATTCCCGGGGAGAAGTCGGTTACCTCGGCTAAAGGATAGGTAGTATCCATATTACCATCAGCATCCGGAGCCATTGCTTGAATTAGCTTGTTGTAAAAAAGTTCATCTTTTTTGTAACCGATGGTATTCATGTTGGCGAGATTGTTGGCAACGACCTCCAGACGGCGTTGCCGGGGAATCATGCCCGCCCTGGCAATAAACAGTCCCTTTAACATGTTAACGAATCCTTTCGCTTTCCGGTAAAGATTCCTTTTCCATACTTTCCAGATGCTCCCGAACCAGCAGCAAACCGACGTAGGGAGCAATCATTTCCATTAAGAACCGGTCACCGTCGCTATAAGCACCTTCTTCAAAACATCCTGTTACCACAGCCCCAATTGCTTCACCATTGATAATAATCGGAACAGCCAGAAAAGAGTTAACAAAAAAGCGCCCAAAACTGTTTTTACGGTGCATTTTTTTTATCAACAGGGGTTTTCGATGAGCAAAGCACCAGCCCGTGGCTCCTTTTCCCAATCGGAAATTAACCGCATCCACCAGGTTGTATGGTTCTCCGTAACTAAAAACCGGCATGAGTTTGTTCTCCAGATAATCGTGCATAAATACCGAGAACAGATTCATTTCCAGAATTCGTTTCAGAAACAATCGGGCTTTTTCCAGATCGGCACTTAACTCACCAGCCGGTTGTTTTACCAGATTGCTAAAATCGTACAACGATGCAATTAAGTTTTTCAGTTTGACATCTTTCTTCATGCTGATGTATCCTCCGCCAGGCGATGGTATTGGGAAATTTGTTCGGCAAATAATTCTGCCTCTTCCAGATGCATATCAAAGATGCGGGTCATCTCTTCCAGAGGAAAGGTTTTTAATTTGGGATAAATCTCCTGAAGCTTTAACCAGATTTCATCTTCCTCCAGGGATTTTAAACGCGGTAACGGTTCAATTCCCACCCCCCAGATGTTGGTGATACAATCCGCCACATAAACCAGAGAGGGAATTAGCATCTTCTCCACCTCGTCCGGGGTAATTTTGTGATGTTTCAGGATGGTTTCGGTTAAATCCGAGGGGAGGTTCCACTTCTGGGCCAGCCAGGCACCTGCTTCATCATGTCCAAATTCCATTACTTCCAGTTCTGCCTGATACAGGGGAACGCCTTTTTCAATTCCGTACTCAAACACTTTTTCGTACTCATCCCGAAAATAAAGCTGTAACGTTAATCGCCCGAAGTCGTGAAGTAAGCCATGAATAAATGCGTCGGAAGCATGGGGGAGACCCAGGTAGTTGGCAATTACCATGGTCACTTTACCCGTTGCAGCGGAATGTTTCCAGAATTTCATGAAATCGAAATATTTATTGCCTTTAATATAGTAAAAAGTGCTGAACACACTCAAAGCAAAAATCAGGTTTCGAATTTCCTCCATTCCCAGCAACACCACAGCTTGCCGGATGCTTTTTACTTCGTTGCGGATGTGGTAATATCCGCTGTTCACAATCCGAAGAATTTTTGCCACCAGGGGCGGGTCATCCTGAATCAAATCACTAATTTCCCGCATGGAGGAATTTGTATCGCTCAGCAGGGCAATTAATTTGAAAGCAATCTGCGGAAGTGTGGGGACTTCTTTAATCCCTTCCAGTTCCGATATGAAGTATTCTCGTTTTTCCATATCTTTCCAGGATTATTTTATTTTCATCTTTGACGAGACCTTCTCCACCAATCTGGCAAACAGTTCTCGGTACGCTTTTTCGCGTAGCAGTTGCCGGTCCCGGGCATCCAATTGCAGATCCGGATCGGAGGGGTCCACTTCGAAAAATTGTAAATCGTTTACCCGCTTTGCGGTGGCATCCACCCGCCCAATTTCTGCCCAGTTATTTTTCTCCCGATTATACAACCGATATTGAGCCTGGACTCGAATGGCTACATACGGTTTAAACATGATAAACGGGAAGTACGTCCCGCGGCCCGTAGTTTGTGCTTCCAGTTCAAATTTTCCGGTGAGAATCCATTTTACATCGCCGGAAGGGAGTGCCTTGATGCGCTGCTCATCCCATACGCCGGGCACCGTATCCATGGGGACTACCACAAACCTTCCGCTCCCCTCCAGTGCTTCCCGTAAATCCCGATTGAGCTCCTGAGCATTACCTGCCACATTGTCGGTGACGAATGGAACCACCCCCAGCGGTTGAGGATTTTTCGCAATTTTCACCGTGCTGGAGCCACAACCTCCCAGGAGTCCCAGCAACAACACGCTTAATATGTTAATGAATTTTCTGCGCATATTTTTCATCCAATTCCACCAAAAATGCGTAAATTTCTGCCACTGCCTGAAATGCTTCCACGGGGATGGGAAATTGAATTTCCACCTGAGATAGTGCTTCCGCCAATTTCTCATCCCGGATTACCGGAACGTCGGATTCTTTAGCCAGCGCCACAATTTTGCGCGCTATGTGTCCTTCCCCTTTCGCTACCACTTTTGGTGCTTCATCCTCCTGCACCCGATATTTCAGCGCCACTGCCGAGAATCGAGTATTCGCTCCATTTTCCTGCCGGTTCTGCATCTGACCCGCTAATTCCTTCCCAGAATCTGTTCGATTTTTTCCTTCATTACCTGAGGGGTAAACGGTTTAATAATGTATGAATTTACCCTTGCCTTAAGCGCTTCTAAAATATCCTGCTTCATTCCCCGTGTGGTAACCATCAGAATGGGAATGTTTCCGTACTTTTTATCGTTACGGACAGCTTTTACAAATTCCAGTCCGCTCATGTTGGGCATATTCCAATCGGTAATAATAAAATCCGGTGATTCCGCATACAGTTTAGCGAAGGCATCCCTGCCATCTTCCGCTTCCACAATCGTATCGAAACCAATATTTTTCAACGTATTGGCAATAATTCGCCTCATGGTCATGGAGTCATCTACAATGAGAATTTTTATCGACTTATCCATCTCTCCCCTCCTTCGTTTAGCTGTGTGATTTTTTGTAACCCATAGTTTGACGGAACAATACCAGGTCCAGAGAATGGTTCAACCCGTGCAGGGTTTCTGCCTGGCCGACAAATAAATATCCACCCGGATTAAGCATGTCGCTTAAAATTAACACCGATTTTTCCCGGGCCAATCGATCGAAGAAAATGAGAACGTTCCGACAAAAGATGACATCGAATTTGCCCAATGCCATCATCGCTGTGGAATCAATCAGGCTGATATGACGGAACTGAACATATTTTCGAAGTTGGGTATTTATCACAAAAAGATCGCCCTTTTGTTGGAAATGTTTGTTAAGATATTCTTGCGGTACACCTCGCAACGAAAAGCTCCGATAAGTTCCCTGATAAGCTGTTTGTAGAGCTTGATGGTTGATATCGGTGCCAATAATTTCAATCCGATTTTCGGATAAAAGATTGGCAAAATAATGATCGATAAGCATGGCAATGGAGTACACCTCCTCACCCGTGGAGCAACCCACGCTCAGAATGCGGATTTTATCGTTGTCGGATTTGATTTTTATTATCTGAGGCAATACCACTTCTACCAGTGCATTCAATTGAGCTTGATCCCGGAAAAAATTGGTTTCGGTAATGGTCACCAGATTCATCAATTTGTCGATTTCTTTGGTTTGCTGACCCATGTTACCTAAATAGGAGAGGTACTCCGAAAAACTTCCTAACGAGAGGGATGACAAACGTTTGTTTAAGCGAGTTTCAACAAATTTTCGTTTATTTTCCGTCAGATAGATGCCACTTCGCTGGTAAATAAACTGTTTCAATTTTTCAAAGGTTTCGTTATCCAGGACCAGCGCGCTGGAACGATCTATCGTGGCCGGGGAGGATATTTTTTGTCCTGTGTTCATGCTATTACCCATCCGGTTAATCCCCTATCAATTGAATAAATAGTTTCGCTTTTTCGATTTCCAGATACAGATCCAGGACGAACCGCTCCACGTCCAGATGAACCAGTTTCGGACTATGATTTTTCAGGATTCGCCAGCCTTCGTTTTGGCTCACATTCATGGCTTTGATGTCCTCATCGAAGCCGATCCCCCACAACTCGCACAGGATTTCGGAAAGATGAATGATAGCAGCCAGCTCTTTATGGGAATGTGCCCGTGATGGGCTATGATGCCATTGAACTGCCTGGACAATGGTTTCCGGGAAATTCCAGTGCTTCAGCAACCATCCGCCGATATCTGCATGGGTGCAGCCAAGAACTTCTCGCTCCACCTTTACTACTTCTCGTCCGGTTTCGTGAGCATACTCCAGGATGTGCTGGAACTTATCACTAAAAAACTGATCCAATACCATTTTTCCGATATCGTGGATTAATGCAGCGACAAAATCTTCTCCGTGAAAATTCAATCCCAGTTTCTTGGAGAATGCCCGGGCTATCTGTCCGGTACCGGCCGAATGCAGCCAGAATTTCTCCCGATCGAAATAAGGATTGGGTTTCAGTTTGGAGAAAGTGCTGTACAAACTTACTGCAATCACAATATTGGTAACTTGCTTTAAACCCAAAAGCACCAGCGCTCTTTGTACATTATCAATTCGTCCCTGAAATCCCCACAACGGGGAGTTAGATACTTTAATTATTTTCGCAGTAATACTGGCATCCTTTTCAATTACCCGGGCAATTTCTCGCATACTGGTACTGCTACGGCGAATCATTTCCATGATTTCCGTAGCAATATTGGGCAAGGTTGCCAGATTTTCGATTCCATAAATTCTTCGTTGCACATCTTGCGGCAATGCCATTGCATGCACCTCACCATTTTCATCTTTTACTGAACCATCACCTGTCCTTCGGGAACGCGAAATGTCTCACTTCTTTCACCTAACTCGCTTCCGGTAAAAATCGGAGGGTTCCCTAACTGTTCATCCAGAGTCGCAGACCAGAATGGACGCAGCACCTCACGAAGCCTCTTTTTATCTTCTGTCGATAGGTTCTTCCAGAATTCTCTGGTTTGTTCATCCAGGAAATAGACCATGGGCTTTTTCTTAATTTTCGGGACGATTTTTTTCTCCAGTTCCGGCATTCGCAAAATTAATTGCCCCAAAACAAACCATTCTTTAACCTTTTCGCTGGCTTTAAAATGTTCTTTGAGCAAAGAGAGTCGTTCTGGATTTTCTCTTTTCAGCCATTTTAAGAGAATTTTTTCCGCATAGGGGATGGGCAAAGCAAATGCCACATCCAGCCAGGGGGAAACCTGTGTGCGAATGTTGCTATTTAACCGGGATGAAATGTACTCTGCGGTTTTCTCCGGGAAACGGAGCAACCCTCGCATGGCAATCTCGCGCACGGAATGATCCTGATCCTGAAGGTAATTCAGAAAGATTTGCCAGAGTTCCGGGTCATGGAATTCGGTTAAATGTTCCAGAATTCGCGCCCGGAGGGAGCTCTCTTCCTTGCTTAGTTGTTTTATCAGGAAGGAAACCGAGCGGGGAAGTCGGCTTCGTGAAATGAGTTCCAGGATCGCTTCCTTTTCTCGCTGACTGCTACTTTCCTCATAAATTCGAAACAGGTCGTTATCGAACACCGTGATTTTTGCGCTATTCAGCACGTACAGACTAAACAAACGGTGCTCTTCGCTCATACGAAAAAATTCTGCGATCACAAAAGAAGGATAGCGTTTAATAAAATCACTGAGAACCTGTCGGGTGGTTTCGGATGCGTCCCTTTCTGTTTCGGTGAGCAGAAAACGGAATGATTCGCTACCGGGAATAAAGGAAATGCAGGTGAGCAAAATTTCCCGCAAATACTGACTGCGAAAACGATCCTTCTGTTCCATCAACACCGGAAGCAGGGATTGCGGAAGGACAAAATGGGGATTCTTTTTTAAAATGGAGGCCAGTGCTTTTAACGCCTCTTCACCAAAGCTGGAAGAATCGGAAATCAGTAAATCCAGGATTGGCTTGAATGCAGTGGAAATACCCGATTCCTGCACGGAAAGAAGGAAAGACATGATTTGCACCGGATCGGATTCCGGCATTCCGGTTTGAATAATGGTACGCTCCCAATACACAAACGTGGTAGCCAGTGCATTTAGAATGGCCGGCTTTAATCGGGGAAACCTCGGGGATAATTCCATTAACTTCGGAATGGCATGAATTTCGTGCAGTTTACCAAGGCTTTCCACCACCGCGAACAGCACATATTCATCCGTATCATCCAGCATATTGAGCAGGATTTCGGATGAGTGTTTATCCGGAATATCACCCAATAATTCCGCCGCAATCCGACGCATTTCCCGGTTTTCGGCCACAGCCAACCGGCGTAGCGGAAAAACAGAAATGGCACCCAGCGTTTTTAGAATTTCCATAGCCAGACTTCTTACCGAAACCTGCGGCGAATACAACACATCCACCACAATCTCGGCGACCCAACGCTGAGGCACACTGACAAATGTCTGGTACAGGGCTTCGCGCACATCGGGGTGCCCATCGGAAAAATACGTGCTCAGGATTTTAAATAAGAAAGGTTCTTGTTCCTCGCCTAATTTCTGAATGGCCTCCCTGCGCACCTGTGGATCTGGATGAGTCAAATTCTTCAGATAAAAATTCCTTTTCCCTTCCTGCATATAAAAATCCTTTTTTCGTCATATTGATTTATGCAAGCGATGTGCCATCATCCAGCGAAGCCCAACTATTTCTTATACGCTTTGTATTACAAAGGAAATTTAACCGGATTCGCTATGTGGTATTTTCAGAATGCCTGTAAACTGAGCGATTTTTCGTCAATAAATTACTCTTTTTTCGACAGAGGATTTAAAATCGTCATTAGAATGGAATTTAAGCGAGCAAAATTTTCACTTATGGGAGGAAAATCCGGTGAATGATGAAAACCAAATTCCGGACAGATTTTCCCTTTTCGCGTTGGTTCTTATTATTGACCGATAATCTTTTAAAAAATCCCCATCATCGCCCTTTACTTTTTCCATGAGTTTTATTAAACTTTCGCAATTAATTGAAAAGTATGTCAACGGATGATTCTCACATGAAATGGACACGGCCATGAAATCAGCAGGACTCAAACAGGTTGATGAAGGTCAGACGTTTCAGGGTTACTGTATCATTCGAAAGCTTGAACTCAAGCAAAAACAGGATGGTGACCCTTATTTGGTGATGGAGGTGGGTGATCGTACCGGCCGTCTGACCGGTGTGGTGTGGAATCATGCTCAGGAGCTTTACCAGAATTTGCACATCGGGCAAATTCTGAAAATCAGAGGGAAGCTACGGCGTTTCCAGGACCGAAAACAGCTTCAGATTGAAAAAATTCGTGTGGCCCGGGAGGGAGAAATTCAACCAGAAGACTTACTCCCCCGCAGCGAAAAAGCCATTAAACCGCTGTACCAGCGGTTTTTGAACCACTACCATTCCATCGAAGACGAATATTTAAGCCAGCTTCTTCAAGCGGTTTTTCCGG
>Ga0256914_1003347_pt1 | contig 12664 bp, 15 predicted proteins | sample HulkmetaG_FD_191571 | JGI IMG/M metagenome (GOLD analysis project Ga0256914, IMG submission 191571) | Hydrothermal chimney microbial communities from Main Endeavour vent field at the Juan de Fuca Ridge, Pacific Ocean - Hulk | ecosystem: Environmental > Aquatic > Marine > Hydrothermal vents ...
TATCCAAAGCCGCCAATTCTTCACGTCACCATCAAAGGCGAGAGCATAAACAGACAGTACGTTATCGAGAAACTCAACGAACTGCTTCAAGGCAAGGTTCTAAGCTTTAAGCCATCCTTTAGAGATCTGAGCCAGCCTCAGCTAAAAGAGTTGCCCAAAGGGCCAATAGACCTCAAATCGATCATGTGTGAGTATTTGGGAGAAGAGGAACTTGCGAGGCTTGCAGTTGAACTCTACGAGCTGTTATCCGAAGGGAATGTTAGCGGTGCGATAAAATCTGCTAAAGAGTTTTTGGAGGGTGGTAAACATGATTCTCAGGAGAATTAAGCTCAAGAACTTTATCTCCCATGCAGACACGGAAATCGAGTTTCCCTTCGGCGTAACTGTGCTTGTAGGCCCAAACGGGGCTGGAAAGACGTCTGTTGTGGATGCAATTGTCTTTGCCTTGTTTGGAGATAAAGTTAGGAGAGAAAGTCGAGGATATAATAAGGAGAAACACCAGCTCCGCTGAAGTCGAGCTAACTTTTGAAGTGGGTAAGGAATACACTGTCCATTGGATCAGAAAAAAGAGGGGTGTTGAGGCAACACTTTCGAGGAGCGACGCTGGAGTTATTGCCAACACTAAGGAGGCTGTCTTGGAGGAGATATCAAGAATTCTCAGGATGGATAAGGAGAGCGCGATGAACTCAATTTTTGTAAGGCAGGGTGAAATAGCAAGATTAGTTGATGCTGATCCAAGAACAAGGAAAAACCTGTTGGGGAAACTGATTGGTTTAGACAGACTGGAGAAAGCTTGGGAGAACATGAAAGAAGTGGTGTCTCACTTTTGAAGGTATCAAGAGTGAACTGGAAACTATGGTTAAAGAGATCGAAAAAGAACTGGAGGTTCGAGGAGAACAGCGGGATAGACTTAAGGAGGAGATAAAGGAGCTAACAGCTAAGATAAAGGATCTTGAGCAAAAACTGGCCATTATTGCACAAGAGCTTGGAACTGCTAAAAATGAGCTTGAAAAGTGGAATGAGAAGAGGAAGAAGTACGATGAGCTTACGAGAAAGCTCGATCAATTGGCTGAGGGGATAAAGGCTGTAGTAAGGGAAGTTAGAAGGCTTGAGAGTGAACTTAAGCAGGCTGAGGAAGCTAAAAAGAGAGTAAGAGAACTCGAGCCAGAAGTAAATAAAATTCCGCTCTTGGAGGAGTATGTTAAGAAATCCAACGGATTGAATGAGTTTGTTAGGGAAAGGGATCAGCTGAACAAAGATTTGAACAGAATTTCTGACATAAGACAGGAGACAAAAGAATCGATTGAATCGTGCAAAGATTACATAGAAACGGAAAAAGTTGAAGAAGTCAAGGTAGAAGTGCCAGAGGAGCTGTCCGCAATCGAGAAGTTTGCAACAAAAACATCCACAGAAGTGAGAAACACCATCGAGCAGATAAATAAGATAAATCGTGAACTTGAGGAGCTTGTGTCCAAGGCTTTGGAGGTTCTGCCAGAACCAACAGTCGAAGCTAAAGATGCTAAATTGCAGGAGCTTAAAGCAAGAAAGGAGGGGATTGAAGAGTCCATTTCAAGGCTAAAAGATGAACGGGGCAGAATAAGGGGGAGAATAAGCGATCTAAGGCAGACTTTAGAGATGCTTGGCGAAGCGGACACATGTCCTGTTTGTAAAACGAAGCTTACTCCAGAACACAGAGAAAAGGTGAAGAACGAAGTACGGGAAGAGATAGAGCTTCTGGAAGGAAAGCTGAAAGAGGTTAAGAAAGAACTTGAAGAGCTGGAGTTGCAAAAGAAAAAAGTGGAGATAGAGATCGATCGTGTGTCAAAGGTCGAGGTAGAGAGAATTGAAAGGTTAAAGAAGGAAATTGCAGAGAATAAAAAAGAGGTTACAGAACTTTACAAGACTCTCTACGCAATTACTCAAATCGTCGACAGCCTTGAAAGTGACATTAGGGCAAAAATCTCGGCAGTTGATGCGAAGATAAGTGAAATTGAAGAAATACTAAATGATCTTGTTGAAAAGATTGGCTACAAACCAGAGGATCCCGAAAAGGAGTTGAAGGAGCTAAGGAAGAAGAAAGAAGAATACGATCGCCTAAAGCCAATTGCAGATAAACACGATGAAATAAAGCAAATATTTTGTGAAGAGCAAGAAAAGCTGAAGGTACTGGAAGCAAAAAAAGAAAGAATCCAAAAAAAGATCAAAGACCTTGGATACGATGAGAGAGAGCACGAAGAGGCGAGAAAAAGATACGAGGATGTGTTAGGAAAATTCCAACGTACTAAAACTGAGTTGGAAGATAAGAAAGAATTGCTAAAGAAGAGCCAAAAGAACTTAGAAAAATTAGAAAGAAAAATTGCAGAGCTTGAAAAGGACCTGGATAAACTTAGAGAAGAGCTTGAAGCAATCTTAAAATTCATAGGAAAACTAAACAACATCAGGAGTGCATTTTCAAGGGATGGTGTTCAAAAGTTGCTGAGACAAAAGGTTGCTCCACTCATGTCCGAGTTTGCCAGAAAGTACATTGAGAGTTTTAACCTCGACATAACTGACATTTCTGTCAACGAGGATTTCTATATCTCGATAATAAAGGAGGGCGGAGAGATATCGATCAAATCGATAAGCGGTGGAGAGAAGGTTGCTGTTGCTATTGCCTTGCGATTGGCTATAGCAAAGGCTCTCGCAGGTAAAATCTCCACGATCATTATGGACGAGCCAACGACTCATCTTGATGAAGAGAGAAGGAGAGAGCTCGTAGAAATCATGAAGAGCTTCTTCAAAGAAGGTGCTGCAGTGCCGCAGATGATAGTCGTGACTCACCATAGAGAACTTGAGGAGATCGCTGATACTGTTTATCAGATGGAGAAAGTTGATGGGGTTTCAAGAGTTGTTGAAGCTACCTAACTTAAAATTCGAGGGATTCAAATGAACGAGTTCGGCTTCTGTGCAGCATTTGAAGAGGAAAAGATAGTTTTCGGGGCGCAAAGGGCTGGTTATCCACTTAGAAACGTTGAAGAATATGAAATCAGAGAGTGGACTGATTTCATGAAGAACAATGGTATAAAGCGTATCGTCTGTCTCCTACCTCAAGAACAACTGGAATACTACACTTCCCCTCTCTTAGATATTTACGAAGAGGAGTTCGGAAGAGAGAACGTCCTATGGGCACCCGTAGAGGACTTTCACCTTTGCGACAAAGAAACGCTTAGAAAAATCTTGCATTTCCTCAAGGACGCTGACGATAAAAAGGAAAGAGTCGTAGTCCACTGTTCCGGCGGACTGGGTAGAACCGGACACGTTCTCGCCGCTTGGCTAGTTTTTGGCCGTGGATTCAGCATTAAGGATGCGCTAAGTGCTGTTGAAAGGGCTGGAAGAGATCCATACGAAGCTGTAAGATGTGGAAATGCTGAAGAGAGCGATTTGATTGATATCTTGAAGTTTGCCGAGATTTTGAGAAAAGGCTCAGATACTGATTTTGCAAGATCAGAGAAGCCATCAGAGAACTGTCGAAATACAAGCACGTAAACCTTACAGCAGGGTTCGAGTGGTGGAGACTTTCTTGTATATAGTACAAGAGAGCGGAAGAACAGCTCAGATTGATATCAGATTGATAAAAATAGCCTCATCACTAAGGACCTAAACGAGCTCTTAACAAGGATATCTAACGCTACTCTTGGTATAGTTTTAGATGTATTCGACAATGAGATTGCCACGGAAATAACAAGCAAAGTTATGGAGCTGTCTGCAGGCGGAGGGATGAGATGACTTCCATAACCGTTTACGATGGCGCTACAACGATCGGCGGTAACAAGATATACGTAGAGGAGAGAGGCAGAGGTGTCTTCCTCGATTTCGGCATGAACTTTGCTAAATACGGCGAGTTCTTCGAGGAATTTCTCACGGAGAGGAGTGGGAGGGGTATCCACGACCTCATCCACCTCAACCTGATACCAAAGTTAAACATCTACCGCAAAGATCTCGTGCCATCAGACCTCGATGTTGCGTCCTATCCCAAGCTTAACGTTGAAGCTGTCCTACTCAGCCACGCACACCTGGACCACTGCGGAAGTGCTGGCTTGCTCGATGAGAACATAGCTGTCGTTGCCTCTCCAATAACTATCGCCATTCTTAAGGCGTTGAGGGACATTTCGCACACAAAGCTCGGCTCAGAAATAACGTACTTCTCTCCCAAGGTTCCTGATAAAGATGGCAGATACCTCAAATCCCCAACCAGCGGTAAGTACATTGGCAGAAAATTTATCTGCACTTCTGACCCTTCAGAAGAACTTATAGAATTTATCTCAAGCAGATCGGGCAAGAAGAAGATTGAAACTGGAGAAATGTGCCATGTTTCCGATGCTGCACTTCCATTCGAGGTGAAAGTGTTCGAGGTCGATCATTCGATTTACGGAGCGAACGCGTACATACTTCACGGCGATGTAACCATAGCTTATACGGGAGACTTCAGACTCCACGGCAGAAATGCTGACAAAACCAAGAAGTTCGTTAAAAAGGCGAAAGATGCTCGAGTTCTGATAATAGAAGGCACGAGAACTGAAAGGGAAGACGTGAGTGAGTCTGAAGAAGTAGTCTATGAGAACTGCTTGAAAGCCGTTGAAGAGTCCAAAGGTCTTGTTATAGCAGACTTCTCGCCAAGGAACTTCGAAAGACTTGAGACGTTCATGGAGATAGCAAAGAAAACTGGAAGACTGCTTGTTATAACTGCAAAGGATGCTTACATGCTCCATGCAATTGAGTGCGCTGATGGAGTATGTAGGATGGGTGATGATACGCTTATTTACTACGAACTAAAGGACAGGTCGAGGAGCAAGTGGGAAACGGACATTGTCATGGAAAGGTGGGGCGACAGATACATTGATCCTGTAGAGGTGGCAAGAAACAAGGAGCAGTACATTCTTTGCTTCTCCTTCCACGATATAAAGCACCTGCTCGACATAAAGCCCAACGGCGGATCCTACATCTACTCCTCGAGTGAGGCATTTACGGAAGAGCAGAAATTTGACTTCCTAAGACTTTACAACTGGTTAGAGTACTTCAATTTCAGGATTTATGGTTTTGAGATGGTACTGGAAGGTGGCAAGCTTGTTCCAAGTTTCATTAAAGGATACCACGCTTCTGGCCATGCGTCGAAGAGTGATCTGAAATGGGTAATTGAGACAATTAATCCCGATGTCATCATTCCAGTGCACACCGAAAATCCAAGCTGGTTCGTGGAGAATTTTGAGAACGTAGTGGTTTTGAGAGATGGTAGAAGTTACGTTGTTTGAGGCCAAAGGGGACGTATTATGGACATTCTTTTTCTGGACAGAAGCAAAGGTGAAGTGAGAAAAGCATTCAACCTGATAGCATAAGAGCAAATGTATTAAACTTCAAACACAAACAGTTGAACGATGAGCAAAGTAACCATCTCAATCCCGCAAGACCTCGCGAGAATTCTCGGAGTGAGAGTGAAAGAACTTCCCAGGATCGTCAAGCTTTACCTTGTTACTGAACTCTACCGAGAGGGGAAGGTCAGTCTGGGAAAAGCTGCTGAGATAGCAGAAATCAGCAAATGGGAAATGATGGAAGTTCTTGCATCAAAGGGCATCCCGCTGCAGTACGATGAAGAAGATCTGAAAGAGGACGTTGAAGCGCTGGAGAAACTGTTATGATTGTCGTTTCAAATTCAAGTCCTCTGATCACACTGGCAAAAATAAGGAAGCTGAACATTCTAAAGGAGCTTTTTGGTCAAATAATAATTCCAAAATCCGTTTGGGTAGAAGTTGTTGAAAAAGGTAGGGGGAAGCCTGGAGCTGAGGAAGTTGAAAAAGCCAGTTGGATTAAGGTAGAGGATGCTAAAGACAAACTGGGCGTTGAAATCTTAAAAGGCGAAGTTGAGATTGGTGAAGCTGAAGCAATCGTTCTTGCAAGAGAACTCAATGCTGACTTCCTCATTATGGATGAAAGAATTCCGAGAATCATAGCCAAATCTCTTGGCTTGAAAGTCATAGGAAGCTTAGCAATTCTGTACATTGCAAAGAAGAAAGGACTGATTGAAGAAGAATTCGATGAGCTCGTAAAGGAGCTCAGACTGAAGGGCATCAGATTCAGCGATGATGTACTCGAGAAACTCAGGCAGATGTACAGTGAGTAATCCAAATATCTTCTTCAACCCCAGTGACTCAATTGAATCTCAAAATGAGTTGTGATGAAGCAGATGGATGTATAGGCAGTTCTGGTTGAAGAGGTAGGAAAGTAATGAAGTGTACAACCCCAGAACTTAAATAACCTGATGTTAGCGCTGTACTAAAAATTGAACAAAAAATTTAAGTATTTGTGATTCAATCAACTACAGTGAAAGCTTACATAACAATCCTCGGCCGCTCCACATGGGCTCTTATCAACACTTACTATGCAGTCTTAGCTGAGAAAGCGTACTATCCTGAGTTGATTTACATCTTCGCAGAAGATATCTACGCTGACCAGATTGGCAAAGCGATAAAAGGTATAGAAATTCTTTCAGAGGAGTTTGGCTTTAAACCTGAGATTAAACAGGAGGTTGTCAGGGAATTGGACTTCGTTGAGGCTGGATTAAAAATTACGTCCTTAATTAAAGATCTAAAACAAAACGGCTACAAGGTGGCGATAGACATAACACCCGGCAGGAAGGCACTTGTTGCTGGAGCTTTAATTCCCATTTCCAAAATTGGTGTTGACCACGTTTTCTACTTAGCTATCAAAACGCTTGATAACGTATCAAAGCCATATAAAATGATTCCATTGCAGATTCAGGAGCTTAGAGACTTCGTCGAGGATGTCAGAGTCCATAAAAGAAGGTGATGCCAGTGAATGAAGTTGTCGTTTCGAGGGATGAGCTGCAGGTCTTGCTCAACATGGAAGACGAGATCAGTATAATGTACCCCTTCTTCAAACATTTCCAGCTGCTGACAGCCAAGCCGGAAGGAGAAGGATATAGGCTGAAGGTTTTTGCTGGCAAGTACGACTTTGACAGAGAGGTGGAGAAACTTGATCACTACGCCAGAGAAATGCCCGGTTATCCGGATTTTCTCGAATGTTTGCTGAGTTCAGGAATAATGGAATACAAAAACGAGGCCGATTTCAGAGAGAAACTCAAACATTATAGGAACTTAACAAAGAGGGTGTACTTCTGCCCCGACACCAACGTAATTTATCACCGCTTCATCTCAAACTCATCACTCTTTAAACAGAACGAGATTTTGCTCGTTGACACCGTTAAGGAGGAGATTGAGTCTGCTCTTAACTTCAAGTACAGTCCCTATCAAATTTCTGAGCTCAAAAATCTTGTGAAGTATCAGGAATTTCTGCTCGATGAATGGGCAAACAAGCGTATGAAAAAGTCAAGAAAGGCTGCGTACATAGCCCTGAGAGAGTACAGAGAAGTTAGGGATATGGCAGTGGAGATTGAAGGCGTCGAGAAATCAACAAGCGATAGCGAGCAGAACGACAGAATAATTATTAAATCTGTCAGTAGGTTCGAAAGGGAGAGAAATGCATTGCCAGTTTTGCTTACGGCAGATACATCAATGGTGGACATCTGCGAACTTGAAGGCGTTGAATACTTTCTATTTGAGTGTCCACACGTGATTAATGCGAATTGCTGCACGGCTGAGCAGATGCTCGAACTCGTTTATAGCCTTGCAGTTGTTTTTGGCGTTATCAGACTCAATTCAACTGTGATTTTCGGAGAGTTTAAAGGAAAAAGCAGGCGTGAGGAGCTGAAATTGAGATTTCTTGACGAGAAAAAGGCAGGGAAATTTGAGAGGGATCTGAGAATATGCAGGAAACTTATGGCCCTGGGGGTAGAAAAGTAGCCAGAGAAATAAAGGCTGTAATATTTGACATGGATAACACTTTATTCGACTTTGTTGAGGCAAAGCTGAAGGCTTGTAAGGCTGTTGCTGAGTATTTGGGTTGTGGAGACGGGGAAAAACTGCTTGGATACTTCTTAAGGGGCATACACGGGTTCGAAGATCTGGAGAATATATTGGATTACATGCGCGATAATGACGTTTACAGCCAGGAGAAGTACGAGAGGTGCTGCAGAATCTACGAAGAGGTTAAGCTCAATAACATTAAACCATATCCTTACGTAAAGGAAACCCTCGAAAAGCTAAGAAAGATTGGTCTGAAGCTCGCAGTTGTTACGGATGCCATGAACGGGCACGCTTTGAGTAGGCTGCGTAAGACTGGTTTACTGCATCTTTTTGATGTTGTGGTTTCAGCGGACATGACGGGAAAGAAGAAACCTGAACCGGACTCAATAAAATTGGCTTTACAGAAGCTTGGGGTTGATGCAAGAGAAGCCATACTTGTCGGAGATAGTGTGAGGAGAGATATAGAGGCAGGAAAAAGACTTGGAATGGTTACCGTTTATGCTGCCTACGGAGATAGGAACTTCTTTGAAGACAAAAGTGAGGAGGCGGATTTTACTTTGAACAGTATTAGAGAATTAATTAGATTGCTAGACCATGCTGACTTATAATTTTACATTCTAAACTTCAATATTCTGACTATCTTTAAAACTTCATCAAGTTTCAATTTTTCGATTGAATGCTTCCTATTTCTATTGAACGAAAAATTTAAGTATGATTGAATTAATCAACTAACATGGTGAATACGTACCGGCGTGGAAGAATAGCCGAAAAGAAAGTTGTGAACTGGCTCAAGAAATTGGGTTTCAAAAATGTAAGAAGGAGCAAGGGCAGTAGAGGGGCTTACGATGTCTATGCCGTTTCTCCAAGCGGCGTTAAGACGTATGTGCAAGTTAAAAGCTATTCAGCGAGGTTGACGAAAGAAGAAAGAAGGAAGCTAAGGAACGTTGCAAAGAAACGGAAGGGGTTTGCCGCCTACGTCCATTACGATGGTAAAGGTAAATTCAGGATGTTTCCACTGGGAAATTGGAGCGGGAAGAGAAAGGGTAGGAAGTAGCAGAGGTGGAAATATGGCCGAAATCAGACTTGAAAATGATGGAAAGATCGTCTACGTGGATTTAACTATATTATAGTCCAGTAGCAGAGATCAATTTTTCTGAAAAGCTTTTAACGCTATCGAAAATTCAAAACAGTTCGATATAGATTTAAGTCTCCGACAGAATTTTCTTAGAAAATAAAAATAACTTAAATTAAATATTATGTATCGGAAGCTTGAAGTAGTAATTGATATCCGCCCACAGAGACAAGATAAAGTATCGATAAAGTATCAATGAGTTTTAAAAATTCTTTTTAAAAATTCTCTTAGTAGACTCTCATTTTCAACAATTTCATTTGCTGAGTACTTTTTTAAAATTTCACTAATTTCTGGAAATACATCTTCGTCGTAAAATCTTTCAAAATTCCTTAAAAGATTACTAACAAAAATACTGTAATCACCATGAGATTTTAATTCTCTGATAAAATAATCCACACCACTTTCTTTTATAATTCTCCTGTAGTATGCAGGTTTAGGTCCGTAAGAGTAAACTACTCCAACCATCCCTCTAAAAAGGGTCGATAAGACGGCACTTTTATATCTCCCTTTAAGCATTCCATGTTCTATTTTTAATTTATTTCTTTTCCTAAATTTTTCCTTTTTTATATCTTCTATAATCCAATGATAGTTCTCCTCAACGAATTTTTTTACTTCCTCAAAAATTGTGCGGTATCCAGATCCATAGATATCAAACCCAATTAAGTCTGGTGAATCTTTGTACCTCATTCTCCTTTCAATTATGTCAAGAAACATGTGCAAAAAGAAACACTTTATTCCATCTTCTCCGAACATTTCTATCCTTTTTCCGAACTCAGATCTCACAAAACTTGAAGAATCGAAGTAATAGAGGACTACTCTTTTATCATTAAGAAATCTAAGTTTTGGAGTCTGAATTTTTTCAGTAAAAAAGTCGTAGAAATCATGGTGGTCTTTGCTGTCAATGTACTCATCAACAAGTTTTTGAATTTCTCTATTTATACCAAGTAATTCCCCATATTTCCTGTGAATTTTCCAGCTTGGCAACTTCTCACCTTAAAAACATCAAGGCTGTATCAATCAGTCTTCTTTTCACAATCTCCTCGAACCTTCTATTATCCAGAACCAAAAACGGTCCAGAATCTGGTAGCCCAATATATCTGGATGTGATGCCAAGCTCACTTAATTCGTCAAGAATTCTTTTTACGATGTCAATTGGAATTCTATAGAAATCTAAGTACCTTTCAAAATTCTCCCTAGCAACTCTTGGATCTCTTAATTTGCTAAGCTCAAGTATTGTAACAAGAGATCCAAACTCCCACAATAACTCGCTTTCGAATGCAGGTGCATCACTTAATACATACTCAGCGACTTCCAACGGGCATCTAATCTCATAATGAATAAACCGAGCATATGAATCGTAAACTGGAACTTCGTAAGCCAAACCAAATCTCTCTAATCGATTAAAGAAATTCCTACTTCTGCTGTAATTATAATACGTTAAGAAATGACATATTAATGACAAAAGAGGAGTTATTCTTTCTTTCTTCCCATATTTTAGTTCGACTTCTTTTCCCATTTTTACAAGTTCACGATGAATGTAGTAATCGCCAACTTTATCTATTAGAATATAAAAGTAAACGTTCAAAGATGTCTTCCTCATCCAATTCAAATCTCAAAATGTGTTCTTTCGCAAACCTTTCAACAGTTCCAGCCACAATTACCGCAGACATTTTTCCGAATTCTCTAATAATGTCATCGATTTCCTTAGAATAAGCGTTAATCCTACTTAAGATAACCTCTTCACCGATCTCTTTTCCTTCATCTGTCAAATAGGCAAAATACTTCCTTAGCTCCCCACTACCTCTTGCATTCTCATGTACCAATCCAAAATTTTTCAATATGGTTAGAACCTTCGGATCTATAGTAGTTTTGTATTGTGGCCTATTTGTTCTTCTACCAGAACGAATAATATCAAGAGTTACAGAATCTCTATACATAGATGGAATCTCCTTAGAAATGTATAACATTGCAACCAAATTTAAAGCTTCTTCAACAAACTCATCCAGCCCAGAACTTTTAAGAGTCTGAATAAACTTATCCAACTTTCCTTCTACAAACATAATAACACCTGTAATTACTGATAACTAACTATTCATTAATTTTACGATTAATTTTTAAAACTAATGCGGGGGGCGGGATTTGAACCCGCGGACCCCTTCGGGACAGGGTCTTAAGCCCTGCGCCTTTTCCTGGCTCGGCAACCCCCGCTTATAATTCTGCTATAACATTCTGCAAAACTACTTCCGGGAAAATAAGGTTAACTGCATTGTAAGTTAACTACTCAAGCAAAACCCTTATCAGGTCTTTATCGTGAACCAGTCCAGCAAGTCTGTTTTCAGCGTCAAGCACCGGCATATGGTCTATATCCTTCCTGACCATCTCCCTTGCACATTTGCTGACGGACGTGTGCGGGTAAACGTGAGCTGCCTCTCTCATGTAATTTCTCACAGGCTCCTTTGGTAGTTTGACAACACTGACTTCAAAGTACTTCACTGTAAAGTCCCTTATACTGTCCCAGGTCCATGCATCATCGGTATCACTTGATGAAGAGTAGTGAGTCTGCTCTATGAAGTCTTCAATCAGTGTTTCGGTAAGCATGATCTTCTCATCAACAATCCCGCACAGCTCTGCAGAACTGTTTAAAACTGGGCAGAGTTCAGAGTTGCTGATCCTCATTATCTCTCCAACTATGTTAAGAGGTGTTTCATCCCAAACGCAAACAGCTCTGGGAGTTACGTAATCTTTCACAGGTTTGTCTATCCCCATCTCAGCTATCTTGGCGACTATGTCCCTTACAGTAATTATTCCGGCAAGCTTATCTCCCTCAAGAACTGGAAGTCTCCTGAAAGGCGTTGAAACGAGTATCTCCACAACTTTTCTCAGGGGTTCGTCAACCTTTACTGTGACCGGTTCGGGTGTCATGAGGAGAGCTATCTGGTCTTCCTCAACCTTTCTGAGGATGTCTTTCCTTGTAATTATCCCCGCCAGCCTGCCGTCCTTTACCACAGGAACTGCCGATATCCCATACTTCTTGAAAAGTTCAAGAACGTTCTCTCTCCTGCCCGGCAACTCTGCAAATATAACATTTTTATTCATCACGTCTCCTGCTGTAAGCATTAACTTCGATGAGGCCACCATATGGATATATACTTTTTCTTAAGTTCCGGACCAGCTCTCAGGAAAGTGAGAAATACCCCTCTACTAAATGAAGTCCATGTTCTTCGAGCGCCAGGTTAAAGATTTCATAAACATAGATCCACTGCAGACAGGTGGAAAGTTAACCGAGGATGCAAGAAAAGTTCTGATTGAGTGGGGAGATGGCTACAGTGTCTGCGATTACTGTACGGGAAAACTTGAAAAGATAAGCAAACCTCCCGTCAGCTCTTTTATCGAGGACGTAAAGGACTTCTTCGAGTGTGATGAGGCCAGAATAACGACCGGGGCGAGGGAAGGAAAGTTTGCAGTTATGCACGCACTGAGCACGGCTTACCCGGAGAAAGACGTTGTTGTCGTTGACGGAAATGCACATTACTCAACTCTGCTCTCAGCTGAGAGGGCGGGTCTGGAAGTTGTAAAGGTTGAGAACAGCGGTTATCCGGAGTACAGGATAGATGAG
>Ga0256914_1003348_pt1 | contig 12663 bp, 14 predicted proteins | sample HulkmetaG_FD_191571 | JGI IMG/M metagenome (GOLD analysis project Ga0256914, IMG submission 191571) | Hydrothermal chimney microbial communities from Main Endeavour vent field at the Juan de Fuca Ridge, Pacific Ocean - Hulk | ecosystem: Environmental > Aquatic > Marine > Hydrothermal vents ...
CGAAACCGCCAGGGGCGGTTGGGGGTAGCCCCTCCAGGGGGCTTTGCAGATGAAGCCCGCAACTTCTAGTTGCCGGGCGTTCTGTGCGGCTTCCACCCATGAACACTGGGCGCGGCCGAGGGCGTTGGGGCCTGGGGCGGCCGGCAGTTGGAAACTGCGGCCTTCAGTTGCGAAACCGCGGGGGCGGTTGGGTGTAGCCCCCGCCAGGGGGCTTTGCAGATGAAGCCCGCAACTTCCAGTTGCCGGGTGTTTTGTGCGGCTTCCACCCACGAACGCTGGACGCGGCCGGGGGGCGTTGGGCCCCGACACGGCCAGCCGTTGGAAACTGCGGCCTTCGGATGCGAAACCGCCAGGAGGTTGGTGGAACCTAGCAAAATAAAACCACTGCCGAGCGAAGGGGGCGCCCCATAGATATCGCAAGCATACCGCAACTGCGAGTCCATTTGCAAGGGGAGACGGAAACGCCGCTGTTGGGATAGGAGCAGCATTTCTTCCAGGCGGCGGGGAGGGCGAGTGTGTTCAACGGATGGGAGCCTGAGTGCGAGTACGGTGTAGCCAATAGTGCGGCACGAGTGCACGAAATCAAAGCGCCTCACCTTCTGCCTACGCCGCATGATAGCGCCTGCTAAATTGAAATACACTCCCGGCCAAAAGTCCCATTGACATATTGGCGCCTTCGGTTTACAATGAAAGCAGGGAGGCGGCAACATGCCGACGAGGTCTCATCCTCTCTCGATGTCCACACTTAGGAAGGAGGCCGCCGATGAACGTCACCATTAAAACCCGAGAGATCGCCCTGAACGATCGTCTTCGCGCGTATGTGGAAAAGAAGGTGCAGCGGCTTAATCGGTATCTCCCCAACATTGTGGAGGCCCGGGTGGAATTGGCCATGGAGCCCACCCGCAACGCTCAACAGCGTCATTCGGCCCAAATCACCCTCTTTGCCAGCAACGGTCGTATTCTGCGGGCCGAGGAGCGCGATGCAGACATCTACGCGGCATTCGATGCAGTAATGGATACGATTGAACGTCAAATCGAGCGCTACAAGGGAAAGCACTGGCTCCAGGTTCGCCCTCGACGTCGGGGAATGAGCCGGGCCGAGGCCGAAGCCCAAGCGATTGCTCAATTAGAGGCGGAAACCGAGGCAGAAGAGGAATTCCCCCCGCAGATCAAACGCGTCAAGCGGTTCGAGATGGTTCCCATGGACGAATGGGAAGCCATTGAGCAGATGGAATTGTTGGGCCACGACTTCTTTGTCTTCTACAACGTGAACACGGACAGTGTGAACGTCCTCTACCGTCGCCGCGATGGTGGCTACGGTCTGATTATCCCCGAGTTGGCGTGATGCTCAACGGGAGGGGACTAGGTCACTAGTCCCCTCCCGCGCGATGATCAAGCCACACGGTGCAGGAAATCCTTCAAGGTGTCAGCCACGTACCTCTGTTGCTCTTCCGTAATTTCCGGGAACAGGGGCAGGCTAAGGACCTCCTGCGACACCTGCTCCGCGACGGGGAAGGCGCCCTCCCCCAACCCCAGGTAAGCAAACGCAGGTTGAAAGTGTAGCGGGGTTGGGTAATGAATGGCAACGCCAACGCCGTGCTCGCGCAAGTAAGTCACGGCTTCGTCCCGGCGAGGAACCCGCACGGTATAGCAATGGTACACGTGATATGTGTCGGGCGCCTCATAGGGAAGGACGAGATCCACATCCGCGAGGAGCGCGTTGTAGCGGCGAGCCGCTTCTCGCCGAGCCTTGTTCCACTGGTCCAGGTGGGGCAACTTGGCCCGCAACACAGCGGCCTGGAGCGCGTCTAGCCGTTCCCCGTAACCCAACATCACGTAATGATATTTGCGGTCCTGGCCGTGATTACGCAACAAGCGCACGCGTTCTGCAAGCGCGTCGTGGTTGGTAACGACGGCTCCTCCATCCCCAAATCCCCCCAGATTTTTGGTGGGATAGAAGGAGAAACACGCGATATCCCCCAGTGTCCCCGCGCGTTGCCCCCTGTACGCGGCACCGTGGGCCTGAGCCGCGTCTTCAATAAGCCAGAGGTTATGGGCTTGTGCCACCTTACGCAGCGCGTCCATGTCCGCGGGCTGTCCATACAAGTGAACAGCCACAATCGCCCGGGTGCGCGGGGTGACAGCCCGAGCCACGGCTGCCGGATCCACGTTGTACGTGCGGGGGTCGATGTCTGCGAAGACGGGCGTGGCACCGGTATGAGCAATAGTGGACGCGGTGGCGAAGAAGGTGAAAGGCGTGGTAATCACCTCATCCCCTGGGCCAATGTCCAAGGCTTTCAGCGCGAGAAAAAGCGCGGCCGTGCCCGATCCCACACCAATCGCGTGCCGGGCTCCACAGTACGCCGCGAACGCCTCCTCAAATTGGGCCACTTCCTCCCCCAGGATAAAGGCGCTCTTCTCCACCACCCGGCGCATAGCCGCATCAATCTCCTCGCGGTGGCGAGCATATTGGGTGTGCAAATCCAGCAATGGAACGTGCATGAGCAAGTCCTCCCGTTCTCCTGTCGGTCAGCCAGGGCTGTAGTGTAACACCCGCCTTGATGGAACGACAAAGCGGGCATCCCCTGTCGTCCAGCAAACTGTTTGACACGCCTCTCCCATCCCTCGTATAATGCCCGAGGGTGTCATAAACACATCTTACGTGTGGCATGGACAGTACGGTAATCCGTGTCACACGTCTTGCGTATGATAAGGTGACGATGATGAGCCAGGTCGCTGTTGTGGATTCCGATGTGGCGCTGTACGAGGACCGCCTGCGCGAGCGCATCGCGCGGGTAAGGGAACGCATTGAGGCCGCGGCACAGCGGGCTGGACGTTCTCCTCAGGAGATTACGCTCATCGCGGTGTGTAAAGGGCATCCTCCAGAGGCAGTGGTGGCCGCGTACCACCTGGGCTTGCGAGATTTTGGGGAGAACCGGGTGGAGGAGGCGGAGCCAAAGATGGCTCGGGTCCAGGAAATGTTGGCCACAGAGGGAAGAGGAACGGACATCCGCTGGCACATGATCGGGCACATTCAGAGCAGGAAGGCCAAGAAGGTGATTGGTCCTTATGTGCTTGTTCATTCAGTTGACCGGCTGAAAATCGCTCGGCGCTTGGAGCACTTTGCCGCGGAACAGGACGTGATGCTTCCGGTCCTGCTGGAAGTGAATGTTTCAGGAGAGGAAACAAAGTACGGTTTTCTCCCGCAGGAGGTGGATGGGGCTGTCGAGGAGATACTTCACCTCCCGCACCTGAGCATCCAAGGGCTGATGACGATGGCGCCGCTGGTGCCGGACCCCGAAGAAGTGCGCTGGGTGTTTGCTGCCCTTCGGGAATTGCGGGACCACTTAGCGACTCGGTTTCCTGGGGTATCCTGGCGCCATCTCTCCATGGGCATGACCAATGACTTTGAGGTGGCCATCGAGGAAGGAGCGACCTTGGTTCGCATCGGTACGGCCATCTTTGGTCCGAGGGAGCAAGCGTGAGAACGGAAGAAGACCAAACGTTGAAATGTGAGGCCCGCTGACCAGCCCATTGTATACCGCCCATTGGGTAGCGTTCTGACGGTCAGTCAGGGAATCCGGATGAAATTGTAAGGAGGAGGGAAGCCTTGTTAAACGGACGGACATTGGCATTCGTAGGTTCTGGAAACATGGCAGAAGCCATGATTCGTGGATTACTAGAACGTCAACTACTCGAGCCTGAGCAAATTATTGCCAGTGGGCCCAGAGCAGTACGTGGAAAGGAATTAGAAGAACGGTATCACGTGCGCACGACAACAAACAATCGAGAGGCGGTCAAAGATGCCAACATTGTAATCCTCTCGGTGAAGCCTCAAATACTACCTAAAGTGCTCCCTGAACTGCGGGGGCACCTACAACCCGGTGTGCTGATTATCTCCATCGTGGCCGGAGCCCGAATTCGCAGCATCATGCACGGCCTGGGACAGGGGCGCATTGTACGGGCTATGCCCAACACGCCTGCCCAATTGGGCAAGGGAATGACAGTGTGGACCGCGACAGAATTGGTAGATCCGGAACGCCGAACCCAGGCCCAAGCCATTCTGGGCGCGCTGGGTGAGGAACTGTTTGTGGACGATGAAGTGTACCTGGACATGGCCACAGCCCTATCCGGAACCGGTCCTGCGTACGTATTCTTATTTATGGAAGCGCTTATTGACGCGGGAGTTCACCTGGGATTCTCCCGTCACGTGGCAGAGAAATTGGTTCTACAAACCATTGAAGGCGCCCTGGCCATGGCCAAGGCCAGCAAAAAACATCCAGTGGTCTTGCGTAATATGGTCACATCGCCGGGAGGAACATCGGCCGAAGCGCTTTATCAACTGGAGAAGGGTGGTTTTCGCACGGTGATTTCTAAGGCAGTATGGGCTGCTTTTAAGAAATCCCAATATCTAGGAGATTTAAGCGAAAAGGAACTAGACTAGAATAAAGTAACGGAAGGATATGATGACATCTATGGGCATGATTTTGATTAATTTTGTCAATTTGTTCTTCACAATTCTGACATGGGCGATCATTATCCGCGTGCTGCTAACGTGGATACCCGGACTTAATCCGTACCATCCCGTAGTGCGGGCATTAGCCTCCATTACGGATCCCATCCTGGAGCCAGCACGCCGCATTATTCCTCCCATTGGGATGATTGATATTTCGCCCATCGTGGTCATTATTGTCCTGCAACTGGTGCAAGAGTTTCTTGTGCGTTTCCTGGTGTACGCGTTTTACATGTAGGAAAGTTCAAAATTAAAGGTGGAACGTGGAGAGCACGCCACAGAATGGCTACCTGGTTAAGTGAGGACGAGAAGGGGGTACGCGTGCGGGTGCGGGTGATCCCCCGGGCTAAAAAGGACAGGGTAGATGGACTTCACGGCGATGCAGTGAAAATCCGTGTGACCGCTCCGCCCGTGGAGGGCGCGGCCAACGACGCGCTGGTGAAGTTCCTGGCAAAGGCGCTGGGCGTGCCTCGCCGTGACGTCTCCATTGTCCAGGGCGCGCACAGTCGCAACAAAGTGATATCCATTGTGGGAGTGTCCAAGGAGGAGGTCCGCCGGGCACTAGGGCTCAACGAAAAGTAAGGCCTGCCCAACTCAGGAGATTTCCTGAACTCTGTACCACAGGATGGTATGCCCTGCGGTGTACGGGTTGTGCAGCAACGCGTCCTCAAAAGTGTCCCATTCTCCGGGAAAAACATCCGTGTTGGAAAGGACTCGCCATCGCCCCAGATGGGAGAAGAAGCACATCACATGGGCTCCCATCTGAATCCCCTCCTTGAGGCTGGGAAATTCAAAGGGATCAAGGACGACAGTCACCACATAGCAACGATTGTGGTCAGATAGGGGACGCAGGCATTGGGCCCCAACAAAGGCCAGGCCATCGCAATCATCCTCAAAAATACCTTTGTGTTCCCACTGCCACAGTGCATGCTCCAATGAGGCTGTAATATCCGCGACACCCCCCAGGGGATCGGACTTCCAGCGGGTGTGGGCCGTCCACCATTTACGGAATTCGTCCAGAGTGTGGAAGTGGGGTGGGGAGCCATGCAGACGAGGGCGAAAGCGATTAGCCAGACGACTCAACACGCGGTTTCCCCAACGAAACCATCCGATCCACAACGGGAGGATAAACGCCCGAAAGACTTTTCGCTTGGCGATTTGAACGCGTTTTTGGATGTTCGACCTCACCTGGATTTTATGGCCTTCATCTACAAGAAAAATACAGGTTGCATGTCTCAGGTTCCAGGATAACCACCCTCCCGAACCTCGGACATGCAACCCATGATATGCATCTAACACCACCTACGCGGCCTGACGTTCCATCACCGGCCGGAATTTGTACCCGTAAAGAATGATGCCCTCATCACCTTCCTCTGTCAAGCGCCGGGTCACCATCTCCACAGGCATGCCTATCTCCACCTGGTCAGGGTCCACATCCGTCAGTTGCGCTGTGACTATCGGGCCCTCCTCCAATTTGACCAGAGCGATAGTGTAGGGCTTGAATCGGGTAAAGTTCTCCGGCGCCTCGTAGACAGTGGAGAAGGAGTAAACTTCTCCCTTACCGCTAAAAGTGTACGGGGTGGACGCCGGTTGACCGCACTCCGGGCAGACATCCCGGGGCGGGAAAATGTGAGCCCCACACACGGGGCAGATTTCTCCTTGTAATGTGAGTCGTTGTTTTCGTAGCCTCCAATGTCCAGCAACACGCATGGGCTTACGACCTCCTACGATATGTTAGATTATGAATGTTTGATTCTGAGTTGTGCGTAGCGGGCGTAAAGCGCCGTACCTCATGCGCCCACCAGAATATCAAACGTCGGGCGAGGGCTCCATGTGCTGCCGAGCCCGACGCCCGGGGCTTATTGTAGGCCTGTGAGACTGTCAAAACCTATCAGGGTGACCCAAATACCCTCGTTCGTTTACGTTTTCGAGTACCAGATGGTTTTGAGCAGGAGGATTATTCCTCCACCCGCAAGAGATGGGTAATAGCGGTGGCGCCGGTGCCCCCCAGGTTCTGAGCCATGCCAATACGCACGTGCTGGACTTGACATTCTCCCGCGTCCCCACGCAGTTGTTGGACAAGTTCCACGATCTGGTACACGCCTGTGGCTCCTAACGGATTTCCCCGGGCTTTGAGCCCCCCCATCGTACTGATGGGAATAAGTCCATTGCGCGCAATTCCCCCCTCAGCCGCAAAGCGCACGGCCTGCCCTCGCGCGACGAAGCCACACGCTTCCAACGAAAGCGCGGCCATAATGCTGGTGCTGTCATGGAGTTCAAACACGTCCACATCCCGGGGGGTGATGCCCGCCTGAGTATAGGCGGCATGACTGGACAGGTACGCGGCCTGGAGGAACAGAGGGTCCTTGCGATCGTGTACGGCCACCGCGTCCGTGGCCACCGCAGAAGCCAACACGCGCACAGGCGCTTTGTCCGTGCGCGCGTACGTGTTCACCTGGTCCGACGGACAAAGGATGACCGCGGCCGCGCCATCACTGATGGGGCTCACATCGAACATGTTGAGCGGGTCCGCGACAAGGCCCGCGCGGGCATATGCCTTCTCACTGATGGCCCGGCGGAACATGGCGTTGGGGTTCCCCACCGCGTTGGCATGGGCGGTCAAGGGAAAGGCCGCGAAGGCCTCACGCGGCACATTGAACTCATGCATGTAACGGCGCATGAGCAGGGCCTGAATGGCGTTGGGCGTCGCTCCGTGTATTCCTTCAAACTCCTGGTCGAGCACGGACGCGTGGGCCCGGTGCACTTCCTCGGCCGAACGTTCGCTCATCTGCTCCACGCCGACGACCACCACCACATCCGCGAGACCGCTTGCGACGGCCATGTACCCCCAGCGGAACGCAGCCGCGCCGGCCGCGTCGGCCGCATCCACACGCACCGCTTCCACCCCGCGCAGACCGACGAAGTCCGCGATAAGCGCCCCCAGGTGTCCCTGTTCAGCCAGGAAGGACGCGAGGGTGTTCCCCACCACCAGCGCGTCCACTCGCTCCACGCCCGCGTCCTTCAACGCAGCCATAATTGCGTCATGCGCGAGGTGGCGCAAGGATTTATCCCAGTACTCGCTTACGCGAATTTGGCCAATTCCGATAATCGATACATCTCGCATCATCTGTATCTCCTGGAGTGAGTAACGAGAGTGATGAACGACAAATCCTTAGTAACTGGATAATCTGTTACGTTATCAACTTCCCCCTGAACCTCGCGTACATGCCGTAATCAATTTCCACTCGGCGGGCGATGTAGGCTCGGGTGTGTGGGGCTTTGTCCCGCCGCTCAACTATGCGGTCCGTGACCAGCAGGTCAAACGCGTCGGACCCCGCGCCAGAGCCAAAGGAGACAACAAAGATGCGGTCGCCAGGCTGGGCCTCATCCAGAATAGCCGTGAGTCCCACCATCGCAGAGCCTGAGTACGTGTTGCCGATGTCTCCCACCAATAGCCCGACTTCAATCTGCTCCGGAGTGAAGCCCAGCATTTTGGCCACCCGCTGGGGGAATTTGAGGTTGGGCTGGTGGAAGACCGCGTAGCGGTAATCCTCTGGGCGGGTCCCCATCTCCTCCATTAGGGCCCGGGCCGCGCTGGTGATGTGATGAAAATACGCGGGCTCCCCGGTGAAGCGCTGGCCGTGGCTGGGGTATTCCGCGCCCGCGCGACGCCAAAAGTCGGGCGTATCCGTGACGTAGGAGAGGGAGCCCTGGATGAGGGCCAGCGCGTGCTCAGCCGGGCCAATGATAAACGCGGCCCCGCCCGCGGCCGCGGTGTACTCCAGCGCGTCCCCTGGACGCCCCTGGGCCGTGTCCGCGCCGATAGCCAGTGCGTAATTGGCCATGCCCGACCCCACGAATCCAATCGCGGCTTGCATGGCTTCGGTTCCGGCCTTACACGCGAACTCCCAATCTCCGGCCTGGACGTAAGGGGTCGCGCCAATGGCCTCAGCCACAATGGTGGAGGTGGGTTTCACCGCATAGGGGTGGGATTCACTGCCCACCCACACCGCGCGCAGGTGGTCCGCGTGGATGCCCGCGCGGGCCAGCGCGTTGCGTGCAGCCTCAATCGCAATGGTCGCGGTGTCCTCGTCCAGACCGGGCACCGCCTTCTCTCGAACAGGCGTGCCTCCCTTCCCGCCCGTCCACATGCGCGCGATCTCTCGTGCGGGAATGCGATACCGAGGCACATACGCGCCATAGCCCACAATACCGACGGGCCGGGTAGGTTGAAGCAAACGCGTTGGCATGGTATTCCTCCAGGCTTATAATGAATCAAGAACGTTCCAAAACCGAATAAGTTAATGAACAGCATTCGCACATTTCGTGTTCACTTCAATCGCCACTCATCCCCCTTATTCTCCTCAGTATCTCCCTCGCTCTGCTCTCTCTTACATTCCCTTCTTCTGCTAGTTGAGCAGCAACCACGTCAATCTCATCGTCCACCGCGCCCGCAGCAATAGCAACCTGCCGCGCGTGCATGCGCATATGTCCTCGCTGGATGCCTTCGCTGGCCAGGGCGCGAAGAGCGGCCAGGTTCTGGGCCAGGCCCACAGCCACCATGATCTCCGCCAGTTCCTGGGCCCGGTGGACACCCAGGATTTTTAGTGCGACCCGGGCAGTGGGGTGGACTTTGGTCGCCCCGCCGACAATGCCCACGGCCAGGGGAAGTTCCAATTTCCCCACTAATGTGTCCCCCATCATGTACCACTCAGTCAAGGCTCGGTACTGACCATCCCGGGCTGCCCACGCGTGCGCGGCAGCCTCGATGGCTCGCCAGTCATTGCCCGTGGCAATAGCCACCGCGTCGATTCCGTTCATAATGCCCTTGTTGTGCGTGGCCGCGCGGTACGGGTCGGCCCAGGCAAATGCGTTGGCCTCCACAATGCCCCGGGCCACCTGGATCCCCTGAGCGCCCTTCTCAGAAAACGCATCCGCGGGGATGCGAACCACGGCCCAAGCCCGGCGTTCAGTGGTGTAGTTGGAGAGGATGCGCAAGTTTACCCGTCCCCCCGTCAAACGCTCCACCTCAGGCGCGATGCCTTCTACCGCAGTGTTCACCAGGTTCGCGCCCATCGCGTCCCGCACATCCAGGTACAAGTGAACCACCAGCATTGGGCCCGCGGGCGTGTGTGATAGAAAGCGAGCACGTATATCCCGAGCACCGCCCCCCCGTCGTACCAGGGAAGGATGAATCTCGTCCACCCGCCGTAGGAGCATCTCACGCGCTCCTTCCAGCGCTGCCATGGCCGCGCGGGGATCGGGCACCTCCAGCACCTGAATCTGACCCACCATAATGGGCTCCGTGCTACCAGTGAGGAAGCCTCCCCCTGCGCGCGCGATGCGGGCCGCGTTGCTCACCGCGGCCACCACCGAAGGTTCCTCCACGGCCATGGGCACCACCACATCCTGGCCGTTAATGATAAAGTTCAGGCCCAGACCCAGGGGGAGGGCATGGCGGCCCACCACGTTTTCGATCATCTTATCCGCCTGAGCCAGGGCCAGACTTTCCCGGAGCGCAGCGATGTCCGCGTCGTCCAGGCCAGCCCATTCGGCCACCAGGCGAATCCGTTCCTCCAGCGATCGCTTGTAAAACCCGGGAATGCGTGACGTTCGAACCATGTGCGTTCTCCCTCCACAAAAAACTCGCTCTCCGCACGGGCGGCAGAGCGAGCACCACAGGATACTATAGAGGGCAGGGCCTATCAAAAACTATCAGGATAAGGGGAGACGTGACACAGGGAAACATGCTCTAAGGCCGCGATGAAACGAACTGAAAATGGCCAATCGAATGCAAAAACATCCACACACCTGAGCAGGAGGAACTTGACGGAATCCACAGGAAGGGCCACCATACACCCGGCAGGAACTCATCCAGGGGAGGAGACGTCTACGTATGGAATGCAAAAGCCCGGGACAAAGGATGGGGATGTTCTCATGGAGGACCAAGCAGTACAGGAGCAAGAAGATATCTGGAGGACTCGCATGAGCCGTCGCGCGTTCCTCCGCAAGATGGTGTCTGGCTTGCTGGTCACCGAAGGCGTGGCCCTGCTGGCCACCGCGTATCCCATCCTCGTGGAACCCAACTGGTTGGATGTAACATACGTGCGCGTGCCCCTGACCGACCTGCCAGAACGCCTACATGGCTTGCGCATTGCTCAGTTTAGCGACGTCCACCTGGGGCCGTACACCCACGACGCGCATCTGCGGGGCGTCGTGCACACGGTGATGGCCCACCGCCCGGATCTCATCCTGTTTACCGGGGATATGGTCACCCGGCGGGAAAGCGCGGACCCCAAGCGCCTGGGAATCTTCCAGCACCTATCCGCGCCCCTGGGTGTGTGGGGCGTGCTGGGCAACCACGACCACTGGATGGACGCGAACGCGGTCCACGAACTTATTGAGAAGTGGACACCTATCCGCGTTCTGCGCAACGAGAGCGTCGCGCTGGACGTCAAAGGGGAACACCTCTGGCTTGTGGGCGTGGATGACGCGTGGGTGGGCGCGGATAAACCCGAAGTCGCTTTTGCCCGCGTGCCCGAAGATGGAGTGCGTCTGGTTCTCATGCACGAACCCGACGCGGCGGATTGGCTCCCTCTTACTTCTCGTACACTCCAGTTGTCCGGACACACCCACGGGGGGCAGGTTAGACTCCCCCTGGTGGGGGCCCTGCTGCTCCCATACCTGGGAAGGAAGTACGACGTAGGCTTGTACCGGGTCAACGGAGGATGGGTCTACACCAATCGGGGGGTGGGCGTGATCACTCCTCCAGTGCGGTTCAACTGTCGTCCGGAGGTCACCATTATCGAGTTAGTCCGGGGGTAAACAGGAGGCCTGTGTGCCTCAACGGATACAAGGCACACAGGCCTACAGGGGACAATGCCGGTATGAGAGTTTGCTGGGAACGATGACACCTACGATGAATGAACAATGTGACTCGCGACCACCGGCGGCACCCAATGTTCAAAGGCTTTGGGATTTACCTCCAGTCCATTGATGACGGCCATCACACCGGGCTGCTGTTTGGCGATCTCTTCGGCAATCCGTTTCACTTCTTCTGAAGGGACAACCCCTGACAAGGTGATGACCCCATGTTCGCTGGCCACATCAATGGAATACCGCCCGGTGCGAGGATCTTCCATTAAGGCAGCCAGCACCCGAGCCATCAGCGCGGTGTCCGGTGTCAGGGCATTCTCCACATCAATAACCCCGCGCACCCGACGGACCACGTCCTCCGCGTACAGTTTGCTCCTCGCGTCTTTCACGTATCCGCTCAAACGCACTACGCCCCGCTTCACCTCAGCGTGAACGTGGCTTAAATCGTACTCCTTCTCGGCTGCCAGCCGATCTTGCACTTCCGCGAGAATATCCTCGTCGGCTCGCGGAGTGTAACTGCTCAGTTCCTCGAGACGCTTGCGGTCGGCTTTCAAGTACACCCCATCGTCCAGGATGTTACTGACCAAGGTCATCGGCACAACTACATGGCGTGGCAGGATTCCCTTCCGTACAACCAGGTGTGTAATCTCGCCGCTCTCCCTGTCCACCAACACGTGGTCAATCTCTCCAACAGGACCGTCCAGGGCGAAAACTTTGGTCCCACGACCAATGACGGGCTCCTCCGGATCAATGCCCTTTTTCACCCGCTGTCGACTCATGGGCTGTAAGGCTTCCGACGCAATGCCGTACAACGTAGCCCACACCAGGACTTGCATCCGCGCATAGTTCATGGCTTCTTCGACATCGGGCGTGGGCACGGTAAACTCTTCCTCGTGATATTCTGGGAATTGTTTCAACGCCTCACTGGTAACGTTCAGCAAGATGCGGTCCTCGTCAGCTTCCTCTACCGCGGTGACGGGAATCACTCTGTCCTTCTTTTGCAAATATCCCTTTTCCACCACCAGATGGGTGATGCGCTTGGTGTAAGGATCGATGACGACTCTTGTCAATTTGCCACAGCGTCCATCCGCGCAGTAGACGTCCACACCGATTTTGTACTTGGTCATGCTCCTCCCCCCTTTCCTTCAAATGTCTACACATCCCTTGCCGGTTGACGACACATTTCATGCATGGTCCCCAATTTCAGAAGGAGGAAGCAATCCGCTCCTAAATCATATAGAGTACAACTGTCAGATAGACATCAGAGGAATATT
>Ga0256914_1003349_pt1 | contig 12661 bp, 9 predicted proteins | sample HulkmetaG_FD_191571 | JGI IMG/M metagenome (GOLD analysis project Ga0256914, IMG submission 191571) | Hydrothermal chimney microbial communities from Main Endeavour vent field at the Juan de Fuca Ridge, Pacific Ocean - Hulk | ecosystem: Environmental > Aquatic > Marine > Hydrothermal vents ...
CAGCTACGACGGCACCCGTGTTCACGGTTTTTTTCTGAAGCCGCCGTTCTTCCGTTCCGGCCACAAGGTACCCCTGGTGTTTCTGATTCACGGTGGTCCTCAGGGCATGTGGTCGGACGTTTTCCACTTCCGGTGGAACTCCGAGCTCTTTGCGGCTCCAGGCTACGCCGTGGTGGAAATCAACTTCCGCGGCTCGAAGGGCTACGGCCAGGCCTTCTGCGACGCCGTCAGCAAAAACTGGGGCAACGGCCCGTACCAGGATCTCATGGTCGGTCTGGACTCACTGCTGGCGCGTTACGATTTTCTCGACCCAAACCAGGTTGTGGCGGCCGGGGCCAGCTACGGCGGCTTCATGATCAACTGGATTGCTGGCCACACCGACCGCTTCAAAGCGTTAGTTTGCCACGACGGCGTCTTCGACCAGCGCATGATGTACTACAGCACCGAAGAGCTGTGGTTTCCCGAGTGGGAATTCGACGGTCCGCCGTTCGAGAACCCGACTCTCTACGAAAAGTGGTCGCCGTCCAACTTTGTCGGGAACTTTCGTACGCCCACGCTTGTGATTCACGGAGAGCATGATTTTCGCGTACCCCTTACGCAGGGCTTGGCCATGTTCACAGCCTTGCAGCGGCGCGGCGTACCGTCTAAACTGCTGGTATTCCCAGACGAAGATCACTTCGTTCAGAAACCGCAGAACTCCCGGCTGTGGTGGAATACCGTTCACGCGTGGTTCCGTCAGTGGCTGGAACGGGGAAAAGCTGAGGGCAAGTGAGCGGCTGGGAGCGTGTGGGCGTGCAGAGCCAAGGCGTGGTGGAGAAAACCGCGTTGTTTCACACGGGCCGACAACAAGCTAAGCCAGGTTGGTCAGCGGGTGCGCGTCGGTCTCCATCTCGTTGAGCGTGTGAGTCACTCGGGTGCCCCCGAGCGCAAGAAGGGCAACCGCTTTCCGGCCCGGCCGTAGCAGGCGGGCTGGCGGCCGCTACGGACTTAGCACAAAAAGCAGGAACAGGGCAGCGCCGAAAAATCGACGCCCGGACTCGCCGGTTTCCAACTCTGAGACAAACGCGAAGGGGGAAGTAACGGCGGAAGGCAGTACACCGCGACACACGGAGGATGCTTTGAAAACAAACCGTCCGATTTTGTTGCTCGCAACGCTGTTGGCCGCGTGGACGGCCCTGCTCGTGTCGTGTACAAGCCCGAACGACCCGCAAGAACGTTACGACGGCGAGTGGTACGGCCACTTCGAGACGGACAACCGCCTCTACTTCCGAATCGCTTACGATCGGGTCCAGAAAGTCAGCATCGACGGCGGCGAGGAGCCCATCTTGTTCCCTCTTGGGAACGAGGTGACCGACGCGCGTTTCCGGGTGTACCTTCGCGAACGCGACATCTGGCTGGAGGGCCACTTCACGGACATGAACAAAGCTGAGGGCACACTGCACGCGTACGGCGCCGTGTACTCGTGGTCAGCCATCAAAGCCAAGACAAAGAACGGACGGCTTCTGGTTGAGGAAAGCTACTTCTGGGAACCCCACGTGGTTCATCTCGCTGGCCGGTCGCGGGGCAAACTGTTGCTCGAGAAGATCGACCTGACCCGAATGGTCAAACACCACTACCAGCTCTACTTCACAGAAGACAACAACCAGCTCAAGGTGTCCATCGGGGACCTCAACCGGGGTCTCTGGCTTTTCTACGAGGTTGCCTACCAAGATTCCATGCACCTGGATTTCGACGGCATTCGTCTTACCCTGATCGAGGACCCCCAGTCACCCTTCGGACCTGACGACGTCTACGAATTCTGGTACGAGTAGCAGACTGCGAGCCGCTCCCTGTTCGGGGAGCGGCTCTTCCTTTCGCCTTGCGCAGCCTCCCGTACAGCCCGCTACCTACGCCGCCTTGGCCGTACCTTTGGCCTTCTCGGCAGCCATTACTTCCCGTTCCCAAACCGGGTCCAGGAGTTCCCGCAGTCTCTTGTCGTAGTTGAGCAGGCGCTTGCGGTAGTCCGCGTCGGCCATGGCGCGTTTTGCGTCGTCGTCCAGTGGCCGGGCCTCAAGGCGCTCGATGGCTCTGTGGGCGAACTTGTAGTGATCGCGGATTGGGCAGGGCAGGAAGAAGTTTTTCACCTCGGGGGCTGGCCGGCGGTACCCGTACGCGTCCTGCCACTTCCGAATTGCTTTGAAGAAGGGCGAGTCCAGCGCGTCGCTCAGCGTCCCGCCGCGTTTGTAAATGTCGTAGACGTTGTCCACGTAGTAGGGGAAAAACACGCAAGGCGCAATGTTGCCGTTCCAATCGATGTAAAAGTAGCCGCCGGAACGGCCCGCCGAAATGCACCCCACCGACATCGGACCGCCGTTCCAAAAGTCGATCAAGAAGAGCTTCATGTCGTAGATCATCTTCAGCTCCTGCTCCAGCATCCAGCGCCGTTGCTCGGGCGTCACCATCAGGTCCAGGGTGTAGCTACGCCCGATGGGCATGTACTGGAAAATCCATCCGTAGATGGCTCCCTGCTTGTTGAAGAAAAAGTCCATGAAATCCTCGGAGAGCACGATCTCCGCGTTCAGGCGCGTGGCCGTAACCGAAATGCCAAAGGGCACGCCCTCCTCGCGCAGATTTTCCATGGCCTGAAGGATCTTCCGGAACACTCCCTTGCCGCGGCGCGCGTCGGTTTGCTCCTCCCAGCCCTCTACAGAAATGGCAGGCGTCACGTTGCCCAGTTCCGCAAACCGTTTCGCTACGTCCCGAGTGATCAGCGTTCCGTTGGTGTACATCAGGAAGTAGTTGTCCTGGTTGTCGGCCAGCCAGTCGAACAGGGTTTTGCCCTCGCTCTTGTACATCAACGGTTCTCCCCCGGAAATCACGGTGAAGTGCGATCCCCACTCCTCCCGTTTGTCGTGCATAATTCGCTGCAGAACGGTGTAAGAAATGGTTTCGTTGTTCTTCGCTGAACTGGCCGCGTAGCAGCCGATGCAGCGCAGGTTGCAGGTCTTCGTGGGACTGATCAGCACGAAGGACGGGGGGCCATAACCGTGTTTCTCCTTGAACGGTTTTTGCCGTTCGGACTCACCCATCACGACTTGGCCGATGAAGTTCTTGATGACCGCGCGTCGCACTTGAGGCGAAATCCGGCCATCTGCCAGCGCACGGTCGATGGAGTAAAGCAAATTCCGCAATGCCAGAAAACGCAACTCCTGCACGCGTTGCGGTCGGTCATCTTTGTTTTCAACGAAGAAATTGTGGTAAAGCTGCTTCTCCCCCTGTTTCAGGGCCAGATGCCGAACGGTCGACGACCGAAGCGCACGGTCAAGCAGTTCCGTCGACACTGCATGCCAGATGGGTTCCAGACGCAACACTTGCATGATTCCGCCCTCCTTTTGCTGACAGCTTCAATTCCCTTGCAACCCTCACGCGTAGCCCAGGTTGCGGAAGATCTCCAGCCCGGTCCTCACACGTGCAAGCCGCTGTCTTAACCCCGTCGGACTCTTGAACAGCTCCGCAACTGCTCTGGGTACTTGGGACGCGCTGAGGTAGAAGCGAACGTAGGCTTCCCGAAGAAGTCCTTGGATTTCCTTCGCGGACAGGTAAGGGTGTTTGAACACCAGGTGCAAACCGTCGTAAAGATCCCAATTCCTCGTGGTCAGCCTCCTAAGGGACTCCAGGTACTGGAACAGACGCGACCCAGGGTAAGGAGTCAAAATCGAGAATTGACACGTTTCCGGCCGTAGCCTCCGCGCCACGCGGATCGTCTGCCGGATCATTTCCTTGGTTTCGTGCAGTTCCCCAAGGATGAAACTGCCGTACACCTGGATGCCGTACCTGCGCAGAAGACGGACAGCTTGCCGCTGTTGCTCGAGGGTGATCTTCTTCGCAAAATGATCCAGGGTGGCCTGGTTACCGCTCTCCAGGCCCAGAAAAACCGTGCGCGCACCTGCCAACGCCATCCGACGAACCATGTCCGGGTGTCTCACCAGCGAATCCACCCGCGAGAAACACCACCAGCGGATATCCCAGTGGCGCGCCAGGATTTCGTCGCAGAAATCAACTGTTCTGCGGTAGCTGAGGGTGAAAACGTCGTCCACGAAGAGGAAGGAGGTGTAGCCGCGCTGCTGCAGAATCTGCAGCTCGGCGAGCACGGAGTCCAGCGAGCGTGTTCGCCAACGAAGTCCTGCGAAACGCGTCGCCGCGCAAAAGTAGCAGTCGTAAGGGCAACCCCGCGACGTCACCAGCGAAGCAACCGGACGGCCATCGAACGTGGACAGGTAGCGGCCCTGGGGAAAAGCGGATCGATCCGGAAACGGCAGTGAATCCAGATCCTCGATCAGGTAGGCCGGTGGATTACGCCGCAGTGCCCCTCCTCGCTGGTAGGTAAGACCACGCACGTGTTCCAGCGAAGTCCCGTGCTCCAGGGCGTCAACGAGTTGCACCAGGGCTTCTTCGCCCTCGCCCCGGATCACGAAGTCTGCGGCCTCGCGCTCGAAGGGTTCAGCATCCAGAAACGTAGGATGGTAACCACCGAAAACAACCAGCGTTCCGGCTCTTCGAGCCAGGCGCCCCAGCTCCACTGCACGATTGAACCGGGGCGTGTCAGTAGAAATCCCCACCAGGTCGTACTTGCCGAAAGGGATCTCGTCGGGAGCAAGATTTTCGACCTGCAAATCAACGGCGTCGGCTTCGTGGCCAGCCGCTTTCAAAGAGGCCGCCAGGTACGCCAGTCCAAGTGGAAGCAGATTCAGTCCGAGCTGTCCGTAGGTGTTCTGGGCTGACGGGTTGATCAGAAGCACGCGCATCTGAACCTCCCCGCCTCACGCCGCGGCGCCGCCCGCAGCGCTCGGTGACTTTGTTAGCCAGACACCTCTCGCACTGTCGACCCCGTGCGCAAACGCCCGGTTTGACGCTCGAATAACTTGTTGTCCTCTGTTCTAAATCGCAACGGTTTCGAAATGTTCCGGGTTGAGACATTTTCTTGCAGCACACATGCGATTCCGCCGCCAGCCGCCCCCCCTGCCACTGCTGGCCACCGCAACCGTACCCGCGAAAGCGCATGGTACGGTCCGGGGGTTCCCCTTGCTGGCGCGATAACCGCTGGCTACGCAGGAGTAGGCCTGCTGTCACAGGCAACCCCGCTCTCAATCCACGCCAAGGTTCAAGGAGCGCCCCTCGTCTCCGCCGGGGCCCTGCGCCGCTGCAGGCAGTCCGGAAAGGTCACCTCTTTTCTTGCTCAAGGAGGCTAAGTCGTTACACGGGTAAAGCCAGACTGTCGGAAACGGCTCAGGCCCTCTCACGGTTGCCGTCCCTGTGGCGTTTCTGCGGGTACTCCTGCAGGTGCACTTTCCGGAGACTCCGTCCAACTCTCCGGTGGGTTCAACTTGCGCCCCCTCTGTCAGCCAAAGGCCCCGGCAACAAAGTGCGGCGTCCTGCAAGCCATCCGGACCTTTCTCTAACCAGTAGAGCGACTGGAAAAGCACTTGATTCAGCGCCCCCGGTGAACCTCTTGTCGGTTTCTCTTGCCACAAGTCCCCGAACCAGCCGGGATCTCGCAAGCCGGTTCCGGTCTGAATCAGGGCCTCAGCGCCTGTTTTCAGAGTTTTCAAACCCAGGGTCGCCTGCGAGAGCCTTTCGCCGCAGGGCCTCTTTTCTTTGGCAGTCTCTACTGTTCGCACAACCGGCGAGGCCCACGCACCGCCTGGTGGGCGGTCGACATCAGCCAGGCCGGACCCTCAGCGGAGGCGGCGCTGGCCGGCGCCGCCCTTTCACGAACTGCTTTCGCTCTTGAGGGCCTGGTAAGCCAGCTTCGCCAGTCCTCCCGCCACGTGGGCTCGTGTCGACTCATTCTCCGGCGTTTCGCCTTCCAGTCGCTTCTGGACGTTTTCCGTGCTGGCCCCCAGGATCAAACGCGTCGCGTTTGTACTCAACCCGAGAAACTGAGCGATCTCCTCCGTCGTTTTGTGGGCCTCTTCCCGTAACACCACGGCGTAGGCAGCTTCCATCAAACTCGGCAACCAGGTCAACCGCCTGTGTTCCACCAGACCGCGTGGTCCCCCGACCAGTTCGATCGCCTTCAGGAAAACCTGCAGTGCGCGCTCGTCCACGTCCACAACCTGAGGTGCGACCTCCTGCACCATTCTCCCACCTCCTTTCGAGAGTGTGGTCGTCGACTGCTTTCAGCCAGCGGCAACACCAAACAAAGCCGCATTCCTTTCACTGCAGTTCACTCAGTTTCGGCCCGATCCGTACCAACCCCGTCTCGGTGATCTCGAAGACGTGCGTGCTCGTGTCGTGACCACAGAGACGGCAGCCATCGATTCGAAAAAGCCGTACTGTCTCGCCAATCGGCACGCCGTAGATTTTGGCCTGCTGGGCGCTGGTAATCGTCTGCTTGGCCAACACCAAGCTGCCGTCCAGCACGTGACCAACCGCGTACCCACCAGCGGCCTCTGCGGTCAACGCCTCGTGCCCGCTGCGCTTCTGCGACACCAGCAGCGCCGTCTGGTGCCACTTTTTCAAAAACGTGAACACGGGCCGTACGATGTCGCGCGCCAGCATCTCCCTGGCTTCGTACAACCCCGTGAGTGAATCGATCACTACCGCCTTCGCTTTGTACGTCTTGATCGCGAACGCCAGCGTGTTGAACAGCGTCGGCAGGTCGCTGGCCAGTACGGGGTGAGAAGCGCCATCCACGAGGACAATCTTCTCCTCCACCGCAGCGAAATCCACACCCATTGCCTGGGCACGTTGCCGCAAGCCCATTGCCGCAAAGGGTCCCGGGCTCTCGATCGTCACGAACACGCAGGCTTCGCCCCGCCGAGCCCGCTCGATGGCAAATTGCTCCACGAGCAGACTCTTGCCGGTGTCTGCCACCCCCGTAACCTGCAGAACCGCATATCTGGGCACCCCACCGAGCGGCACTCGTTTGGCAGCATCGCCTTCCCAAACCGTCGTGAAGAAAAGATCGTCCAAACCCTCTACGCCCGTGGGAACACCTTCCAGCTTCGGGACTTTATCCGCGAGCTCAGCAATCGTGGCAATGCCTTCCAGCAGAGGTCCTTTATCCGTCGTAGCCGGTCCCGACATCGACCAACCCTCCTTTTCTTACAGAATCGACACATTTTCCGCGCTTTTTGACGCTCAATCGCAACTTTGGGTTCCAGGAGTTCCGCCCTAAAAAAAACGGAACCCGCCACGGCGGGTTGACGTAGTAACAGTCGGACAATTCGACCAATTTGGACAAAAAGTCGAGAGCCCAAATCATGTCTGCAATCACGGCAAAACGTACCGATCGCAAGCGAGCCATTCTTCAGGCAGCACGGAGCCTGTTTGCCCACTTCGGCCCGCGCAAAGTCACGATGGCCGACATTGCTCAAAAAGCGCACCTGGCGAAAGCTACCCTGTACTACTACTTCAAGAGCCGAGAGGACATCCTGCGCGAAATCATTCGCAACGAGGGTGCGGAGCTGTGGCAGCGCGTGAATGAGGCCGTCGCCAGGGAGCGGGACCCCGTGGCCAAACTCAAGGCTTACGTGCACACGCGTTTCCGCGCCATCGAGGAGCTCAGCGTCTACTACTCCTCGCTGACCGAGGACTACCTGCGCAACTACGAGTTCATTGAGACAGAAAGGCGTACGTACACGGAACTGGAACTCAAGACCATCGAGGCGATTCTCCGGGAGGGCGTCCAGCAGGGTGTTTTCGAAATCGCGAATCCCCGTCTGGCGGCTTTCGCCGTCACCATGGCCATGAAAGGTCTGGAGTATCCCCTCATCGTGGAAAAAGGGGTCGAGGTCGACGGGCAGCACCTCGGGATGGAAGAGGCGTTGGACATGATGCTTGACCTTCTGCTGAAAGGGATTTTGAAGAACACCCGCACGCGCAGCGACTCCTGAAAACCCAGTCCACATTTTTCGTTTTCACTCGAGTCACGTCCACTGGCTGGCGCTCGGGTTTCACCGGTTCGGGCCGGCTTCCTTGCCCTTGACCGCACGTGGTAAAGACATGTGACGTCATCGGCGCCTCTTGCCGATGTGGAACGGGCGTCGCTTTTCACACAGCAACGTTGCGCGGCGTGTCAGGCTAAGAATTCTTGCCCTTTCGCTTACTCTGGACCAGAGAGGTGAAGCATGGCAGACCTGAGCAGGAAAATTGCGGGAGCTCGCACTCCCATTCTCACCGCGGTTCTGCTGGCAACCGTAGTGGCCGCTTACTTCGCCCGGAAGGTCACAGTAAACACCGACCTGGTGGCATTCCTGCCGAAGAACAACCCGCATGTGCGTCTATTCGAAGAGGCTGGCAGGACATTCGGAGGCAACTACCTGGCCATCGTCGGTTTGGAAGCCGACGATGTGTTCACCGTGGGTGTTCTGACGACCGTGGATCAACTGACGCGGGCTTTTCAGCGTATTCCGGGCGTTTCGAGCGTCACCAGCCTGGCCAACGTCATCGACTTCAAAGAGACCGAGTGGGGAGTAGAGGTTGCGAAGCTACTCGAAAACGGAAAGATTCCCACCGCGTCACAGGATCTGCGTCATCTCAAGGAGTACGTGCTCAGCCGCTCCCTGTACCGCGACAAGCTGGTCTCCCACGACGCTCGTGTAACCCTCATCGTTGCCCGGCTACGTGACGACGCAGACCGAATGGAAATTGCCAAGCAGTTGCGGCTGCAGTCCAAAGCCATCGTGGGCGATCGCTACAGGCTTTACTTCGCCGGTTTGCCTTTCGAAATGGAGTTCATGGGTCGTCTGATCTTCGTCGACCTCTTGCGCCTCACCCCCATTGCAGCCCTGCTCATCGTGCTGATCCTTTACCTCGCTTTCCGAACCTCGCGCGGCGTGATCTTGCCATTCACCACTGTCGTGGTTTCCACAATCTGGGTCCTGGGCTTCATGGGGATGATGGGCATCCCGTTGTCCCTTGTCTCGGCTGCCACGCCCGTGCTGATCCTCGCCGTCGGCTCGGCGTACGGCATCCACATGCTCAAACGCTACGAAGAGGAGAGCCGTTTGAGCGCCAGCTCCGAACAGGCCACCGTGCGGGCTCTGCAAACCATCGGTCTTCCAATCGCCCTTGCCGCCGTCACCACGCTCGTGGGTTTCCTCACACTGCTCAGCTCCCAGCTCGTGATCATCCGTCACTTTGGCCTTGTTACCGGACTGGGTGTCGTCTTCGCCCTGCTGGTAGCCACCACGTTCGTCCCTGCGGTGCTGGCTCACATGCCGCTCCCAGCAAAACGGCGTTCACCGAAGCGGAGCGAAAGTGCCAACTGGCGCTGGCTTGCCCAGGCCCTGCCCAATCACGTTCTCGCCCATCCGGGCCGGTGGGTAGCAGCAGCCTCCGTGTTGAGTCTGGTCGCAATCCTCGGCATCCCGAGGATCACCCGGGAGGTAAACATCTCGGAGTACTTCAAGCCCAATTCGGAAGTCCGGGTTTCGGAGAAAATGATGGAGGACCGCTTCGGCGGCTCCTACCCTGCCCAAATTGTCGTCCACGGTGACGCGAAGGATCCCGCTACACTGCAACTCATGCGGCAAATCGAGCGCCGGCTCAGTGCCACGCCCTGGCTTACCAACCCCGAGTCCGTCGCCGACCTCATTTGTGAAATGAACCGAGTGATGAACAACCGCTACGTCGTTCCAGACACGCGACAGGGCGTGGGCAACTTGTGGTTCCTGCTCGAAGGGCAGGATGTCATGAACCAGTACGTCGCCGACGGCAACACCCAGGCGCAAATTCAGCTCCGTATTCGTTCAATGGACACCGGCGTCATCCTTCGCAGCGTCAACTACATTGATCACTACCTAAGTACACTCCCGGACACGCTGGTAACCGTGTCCATGGACAGCCTTCCCAGCGAAGTGCAGGCACTGGCGGACCGCTACGCAGTGAACGCAGCAGTGCAGGCGGTCAAGCTCGAACTCACTCGCCGCGGAATGTCAGAACCCGACACGGCTCTCTTGCGCCAGCTGTTCACGCAGGCTCTCCAATCGCGTCGCACCCCGGCTGTGTCTCCGCGGTTCGCTGGGCCAATCGCACGGGCGCTCGTGGCGTTTTTGCGCTCCGACGAATCCGATCTGCCCGTCGGTTCGCCAGTTGTAGCCCAACGCCTCACCCAAGTCTTCACGCGAGCTCTGGTACAAGGAAAACTGCGCTCTCGACGGGACGTTGCCGCCCTCCTCAAGGTGGCCGTCCCCTCCGCCCGACGCGCCGACCAGGGCACCCTGCAGGGTGTCGCCGAACAACTCTGGTACACAGTTCGGGACCGCCGCAAAGATCTTCAGACCGAGGCCGTGCTCGACACCCTCTGGACCACGCTTCCGACCACGCTACCACGAACCACCGATCTCCGCCGTGACCTTAAAGCCGCCGTCTGGGTCCTTAATCGCGATCGTCTCGTCGTTCCGAACTCGACATTCCGTGCCTGGCACAGCGCCGCACCGGTGGCAGCCTGCTCACGTACCTCTGTACGCCTCGTTCATGCCGGCCTCGGACCCATTTTTCGCGAGTTGGACGCCAAACTGCTCCGCAGTCAGTTGGTGAGCCTCGGTCTGGCTCTGGCCTTCGTACTGATTCTGTTGGCTGTTCAGTTCCGCTCACTGAAGTTCGGGCTCATCGGCGTTTCTCCCCTGGTCCTTACGCTGTTGGTGAATTTCGGCGTCATGGGCTACGCCCACATTCCGCTCGACGACGCCACGCTGATGATCGCACCGCTCGCCATCGGGATTGGCGTGGACTACGCCATCCATTTCACCTCCCGGTTCCGCCGCGAATTGTCCCAGCACGCCAACGTGGCCGACGCCTTGCTCGAAACGTACCAGACCACGGGCGTCGCCATCTTGATCAACGCGCTCTCGGTGGGACTCGGGTTTTTGGTTCTGCTGTTTGGCGACGTCGTGCCAGTCCAGCGGTTTGGCCTGCTGGTGGCACTGGCCATGCTGGTTAGCGCCGGGGCGGCCCTCACACTTCTGCCAGCCCTGTTGCTGGTAAGCCACATGGCAAGCGCCACACCGACGGATAAACCGAGGTAGATGGCTGTGCCTGTACACCGCTGAGCACGAGGTTCAGTCGCTGCAAGTTTCTGCGGGCGGGTTTCCGGATTGGGCCACGGAGCCCTGCGGACCGGATGGCACGGGGCTCCACCTCGCATTAGTCTCAGGGCGCGTAGGAGCGCATTTCTCCCGAAGTGCAGCCGTGAGACGGTACGCCAGTAGCTCAAAGTGCGGACGCGCTGACGAACTCCGGTCTCGTGGCAGTCGGCGCTTCCGAACAATTCAGCCAACAATGTGCGATCCTGCTAACGCAAGATTTCGGAGGTGGTAAGATGAAGCGTCACACGCAAGTTCCGGTGCTTGTTCTCCTGGCAGCTTTCACCGCAGCAGCCGCCGCGCTGGACGGCAACGCTGTTCTCAAGAAAGTCGAGGCTACACTGAACGCACCAAAAGATCGCGTTGCCACAATGAGCATGAAGCTCGTCGACAAGAATGGCAACGTCAAAAACCGGGTAGTCAAGATCTACCAGAAGGGAGACAGGAAGCGACTAATCCGCTTCCTCAAGCCGGCTGACGTGAAGGGTGTGGGGCTGCTGGTGCTGAGCGACAACGAAATGTGGCTGTACATGCCCGCGTTTCACAAAATCCGTCGGATCGCTTCGCACACGAAGAACGAAAACTTCATGGGCACCGACTTCACCTACGACGACATGGCCCAAACCAAGTACACTGAAAAGTACACCGCCAGAATTCTACAGCAGGGCGCGGACAGCATCAAACTCGAGCTCACCCCGAAACCGGGGGCCGACGTCAACTACAGCAAGCTGGTAATGGTCGTGGATCCTTCAAACTGGGTGCCCAAACGAATCGAGTTCTTCGACAAGAGCGGTAGTTTGAAAAAGATCCTCACCAATTCCCGCGTGGCCAGGGTTGACGGCTACTGGACCGTGCAAGAAATGACCATGCAGGACGTGCAGGCCAAGCACAAAACGGTTCTGACACTCAGCGATGTGAAACACGACACTGGCTTGGCAAGCTCGGTGTTTACCAAGCGATTCCTGCGCCGCAGCGAGTAGCTGTCCTTAGGCAAACACCGAATGCCTCGCGCAGTTACCTCTGGCCAAGGCTGGGCAGCCAGCCGTCCACAAAGCCGACGGCACTGACGCTGCATTCCTCTGTTCAACTTGAGCACCGGCCCAGCATCCCGTGTGGACAATTTGTGGAAAACTCGGTGGGAGGTCGTCATGTTCAGATGCAGAAACCTGGAAACCAGCTGGCCTGCACTGGTCCTCGCGCTTGCGCTCACCGTGTCTGTGCAGGCCCAGGTCGCTCTGAACGGCTACGTCAAAACCGACGTACGTGCGCGCATCAAGGGAGGCCACAGGCTCACGTGGAACGAGAACCGCCTGGATCTGAAGCTCAAAGCGCATCTGTCCGACAAAGCCGTCCTGACCGCAGAAACTTGGGTGCGCAGTTTCGGGTTCCCCACAGCAACCCGTGTTGCGGAGCTTCGCTACCGAGACCGCCGTGCCGTTTTGCCCTGGGCTGTGGACCTCCGGGAGGCCTACGTCGATTTCTACGGCTTTCTCTTTTCAAACCTGGACGTGCGGGTCGGGAAACAACGCATTGCCTGGGGAACAGCGGACAAAATCAACCCCACAGACAATCTGAATCCCAAGGATTTCGAA
>Ga0256914_1003350_pt1 | contig 12659 bp, 11 predicted proteins | sample HulkmetaG_FD_191571 | JGI IMG/M metagenome (GOLD analysis project Ga0256914, IMG submission 191571) | Hydrothermal chimney microbial communities from Main Endeavour vent field at the Juan de Fuca Ridge, Pacific Ocean - Hulk | ecosystem: Environmental > Aquatic > Marine > Hydrothermal vents ...
AATATCAATGCCATCAATACTTACAGTGCCTTTCTCAGGTTCGTAAAACCTAAGTATGAGTTTAAGTACGGTGGACTTCCCTGATCCAGGAGGACCTGCTAGGAGAAGCTTCTCACCTGGTCTAACCTTGAAACTAACGTCCTTAAGAACGGGTTTGCCCTCAATATAAGAGAACGTTACAGAGTCAAACGTTATCTCACCACGTATGGTGTGCGGTTTCGCTTTTCCGCTCGGCTTTCTGGGGGCCTCACCTCTATCTGTAATTTCGAAAACTCTACTGGCAGCCGCTAACGCTCTCTGCGCCGCGCTAAGCATAAAACCAAAGGCCCGCATGGGCCACATCAAAAGCGATAAATACGTTATGAATGCCATCAATTCGCCAATGCTTAATATGCCAGCAGAGACGGCGTACCCCCCGTAGTAGAGAACTGACGCCATTGAAATACCTAGAATTAACTGCGACGCGTTACCGTAAACGGCCCTCACCTTAGCGGCCTTCAGGTTTAGGTCAGCAAATTCTTTATTCTCTTTATGAAACCTATGTATTTCCAAGTCCTCAAGCGTTAGGGACTTCACGGTCTTTATGCCGTTTAAATTACTCGTAACTATGGATGCGAGGACGCCTAATTGATGCCTAACTTTATCATAAATGGGTCGGATAGTCATAACGTACTTAGCGTTCACAGCTGCCATGGAGGCTAATGCGACTAAAACAACGTAGGAGAGTTTGGGACTCATTGCGAACATGTAGTACAGTGAAATACATGCAGTGAATGAAAGATTAACTACGTTTCGTACTTGCCATGAAAGTACCCTAGCTAACCTGTTTGTATCGTTAGTAATCCTCGAGATTAGCTGGCCTGCTGCTACGCTATCAAAGAATTCCATTGATAGCCTGTGCACAGCCGCGAAGGCCCGAACTCTTAGGTCGTGAGCGATACTCTGCGAGAGGCGGGCAGTGGCATCTCTCGTTACGTACCAGGAGAGCCCTCCCAAAAGAACTACGCCGAGAATTAATAATGAATACCTTATAGTGTTTTCAACATCACCCTTAGCCACACCGTAATCTATGGCGTACCTTATTAATACTGGTCCCAAACTGACGGTATAGGCGTAAATAATGACGGCAACCGTCGACACTAGTAGTAGCGTCCACCTCCTCAGCAAACACTTGACTAATCTTATGAACACACTTATATCCTTACCAGACATCGTTACTAGCACTAACTTACTCCTAAAAAGTCTTCATCAGATTTTAAAATAATTTAAGCAAATAAAGCCCGATTCCAATAAACGTTAATTGCCTCCTCGTCCAGTAACGTTAAAAAGGATATCCCCTATATGGTGAGCCTTACCGTAAAGAAAAACGTATATGTCTCGACGAGGGGTAAATGATGTGGCCCCTATGAAGGTGAGGCGGGCATGCTAGTTGCTGTCCTAATAGGAACGGGTGGCTCGGAGGGGGTTCCCGTACCAGGTTGTGTTTGTCCTGCTTGCAATGAAGCCCGTATTTATCACTTCGCTAAGAGGCGCACCGCCTCAGTTTTCATAACAAGCTATGGTACTTCAATAATGGTTGACATGAGTTTGGACGCGTCGGAATATGTTGAGGAGATGTACCTGGACGCTGTTTTGATAACACACTGGCATCATGATCATATAGCAGGTCTCTACAAGTTCAGGTGGATTGAGAAGCCCGTAGACCTATATGCCCCCTCAGGCGACGTTGACCCCGAGATAAGGCACTTCCCCAAGAGCTTACGCATCAGGTACGTTAAGCCCTTCGAGAAAATCGATTTAGGCGACATGGAGGTGACGCCACTTCCGTTAAACCACACCATCGAGACCTTCGGCTACCTAGTTGAGGTTGGGAGGAAGGAAAACATAGCAATACTCTACGACACTAAGCTACTACCTAAGGAGACAGAAGAACTGCTCAAGAAAAAGGAGATTAAGGTCGCCCTCATTGATGCGACGACAGCGCCGGGTTCTCACGACCCCAAACACAATAATGTAGACGAAGCGGTTGAGATAGGCAAGAGGATAGGTGCTGAGGAAATAATCTTAACGCACATATCCCACAGGAACCTACCCTTCAGCAGGTTAGTTAAGTACGTAAGGGAGCGGTGGGACAACGTTTACGTGTCGTATGATGGCATGATGGTTTACGTAGTGTAAGTGGTTAGCGGAAGAATTTTTCTAAGGTAGCGCAGGAATAACTCAGAGGGTAACGAAAATTGAGTCAAGAATCATTTCGCGCACTTGAGTCATTTATAATTAAGAAGATGGCTGAAACCCGCACACCAGGATTAAGTATAGCTCTAATACGTGACGGTGAAGTAATCTACTCCAAGGGGTTCGGCTTCAGGGATGTGGAGGCAACGAAACCAGCTACCCCCAGAACCATCTATGGTATAGGCTCGATAACGAAGTCCTTCACAGCCCTAGCAATTCTCCAGCTGGCCGGTGAAGGTAAAATCTCACTGGACGATCCTGTAACTAACTACGTTGATGTGGATTTAGATCATCATGAAAGCAAAGTAACTATCCATCACCTACTAACGCACTCGTCTGGCATACCAGCACTCGGATATGCGGAAGCGCTGATAAGTGGGTTACTGGGCTCGAAGCGTGAGTGGTTGCCCATAGCTAAGCCGGAAGATATAATACCCTTCATGGAGGGAGCAAGCGGGTGGGCAGTCGCTAAGCCAGGGAGTAGGTTCTTCTACCTTAATGAGGGGTATGTGCTCCTAGGCAAGATCATCGAGTTGGTCACTGGTACGCCTTACCGGGAGTACATAAGGGAGAATATTCTGAAGCCCCTTAAGATGACGAGGTCATACTTCACTAAGGAGCGCGTGGCAAGCGACCCAGACGTGGCCACGCCCTACGTGATAATGAAGGACGGTGAGCTGAGACCTAGTCGCTTCCCGTATGGGATAGAGGCTGATGGTGGGCTTCTGAGCAACGTGCTAGATCTAGCAAACTACATTAAGATGTACTTAAGTAGCGGATTATTTGAGGATAGGGAAATCATATCAAAGGAACTCCTAGAGCTCATGTGGAAGCCACACGTTAAACTAAGCTTCGAAATATTCGGGGGAGATGCGTATGGATATGGGTTAATGATACACCCCAACTTCCCTGGCGGGACATTAATAGGGCACGGTGGCTCCGTGCTGGTCTACACTGCGTACATAGGGTTCATACCCAGTAAGGGGGTAGGAGTTGCAGTACTATCCAACGCTTCCGGGTACCCGACCTCAAAGATAGGTATGTGTGCGCTTATGCACCTCGTGGGAAGAGACCTCAGGGAATTACCATTCATACAAGAAGACGAGGTATACTCGAAACTAATTGGCGTGTACGAAGCATTCAAAGGCACGATGAGGGTTAAGGTATTCAGGCTAGGTAACTTCCTAGCAGTGGAGGAGATAAGCGAGTTTGAGGGTGTACCCTCACCGCTAGTACCGGTCAAGATAAGTGAGGACTACGCAGAATTCTACACTATAGGGTACTACGGCTCCAAAGTGCCAGTAATATTCGAGATAAAGGACGGGCGCGTGGAGCTACTCTACGAGAGATACAAATTTGTCAAGAAAGGGCAGGAACCCTGAAGTACCGCTTCCTTCAACGGTCTAAAGCATGCCGTGAAAGGAATCAGCAATGGGACTTCTAATCATCGAGTCATCGAAGAGCGCTTTCATCACCGACACACGCAAAATTACTATTGTTTTTCAGAGTTATATACTGAATTAACTTAGCCAAGTCAGAGGTGAGTGCATGGATGCGTGTATACAGCGAGGTCCTCTCACGCTGGGTAACCGTCCCTGACGAGCCCAAGAGAATAGTGTCGCTAGCCCCAGCAATAACGGAGACGCTCTTCATGATTGGACTAGGAGATAGGGTCGTCGGTGTCAGCCGGTTCTGTAGCAAGCCACCTGAGGCGAGGAGTAAGCCGAAAGTTGGTGCTTACTTGGACGTTAACCTCAAACTCCTTAAGCTTCTTAACCCAGACCTTGTACTCGTAACTACTGGCGCGCAACGCGCCATATACTCATTGCTAGAGGCCGTTAAAGTGAGGTACTTTCCAATACCGCTCCCAGTGAGCGTGTATGGGCTTATCGACCTAATCATAACTACCAGCATGGTTGTCGGGAGGGTTGATGAAGGGAGGGAACTAGCTGAGAGGATTAACAAGGAGCTTCACAGCATTAAAACACCTTGGGCTAAGATGCGGGCGTACTACGAGGTCGACCTTGGCGGTCCCGTGACTATAGGGGCCCACACATTTGTGGATCACGCATTACAATTCATTAACTTAGAGAACATAATGCATGACGTCAAGAGCTCCTACATAACCCCTAACTACGACTTAGTAGCGGAAAGGGATCCGGACATAATAATAATTGAGTCGGGTAGTGAGGTGAAGCCGAATCTACGGCTAATCCTCAAGAGGTTTGAGGCTGCAGGATTAACACACCTCAACGCCGTACGTAGGAACAGAGTGGTGTTACTGGAGCATAACACACTAACACATTACGGTCCATCACTACCTGGATCACTGAGGAAAGTTGCTGAAGCTATATCGGTAACGTTAGGGAAGGGTGTGTGATGCGTTAATGCTTAAGATAATCGTGCGTTCCCGAAGTGATGCATCTGCAGTCAAACACGCACTAACTAACCTCTACGGGGTAGAGGGCTACGAAGTAATCAGTTTAGGAGGTCTTCGTGGGAGCAGGTTACTTGAAGCATTATGTGAAGAGCTAAGTAAGCGAGATGCGTACATAGTCGCTTTGCTGGGTAGGGAGGATATTGCGGGAGATGCCGTATGTCCGTATATGTCCCCACTAGCAACGGTCGTGGTCATGAATAAAAGGAAGGTAAGGAATGCACGGCAACATGAAATAATCAGCGCTGTTAACATGGGAAAATCGATCATCAGGAGTACGGTGACTTGGGACCCAAGGTATGGAGTCTACAGGTTGGGGAAGTGTGAGGAATGTTATGACTTGCCATATCCTAAGGACGAGGTTAGTGATCCTTTCCTAATCTATGGGGGTGGTGTAAGGAAGCTATCCAGGATATTAGGTAGGGGAATTCACGGTTCATTGTTACTGGTTAGGAGGTGGGCAGGGGAGCATGTAGTATTTGCTAAGGACGAACTGGTGTTTAGGATAAGGATTAGCGACGACCCAAGCCAACCCGTGACTGTGTTAGAGGAACATACGGCTGGATGGACTTGTCTTGAGGGAGTTGATCTCGCGAAGGTTGCTGAAAGTAACAACGAAGTTATAGGGATTATGAAGGAGGTATCGGTAAGATACTTGCGGAGCCTAGGCGGGGACTCAGATAATGTGGTGGTGCCCGTATCGGGAGGAAAAGATAGTGCGGCATCATTAGCTCTGGCTGTTAACGCGTTTGGTAGCAAGAACGTCACAGCTGTGTACGTTGATACAGGGGTTGACTTCACTAGTAATAAAGAGGTTGCGGAGAAACTTACCAAGAAGTTAAACGTACGTTTAGTTACTGTGGAGGCCCCCGTAGGTACTCTCCTACGTGAGGGTCGGGAACCTTTCCCAACCCACGATAATCGATGGTGTACGAAGTTAAAGCAGAAAGCCCTCAAGGAGTTTCTCGAGGAGCTACACGGCACCATCACCGTGGTTGTAGGTGATAGAGAAGTTGAGTCCAGGGGGAGGTCGCACGCTCCCTACGTTAGGCGTGAAGGTCGGTTCACATACCTATACCCGATTAAGCACTGGTCTACAATATCTGTTCAAGTCTTTAACCGGTTGATGTATTTGCCCGAAAACCCGCTTTACCGGGAAGGATTCTACAGAACCGGGTGCTATGTTTGCCCTTCCTTACGTTCCTGGGAAGTTCACGTCTTGTTAAATTCCGCCAAAGGAATAGAGGAGTACGTTGACGACATCGAACTGTTTAAGGAGTTCTTACGTAGTTTTAGGAAGCCCTAATAAGGTTGTAGCGAAGATGGATGGGGTGCCGCAATGCAGCTAGCTAACTGGAGGCTGATAAGGGAGCTACTACTAACGGTTGATGCCGCGCTGGAGTTAGTTGACATTAGAGATCCTATATCCACGAGGAGCAGAAAGTTAGAGAAGCTTGCGGAGAGATCTGGCGTGCCCTTAATAATAGTGCTCAACAAGGCTGACCTAGTACCCCTATCCGTAAGTAAGGAGTGGAAAAGGTACTTTGAAGATGAGGGTTACCCGGCAGTGTTCATATCTGCGCAGAAAAGAATGGGTACCCTGGTACTTAGGCGCGTACTTAAACGCGTTGTCAAGAATAAGTCGCCACTCACTGCCGGCATCTTCGGCATTCCGAAGGTAGGTAAGTCAACACTGATTAACACGCTGAAGGGAAGGCACTCAGCCTCAACATCTCCGTACCCAGGATCCCCCGGTTACACAAAGCGCGCACAAACATTCAGGATAGGTGAGGGTGTCTACCTAATAGACACACCTGGACTGGTGCCTCCGGAGGGTGGAGGCATCGAAAGCAAAATTCGCGAGAAACCTGTTGATTCCCTAGAAAACCCTGTGGCTCTGGCGGTGGAGTTAATAAGAAAGATACTTAAGTACAGTCCAGACGCCTTCAAGGAAGCTTACAGTATATCAAGCACCGATCCCGACGCGATACTACGTGAGTTAGCCTTAATGCGAGGATGGGTGTACCGAAAAGATAAGGAACCAGTAATCCAGGAATCCGCCAAGGCTATTATACGTGATTACCTGAACGGCAGGATACCCTTCTATATTACGCCTCAACAACTCTTAGGATATCGCCCTCGTCTAGCTTGGTCACCCGCAAGTAAGAGTCGCTGACGTTCTTTAAGCTCCTGTTCTCACCCATAATCATTACCGTGACTAACCTAGCGTTAGCGGTTCTAAGTTTCCTTGTAATAAGGAGATCAGATATGTTGTCTTCCCCATCAGTTATGAGTACTACATCCGTGACCCCCCTAACCTTAGGGCCCTTGAGGTCATCGCACGCTGTTGCGATGGCTTTAGTGATATCTGTTCCGCCCCCACTCTTAACCCTAGAGAGGTACTTCAGTAAGTCAATTACCTCATCTGCTCTCATACGCCTTGGAACGCATGTTAGAGCATGAGGTGTACCATCAAAGAATCTCAAGAAGAAGTCCCTACCTTCACGCCTAGCCTTAATCAGTAAGGCTAGGGCGGTTGCCTTCGCCCACCTAATTTTCTCGCCTTCCATGCTACCGGACTTATCCACGAGAACGTAAAGGGGCCCTATATCCTTCGGTATTAGTTTCTCATAAAGAAGAAGTTTGGACTCAATATACTTTATTCTAAAGAGAAGCTTTGGTAGGGCCAGTTCCGTCGGGACTATTCTCTCTAAGTCACTACCTATATCGTAGCCTCTGAACTCACCCCTACTAAACGGCATAACCTTACGCCTAACTCTTCTTGCTATCTTAGGGAAAAGTGAGAGTACGTCAAGAAGTCTCTGCACGTCCGCGTTCCTAGCAAGCTTAATTACGTCGTCTCCCCGTTCATCGAGATCGAATGTGGATCCGGTGCCTGCTTGTGTTCCGAACGCGATTAGTTGCTGTAGCTTCCTAATGCTGTGTGCCTCTCTTGTCACTTGCTTTAACGCCTTCTTTATCACTGCACCTAGTGCAGGATCCGATGCACTACTTTCTTCTCGGTCTTTATCAAGCAGTAAACCTTCCTTGGATAGTTCCCTACTTAAGGTATCTATGAATGAAGCTGAAACCAACGTACTTATTGCGGAGTTCGCTATTGTTGAGAGTCGCAGGTGTTGAAAGTCATCTGACTCCATAACCGATTTAAGGATGCGGTATGAGAACTCGTTTCCTTTCATAGCGTCTGAAGCAGGGAGTAGTATGGGGTATGGTAAGTAGAGGGCATAGAATAGATCTATAGCGAAGTCCAAGTTGCTCAGGGTAGGACTGACCCTACCCAATTTCCTCGATATCGAAAGCACCTTTTCTCCTCTATAAATAGCGACAGGATCGTCGTGCTTAACTCCACGAATAAAGGCTGGCATACCTTACTTTATCCTCCTACTAATTGCTCTTTCCACGTCATTTATCAGCGTGATCACATCCTCAGCAACCTTATGTACTCTTGCATCACTGCATTCATTTATCATCCCCCGCACTTTCTCCTTAGTTACTTCTAGGTCCTTAAGGATTAACTTGAAGCGGGAGGTTAGGTACCTGCTACTTACACCTTGAAGTGATATTACGTAGTTCATGACTTCCCTTACATTATTTCTTATTTCCTCTAACTCCTTAAGGTACCTATATGGGGTTTTCAACTCCTCTGACAGGATCATGTTCACCTTATCAAGCTCGTCCCAATCCCGTGGTACTACATACTTAAGCACTGTAAGGTCGCGCTCGTCGGCGTAGTCCCTACCCTCAAGAACGGCGTTCGCAGCGATTAGCTTTAAGGACTTACCCTTCCTTCTATCGGTGACTCTCACGCCCCGACTTTCGAAGACTGCAAATAACTTGACTAGCTTCCCTTTAACAGGTTCTAGGTCCACGTCAAGCACTCTCTCGTGAAGTACTCTCAGATCAGCGACGTTCATTACTCCTGAACCGTTAAGACCTCCTTTGAAGTATAAAGCCCTCTCAAGCTCCCAAGACTTAAGCAGTAGATCGGCCCAAAGGTCCTCGGGCACGGGTCTTACGAAGTGCCTGACCGTGAACCTATCGTAAAGTGCTTCAACTTCAGGGTCATCAGGCACCTCATTGCTGGCACCAAATAGAGACCAGAGCGGGACGTTCATCTCTGTGAAACCATCGTAAAGTACTCTTTCCTGTAAAAGGGAATTAAGGGCATTAAGGATCGCGGAATTCGCTTTGAAAATTTCGTCTAGGAACGCTATGTCAGCATCAGGTAATTTGCCCTTAGTGAGCCTAACGTACCTACCTTCCTCCAGCGACTTTATATCTAAGGGTCCAAAGAGTTCTGCGGGCTCAGTAAATCTTGTTAGTAGGTACTTAAAGAACTTAGCATTGAGGAGCTCAGCGGCCCTCCTCACTAAAGCTGACTTGGCGGTGCCGGGCTCACCTATTAATACTGCATGTTCTCGAGAAAGAAGCGTTAACACTATTACCCTAGCCTCCTCCTCTCTACCCACGAAAGGTGATTGAAGCCTATCCAGGAATACCCTAAGCTTCGCTGTAGCATCCACAGTACTCACCTCTTCTGAAGTAACTAGTTTTCACACCACTAAAAAGGAGTATGCCGTATCAAAAATAGGTGGGCGATATGAGACCAGAAATAAAAATAAACCCCAGAGTAATGAGGTTACTGCGGGAGATGGGGCCGTAGTTTAGCTTGGGAGAATGCGGGGTTCGGGTCCACCCCACACGGACGGCGGAAATCCCCGTGGTCCGGGGTTCAAATCCCCGCGGCCCCACCACGCCTAGGCCTACACGTTTTGGGTCTCCCTTAATGTGCACACATTTTCAGTCCTCTAGCCGTCAGAACATACGTATCGATACCGCATGGATGGTATGAACTACACGTACTTCTTAAGGGACAGTTACTGCAGGCGTTGCCATGTGTAGTCACCTTAGTTACTACTCCCTCTGCCAGCAACACATGGATAACCTGTGTTACGAGGGTACGCGAAACACCTATCTTCCTAGCCACCTCTTCAATAGTTACGACTCTCTTAGAGCACAGTAGGTTCAGGATCTCCGCAAGGATATCAAGGCTGCTCAAGCGTATTCTCACTTCCGTAGATTATGGGTGTGGATAGCATAAGTAAATCCTTTCTATTCATAAAGCAAGGCTCCTTAAGTCCTTTTCTCCTAACGGTGTTCATAATAATGCTTAATCCCCACATAATCCCGTTTAAGGCTAGGCCCAAGCACGTGTCGGTGGCAGGTGGGCTCACGTAGATGTAGGGTATGCTCGCGGTTTCTAAGATCCTACTTAGCTGTATGCTTTTTCTCTTCTCTTTTCCTGGAAAGATCATTACGAGGGAGGATGGGCTCAAGGAATAGAGTATGGCATGGAGAAACTGCTCAATGCTATAATATCTACATGGCATGCAGAGCACTTCATGAAGTTTTAAGCACGTGAAGTAAGCAGACACAACTCCGATGCCCTCCCCAACAGTAACGACATCCTCGTACTCAAGTAGTGTATGATCCACACGTTTTACCTCATATATCTCCGGAGGCTGTGCGATACCCTCAAATAACCATGCTAACGCGGCTAGGACCGCCGCGAAATTACCTATCCCGACGGGTAAGGCACCACCGCTGTACACTAGTTTTATCACAACGTCCGAGACCCTAGCTAGGGGTGACTCCTCACTAGCTGTTATGGAGATTATCCTCCATCCTCTACCACGTAATGCTTCAGCAACCTTAACGACCTCCTGTGTTCTGCCCTTAACGGATATTGCTACTAGGTCACCCTCACTAATGGACGGAATCCTAAGCCTAAGTTCGTAGGGGTCAACTGTTAGGAAATTATGTCTGCTGATGAGTTGCGCAAAAATTGATGCTGCGTGTGAGTCGCCTGCACCCGTAACTAACCCTCTCCTTAATGAAGGTCTTTCTAGCCCTTTGAGGAACTCGAGCTGGTCCCTAACCACCTTTTGAATTAATGATAATTCATTCATGATATACTCACTCAGAGTCATAGCGGAAGACATTCCCAACCCTCCCACTTAAATTAATAGTTAGTACCTAAACTACTAATACTACACTACTAATACTGCTCGTGGCGTGCTAATTATGCCTGGGAGGAGTAAGGGATTCGTGGACAAGGACTCAGAGGGCACCCTGATTAAGTTGTTAGTAGTGCCTAACTCGAGGAGTCAGTGCGTTGAACTTGGCGATGAGGGAATAGTGATCAGGTTGAAAAACCCGCCCGTTAAAGGTAAGGCCAACGATGAACTCGTGAAGTTTCTGAAAAAGCTCCTTAAGAAACCTGTGTTAATTGCTTCTGGCTTCACTAACCGTGAGAAAGTGATTTTAGTCAGGAATGCGGATGCTGACTACGTGATGAGGAGGTTAAAGGAGGTTCAATGTGCTTAACATGACTCATTTCCGGAAACTATGGCGGGTTAACAGGCCTTACACGTCAAAAGACAGTACCTCACCGTTGGTCGGGAAGTACACGTTCTCAGCGCCAACGATGTCCTCAAGTACCTGCTTAAACTCCTGACCCACGTCCTCACCGCTATGTACTAGCACTATCTTCTTAAGCCTGCTTACCTGCTTAGTGAGCTCAAGTAACCCGTCCTGCCCGGCATGACTTGAGAAGTCGAACCACATTAGCCTAGCCTTCATTGGTCCCCCGTTGTTTCCGAAGATCCCCGTCTCTAGGAGTTCGCGGCCAGGCGTTCCTGGTGCCTGATACGACACTAGATATACTGCGTTCTTAGAGTCATTAGCGATTTTCTTCATGTAGTATTGGGCGGGTCCGCCTTTGAGCATGCCTGCCGACGCTACTATGACGTTTCCTTTACCCTTCACAATTCTTCGTCTATCCCCGGAGTTTCTTACGGCCCTAAACTCGCTTAACGCCTTCGCCACAAGCCCGTACCTGTTAATATGCTCTGGATGGCTCACGATGATGTTGCTTATTACGCGGATCATACCATCATAATATACTGATGCGTCAGGCATTTTCTCGTAAAGCAGGGCCAATATTTCTTGGGAGCGCCCTAAGCTGAAGGCAGGCACAAGAACGTTACCTCCCCGGTCGACGACTTCCCTAACGGCGTCAATGAATTCCTTTTCTGTCTCCTCCCTTGGTGGGTGTATCGAGTTGCCGTAGGTACCCTCAATTATTAGTATGTCAGCTTCTATCCCCCTGAGGTCAGCGCCCTTAACTAACCTGGTATCCACGGTGTTAACGTCACCCGTATACAGTACCTTAACCCCGTCGAGATCAACTAAGATCATAGCGCTACCGGGTATATGGCCAGCGTTGATTAACCTGATGCTGAAGTCCTCGAACCATAGTGTCCTGCCGTAATCGGTAAGTATTACGTTATCCATCATCGTGTTAAGGTCCACCTCCTCGAAGGGCAGGTAGTAACCCGACAACTTCAGGAAGTCCTTTATCATGATCTCCCCAAGTTCCTTCGTCGTGGTCGTCATTACTAACGGTACTCTGGAAGTCGTGAACATCATCGGCGTTGCCCCTATATGGTCCAAGTGAGCATGTGTCACTGCCATAGCTGTCACGTCAGCTGGTCTTATGTGGAGTGGTAACTGCGGTTCATCCTTCTCATTGAAGTTCACACCGTAATCTAAGAGTACGTAACGGCCGCCCCTACCGACGGCTACGGCCGCCCTACCTACCTCACGGCCGCTTCCCAGGATCCTTACTTCTAACTTGCTCAATCCTCCTAACACCTGAGAAAACCCTTTATTCTGACAGGTAATAAGCTGAACTGAGGTCGTGATAGGAATGTTCTCGATGAATCCGAGGGATTTGAAGCGGGCAATGAAGCGGTTAGGTATCGATGTGAAGGAGCTTGAGGGTGTACGCTCAGTAACCATAACTCTAGAGGATAAGGAGCTAATCATAAGGACACCCCAAGTAATCGTGATGAAGGCGCAGGGGCAGAAGATCTATCAGATCATGGGTGGGAAGGAGGAAGTA
>Ga0256914_1003351_pt1 | contig 12657 bp, 8 predicted proteins | sample HulkmetaG_FD_191571 | JGI IMG/M metagenome (GOLD analysis project Ga0256914, IMG submission 191571) | Hydrothermal chimney microbial communities from Main Endeavour vent field at the Juan de Fuca Ridge, Pacific Ocean - Hulk | ecosystem: Environmental > Aquatic > Marine > Hydrothermal vents ...
TCGGCCTGGGCAGAAAGACCGGCGTGGAGATGGAGCACGAGAAACCGGGCCTGATCCCGACATCGGCCTGGAAGAAACGCCGGTTCGGCAAATCCTGGCAGGAGGGGGAAACCCTGTCCGTGGCCATCGGGCAGGGGTTTGATCTGGTCACCCCCCTTCAGCTTGCCTTTATGACCGCGACGGTCGCCAATGGCGGTACCCTGTACAAACCAGGCCTGGTCGAGCTGGTCCGGGATCCGGACGGCCGCGTTCTCGAACGTTTTGAGCCTGAAGTTGTTGACCGGCTGACCGGCCAGGGGCGTAATCTTGCCCTGGTACGCAAGGGACTCATCGAGGCGGTCAATGGCCGCCATGGAACCGGCCGGCGGGCCCGCCTCAAGGATCTCGGTATCACAGTGGCCGGTAAAACCGGCACCGCCCAGGTGGTGCGACTGAAACAGTACCGTCATCTCAAGGAAAAGGATATCCCCTATAAATACCGTGACCATGCCTGGTTTACCTGTTTCGCCCCGGCTGAAAATCCTGAAATTGCCGTGACCGTGCTGGTTGAACATGGCCTGCACGGTGGTTCCGGGGCCGCACCGGTGGCCAGGGCCGTTCTTGAGGCCTATTTCAGAAAAAAACTGGCCCGCGCCGGCGAGGTGCCGGTTCAGATTGTTCATGAGGAATCATCACGGTCCGGGCAGGGCCGGCCAGTCCAAAACTCAACTCCGGAGAGGTAAGGTCCATGCTCCGTTTTGATCGCCGTCTTATCCTGCATTTTGACTGGGTCATGCTCCTGATGCTGCTGCTTGTCGCGGGCATGGCGCTTCTGAACCTGTACAGCTCGACCTGGAATGGCAGCGGTCATGTCTCGCCCCTGCTGCTCAAACAGGTCTACCTGTTCTGTGCGGGCATGATCGGGATTATCGTGCTCATGGCCTTTGACTATGGAGAGCTGGAAAACATGGGCTATGTCCTGTATGGGATCATTATTCTGCTGCTGCTCTATACCAATTTTTTCACCCATACCACCATTGCCGGAACCCAGCGCTGGATCAACCTCGGCTTTTTTCGTCTGCAGCCCTCGGAACCGGCCAAGCTGGTTCTGGTTCTGGTTCTGGCCTCCTGTTATGCCAAAAAGGAGGTGAGCGGCGGCTATCGGCTCCGTGATCTGCTTGTGCCCGGCATTCTTACGGCCATTCCCTTTGTCCTGATCCTTATTCAACCGGATTTGGGTACAGCCCTTATGCTCGGGATTCTCTTTGTTTCCATGACCGTTTTTGTCCAGCTGCGCTGGTCGACCATGGGTATCCTGGGCGCGCTTGGCCTGGCCGGCGGCTTTATCGGCTGGAAATTTTTTCTCAAGGAGTACCAGCGCCGTCGAATCGAAACCTTCCTTAATCCCGAGGGTGATCCCATGAATCATGGGTACCAGATCATGCAGTCCAAGATCGCGGTGGGGTCTGGCCGTATTTTCGGCAAGGGATTCATGGAGGGAACCCAGGGCCACCTCCATTTTCTGCCCGAACGGCACACGGATTTCGCCTTTTCGGTATGGGCAGAAGAATGGGGATTTGTCGGCACCCTGTTTTTCCTGGGTTGTTATTTCTTTCTGCTTCTGTGGGGAATCAATATTGCCATGACCGCCCGGGACAGATTCGGGGTCCTGCTGGCCTTTGGCCTGGTCATGCTGATTTTCTGGCAGGCAGTGATCAATCTCTTTATGATCATGGGGTTTCTGCCCGTGGTGGGTATCCCCCTGCCGCTCTTCTCCTACGGTGGTTCATCGCTGCTGACCACGCTTGTTGCCGTTGGTATCCTCATGAACATCCGCATGCGGCGGTTCGGGAATCATCAGTAGGTTCCCGGCCGGCATATCACTTTTTCTTTCCTGTACGCATGCCGGTGGGGTATACTGCATAGTAGTCCGCATTATTTGATAGATGTGATCAATTTTTTTAGAGAGATTTTTCCTGTCGGGATACCTGGTGAAAGAGCAGATGAAAATCCTCCATTCTTCCGATCCGGAATTAAAAGAGGTCTTCGGTTTTGCCCTGGCCTTTGCCGGAGCCGTGAAGAACTACACCCTCTATCCTCCCGAGCACGCCATTGCCAGGAAGCATCTCCTTCATTTCAACAGTCAGCTTGCCTCGTTTCTCGATACATTCGGTTCATTGCGTCTTGATGTGGACAAAACCTCATTGAGATACAGCGGCGAAATCGTCTATCAGGGCGTTGATGAGGAGAGCGACATTGCCTATCTCCTGGGCCGGGATGGTATCAAATACCTTGAATTTCTGCCCGGTATCGAACTCTGGGAGCTGCAGAGTCTGCTTCAGATCATCAATCAGTACCGCATCCTTGACGAGGAAAACGACGGCGATATTGCCACGGCTCTCTGGGAACAGGATTATCCCCATATCCGTTATAAATCCGTTGATATCCTTGCCCTTGATGCACCTGCCATCAGCTTTTCATCCTTCAGGGTTGCGCCGCCGGCTGCTGTTTCAGATCAGGAAGAGCCGGCGATTGAGGGGGAAGGCGATTTTCAGGAAGAAGAGGACGGAGTTGATTTTGTTACCGAGCAGGAGGCGGAAGCCGCGCCATCCATTGCCCTCACCATCACGGCAAGGGGAAATGATCTCTGGCAGCTCTCGCCCCTGGAACGCTACGAGCTCGAAAAGATGGTTGAGGAGGCCGAACACCTTGACAACACCGATAATGTTGTCGATATACTACTCATCCTCCTTGCCCTGCAAAATGACCGGGAGGATTTTACGGCTACCCTTGATTTTCTCCAGGATCGCTTCCTGTATGCCTGCACAATCTATCGTTTTGATGCGGCGTTAAAGGTCTTAAGCAATCTTGACCGGCTTCGCCAGTCCTTTGCCCGGAAAAAACCCTGGGCCCTGCCCCTGTTCGATAATTTCAGAACAACAATTTCAAAAAAAGAGAGTCTGCGCTCAATCAGTCATCTGCTCAGCGAGAGCGAACATCATGTTTCACCGTTGCAGCTGGAATACCTCTGGCGGCTTTTGTGTCAGATGGATCCGCGTATTCTGCGAACCCTCGGTCCACTTCTTCCTGATCTGCCTCTGCCAAAAATGCGACAGGCCCTGGGCAATGTCATTGTTCATCACGCCCAGCATGCACCAGCGGTACTGGCCGAGGCAGTACCGCTTTTTGGAGAAGAACTCTGTCTGCGCCTGCTGCCGGTGATCAGAAAAATGTCGGTGGATGACGGCAACCTGGTCTTCCGGGTCATGCTGGACCATGGATCGGATGCGGTGCGGGCGCGGGCCTTCGGTGTCCTTGACCAGCGTGGGGCTCTGGAACCGGCCCTGCTTGGAGAACGTCTCCATGATCCTGTCCCGGAAATCAGGGAACGTTCCCTTGCTCTTCTCGCCCGGCGCAGAAATCCAGCCCATGAGAAACAACTGCTCACCTATCTTGAAAAGGACGACTGTACCCGCTATGGCAAGGAGCATCTAACACGTTGCTACCAGGCTCTGGGCCGCTGCGGTTCACGAATTAGTGTTGCCTTTCTGAAAAAGATTCTGTTTGGAGGATCGCTGGGCGGACGGTTCAGCCGGGAGGGGCTTCATCATAAACAGGGTGCGGCTCTCGCCCTGCGCGCCTTGCACCTCCCCGAGGCAGACAAGATACTCAAGGATGGTGCCCAGGATATCTTTCCCGATATCCGGCTTGCCTGTAAAAAAGCGCTTGAAACGCCCAGAAAGAAACGGAAAAAATGACCGCTACAGGACCAGGAGCGCAGACGGAAAAGATGAACGGGCATCTTCTCGGGCAACATTTTGTCCAGGCGCTCAATAATCTGCTCAGTACGGCCCGCATCCATCAGGACAATAACCGGCTCCTCGTCCAGTGCGTGGAACAGTTCCTGGAAATCGGCCGCAAGCTGCTGCGCGAGGATGACGAGATAACCCTTCTGGTTGCGGTGGGTGGTTTTTATCTGCAGCAGGAAAAAATAGTTTTTCGGAGAAATGCCGCCGGCCTGATCCGCAAGATGCTGACCTTTTTTGAAGAGCGCCAGCTTGACGGGATTAAATTCTATCAGAATCTCGGTTATGCCTCGCTGGAAGATATCACCGCCTTTGCCCGCGTCCTCAATGCCAGCGGCCGGCAGGAAGAGCCTGTTGCATGGATGATGGAGCAGATGCAGGCGGATCGTTTCCGTTGGGTTGATATCATCGATCCCTCCCAGACCGAATCCCTGGAATCGATGTTTGCCGATGCTGCCGCATCCACCTCGGACAGCGTGTCCGTATCCGCATCGGCCCCCGCTGCCAAGGCCGGTCAGACGGCAGGGGAAAGCCGCGCGGCTGACGGGAAAGAGCCGGCAACCGACAGAAACGCAGTCCGGAAAACGGCCGCTGCGGAATCCGGCAAACCCGCAACACCGCGGCGGGAAGCGGCCCCGAGTCCAAAGAAGAAAAAGGAGCGGACGACCAAAAAGGCGATGCGGACCTATGGCTATGCCATGAATTCCCTGCATACCCTTTCGGAGAAGCTCTCTGCCGGCCGCTATGCCGGCATTGGCAAGGCCGTGCATCTTGTTCAGAACATGGTCGATCTGATCATGGATGATGATAATGTTCTGCTCGGCCTTTCCACCATCCGTGATTATGACGATTATACATTTACCCATTCGGTGAACGTGGCCATCCTCTCCATCTGTCTTGGTAACCGGATCGGCCTTTCCCGGACCCTGCTCGGCAAGCTGGGCTTAAGCGGGCTTTTTCATGACCTGGGCAAGATTGATGTGCCTCTGGATATACTCAACAAACCAGGCCAGCTCAGCGAGGAGGAACGGGCAGAGCTGCAGAAGCATTCCTTAAACAGTGTCCGCCGGATTATCCGCCTGCGCGCCTCCTTTGATAAAAAGGCGGATATACTGCTGCCGCCCTTTGAGCATCATCTCAAATTCGATCTTTCCGGCTACCCCAGAACACCGCGAAAAAAACCGCTTACCCTGCTGGGAAGAATAGTGGCCATTGCCGATGTCTATGATGCCATTACCTCCCAGCGTATCTACCGGGCCAGGTTTCTCAGCCCTGACCAGGCCCTGGGGCTGATGCTTAAAGGGGCGGGCACTGATTTTGACCCGATCCTGCTCAAGGTCTTTGTCAATATGCTTGGCGTCTATCCGCTTGGCACAATTCTTAAATTTGAAGATGGCGATATCGCCATGGTTACCACCCCGCCGGATTCCCGGCAGGACACCTCCGAGCTGTGGGTCATGCAGCTCAAGGATAACGGTGATGGCACCTATACCAAGGGATATTCCATGAGTCTTGGTCACTGGGATCCGGAGCGCGGTGGTTTCAACCGGCAGGTCATGGAGAGCTGCCATCCCTCTGAACTGGGTATTCAGCCGGCTGAACTCATTTTTTGAAGCAATCGCTTTGTAACCACTCACAGGGTTTGCAACTATGTAATTTCATTACCTCGAAACATGTAAGTTGGCACGGGTGCCCTGGATTTGTGCAGGTAAGCGAAGCCTGCGAGACTCCGGGCGTGGTTGTTCACTATAGCCCGCTATGTGAGCAACCACGACCGTGCAAAGACAGGGTGCCCGTGACGGCTTACATCGCTTTGTTCAGTTGCAGGCCAGCACCAGTTGCCGCAATCCCTCAATGAACAGGGGGTCATCGTTTAGCCCCGGGGTGGAGCGCAGCTCCATGCCAAGCTCCGCGGCCATATCATGATACAGCATGTCGATCTCGTACAGGGTTTCGATATGATCCGAAACAAAGGAGATGGGCACCATCAGGATTTTTTGAATTCCTCTGGTGGCCAGGGTCCGCAACATGTCCGGGGTGGAAGGTTCCAGCCACTGGACCGGGCCGCTTCTGCTCTGATAGCAGAGATGACCAGTCATGCCTGTCTTCTGTTCCAGTGCGGTTATGGTCATGTGCAGCTCATCGACATAGGGATCGCCTTTATCGACAAACTCCCTGGGCAGACTGTGGGCCGAGTAGACAACAGCAGTTCCTTCCTTACCCATCTCCTCGATCCGAGCATTGATATGTTTGGCAAGACTGTCAATATAGTGGGGCTGATCCGGCCAGGACCGGATTATTTTAAGGCATGGCGGCCGGCTGATTTTTTGCAGTTCCCGTTCAAGGTCGGCAAGGGAAGAGCCGGTGGTGGCCATCGAATAATGAGGATAGAGGGGCAGGGCGATGATTGTCTCGATGTTTGCTGCTGTAAGTTCGGTCACGACTTCATGGGCAAAGGGTGACCAGTAGCGCATGCAGGGTCGAACCAGGTAGTTGCCGTTTTCGGCCAGGCTGGTTTCCAGGGCCCGGGCCTGCCTGCGTGTAATGGTGAGGATGGGAGAGCCGCCGCCGATTTTTGCATAGTTTGCCCGGCTTGTCGGGGCCCTTTTTCTGGCAATGCGCCGGGCAATGAATTTTTGCAGAAAGGGTGGACCCAGGCGGATGATCTGCCGGTCGGAAAAGAGGTTGTAGAGAAAGGGCTCCACATCATCGAGACATTCCGGGCCGCCGAGGTTGAGGAGTAGAACCGCTGTAGCCGCGGTAAGTGATGTGGACATGATCTCCCCTTGGTAAGGATGTTTTTTCCGGTTATGAGAAAAATTCTCTTGCTGCCCCTTGATTTCTCCGGCCGGGCATGTCTATAGTAGAAGTATGATCAAAGAGTATTTTTCTTCACGCCCCTTCCTGATCGTTTCCTTATATTCATTTCACAGTTGTGTTGCAAGAAGAGCTTTGTCCGCTCCCCGTGGAGGGGGGTGGGGTCAAGCTGATCTTTTTTCCAGGCAGCAACATGGGGTTGCTGACGACCGTAACCAGCATGGCCGGTTTTTGTCGGCCGGCCCGGACGGAGCCTGGAATGCGATGCGGCACCCGCCCATTGCATTGCAGAGCGCTAACCTTGGAGGAGCAATATGGAACTGAAAGTTGAGGCCAGAAATGTGGATATGCGAAAAGGCTGGCAGGAAAAAATTGAGGAGGAGCGGGAAAAACTGATCCGCCACTATGCCAATTTTGTCCTTCACCTGCGCGTAACCATTGAGGCCACTCCAGGCTATAAGGAAGGTGGATATGAGGTCCGCCTGGTAGCGACGGTGCCGAATGATACCGTGGTCGTGAAGCGCTGGGGTGAAAAGGTCCATTCACTGCTTGTGGAGGCCTTTGACGTGCTTGGCTTGCAACTTAAGGAAATTGTCCGCAAGAAACACAATCATAAGGTGGTGAAACACGCTGGCGGCCTGCCGGGCCTGAAGGCAAGCGGCCGTATCCGCAGGCTTTTTCCCGAAGAGGCCTATGGCTTTATTCAGACGCCGGACGACCAGGAGATCTTTTTTCATGCCTCGTCCTTAAAGGATGTCTCCATCGATGATCTGGGCGAGGGAGACGAGGTTTTGTTCATGGTTGAAGAGGGGGACAAGGGCCCCCAGGCAGCCTGGGTGAAAACAGCCGCGGCTTGAAAAGAATCCATCTGAAAAAAAGAACCCTGCCTGGCAAGGCAGGGTTTTTTTATTGTGAGGCGGTCAAAAAAGCGGTTAACTGGCCGGTATCGGAATTGGTGCTTATTTGGCCGGGCCATGGGAACGTTTAAAAATGGCTTTCCGAAGGCTGCAACAATGCCCGCAGCCTGACTTTTTTACAGGATTTTTCCGAAAATTGCCCTCGAAGACGGAGTTTTTCAGGCTATTTTTATGGTTCGTTGTGGCTGTGACCTGTACAATCTGGTCCAGCCTGCTGGTTTATATGAAAGCCCGGTCATGTCCGTCTTGAGGGCACCAGCTTTCATCCCTTCGTTGTCCCGGTGTGCCGGGATGGTGGTTACTTGTTATGACACAGCTCCTACAGATAGATATCGGCAGTCAGTACCGCAATGTTGATACCGAAACCCTGCTAGACCGTATAGCCCGGCGCAAAGAGGAACTGGCCGATCGCATTTTGATCCTCGGTCATCATTACATCCAGGACGGGGTGTTCCGGTTTGCCGATCTCAGCGGTGATTCTCTCAAACTCTCCCGCGAGGCGGCGGCGATCAGGGACAGGGAATTTCTTGTTTTTTGCGGGGTCCATTTTATGGCCGAGGCCGCCGATATCCTGAGCGCGCCTCATCAGAAAGTGCTGCTGCCCCATCTTGATGCCGGCTGCCCCATGGCCGATATGGCCAGCCGAGCGGCCATTGAAGCGGCCTGGCGGGAACTGTGTGCGGCAAGCGGTCTCTCCGGCGAGGAAATTATTCCCATCACCTATGTCAACTCCTCGGCTGCGATCAAGGCCTTTGTCGGCGAGCATAACGGTTCTGTCTGCACCTCCTCCAATGCCAACCGGGTCCTTGCCTGGGCCCTTGAACAGGGCCGGATGGTTTTTTTCTTTCCGGATCAGCACCTGGGCCGCAATGCCTCATGGATGCTGGATATCCCGGAAAACGAGGTGCTTCTCTGGCACCGGGGCGAGCCATGCGGCGGGAACAACCAGGCCGAGATCACCCGGGCCCGGGTGGTGCTCTGGGACGGATACTGCGAGGTGCACATGCGTATTCTACCGGGGCATGTGGAGGGATGGCGGGCCGGGTTTCCGGAGGCAAGGATCATGGTTCATCCCGAGTGCAGGAGCGAGGTGGTGCGGCTGGCCGATCTGTCCGGTTCCACCGAAGGGATCATCAAGGCCGTTTCCACATCAGAACCGGGCAGTCACTGGGTGATCGGCACCGAGATCAACCTGGTGGAGCGGCTTGCCGGCCAGTATCCGGATAAACGGATAGACCATCTTGCTCCGGCCTGCCTCTGTCCGACCATGGACGCGGTCGGCCCGGCCAACCTCCTCTGGGTGCTGGATAACCTGGCCGAGGGCAGGGTGGTGAACCGGATCCCGGTTAATCCTGATATTGCGGTCCAGGCCCGCAAGGCCCTTGACCAGATGCTTGCCATATAACAACCATCCCTGCACACCGGGACAACAAGGGATGAAAGCCGGTGCTCATAATAACGGACATGGCCGGGCTTACATATAAACTGTTTCGGGTTCAGGACAGGGTAGAGAATTTCGGGGTAAACGGGGAAAGCCATGCGTGAGGTATATCTTGTTGACGGCAGCGCCTATATCTACCGGGCCTACCATGCCATTCGTCCCCTCTCCACCAGCTCCGGCCTGCCCACCCATGCCGTCTACGGCTTCACCACCATTCTGCGCCGCATTATGCGTGAAAAAATGCCCGAATGCATGGCTGTAGCCTGGGATACGCGCGGTCCGGTCTTCCGGCATGAAATCTATCCGGACTACAAGGCGAACCGGCCGCCCATGCCCGAGGATCTTGTCCCGCAGATAGAGTATATCCACAAAATTGTTGATGCCTACAACCTGCTCTCCATGGAGCATGACAGCAAGGAGGCCGATGACCTGATCGCCTCGGCGGCCAGACGTCTTGCCGGCCAGGACTGCCGGGTGGTGGTCGTCTCCGGTGACAAGGATCTTTTCCAGCTGGTCTCGGACTCCGTTGTCTGCTGGGATCCAATGAATGACCGGCTCATGGATGTCAATGCGGTCAGGGAGAAATATGGTGTTTCCCCTGAACAGCTGCTTGATTTCATGGCCCTGACCGGTGATTCGTCAGATAATATTCCCGGTGTGCCCGGCATAGGCCCCAAGACCGCCCGGAAACTGATCTCCACCTATGGTTCCCTTGAGGGGTTGTATGCGGCCGTGGACGGGATGAAGCCCTCCAGGATGAAGGAACGCCTCATTGCCCACCGTGACGATGCCTTTCTTTCCCGGGAACTGATCCGTCTCTGCGACACCGTGGATGTGCCGGATGATCCGGATGCGTACCGGGTCAGGGAGCCGGACAACGAAAAACTGCGTGCCCTGTTGACCGAGCTTGAGTTTTCCCGCCTGCTGGCCTCGGAAACCTCGGCGGACAAGGTTGATACCAGTGGATTTTCTCTGGTCAGCAGCAGCGAGGATCTCAAGCGCATGGTCAAGGCCCTGCGTAACGGTCCGGAGCTTGCGGTGGATACGGAAACCGACTCCATCAATGCCCGCCGGGCCCGCCTGGTCGGTATTTCCCTGGCCGTTGACCTGGACAGGGCCTGGTATATACCCCTGGCCCATTGTGATGCCCGGGATAAGCCCCGGGCCGGTCAGCTTGACCAGCGTGAGGTTCTGGATGCCGTTGGGCCATTTCTGCACGATACAGGACGGGCCAAAATCGGCCACAATCTCAAATATGACTGGACCGTGTTTGCAGCGCCGGACAATGGCGCCACTACCCTGCAAGGTCCTCTCTACGACACCATGGTCGGGGCCTGGCTGCTTGATCCGGGCCGCAGGTCGTACAAGCTCGATGACCTCTGCCGGGAACTGGGTATAGAAATGACGTCGTTCACTCAGGTTACCGGGGGAGCAAAAGAAGATGGGGCTTTCTGTCAGGTGGACCTGGAAGAGGCAAAGAATTACAGCTGTGAGGATGTGTACGGGGCCCTGTCGCTCTTTATGGATCAGAAACCGAAACTTGAAGAACAGGGGCTCTGGAAACTCTTTGCCGAGCTGGAAGGACCGCTGATCCCGGTTCTGGCAAGGATGGAGATCGCCGGTATCCTGGTGGACCGGGATGCCCTGAACGGCCTGGCAAAAGAGTTCCATGGGCGCCTTGATGCCCTGGAACAGGAAATTTATCAGGTGGCCGGTCATGCGTTTAACATCAACTCGCCCAAGCAGCTGGCGGTGATACTCTTTGAGGAGCTTGGTCTGCCCAGGGGGCGGAAGACCAAGAGCGGTTATTCCACCGATGTCCGGGTCCTGGAACGGCTCAGCGCCAAGCATGAGCTGCCGGCCCTTATTCTCAAATATCGCAACCTCGCCAAGCTCACCTCCACCTACGTGGAGAAACTGGCCGCGCTTGCGGCCCGGGATGACGGCCGTATCCATTCCTCATTCAACCAGTGCGGCACGGCCACGGGGCGGCTCAGCTCGTCCAATCCCAACCTGCAGAACATCCCCATCCGCACCGCCGAGGGCAGGCGCATCCGCGAGGCCTTTATCGCGCCGGTCGGTCGCCGGCTTGTCTCCGCGGATTATTCACAGATTGATCTGCGGGTGCTCGCCCATTACTCAAGGGACGAGGCCCTGATCGAGGCCTTTACCAGTGGCGAAGATATTCATCGCCGCACCGCGGCAGAGATTTTTCATGTTTCACCGCAGCTGGTCACCCCGGAGATGCGCCGGGTGGCCAAGACCATCAACTTCGGCATTGTCTACGGCATGTCCAGCTATGGCCTGGCCACCCAGCTGCAGGTCAGCCGTACCGAGGCGCAGAAATTCATAGACCGTTACTTTGCTCTTTACAAAGGGGTCAGGCAGTTCATGGAGGACATTGTCAGGCAGGCGGAAGAGGATGGCTACGTGACCACTCTGCTCGGCCGCCGCCGCTATCTCCCCGAGATAAAGAGCAGCAACCGCAACCGGCGCGAATTTGCCCGGCGCACGGCCATCAACACGCCGGTACAGGGCACGGCAGCGGACATCATCAAGCTGGCCATGATCGAGGTGGACCATCGTCTGCAAAAAGACGGGCTGGATGGCCGGATGATCCTCCAGATCCATGATGAACTGGTTATAGAGGTGGTAAAGGAGGAGGTTGAGCAATGCGGAAACCTCTTGAAAAAAGCCATGGAAGAGGTTATGACCCTGGCCGTGCCCCTGGTCGTCAACCTGCAGAGCGGCCGCAACCTTGGCCTGGGTGATACGTCATAAGGGGTGAAAGGGGAAAAAAGGAATGCTTCTGTGCGCGAACACACGGCGAAAGGACGGGATATGAACCAGGAACGGCGGCAGGCACAACGGGTTACTGTGCGGGATGGCGCGGTGGCCTTTCTTGGCGAAGTGCCGGGGACTATTCTTGATATCAGCGAAAAGGGGATTTCCGTTCACATTGTTGTTTTTGAACACGATCCTGAACCAAGATGCGCCCTTGATCTCTTTTTTGCCGACGACAATTTTTACCTTGCCGGTCTGGATGCGGAGCTGGTCAGCGATCTTCCCGCCCAGGGAGAATCAGGCTCCAGCCGTCAGGCCAGGCGGCTGGGCCTGCGTTTTCGTGATCTGACTCCCAGGCAAAAAGAAGAGTTGTGCGGTTTTATCTATCGTAACACGGTTGCCAGGGCCTGATACGCTGCTGTCTGTCCATGCTTTGCGCCATGAAGAACCGGCGCTTTTTCCTATTCCCGCTCTTCGATGGGGACAAACTTTCGGGCCGGCTCGCCGGTATAGATCTGGCGGGGGCGGCCGATTTTGGTTGTCCTGTCCTCCCGCATCTCCTTCCACTGGGCAATCCAGCCCGGTAGCCTGCCCAGGGCGAACATGACCGTGAACATATTGGTGGGGATGCCGATGGCCCGGTAAATGATGCCGGAGTAGAAATCCACGTTGGGGTAGAGGTTGCGGGAGATGAAGTACTCGTCATGCAGGGCGATCTCTTCCAGCTCCTGGGCCAGCTCCAGGAGCGGGTCCTCCACCTCCAGGACAGAGAGGATCTCGTGGCAGGCCTTTTTGATGATCGTGCCGCGCGGGTCATAGGTGCGGTAGACCCGGTGGCCGAATCCGGACAGGCGGAAGGGATCATTCTTGTCCTTGGCCTTGGCAATGTACTTTTCAAAGTTGCAGTCATCGG
>Ga0256914_1003352_pt1 | contig 12655 bp, 13 predicted proteins | sample HulkmetaG_FD_191571 | JGI IMG/M metagenome (GOLD analysis project Ga0256914, IMG submission 191571) | Hydrothermal chimney microbial communities from Main Endeavour vent field at the Juan de Fuca Ridge, Pacific Ocean - Hulk | ecosystem: Environmental > Aquatic > Marine > Hydrothermal vents ...
CCAGTCGCCCTTGGGGGTGATTCCCGCCTGCTCCCAGAAGGCTTTTTCTTTCTTGTGGGTGCCGGAATCGTCCCCGCGGGAAATCCACAGCGCGCCGCTCCCGGCGATTTGCTCCATCGCGGCGACGGGATCGCTCATGCCGCGCACGCCCGCGGGGTCATCGGGCGGCCCGACGATGATGAAATCGTTGTGCATCACCAAAAAGCGTTCTTGCCCGTAGCCGCCGTCCATGAACGCTTGTTCGGCGGCGGGGGCGTGAACCAGCAGGACATCGGCGTTGCCCTCGCGCCCCATCGCCAGGGCTTTGCCCGTTCCCACCGCGATGATCTTGACCTGGTAGCCGCTTTGCTCCTCAAAGACGGGCACCAGTTTGTCCAGCAAGCCGGAATCGCGGGTGCTGGTGGTGGTCGCCAGAATGAGTTCGGGGTTTTCGGGGCCTGCCGCGCTCGATGTGCTGCAAGCGGCGAGCAGGCCTGTCAGCGCCAAGGCAAGAACGATGATGGTCAACATGCGTTTCATGAAAATTTCTCCTTGGAGTGGGGTTGGATTACGCGTTGCAGGCTGAAAGTGGGCAAACCTGCAACCTTCAACTTTCAACTGCCTGACTTTCCCCCGTGTGGCTGGTATCGTAGCCGCCCAGCGCAGCCACCTCACGGCGGAATGCCGCACTGTTGATGGTTTCCAGCGCGGGGGCGAGCAGGGGGTCGTGATAGCGGGTTTCAGGGGCAACGAGGTCGAAGCGTTCTTCAAAGAGGGGGATGAAATCGAGATTGGCGGCGCGGGCCGCGGCGTAGACCGCTAAACCGAGATCGGCGCGTCCCTGGCGAACCGCTTCCGCGACCTCGCGGTGGGTGCTGACCTCGGCGGTATAGCCGCGAATGCGGGCGCTCTCAATGCCGCGCACCCGCAGTTGATGATCCAGCCACAGACGTGTTCCTGACCCCGTTTTGCGGTTGATAAAGGTCAGGTCACTGCGAGTGAGGTCCGTCAGGCCGCGGATTCCTTTAGGGTTGCCGGGAGCGACTGCTAATCCCTGTTCACGGTTCACCAGTGTGACCACCCGCATTGCCTGACCGGGAAAGAGATGCCGCACGTAAGGCAGGTTGTATTCACCATCGGCGGGATCGTAGAGGTGGCAGGCGGTCAACTGGCAAAAGCCCTGACGGAGGGCGATCAACCCGTCCAGGCTGCCCACCGGGATGGCGACGAAATCCGGGGTGCGGGGCCCCGCCAGATGCCGGGAGAGCAACTCCAGCGCGGGGTCGTGGCTCCCCAGGGCGTAGACCGTTCCCTGTTTGCCGGGTTCCGGCAGCAAAACACGGTTGATGAAAAACGCCTGGGCGGTCGCCCGGTAAAATTTCTCCACAAAGCCGTAGGTCTCGCGGCTGAAAGCGAATTCCACCAGTCCGGCACTTTCCAATTGCTTGAGATGATAGCGGATTTTTGCGGGGTGCATCCCCATCTGACGGCCCAGTTGTGAGATGGTAGCCTCGCGAGACATCAGCGTGCGCAAAATGGCAACCCGCCGCGCATCGCCCAGGGTTTTCAGGACATCAAGCGATTGGATGGTGTTCGTTTTTGTCATGAGGGGAGGTGGGAAAAACTGCATCTAAAGAAAAGTTTAGTGCTAAAGAACATTTTAGACTAATTTCCAGAAAATGGCAAGGAATCGTCCATTTTCACTTGTAGATTAGCGGGAAATCTGCTACATTTCTAAAATAGCAAAATCCGGCAAAAATACGTTAAACAGGGAGCCACCGCAATTCACCATGCAGCCTTGTCAAGTAAATGTGACGATTTACGGCAATCTTGCCGGCCGCTTTGGCGGGAAACACATCGCGATTGTGGAGACCGAAATGCCCGTTGCAGCAACATTGGGGGATTTGCTGGAAAAACTCGAAATTCCGCCGGAGGAGACCAGTTTCATCTTTTTGGATGCCGTGCTCTGCGGTGTGCCGGGGTTGGAAATCGTCCACGATGAACCGCTGCGGGGTGGGGCGCATGTGGGTGTTTTTTCAACCGGTTATATGTGGCCTTACCAATACCGTGACGGGATTCGCATGTCTGACCCGCTTTTGGAAGCATTGCGGGAATATGGTGCGATGCACAATGTTTATGTCCAGAACCCTTACAATTTATCAAAAAAAGGAGTGAACCATGGCAAAACAAATTCTGCGTATCAACATGAGTGAACTGAAGGCGACTTATGAACCGATGCCCGAAAAATGGGCCAAGTGGGCTGGGCGCGGCCTGACCTCGTCCATTGTGGTGGATGAGGTGGACCCGACCTGTCACCCGCTGGGCCCGAACAACAAACTGGTCATCGCGCCCGGATGGGTCTCCGGCAGCCCGGCAGCCCCCAGCAGCGGACGCACCTCCTTTGGCGGGAAAAGCCCGCTTACCGGCGGCATCAAGGAAGCGAACTCCGGCGGCCTTTCCAGCCAGAAGATCGCCAAACTGGGCATCGCTGCCATCATTCTGGAAGGCGCACCCAAGGACGGCAAATGGTATGAAATTTTCATCGACAAGGACGGGGTAAAGTTCGAAGATGCCGGTTATCTGGCAGGCAAGGGCATGTACGAGGTGGACAAACTGATGTGGGAGAAATACCCCAACAAGCCCGCTGTCATCGGAATCGGCCCCGTAGGCGAGATGAAACTTTCCAACGCCGGAATTTCAGTCAACGACCCTGAGAACGAGCCCGGACGCTACGCCGGGCGCGGCGGCTTGGGCGCCGTGATGGGCGCGCGCGGTGTCAAGGTTATCGTGGTAGATGACAAAGGCGGCCCCGGCGTGGAAATCGCCAACAAAGACCTGTTCACCCAGGGACGCAAGAAACTGACCGCGGCCATCGGTTCCCACGACCTGACCAAAAAGAACGGCGGCCTGTGGACCTACGGCACCAACGTCCTGATGAACATCATCAACGAGGCCGGCGGCCTGCCCACACGGGCATTCAGCGCCGGGCAGTTCGAAGGCGCGGCCAAAATCTCCGGTGAAGCAGTGGTGGAAAACATCGAAAAACGCGACGGAGTCGGGCAAATCCACCATGCCTGCCACCCCGGCTGCATCATGCAATGCTCCAGCATCTACCCGCACGAGGACGGCAGCCCCTTCGTTTCGGTGATCGAGTACGAAACCGCCTGGTCGCTGGGCGCCAACTGCGGCATTGATGACATCGAATACATCGCGCAGGCCACCTGGGAATGCAACGACCTCGGGCTGGATACCATCGAGGCCGGGAACGCGATTGCAATGGCGATGGAAGGCGGTTACATCGAATTTGGTGACACTGAGGGCGCCATCAAGACCTTTGACGAAATCCGCAAGGGAACGCCCATCGGGCGCATTCTGGCGCAGGGCACCGAGGCAACGGCCAAAGCCTTCGGCGTGCATCGGGTTCCAACCGTCAAGGGACAGGCCATGCCGGCTTACGAACCGCGCGCCATCAAGGGCATCGGTGTAACCTATGCGACCACCGCCATGGGCGCCGACCACACATCCGGCTACACCATCGCCCCGGAAATCGCCGGTGTCGGCGGCAAGGTGGACCCCCTCACCGATGAGGGCAAAGCGGAACTCTCGCTTACCTTCCAGGCGGCGACCGCCTTCATTGACAGCACCGGCTACTGCCTGTTCATCGCCTTCCCCATCCTTGATATCCCCGAAGGCTGGGAGGGCATGGCGGAATCCGTCGCAGGCGTTACCGGCATGGATATCACCGGCGCGGATGTGATCGAGATCGGGAAGGAAGTTCTCAAGATGGAGCGCCTCTTCAACGAAGCAGCGGGCTTCACCAACAAGGACGACCGCCTGCCCGAATTCATGAAGTACGAACCCCTGCCGCCCCACAACGTCACCTGGACGATGGCGGACGAAGCGCTGGACAAGGTTTACGCCTGGGTCCACGAAGACGAGTAATCCGCCCGCTTGGGCGTTGGCAGCATCAGGCAGGGGCGTGAACAATTCACGCCCCTGCCCGTTTCTGGAGAACGCAGTACGCGTATGAAAGTTGAAATCCGAGTTTTCGCTACGCTGCGAAAATACCTGCCCGAACTGGGCGTTGGCGAGCCGAAAATCCTGGAACTCCCGGAGGGCACCACGTTTGACGCGCTGCGCGAACAACTGGGGCTGCCTGCCGCCGAGGTCAAGGTCATCATGCGTAACGGAGTTCAAGCCAGCCCGGAAGATCTCATCGCCGACGGGGACCGCATCGCTTACATCCCGGCGGTTGCAGGGGGCTGACGTGAAGACCTTTCAGCATCCGCTCTGGGGTTTTGAACTCACCTATCCTGATTCCTGGGTTCATGCCTCCCATGAGGGCATTGACGGCTTTGCCCCGGATATGACGGCCTTTGCCGCTGCGGATTTCGATTCCGCCCAGGCTGCCCATCTGCTGGTGCGCGGCGAGTGGAACGGCTACCGGGAGCCAATTGCCCCGCGCTGGAACCAGTACATCACCAAACTGTCCATCATGTTAGGCGCCAAACGTCTCGGCTCGGCTCCCTTTCGGATTGGAGATGCTGCGGGCTTCGAGGCGGAAATCCAGATGCCCCGCAAGCGGCAGCGCCGGTTGTGGGTCGGCATTCTCGCGCGGGAGACGGTGATCCTGCATTTCACCGTCTCGCACGCGTTCGATGTACGTTCCGAGATTGAACCTATTGCCACGCAGATCATCGCCAGTTTGAAGTTCCCGCCGCAGACAGAAGGCATCCGCGCCAATCCGCGGGGGATTCCACTGCCCCCCGGCTACACTGTGACGGACCCGCTGAGCCTCATCCCGGACATCCCGGCGCCGGAAAACTGGCAGGCTTACACCGGCGGGAGCGACATCGGGGCGCTGCAAGCGTTCTACTACCGGGAACTCCCCAACTTCGGCTGGGAAATCCTGGAGTTCATCCCCTACCCCAATCAGGTGGAGATCAACTTCGCCCGCCTGAGCATCCATCGGGACGGGTCTTCCGCCACATTGGGCATCCTGCCGACCACGCACAAACAGCCCCGCGGCGACATCGTGATCCAGTATGACCGCCCCTCGCCAAAATCGGAGCAACAAGCGTAATTCAGAGGTACACCATGATTTCCATTCATCTTTACGGAAAACTGCGCCGTTACGCACCCCAGAAAAGCCCCACGGGTGACAGCGTGATTGAAGTGGAAGCGCGGGAAAACGAAAGCCTGCAAATGCTGCTCGACCGCGTAGGCATCAGCGCTTACGAACTTTACACCATCTTCATCAATTCCAAACTGCTCACTTCACGCACCAAAATCGCCCCCTACCTGGGCTACCAGCAAGTCTGCGACGAAAACTGCCAGACCTGGGATCTGAAAGTCATCATCAACGATGGCGACCGCATCGGGCTTTTCGGGCACGATATGTCGGGGCTGGTGGTTTAGGTTGCCTCAGACGCGCCAGCCCGCCGCACCAGGCGCAGCGCAATAACCTGCCCCGTCTGCTCTGTCAGGCGGAACGGATGAGCAGGCTGATGCCCCGGAATCCAGACGATTTCACCCCCCGCGGTGACGAGCGGCCAGCCGCTCCGAGCCCGCCGGGGGATTTTTTTATTGATCATGAAATCCGAAACCTTGAGGGAATGCCCCCCCAGCCCTAAAGGCTGAAACCGCTCCCCGGGGCGCCTCGGTCGGACTTTCAGGGGAGGCTGCCGGTCCCCAAGGTCAATCCACGCCCGGTAAGGATCGCGGTTCCCGCGCGCGGTCCGCAGCGCGCCCTGCCCATCGGGGAGCGCCTCGGCCCGCAGCACCCAGCCGTTTTCCAGCGCCGCCTCGCCGGGGACGGGCAGCACCGCCGCCTCGCTGATTTGCGGCCAATCGGCGGCGGGCAGGTCGGCTTCCCAGGCTGCCAGGAGCAGGGTTTCCCCCTCGATGGAAAGCCGCAGCCCCAGGCCGAGGTCAATCTTCCGGGTGCGGGTCGGGCCGGAGATGAAGTCCAGGGCACGGCGGACGAGCGCAAAATCTGCATCGCGGGCATCGGGACGCAGGCAGGTGACGGCGCGCCGGATGAGACGACGTTGCAGCGCGAGCGGCTGTTGGGTGAAATCTGGGCGGTTGAAGGTGACAAAGTCCCCCCGCGCTTCGGCGGTGACTGTGTCCCAGGCGGCGGCGGTCAGGTCGTCGAGCAGGGCGCGGTCGGCGGCGAGCAGGTCGGCAGTTTGATGCAGGCGGCGCCGAAAGCCGGGGGCACAGGCATCCAGTTCGGGGATCAGTTCGTGGCGCAGGCGGTTGCGGAAAAAGGCGGTGTCGGCGTTGGTGGCATCGGTGAGCGGGTGCAGGCTGCGCTCCAGGCAGTAGGCGTTGATTTCGCTGCGCCAGATGCCCAGCACAGGGCGGATGAGCGGGATGGTCTCGCTCCAGGGGTTGGGCAGGGCGTAGAGGCTCATGCCGGTCAGCCCGTCCAGTCCCGCGCCGCGCAGCAGGTGCATCAGCACGGTTTCGACCTGGTCATCGGCGTTGTGTGCCACCAGAACAGCGGCGGCTTTGTGTTTTTCGGCCTGTTCGAAGAGGAAGCGGTAGCGCAGTTCGCGGGCGGCCTCCTCAATGGACAGGTGGAACTCGCGGGCGTGCCGGGCAACGTCATCCGCTCCGAGAACGAGGGGAACCCTCATTTTAGCGGCAACCCGTTTGACTGCCAGCGCATCCTCACCCGCCTCCGGGCGCAGGAGATGGTTGAAGTGGGCGGCTACCAGCGGGTAACGCAATCTCACCAGAATATCCAGCAAGGCCAGGCTATCCGCTCCGCCGGAAACGCCCAGCAATAAGGGGGCATCCGGCAATCGGGGAAACTGCTTCAGGAGAACATCACGAACGTATCCGAACATGACCTGATTATACAATGGCTTCCGCACCAGAGTGTGCTAAAATTAGGAAGGGTGTACGCAAATGTTGTAGAAATTGGGCGGTCGTACGGGCTCTGCTTCCTTTCTCCCTCCCCTGTTCTCCCCCCGCCGGTGAGGAGGACAGGGGAGGGGGGAAACACCGGTGTTCTACATCTTTTACTTGCACCCCAGGATCATCAGAACTTTTGCTGAAGCGCAGGGAAGTGGTGTTTTGGGCGCGCCAAACCCTACAGACCCCCGCTCAGTGCAAAAGCCCTGTATCTGAAATTTGCGGTGCGGCTGAAGCAGGCGAGGAACAGTTATGGCAGAAAAGTTATTGATTGTCGATGACGAGGCAGATACCCTGAAACTGGTCTCGATGATGCTCCAACGGCAAGGGTACGCCGTTGCCACGGCGAAAAACGGTATCATTGCACTGGAAAAAGTCAAAACTGAAAAGCCTGATTTGATTTTGCTGGACGTGATGATGCCTGATATGGATGGTTACGAGGTAGCCCGGCGGCTGCGTGCCGACCCGAAAACCGAGCGCATCCCCATCATTATGTTTACCGCCAAAACCCAGGTGGAGGATAAAATCACCGGCCTGGACGCTGGCGCCGATGTGTATCTGACAAAGCCTACCCAGCCGCGCGAATTGTTTGCCCAGGTGAAAGCCGTTCTGGCCCGTACGAAGAAGATTCAAGCAGCGGTTTCTACGGCGTCACTGGGAAAGCGCGGGGTGACAATCGGGATTTTGGCCGCCAAAGGCGGGATGGGCGTTTCCACAATTGCGCTCAACCTGGGGGTTGTGCTGTATAACCAGACGAGAAAAACCGTAATAGTGGCAGAGTTGCGTCCCGGGTACGGAGGTATCAGCCTCCGGCTGGGGTATCCAGACCCGAACGGGATGAAACGCCTGCTGCAAGGCCGCCCGAACGAAATCAACGCCAAAGCGATCGATTTGGCAATGATTACGCACAAGACGGGAGTGCAGTTCCTGCTGGCTTCTCCGCACCCCAGAGACGCGGTGCTGCTTGACAAAGTTGAACACATCAAGAAGATAGTTGAGGAACTGCCGTACCGCTCGCGCTACGTTGTGCTGGATTTGGGGGCTGCGCTGCCAGCGGCAACACAGGCTGTTTTGCCGCTTTGCGATGAGACGGTTATTCTCGTGGAACCGTCACCGGGCAGTACGCACCAGAGTCGCGACCTGGCAAAAGATTTGGTTGACTTGGGCGTTCACAAAAGCCATATTCATATGGTGCTGGTAAACCGGGTACGCTCCAGCGTGCAATTGAACTGGGCACAAGTCCAAAAAGACCTGGGTTATAAAATTTCCACCGTTTTTACCCCCGCGCCGGAACTGGCATACCAGGCTGCGGCAGCCCACCAGCCGATGGTCTTGCATCAGCCCGGCAGTATCACCACCCAGCAATTTGAAAAGTTGGCTGCGCTGGTGACGCAGCGGCCCAAAAACAGATAACCTGAAATGGAACCGGAACAGCACGCCGCCCTGGTTCAAAAAGCCGCAGATTTGCTCCGGCAGGCAAAGTTTGCAATTGTGCTCACCGGGGCGGGGAGTTCCACCCCTTCCGGGATACCGGATTTCCGCTCCAGCGGCAGCGGCTTATGGACACGCTATCTGCCCACAGAGGTGGCAACGCTTTCGGCATTCAACCGCCATCCGGAGCGGTTCTTCGAGTGGCTGCGCCCGCTTGCCAGTCATATGCTTTCAGCGCAGCCGAATCCGGCGCATCGGTCGCTGGCCGCGCTGGAGAAGCAGCATTTCATCAAAGCGGTAATTACCCAAAACATTGACGGCCTGCACCATCGAGCCGGATCGCAAAACGTGCTGCCCGTCCACGGGACGCTGGAAACGCTGACCTGCATCCGCTGTTACCGCCAGGTTGGTGCCGAAAAATACATTCACTCGTACATCGAGCAGGGAATCTCTCCCCGCTGCGAAATCTGCGGGGAATACCTCAAACCGGATATTGTGCTGTTTGAGGAACAACTGCCCGCCAAAATCTGGCTCCAGGCCCGGCAGGCGACCGATTCCTGTGATTTGATGCTCATTGCAGGCACCTCGCTGCTGGTCTCTCCTGTGGCGCAACTTCCAGAGCGCGCCTGGAGGCACGGGGCCAGCATCATCATTGTAAACAAAACCTCCACTTACATGGATGAATACGCCGATATTGTGCTGCGCGGTGATGTGGCCGAAATCATCCCCGCGATCGCATCCGAGGTACTAGATGACTGATATTACGCAAACAACCCTGCTGGAACGATGCCAGCGATTAATCGAAATCTCCCGTGATTTGGCTTCTACGCTGGATTTGGATACCCTGCTCTACCGGATTGTCCGGGTAGCGGTTGTGCTTTCAAACGCTGAGGAGGCCTCTATCCTGTTGTACAACGAGGCAAAAAACGAATTGCACTTCCAGGTCGCGACCAACATGGATGACCCCACCATCCGCGGGTTGTCAATTCCTGTAGAACAAAGTGTAGCAGGGTGGATCGTTACACACCGCGAGCCAATCATCATTCGGGATGCCCAAACCGATTCGCGTCACTACGACCGGATTGGTCAGGCAATTGCGATTGAAACAGAATCGCTCCTGGGCGTCCCCATGATACACAAAAACAAGGTGATTGGGGCGCTGGAGGCAATCAACAAAAAAACGGGGCAATTCGACACTGACGACCAGGAATTGCTGATGATTTTGGGAGCGCAGGCCGCGGTTGCGATCGAAAACGCCCGGCTCTTTCAGCAATCCGATTTAATTTCGGAGTTTGTCCATGAGTTGCGCACCCCGCTGGCCTCTATCAACACTGCCGCCCACCTGTTGGGCAATCCAAAACTTGACCAGGCAAAAACAGCACAGTTGATTGAGGCCATCCAGGCAGAGACCACCCGCCTTTCAAGCCTGGCAACCTCCTTTCTGGATATTGCCAGGCTTGAATCCGGGCGCACTCAACTGCACCTTAAGCCCTGCAATCTGGAGGAGTTGCTGATGGAATGCGTCAGTTTGATGCAGACCCAGGCGCAGAATTTGAACATCCGCTTGCAGGTCACTTTAGGCGAATCTCTGGAAACCTGTCAGGTCGATTGCGACAAAATCAAACAGGCAGTTCTCAACCTGTTGAGCAACGCCATCAAATACAACCGCCCTGGGGGGAAGATCACACTGGCCGCTGAAAATCGCCCCGGCGGCGTGGAAATCAGGGTCAGCGATACCGGCATTGGTATCCCGCGAGATGCTCTGCCGCAATTGTTCGCCAAGTTCTACCGCGTCCCCGGCTCCGAACAGCGCGCCCAGGGAACCGGCCTGGGGTTAAGCATTGTCAAACGGATTGTTGAAAGCCACGGGGGAGAAATCAGCGTGGCGAGCGTTGAAGGCGAAGGTACTACGTTTACAATTTATCTGCCGCGGGTACCGGCGTAATTGCCCCCTGCCTCATTCCGATTCCCCGATGAGTTCAACGGCATCAATCTCGTTCCAGCCCAGCCCCAGCACCGATTGATCCACAGTAATGCGTAAACGGTCGAAGCGCGCATTGGTCCGCTCCACCGGAATTGCAAGAATAAACGGGCAGGGCTGGTCCACCTGGTAAGGCTCCCCTTCGTAAACCGTGGCTGCCCGCCCAAACGAGCCAACCAGTTCTACCCGGACAACCTGGTTAGGGTTAAAAGATTGAACGATGTTGATTCCCACAACGTGCACCGCCTGGGTGTAAGTCAACACCAGTGTTTCAACTGTATCGCTGCCCGCTGTCGCCCAAGCAGTAGCGTAATCGCCGCACCGCGTGGTATCGGGTTCGCCGACGGCCTGGAGAGCAGCCCATTCGGGGTTCGCAAACTCCGAACTGGCCTCCGCCCCGGCAGCCCACTGGCTCACCTGCCCGCTTTGGAGATACAGCGGATCTCCAGAAACAGGGGTCGCTGCCGCGGCGTTCGGCCCCGTCCCCGCAGCGGGAGAACACGATATCAGAGCAGCCAGCAAAACCAGCGTTCCTGCTGCGCCGATCCACCACAATTTCCGCCAGTCGCTTTGCATATTGTAACTCCGCCGTTGGCGCGGATAGCAGAGACATTACGAAAACATCCCGCGCAAGGTTTGCGCGGGATGTTCTTCCCGGGTAGGGTTATCAGCCTTCGCTTTTTTCTGATTCGCCACCAACGACCTCCGGCGCAGCGCCTTCCTCGGCGCCCTCCGCCGCCCCGGATTCGGGAGCAGTTTCCTCAGCAAGGGCGGTGGCTACAACAACCATCGTTTCCGGGTCTGCCAGAATGACAACACTCTCAGGAACCGGCAAATCCCTGACCAGGATGCTGTCGCCGATTTTTTCCAGCGTGGAAATATCCACAATGATCCGTTCCGGCAAGTCCTGCGGCAGCCCTTCGACCTCCAGGCTTTCCACGCCCTGGATGATCATCGCACCATAGTTCTTCACTGCCGGGGCATCCTCATCGCCCAGAATGACGGCGACCTCCGCGCGCACGGTTTCGGTCAGTGAAACCACCTGGAAATCAACGTGCAGCAGATTGCGGTGCAGCACCTCATACTGGCGTTCGCGCACCAGTGCAGGGTATTCTTTCCCATCCAGTTGCAGTGTAACCAGCGTGGATGAGCCGACTCCGCCCAAAATCTTGCTGGCCGAACGCATATCAAGCGCGATCGGAGTCGATTCCAGTTTGTGCCCGAACATCACTGCCGGGAGTTTACCCATGCGCCGCAGCGCCTTGACCTTTTTGCCGCGGACCTCGCGGCGTTCTGCCTGAAGAACAATTTTATCCATAGTATCCTTCCTCGGAGCGCCTCTCACCCAGCCGGGTTACCCTCGCTCCTCTTCAAAGTTAGATTTGAGCCTCCATCTGGAAACCCAGGATTGACTTGTTGTTTTGCGGGCTGGCGAAAACCACCGGCGAATTCACTTGCCTCGGCGAAACCATCCGGCAATCAGCATGAAAAGCCCGGCTGCGGCGCCAAATCCCAGCCCGGCCAGCACAACCTGCCGAGTATCCATCAGGGTTACCACGTCGCCTTCGACCTTGCCTGCCAGCAGCACTGTTGTGCGGGCATTGGCAGCGGCATTAATCTGACGAGCGGCAACAACGCCAGTGTGTGTCCCTTCCCGTAAATCAACGGTCTGCCCGTACACCGCGCCAACTCCGCTGTTGTGGATTGCGGCCATTTCCGCATTGACCAGTCCGGCGGCGCCCTCCCGCAGGTTGAAATCAACTGTTTTCACAAAAGCAGCGCCGCCCTGGGCCAGAGTCATTTTTTGGGCTGTGACCTGGCTGACGCCGCCCTGCGAAATCTCCACATCCGTAGCCGTTACAGTATTCGCACCACCCTGATTGATCCGTACTCGTTCAGCGCGGATGTGGTCCGCTGTAGCCTCGGTCAAATTCACAATTGTGGCGGTAACATCACCTGCGCCAGGATGATGCCCAAGTGAAAAATCCAGGTTATCGGTTGATCTGCCCATCGCTGCCTCCGCAAAAAAATGCCGCCATCTCGTACATGGCGACAACCGACACCAAACTGAGTATATCTCAAAGCGAAACAGGTTTGCATTGTAACGATGATGCCCATTTTCGTCAATAGCCCCATTTGCGCGGGGTGCAAGCAAATGTTGTAGAAATCGGGCAGTCTATGGGAACTGCTTCCTTTCCCCCCTCCCCTGCCCTCCCAAAAATTTCCGCTTTGGTTCCCCTCTCCCGAAGGGAGAGGGGTTAGGGGTGAGTGCGGGGGGAGGGTTGGGTGGGGGGAACACCGGCGTTCTACATCTTTTGCCTGCACCCCTTCGCTTAAACC
>Ga0256914_1003353_pt1 | contig 12649 bp, 13 predicted proteins | sample HulkmetaG_FD_191571 | JGI IMG/M metagenome (GOLD analysis project Ga0256914, IMG submission 191571) | Hydrothermal chimney microbial communities from Main Endeavour vent field at the Juan de Fuca Ridge, Pacific Ocean - Hulk | ecosystem: Environmental > Aquatic > Marine > Hydrothermal vents ...
TTAGATAAAGCTTTAGTTTCTGCAATTGTAAGAAGAGTCTCAGCCAATCTATCTGAATTTTTTCGAATTCCTTCCAAATCTTTTCCAAAGAGATGATTCTTTTCTCGAAAGTTTTTAACTAGAATTAACATTTCTTCAGTTTTGGATAAAATATTTTCTATTTCTCGTTTAATGCGATCAACATCAGATTGGATCTTTACGAGACCATCTACTCGTGCAGCAAAGGCTTCGAAACCACTTCGTAGTTCCTGCATTTGCTTTTTAACAGCTTCCACAGAGACTTCCCCTGCCATAAATCTTGTTAGGTTCAAATAGAGATCAAAAAGATTTCCCTGAATTTCTTCGTTAAAATACATATCTACGTCAGCCCAGTGTTTGAAAGCTCGCAAGTCCCCTCGTCTAGCGGCTTCTTCCCGGTTGGGATCGATTTTGTTTTCCATTATTTCGTCACCTATGGCCTTTAACTGCGCAAAGTGTTCTTTGAGATTTTCAAGGGCCGCCTCTTTCTTGGCCCATATCGCAAAGAGGTCTCCCAGATCGGCCTCTCCCCTCTCTAAGGATTTGATAAGATTGTCGTACACCTGCCGAACTTCGTCTTTGTCTTGGAGATGAGCTTCGAAACGTTCGGCGTTGAGTTTCACTCGACCGAACAGTTCTTTCAAGCGCGGAATGTCTTCTTTTCTTTGATTGCGCAACCAGCTGGAAAGGGCCGTTTCAAAGTCAAGCAGGGGATCAAGGACCTGGGAAGTAACCTGGGCTTCAAGTTTCAAGAAGCCGTAAACGTGCTCCAGGGCCTGATCATGGGTTTTTAAGGAAAAAAAGCCGAAAATCCCCAAAAATACTAAAAGTAAAAACATTATTCCGGTATTCAAAAAACAAATCCTGCGAATGGTGAAACGAAAGACTTTTCGTTGTTTATGGGCCATGATTGCCTCCCCCCTCGTTTGGTGTGTTCACCGCGATTGATCGGAAGATTTGATGAAAACATTTAGATGAGGAGAGAACTTTGTTTCCTTGACAGGAGCGTACTTTACGCTTAATGAAGGCACATGTTTCTCCTTATGATACTGCTCCTCTGGTCTTCGGCGGCCCTGGCCTTGACCCCTTTCGAAGAGAACAACATCGCCGTCTACGAGCGAGCCAAGGAGGCTGTAGTTCATATCGAATGTCTTAAACGGCCTTCGTCCGCCAAAGTCCCGGTACCGGAGCGGGCCGTGGGTTCCGGTTTCTTTATTTCCGAAGACGGCCGGATCGTGACCAACTTTCACATTATCAAGGACGCTTATAGCATCTTGGTAAGTGACTACGCTGGTCATCGCTATCAAGGCCGCGTCCTGGGAACCGATCCCCCCACGGATCTCGCGGTCATCAAGATCGATCCCAAAGAGGCAAAGGTGCGCAAGTTAGTCTTCGGAGACAGTCGCAAGCTCCGCATCGGACAGAAAGTCCTGGCCATCGGCAACCCTTTTGGCCTTGACAACACCCTCACGGTAGGGGTTGTGAGTGCCCTGAACCGCAGTCTCCCAAGCCCCACCCTTGAGCTCTCCCACAACATCATTCAGACCGACGCGGCCATCAACCCCGGAAACTCTGGAGGCCCCCTTCTAAATTCTCAAGGCGAGGTAGTGGGCATCATTACCGCTGTTCTGAAACCAGGGGCTGAAAACATCGGCTTTGCCATCCCTTCGGAAGTGGCCACGCGCATCATCCCTCAACTCATCACTCAGGGATATGCTGTACGGCCTTTCGTAGGGATAAAGGGTATCGATCTCACTCCGAGACTGGCCAACCTGTTTGGTCTCAAACAGGAAGAAGGGGTCCTGGTGCAATCGGTGATCCCGAATTCCCCGGCAGACAAAGCTGGTATTCGAGGCGGAAGACGTCTCATCCTCATGGGAGAGGAGAAGATCGCCCTCGGAGGAGACATCGTTGTTGGAATAAACGGACACCCGGTCCGGAGAGTCCTCGACATCGTCCAGGAGCTCACCAAACACCACCCTGGAGATCGGATCCGCCTTACCATTCTACGTGAAGGCCAAAGGCTGGACGTCACCCTCACTCTCGGCCGTCTGACACCTTTTAACTTTGTAGCTCCATGAAACCCTATCTCTCGGTAGTCATCCCAGTTTACAATGAGGTCAAAAATATCCCCCTGCTCCTGGAGCAGCTGGAAAGGAGCCTTTCCTCGCTTGAACGCGATTTCGAAGTGGTGGTGGTGGACGACGGTTCCACCGATGGCACCACCGAGGTCTTGAAAAGCCTCAAACCTAGGTATCCCTGGCTCAAGGTGGTGATCCTGCGGCGCAATTTTGGCCAGAGTGCCGCTTTCACCGCGGGTCTGGATCATGCGGAAGGAGAAATAATCGTGACCATGGATGGTGACCTTCAGAACGACCCCAAAGATATCCCCAGACTCTTGGCCAAAATCGAAGAGGGCTACGACGTAGTTTCAGGATGGCGAAAGAACCGCAAGGACCCTTTTTTCTCACGTCGGCTCCCCTCCATCCTGGCCAACGCCCTCATCTCCCGTCTCACCCGGGTGAGGCTTCACGACTACGGTTGCTCTTTAAAGGCCTATCGCCGGGAGGTGATCGAAGGGCTCACCATCTACGGCGAACTTCATCGTTTCATCCCCGTCCTGGTGAGCTTCGGGGGAGCCAGGATCACCGAGATCGAGGTCAGACATCATCCCCGCCGTTTTGGACGTAGCAAATATGGCCTTTCAAGGGCCTATCGGGTGGTGCTTGACCTCCTGCTCATGCTCTTCTTTCGAAAGTTTGCCACCAAACCTCTTCACATCTTCGGCCTCACGGGGGGTCTCTTCTTGCTGTCCGGCATCCTCATCGAGCTCTATCTCACCGGATTGAAACTCCTCTATCACCAGCGCATCGGTCATCGGCCGCTGCTCCTCCTGGGGGTACTCCTCATCCTCACTGGCGTAAACCTGCTCGGGACCGGACTTCTGGCCGAACTCGTCATAAGGACCTACTACGAAGCCTCTGGAAAAAGGATCTACGCAGTCCGTGAGGTACTCAGGTGAAAAAGAAACTCTCTTTTGGAGTGAAACTGGCGGTAAGCGTAGGGCTTTTGGGCTATCTCTTCCGTCAGACGGATTTTAACCTCCTGTGGCAAACCTTCCGCGCGGTCTCCTGGCCACCTTTGTTAATCGCCATCCTATTTTTAGCCTTGTTTCAGGGTGTTTCGGCTTTGCGCTGGCAAATAGTAGCTTCGTTTCTCGGTTTTTCCAAACCTTACAAATATTTTCTAAACATTTATCTCATAGGGGTCTATTTCAACACCTTCCTTCCCGGCCTCTTAGGGGGAGATCTGGTTCGCGTCTTTTACCTTGTGCGCGACGGCTGTTCAAAGACCGTGGCCTCCTTCAGTATCCTCTACGATCGAGGCTTTGGCCTTCTTGGGGCCCTGCTCCTGCTCCTTGTTTTTTTACCTCTTGAAGGGGGGTTCCTCCCCCCTCTAGGGCAGAAAGCCCTCCTCGTCCTCTCTGCCGTCCTCCTGGCCGGAGCTGTCTTGTTGGCAATCTTCTTGCGTTTTCTGAGACGCCGCATTTCGCACGAACTCTTTCAAACGGCTACACGCATCACTCGCCTCGAACGCTTCGTGATCCTCTTCCTTCTGGGCCTTATGGTCCAGGTCCTCTACAACATACATGTCTTCTTCTTGGGTCAAAGCCTGGGGTTGGAAGTTTCTTGGCCCAAATACTTCCTCATCATCCCCTTGATGGGCATCCTGGCTTCCCTCCCTATCAGTCTGGGAGGTTTTGGCGTCCGCGAAGGAACCCTTTCCTACCTGCTGGGGCTTCTGGGCTATCCTACAGAGGTAGGGGTAGCGCTGGGTTTCCTCACTTATGGAGTGAATCTCCTGGCCGGATTTTGCGGCTGGGTATGCTACTTACGAAGCGGACGAAAAGAGGGTAAAGAGGAGGAATGGAACTCCGCGACTTCCTAAATATCTTCGTCCCTCTTTTTATCATCGTCGATCCCATAGGGTGTATCCCTCTCTTTTTGGGGCTCACGGAAGACCTTCCAGAGAGGAAGAAAAGGGAACTGGCGGCCAAAGCCTCTCTAGTGGCTGCTGGTGTGATGGCAGCCTTTGCCCTTGTGGGAGACCGTCTGCTCCTTTATTTCGACATCTCCGTAGCCTCTTTCAGGGTAGCCGGGGGATTCATCCTCTTTATCATTGCCCTCCAAATGATCCAGGCTGAAATGAGTCCCACCAAGACCCGCCCTGAAGAGGAGGAAGAGAGCCGTCTGAAAGAAGACATCGCGGTGGTACCCCTTGGAGTCCCCATCCTGGCGGGTCCCGGGGCCATAACCACCGTGCTGGTACTCACCGCAGGAGAACGGAGTCTTGGTGTGCGTCTGGAGGTGATCCTGGCCGCGGTACTCGTTTCTTTCCTCACTTTTGTCATCTTTTATCATGCCGCTCGTATCTCTCGTTTTCTCGGGCGTACAGGCACCAATCTCTTCGTTCGGCTTACGGGCTTGATTCTTGCCGTGATTTCCGTTGAATATATGGCCAAGGGCCTTGGGGAGCTTTTCCCCGGCTGGCTCACTCCTTAGGAGGCCTCAAATGAATATCGCCGTGATCAAAGACGAGATCTTTCTCAAACATTATCCGGGAGACTGGCATCCCGAGCGTCCGGAAAGACTGGAGCGCATCTACGCCCGGCTTGAAGAACCCGACCTTGCCGAACTCGTCAAAGTCCTGAGCCCAAGAGAAGCTACTTTTGAAGAACTTACTTGGAATCACGCTCCAGAATACGTCAAGACCATTCAACAGACCGCAGGGCAAGATCACGTCCAGCTCGATCCTGATACTGCTACCTCTCCGGACTCTTACGAAGCCGCTATCAAGGCGGTAGGAGCCCAGTTCGTAGGCTTGGATGCCATTTTCAAAGGACAGGTGGGACAGGTCTTTGCCCTGGTACGCCCTCCTGGACACCACGCTGAATACAACCGGGCCATGGGCTTCTGCCTCTTCAACAACGTGGCCCTGGCCGCTCACTACGCCCTGCGCCGACTTTCCTGCGAACGGGTCCTAATCATCGACTGGGATCTCCATCACGGAAATGGTACCCAGTGGTCCTTTTATGAAGACCCACGTGTGGTCTATTTCTCCACGCATCAGTTTCCTTACTACCCCGGCACCGGACGGGTAGAGGAGATCGGACGCGGCGAAGGAACGGGTTTTACGGTAAATGTACCCCTCACCGCAGGCTGTGGTGACCTGGAATACGCTGCCGTTTTCAACCGCGTGCTGATCCCCCTCGTCAGAGAATTCAAGCCCCAGGTCATCCTGGTCTCTGCGGGTTTTGACCTCTACTTCGGTGATCCTCTGGGAGGGATGTCCGTCACTCCCGTAGGAGTGGCCTATCTCATGCGTGTGGTCAAGAAACTGGCCAACGAGCATTGCCAGGGCCGGATCCTGCTCACCCTTGAAGGGGGCTATAGCCTTCAGGGCCTTTCGGATTGCACCGCAGCGGTCATCCTGGAACTGGCTGGGCGTTCCATCATTCCACCCGATCGGGCCGAAGAGCTTGAGAACTCCAGGGTGGATCTTGAAGTCTTCAAACGTCTCTCTGCGGTACTCGGCAAGTTCTGGCCTGGAATCGGAGAATGATCCTGAGTCCTCAGGAAATCGAAGCCGAAAGTTTCCGCATCATCCGCGAAGAATTCTCTCGCCGGGGTTACCGCTTCCCGGCTGACATCCTTCCTTTGATCATGCGTGTGGTCCACGCCACCGGAGACTTCGATCTGGCCCAAGATCTGGTCTTTCATCCCCGCGCGGTGGAAGCCGGTGTGGCGGCTCTCCTTTCCGGAGCTAGATTGGTCACAGACGTCCGCATGGTAGCCGCTGGCATCAACCGCTCCTTGACAGAGCGATTCGGTAACGAGATCGTATGTCACCTCGGAGACCAGGACGTAATTCAGAAGGCCAGAGAAAGCGGTCTCACCAGGACCTACCTGGCCATCTGTAAAGGGCTTATGGCCGATGGAGAGAAGGTTCTCGTCATTGGCAACGCTCCCACGGCCCTTTTGGCCGTGTTGGAGCACCTGGAGAAGGGCCAACCCCCTCCCGCCCTGATTGTAGGCGTACCGGTGGGCTTTGTAGGAGCTGCCGAATACAAGGAAAGACTCCTTGCTTACGAGGTCCCTTACATCACGCTTCGCGGCCCCAGAGGTGGCAGCCCGGTGGCCGTGGCCCTGGTCAACGCCCTCCTTCGTCTGGCTTATCAGAGATGCGTTTGCCACGTCACGTAAAAGGGCGCCTCGGTTATACCACCGGGGCTTGTGCCGCCGCTGCCCTGAAGGGGGCTCTGCTGGCCCTCAAACAAAGGCCCTCAAAAGAAGTGATCATCAAACTTCCGGCAGGGATGAAGGCCTCTTTTGTTCTCCACTATCTTGCTCAAAACGGGGACACCGCCGAGGCCTCGGTCATCAAGGACGCTGGGGACGACCCCGATGTCACCCACGGAGCTGAAATCCGCGTTAGGGTGAGGCAGAAACCCGGCAGGGGCAACCTGTATTTCAGGGCTGGGGAGGGAGTGGGAGTGGTTACTAAACCCGGGCTCGGACTACCTGTGGGAGAGCCGGCCATCACCAAGATTCCGCGACTGATGATGTTCCGGGTGGCAGAAGAGATCCTGGGCGAAGAACTCGGCCATTGCGATCTCGAGATAACCGTAAGCATTCCAGGAGGAGAAGAACTGGCTCGCCACACTCTAAACGCCCGTCTGGGCATCAAAGGAGGGCTTTCCATCCTGGGAACCAAGGGCATCGTGATCCCCTATTCCACCGCCGCTTACAAGGCCACCATTGCCAAGTCCTTTCTTGTGGCCCGCGCCCTTAAGATCTCCCACCTCGTCCTCACTACCGGTGGACGTACCGAAGCCTTTGCCATGAAACTCTTTCCTTCTCTGCCGGAAGAATCCTTCGTCCAGATCGGCGATTACGTGGGTTTTGCCCTGAAAACCGCCCGGGCCCTGGGCTTTTCGGAGACCACTTTCGTGATGATGATCGGGAAACTCACCAAGGTAGCAGCTGGGCTTCCTCAAACGCACGCCAAGCACGGAGAGGTTCCTCTTTCTCTTCTACGAGACCTGGCGGCTGAGAGCGGTTGCCCCGGAGCCCTGCTGGATCGCATCTCCCAGGCCCACACCGCTCGCGGATTCCTGGAGAACTTGACCCATCTTGCCCCTCAAATCGTCTGGGATTTTGGCCAGAGGCTCTGTCAAAAGGCCGTGGAATCCCTTTTGAAGATGATTCAGGAAGGCCCGCTTGCCGTAGAAGTGGTGTTACTCGATTTCGAAGGCCTTCCACTGGCCCAAAGCAGAGGCTCTCTTGGGGGACGGGAAAAAGTCGGGAGGAGAAGCAAGAAGTGATTTACGTCATCGGTCTTCATCACCTGGAAGATCTTGGCCCAAGGCTTCGGGAGCTCATTTCCAGGGCTGAGGTCCTCGCTGGGGGAAAGAGGCACTTGGCCCTTTTAGCCTCTCATCCCGCTGAAAAAATCCTCCTCTCTCCACTGGAGAAGGCCCTTGGAGAGATACGAAAGAAAAAAGAAGCCCGGGTAGTGATCCTGACCAGTGGGGACCCCCTCTTTTTTGGTCTGGGCCGCCGGCTCCTCGAAGAGTTTCCTCCAGAAGACCTGGTTTTCTATCCGGCTCCTACGGCCATGCAACTTGCCTTTGCCAGACTACGTCTGAGCTGGGAGGATGCTCGTTTCATCTCTTTCCATGGACGCAGCCCTCAAAACGTCCATTTGGAGATCGCACCCTATCAGAAGGTGGCTTTCTTCACCGACCCCCAGAACACTCCTTCTCGTATCGCATCTTATCTGCTGGAGAAGGGAATCTCCGGGAAGGCCTTTGTTTGTGAAAATCTGGGACTGGCTGAGGAGCGGATCGTAGGCCTTCCCCTAGAAGAAGTCAGAGGGAAAAGATTTTCAGCCCTCAATCTTATGGTCCTGCTTAAAGAAGCTCAACCGCGAAGGCTCCTCTTTGGTTTGCCCGAAGAGCACTATCAGCACGAAAGAGGCCTTATCACCAAGGCTGAAGTACGAGCCGTGGTTATCTCGGCCCTTGCTCCCTTTCCAGAAGCCACGGTTTGGGACCTTGGAGCTGGCTCCGGGGCCGTTGGACTCGAACTGGCAGGGCTAGCTTTTAGAGGCCAGACCTTTCTCGTAGAAAAAGAGGCTTCCAGGGTAAAATTGCTTCGCAAAAATTTGTTCCTAACGAAGCTTGATAACGTCGAAATAATAGAAAGCTCCATAAAAGAAGCCCTCCCTTCTCTTCCCTCTCCGGACCTCATCTTCGTGGGCGGAGGGTTTGGAGATCTCATCGAAGAGGCCTCCTCTTTTTTGCGTTCTCTCAAGAAAGACACCCGTTTGGTCGCCACTTTCGTCGTCTTCGAGCATCTCCTGAAGGCCCTGGATTTTTGCCAGACTTTGGGTTTTAAGACCTCCTTTTCGGCCCTTTTTTTGGCCAGGGGAAAGGTCTTTCCAGATGGCGGGCGCGGGCTTCTTTCTCAAAACCCTGTTTTCATCCTCAAGGCCTGGAGGCAAAGATGAACAAGGTCTATCTGGTAGGTGCCGGACCCGGCGATCCGGAACTCCTTACTCGTAAGGCCTGGCGTCTCTTGAACGAAGCCACTCTAGTAGTCTATGCCGGCTCCCTGGTTCCGGAAGACATCCTTTCTTCGATAAAGGCCCGAAAAATAGACAGCTCCCCCCTTACGCTTGAAGAAATCGTTGGATACTTGAAGCACGGTTATCAGGCGGGGGAGTTGGTGGTTCGTCTTCACTCCGGAGACCCCACCCTATACGGAGCCATCCAAGAAGAAATGCAAAGGCTCAAAGAGCTGGGTGTTCCTTTTGAGATCGTCCCCGGCGTTTCTTCCTTCCTGGCCGGAGCGGCAGCTTTGTCCTGTGAGCTGACAGTTCCAGAGATAACGCAAACTGTTATCTTGACCAGGGCCGAAGGTCGAACGCCGGTGCCGGAGGACCTCAGCGAACTGGCCAGGCACCAGGCCACTATGGTGCTTTTCTTGAGCGCCTCACTGGTAGAAAAGGTGGTTAAAGCACTGCTCAAGGGAGGATACCCTCCAGAGACCCCAGCCGCTTGCGTCTATCGGGTGGGCTGGCCTGAAGAAAAAGTCATCAGGAGCTCGCTTGCCAATCTGGCTTCCAGGATGACAGAAGCCGGCATAAAGAAGCAGGCCTTGATCTACGTAGGCTGGGCCCTTGACCCTCCCAGAAAGACGCGCTCCAAGCTCTATGATCCGGGTTTTTCCCATGGAGCCCGCCATAGAAAGGATGATACCACAGACACTCTTTAAAAAAGCCATCACAAAGACCGAAAAGAGAAGCGTCTATGGAAAACATCGAAAAGTGCCTTCAAAAGGTGGAAAGATACCTGGGGCAACATCCAGACACCGACGACGAAACTGTCACCCTCTTACGGGAACTTTATCGGGTATGTCGTCAGCTTCATGATCAGGCTACCATAGATTTTCTCACGGGGCTTTACAACCGCCGCGCTTTTGAACAACAGCTCGAACTGGCGGTAGAAAGGGCACGGCGAGAAAGAAGCATCTTTTCCCTCATCCTTGCAGATCTGGATCACTTCAAGCGCATAAATGATTTGTACGGACACCTGGTGGGAGACGAAGTACTACGCAAGGTGGGTCAGCTGATCCGTTCCACCTTTCGCAAGGTGGATTTTCCAGCCCGCTACGGAGGGGAGGAATTTGCCGTTATCCTCCCTGGTACAGGGTTCGAAGGGGCCCTCTCTGCAGCCTGGCGTCTGAAAAAGCGCGTTGAAGAGACCAATTTTGGCGATCCGGCACAGCCCATTCGCCTCACCACCAGCATAGGCCTGGGGACGTATCGCCCTCTGGAAGGATTGAACGCCAAGGAATTCTTGGAAAAAGTGGACCACTTTCTATACGCCGCCAAAAACCGCGGACGAAACGTCATCGTTTACGAAAGTGACCGGTCTTTTCCGGAAAGACACCTCGAAGGTCTTTCCCATGAAGAAAAAAAGACCCTTATGGAAGGGGTGAGATCATATGATGATTAGCATCACGAGCGGTAAGGGAGGGGTGGGCAAAACTTCTCTGGCAGTAAATCTGGCTCTGGCCTTTTCGCCGGAACACAAGGTCCTCCTGGTGGACGCCGATCTGGGACTGGCCAACGTAGACATCATGCTCTCCATCATGCCCAAATACACCGTGCGGCACGTATTGCTTGAAGGTCGTTCCATTCGGGAAGCCGTAGTGGATAGCGGCTACGGATTCGATGTCCTGCCAGCGGCTTCCGGGGTGTCCGAACTGGCTCAACCAGATTCGGACATGAAAGAAGTTCTGGAATTGGGACTGCGTCACCTAGCGGAGCATTATGATCTGGTGCTTTTTGATACCGGTGCCGGCATCAGTCCGGTAGTTCTCTGGTTCAATTGTTTGGCCCATTGGAGCCTTGTGGTTTTCACACCCGAGCCAACCTCCATTACGGATGCTTACGCCTTGATCAAGGTTCTTTACCGAGACTATGGCCAAAAGAATTTTCTCCTGGTAGCCAACCAAGCCAATGGTAAAGAGGGAGAACAATATTTCGCCCATCTCGAACGGGTAATAGGCCATTATCTCGGACTCTCACCGATTTACTTAGGAGCCATTCCCAAGGACCTGGCCATAGAAAGAAGCATTCGAGCCCAAAAACCCCTTCTAGCTGAGACCAGAGAGACCAAAGCTGCCAGGGCTATCCTTGAACTGGCTACCCGTCTCAAAGATTTCCTCGTTCAGCCCCAAGAAAGCGCTGCTCTTTGACTTCCTTGAGTCCGGCTTTGAGAATAAAATGCTCCCATGGCTTTGCCGGGTAAGGTTTCTCTCCTTGAACTTGCAAAAGAAAAGAGACACCATCTACCCAACGGGCGTTTTATCAATCCCTGGTTTGGCCAGGAAGCCCCTGCCCTTTCCAAAATCATCAAATGGAAAGTTTCTCACCTTCGAGAGCGTTCTCGAGCGTTTATCCCGGTCATCACCCCTTCTTCGGAAATCCTGACCGAGCACGATGGACCCCTGGTCTGTTTTTTAGGGCATGGAAGTGTCTTCTTAAAATTTGGCGGGAAAACCCTCCTTCTCGATCCAATCCTGGGCCATATTGGAGGTTTCGTAAAGCGTCACGTCCCTCCTCCCCTGAGACCCGAAGATCTTCCTCCCATAGACTTCGTGGTTTACAGCCATGCTCATCGAGACCACTTCGACCTAGTGACCTTGGTTTCCTTAAAACCCAACCCCCCTACCCTTATTACTCCGCTTAATTTTCGAAAATATTTAGCAAACTCTTACTCCGTAATGGAACTGGACTGGTTTGAAACTTTCGAGACCTCAAGTTTGAGATTTACGGCTGTCCCTGTCCAGCACTGGTCCAAAAGGGGACTGAGAGATACTAATTTGGCTTTATGGGCTGGGTTTATCATAGAAAGTGATGGATTTAGGCTGTTTTTTGGGGGAGATAGTGGATATTTCTTCGGTTTTCGAGAGATAGGTGATTATTTTGGTCCTTTTGATTTGGCTCTTTTACCAGCAGGGGCCTTTTTACCACGCTGGTTGATGGCTCCGTTTCACATGAGCCCGGAAGAAGCCGTTCGAGCTGGAGAAGATTTGAAGGCCAGATTTGTCATTCCCATTCATTGGGGAGCTTATCGGCTGGGAGACGAAGAGTTAGATGATCCACCCAAACTTTTCAAACGTTTGGCTTTAAAGAGCCAAGTAAAGCCCCTTATCCTTTATCCTGGAGAAACTGTAACTTTCGAAAAACAAAAACCTATCTTTCTTTCTTATTGAACCCATTCCACCCCCAATAAAACGGCCAACGAACTCGGATTCAGCAAGACACCGGACGATGTTTACGTCTTTTTCGAATTTCCATTCCTTTTAGTTAGGCTGATAACTTTATTTCCCTCTTTGTATTTTGTTATGACAGGAATTGTTTCCATTCCTTTTAGTTAGGCTGATAACGCTAGACTCGAAGAGACAACTGCTCTGGCCGAGAAAGGTTTCCATTCCTTTTAGTTAGGCTGATAACCGGCACTCCTAACCGAACCGGAACCGCATGTGACTTGTTTCCATTCCTTTTAGTTAGGCTGATAACCTTTCCGGTGTTGTTTTTGGTCGGTTCTTTGAAAACAGTTTCCATTCCTTTTAGTTAGGCTGATAACCAACAAATAAAGGAGGTTTAACATGGAAATCGTTATCACCAAGTTCCCATTCCTTTTAGTTAGGCTGATAACCAGGACTATAACCTTGATTTCCTTTTTGGGAGTTCCCGTTTCCATTCCTTTTAGTTAGGCTGATAACGTGCTCATAAACGCCGGCCTGCTTAAGGAGCGTATCAGGTTTCCATTCCTTTTAGTTAGGCTGATAACTATCCAGCCCGGGGGAAGGAACACCAGAAAGATCTGTTTCCATTCCTTTTAGTTAGGCTGATAACCCCGGGGCGACCGGGGGCCGGGTGCCCCCGGTTTCGGCGTTTCCATTCCTTTTAGTTAGGCTGATAACTTTATAATCGCCAATATTCAGAAGCATTAGATATTGGTTTCCATTCCTTTTAGTTAGGCTGATAACCTTCT
>Ga0256914_1003354_pt1 | contig 12645 bp, 5 predicted proteins | sample HulkmetaG_FD_191571 | JGI IMG/M metagenome (GOLD analysis project Ga0256914, IMG submission 191571) | Hydrothermal chimney microbial communities from Main Endeavour vent field at the Juan de Fuca Ridge, Pacific Ocean - Hulk | ecosystem: Environmental > Aquatic > Marine > Hydrothermal vents ...
AAGGGTAAAGTCTGAAAAAAACAAGGCCGCAGGGACATTGCTTATAACCTGACTAAAAAAGGCAGAAAATAGAAACACCTGGGAAGGGGTATTTATCTTCATATTTATCATATGGAGTAGATTGTCTGTAAAACCAAAAAAACAAAAAAAGGTAAGAAGTAATATATAATCTACCTTAAAGGAGCGGCGATCCCATATAAGGGCGTGCAATAGGGCGGCACAGGTGATCCAGATGGGAATAATCTTTAATATCGCCAGGATGGATATTACCAGGAGAAAGAGATGCACTATTATCTTGCTGGATAGCCTCACCTCCTCCCTGGTGCTATCCTCTACCTCTGCCCCCACAAACAGGGAGATCAATAAAAGGATACAGGAGAAAAATATAAAAAAGGGCAGGATGGTACTTATAAATTCAGGTAAATGGAGGTGATAGAACCAGAAGATAAAAAGATTTTGGGGATTTCCAAAAGGGGTTAAAGCAGAGCCTGTATTTGCCGCCAAGGCCTCCAGTATTATAAGGATGTCCCTGCGTTTTACCTCTATGCTCAGGGTCAAGGGCACCACGATTAACAGGGCCACGTCATTGGTCACTATCATGGAAAGGATAAGGGTACCCAGCACAAGTCTCAGGGAGAGAAACCTGCTTCTTTTGAGTATCTCTCCCACATAGGAAAAAAAGCTCTCATTCTCTAGTCCCTTAATGGAGATAAACAAGACCCACAGGATATACAGTATCTGCACATCCTGGAGACTATAGGAAGGGAGCCTCTTTAGATAAATAGAGGTAAAAACCAGTCCCAGAAGGGTGAGGACGAGTATCCATTCCTTTAAAAGGGCGCTCACACACCTTGTTATAAAATCTTTCACCGCTAACCTTGAGGGCTTGGTTGTTTTTTCTATCCATATCCTTTTAACCCTCAGGTGTCTATAATTTTTCCAGGCCATAGGGGCCCTGACCAGTTCCAGGATGTAAAGGGGGAGAGAGGGCAAAACAACATCTCGCGGGCAGATACAGGGAGAGGTGATGGCCTTCTGAAGCCCAGGGAAGGGCGTGGTGTATCTCTCCCAGGGAAATACGCTCAAAACCTCCATATTCCTCTCTGTCACTGGAAAATATCAGGGTATAGGTGCCAGGAGGAGAGGGGACTTTATAGTCCACAAAAGAGGTGGAAGGATGAAAATTAAACACAAACACAAACCCTCTCCTCAAAAACACGATCACCTTGTCCTCTTCATGTAGATATAAAAGATGGGGGGGATGGGAGGGAGTAATGATCTTATAAGATTTCACGAATCCAAGCATATCCCTATCAAAGGCAAGGAGTTCTCCATATCTCAGCTCAGGGGAATCTGCAAGATGCCACTGTCGTCTGGCGTACTTATATGACCAGTTATTCCCCTCGCGGGGAAAATCAATCCACTCAGGATGGCCAAATTCATTGCCCATAAAATTCAAATAACCTGCACACGCGGTGGTTATGGTAATAAACCTTATCATCTTGTGGAGGGCAATCCCCCTATCCACTTTGAGATTTTCATCACCCTTCCTCATAAAAAAATACATGTCTCTACCTATTAATCTAAATATCATACTCTGGTCACCCACCAGGGCCTGGTCGTGCGACTCCACATAACTTATGGTCTTCTCTTCCTTTCTATGATTTGTGAGTTCATACCATATCTCCCCCATAGACCAATCTTCATCCCTTTTATCCTTCACCAACCTTATCCACATGTCAGGTATTCCCATGGCAAACCTGTAATCAAAACCATATCCTCCTCCCTCCACAGGATATGCCAGACCTGGCATACCACTCACCTCCTCAGCCACAGAAATGGCATTATTACTCAGCTCATGGATAAGGTTATTGGCAAGGGAGAGATATACAAGGGCATCCTCGTCCACATCATCTCCAAAATATTGACCATATTCCAGAAAATCCATTCCAATTCCATGATGGAGGTATATCATGCTGGTCACCCCATCAAAGCGAAAGCCGTCTATGTGAAACTCTTCCATGAAATAGCGAAGATTGGACAGGAGAAACCTTATGACCTCTATTTTCCCATAATCAAAGCACCTGCTTCCCCACAGAGGATGAACCCCCCTTTCTCCACTGTGAAAATATAGATCATACGATCCATCAAAACAGGAGAGCCCCTCCACCTCATTTATGGCCGCATGGGAGTGCACAATATCCATAACCACATACATGCCCATACCATGAGCCGTATCTATGAGTTCTCGTAGCTCATCAGGGGTTCCAAAACGAGAGGAAGGGGCGAAAAAATTGGTTACCTGATACCCAAAAGAGCCATAATAGGGATGTTCCTGGATGGCCATGAGCTGTAAGGTGTTATAGCCAGCATCCCTTATCCGGGGAAGGACCCTGCGGGTGAATTCCACATAAGTCCCCACCCTTTCTTCCTCCTGGGCCATACCCACATGGGCCTCGTAGATGAGAAGGGGCAGGGGTGGGCTCTCACATCTGGGATATCTCCATCTAAATGGAGGGACATCCCAGACCCTGGCACTGAATATCCCTGTGGATGGGTCCTGCACCACATAAGTGGCATGGGAGGGGATCCTCTCACCTTCTCCCCCATCCCACTTTATCCTGAGTTTATAGTGGTGACCATGAGAAATGGAATCAAGGGGCAGATATATCTCCCATACTCCATTTCCAGCAGGGGCAAGGGCAAATTCCTCCTTTTCCTGCCATCCAGTCATATCTCCAATGAGATAAACCTCCCTGGCCCTGGGGGCCCACTCCCTGAAGACCCATCTATCTGTCTCTTTGTGGAGACCAAAATAGAGGTGTGAAGATGCAAAATCCACCAGGGATCCCCACCTCTCCTCAATAAAAGAGAGCACCTCTTCCCTTTTCTTTATCCTCCTATCTATGATGGCCCTATAGGGAAGAAGCATCTCATCCAACTCTATGAGGGAAGGAACACCTTTCATACTCACCGCCTGGCTCCCATAAGTGCCCCATCCTCTCTTATAAGAGGGGCCTGTTTATCATCCTCTCATACAACCTGATATATTGTTCTGCACATACCTTATGATTGAACCGTTCCCTGGCAAACTTCATTATACGCTGGATCTGACGTCTCTTTGTACTTCGGGGAAGACGATAAAAATCCATGGCCCTATCTATTGCCCAAAACAGGCCCTGGGAATCAAGATACTTGAATACAAATCCATTTCCTGTATCACTCTCCCAGTCCAGGTGCTCCACAGTATCGTGGAGCCCTCCTGTATCATGTACCACAGGAAGAGAACCATATTTCTGGGATATCATCTGGGGAAGTCCACAGGGCTCAAAGGAGGAGGGCATGAGGATAAAGTCTGAGGCGGCAAAGGCAAGTCGAGAAAGTCCCTCGTCAAATCCATGAACCGCCACCCTGGAGTGAAATCCATGAAAGTCCACGATCTCTTTAAAGACATCAAAATATGCCCCATCAGCCACAAACACCAGTTCAAGCCCCTCTTCCCAGTACTTGGAGACCACCTCATATAATATATCAGAGAGTATCTTACACCCCTTCTGAACTGGATCCAGCCGGGAGGGCCAGAAGAATAGGGGAGAATCCTCTCTCACCTCCAACCCAAGTCTCTCCTGAAGGGCCTTTTTATTTATCCTCTTTCCGCTCACAAAATCTCGTATTCCATAATTTTTCACTATATGGGGATCAAATCTGGGGTCAAATGACTCATCCGGGGCGTTGAGGATCCCCGCGGCACACCCTGCATGGTATTTGTTTATTATTTCCTGTCGTATTCCTGGTTTTATAAAGTCATGACGTCCCTCCACTATCTCCCTCAAAAAGGTGGGACTCACTGTATTTACAAAGTGAGAGGCAAATATACCCGATGCAAGTAGGTCCACGGGATTGGAATTCCTGCTCTCTTCATATCCATGAGGAAGCCTTTGATAATAGAGGTGTTGCCAGAACATGGCCCCATCTATCCCATGCTCCTCTATATCTTCCAGGGTGGTGTGGGCGGTGTGGATGTTGTGTATAGTAAAAAGGGAAGGTATTCTGATGGAACGGGCAAATCCCGGGATAAGTCCTGTCATCCAATCATTACAATGGATAATATCAGGTCGTACCCTGGGAATTATATTGTTTATGGCCTCCCTTTGAAAGGCCAGGGCAACCTTTAAGTTCTCTTTTCCATAGGGGGAGTAGATATTATTTATATAATAAAATGCCCTATCCTGCGCCAGATGTATCCTCTGGTCGCAGAGATGTTCCATGTAGATCTGAAGTTGCTCATAGTAGAGGGAAGATAGCGGCCCCAGATTATTTTGAAAGATGCGACGATAATCAGGTATAGCCACATGCACATCTATGCCCATCTCATAGAGCTGTTTTATGAGCATAGCTGAGACATCTGCAAGTCCTCCTGCCTTGGCAGATAGAGAATTGGATATCTCGCTACTTCCCTCTGGGAGATAAGTAACTTCAGGGGTGATTATAAGTATCTTTGGCGCATATTCTGTCATATAAGCTCCTTAGTATAATTATGCCCATGTGATAAAATGAGGAGTATACTTGAGATAATCATCTCCCCTGGGCACAATCCTTACATTAAAACCATATCTCCCTGCCTCCTTACATGAGACCCTGCACTTGTAAATATACTCCCCTTCCCCCTTGTCCTGCACTACCTGCATTGGTTCCACAAAACTCTTCTCTATATCCTCCATACCCCTTAGTTTGCCAAAATAGAGTTCCACCTCTACCTCTTCGGGCATTATCTCTCCCAGATACACCTCTACCACCACCTCAAACTCATCCCCTACCCTAAAATGGGAAGGTCCTAGCTTCAAAGGGGTGTTTAATCTAATAGAGGGCCAGTGTTTCATAAGCCTTTCCCGCTGGGCAGAGGCATCTCTGGCACCCTGACATCCATTGGCACTTAAGGAAAAATAGTTATTATTGGAAGGAAGATAAAATCTCTCCACATACTCCTTGAGCATCCGTCTCGCAGAAAACTCCGTTATGATCATCTTCATGGACTCTTTCATCATCTTTACCCATCTCTTGGGAATGTCTCCTCTCCTATTTTGATAGAAGATAGGGATCACCTCCTCCTCAAGGATATTATATAGGGCGTGAGACTCTACCTCATCTTGATAATTGGTATCTGTGTATTCCTTACCATCTCCTATCTGCCATCCTCTATCCTCTTTATATCCCTCACACCACCATCCATCCAAGACACTTAGATTGAGCACCCCATTTAAGGCGGCCTTCATCCCTGAGGTCCCACATGCCTCAAAGGGACGGCGGGGGGTGTTGAGCCATACATCCACCCCCTGGACCAGGTGTCTGGCTATGTTTATGTCATAGTTCTCCAGAAAGATAAATCTGTGTCTTACCTCGGGATTTCGGGCAAACTGGATTATCTGCTGGATGATACGTTTTCCCTCTTCATCCTTTGGATGGGCCTTTCCTGCCATAACTATCTGGATGGGATGTTTTTTGGAAGTGATGAGTTTTATTAACCTCTCTGGATGCCTTAGAAGAAGATTTGCCCTCTTATAGGCAGTAAACCTCCGTGCAAAACCAATGGTCAACACCTCAGGATCAAACACAGATTCCACCTCATCAATCACGGACTTGGGGGCATTCCTCCTCTCATATTGCATTCTCATCTGTTGCCTGCAAAACCTTATCATCCGGGCACGACTCAACTCCCTGGCCCTCCATAGCTCCTCCTCATATATATGGTCTATTCCCTCAAGTATCTCCTTTTCATCCTTCAAATACCACTTGGGAGAGATGTGCCTCTCAAATAAGAGATGATTTTCAATGGAGATCCAGGAGGTGCAGTGCACCCCATTGGTAACATATCCAATGGGCACCTCTTCCAAGGGTCTATTGGGCCACACATGGTGCCACATCCTCTTTGCCACCTTCCCATGGAGTTCACTCACCCCGTTACAGTACTGGGAAAACCGTAGCCCAAAGGTAAACATACAAAATTTACCACCAGGGTCATACCTCCATCCCTGCTGTCCCCAGGAGATTATCTCTTCCACAGGGACATGAAATATCTCTTGATAGGGCTCCAGATAAGGTCTTACCATATCCACAGGAAATGAGTCATATCCAGCGGCCACAGGGGTATGGGTTGTAAAGACATTACTGCGGGCGAGAAGTTCCTTGGCCTCCCTGTGAGAGATGTTAAACCTCTTAACCATCTGCGCAAGTCTCTCCAGACACACAAAGGAACAATGTCCCTCATTTAGATGACATACAGAAGGGACCTTCCCCAGTCTTTCCAGAAGTTTCATTCCCCCCACTCCCAGAAGGATCTCCTGGGCCAGACGAATATGGGGCTCTCCTGCATAGAGACGAGAAGTTATCTCCCTTATCTCAGGGGAGTTGGCCTTAAGATTGGTATCCAGAAGATACAGTTCCACCTTTCCCACATCTAGCTTCCACACCCGGGCCCGAATCTCCCCCAGGGGAGAGGGGATGGTGATATATATCTTCTGTCCCTCTGCGTCCCTCACCCTCTTTAGGGGGAGATAATAAACATCTGTCTCTGGATATTCCTCCATCTGCCACCCATCATGATTTAAAAACTGGGTAAAATATCCATAGCGATAAAAAAGCCCCACCCCTATCAAGGGTATTCCCATGTCAGAGGCCGCCTTTAGATGATCCCCTGCAAGGATACCAAGCCCCCCTGAAAATATAGGGATACTCTCATGAATACCATACTCCATGGAAAAATAGGCAATAAGGCTTTCAGGAGAAAGGCCAAAATCTTCAGGGTCCTGCCAGGTTAACACCTCCTGCTCAAATTGCTCCCTTACCTCTTTTACCTGGGAAAGAAAATTGTCATTCCTGGAAAAATCCTCCAGCACCCGTTGCTCAATAAGGTCACTAAACATGGCAAGGGGATTCTGGTTGGCCTTTTTCCAGGCATCTGGCCCTATCCTCCTCAAGAGTTCTATGGCCTCAAGCCTCCAGGACCACCAAAGGTTCTGGATGAGTTTTTCCAGAAAGGAAAGATTCTCAGGGACATGGGGATAGACATGATAGGCTATAAATTTTTTCATGATCCACGCTCCTCATATTTTGGAATCAGGATAAAACAAAAAGAGTCTTAATACCCTATAAAATTCACTCACGCTCCATGCCTGGGCCAGGCAACCCCTCTGGGTATGGGGGAAATCTCCATCCAGGATCTCAGGCATCTGTCCCACGCATCCTGTGCGAAGAAGAAGGGATGCAGACATAAGAAGGGAGCAGAGGCCTTTTTTAAATGGTTCTCCCCTTATCTTTAACCATGCCTCACATAAGGCAGGGAAGAGCCAGCACCATGCAGTTCCATTGTGATAGGCCAGCTTTCTGGACCGGTCCTCCTCGCCCTCATACCTCCCCTGATAAAAATAATAGGGGTCCTCAAACACCTCTGAAGGTATGGTAATGGCGGGACACTGGGTCCTCCTGTCAGCCAGGGACCTCAATGCCCCTGGCACAATAAGGCTCTCGCACCAGGAAAGGACAGAGCTACATATATCCTTCTCTTCCACCGCAGAGAGGGTGAGTGCAAACAACTGGTTGGGACGCAGATGGTCATCTCTAACTGCCTGCCGGGCCTCCACAAAGGAAGAGGCATGAAGACAATCTGATAGATAACCCTTTTCCTCTAAATAGAAAAGCTCCAAAATAGACTTTTTTACCTTTTTCTTTATAAAGGACCATCCTCCTGCCACTGGACAATGCCCTGAATCCTTATCCAATCTCTCCATTAGCTCCAGGGCGGCATACCACAGGGCCTGTATCTCTATGGGATAACCCTCCCGGGGAGTACATGCAGGATAGTTGGTATCCATCCAGGTAAAGTGGGCAGGGCTGTATATAAGACCACTGTCCATATCCATGCGAATGCCATTGTCAGTCCCCTGGATATAGGAGGTGGCAATGGAATAGATTACCTCCTTAAGGTCCCTCTCCCCTGCCCTTAGCTCCAGCACCTTCTCCCCCTCTTTCTCCATAAGCTCCCTGCATACTAGCAAAAACCAAAGGGGCGCATCAGAGGTATCACGGTTTAATGGTCTTTTTCCCTTTATGAGATTGGGGAGGGTCCCCTTGTCTTCAAATCCCCCTAAATAGGAGAGTATCTCCTTCACCAGATGGCTCTTGCCCGCGGCAAGAAGACCCCTGCAAAAAATAAGGCTGTCCCTTCCCCAGTCTGTAAACCAGGGATATCCTGCCACCACTGAATAGCTATCTCCTGGACGGACCACAAACTGCTCCATTGCCCTCCTCAGGGCATACTCAAGTTCACAAAAGGGGCGGGGATTATATGGAAACGGAGAGGGCCTTCTTCCCCTTTCACACTGGATATAAGCACATATCTCCACCTGCTCTCCAGCTCCCATGGAAAACTTAAAATATCCTGGACTAAAGAGGTCTGTCTCTGCCTCCATTCCCCTTTCCTCTTCCACAGGGAGATGAACCATATATTCCCACCTGGGCTCAGGATGGAAACTGCCTTTGCTCACCTCAATATGTAATCTATCTTTCTCAGCAGGACCAAAAGAGAAGCCCCTGGGCTCCACACCTACCCAACTATTCCATTGTGGCTCCGGTCCCAGATAGGCCTTTGTAAGATAATGATGGGAGCGCCAATCCACATCTGGTCTTACCACCACCTCCACCTCCCTCTCTTCCTCTCCTTCTCCTCCTGGCAGATGGCGGTAAAACCTCACCCATATCCGATTTTCAGTATCGTCTAAGGAAAGCACAATGCTAAGGTGGATGTGTTTACCAAGCCCTGTGGGGATATAGAAATCCCATCTCCCATACTCACCAGGTCCATAAAAAAACCTCTGGATATAGTCCTTTTTTACCTCTGCATAATAGCCCTGATTCAATACCCACACCTGCATCCTGGGCAGAAGCACCATCCTGTCCTCCAGGGAATCAGGGCTGAGATTGGCCACCAAAAGTCCGTGATATTTACTTTGGATACTACCCCACCACACAGGGATGTAACACATGCTACCCCTTGAATTGGACAGGAGCATGGTATAGGACCTCTTCAATATCTCCCTTCGGGTATATTCCAGTTTCAGGGGAGATACCCCTGCAGGGACCCACAGGATATGGGCATCCCTTTTCAATATCTCACCTTCTTCATACACCCAGATCCTCATCCCTATCTCAGTCATCTCAGGGGAGATCTTAGGGGGAGGGAAGAATATGGAAAAATATCCACCCCTGTAACGCAGGGAGTGAGATGCAAAAAGCACCTTTTTATTTAAGGCTAGCTCTATCCTGAAAGGAAAGGAAGATTCCACTAAAAGGAGATGTCCTTGAGGAAGTACCACCTCTCTTTTCACATCCTCAGGCCACTTCCACACCACCACCTGAACCCCTCTCACACCCCAGCGATGCCTTAGAAAGGAGAGGGGGTCCTCTAGAAAAGACCTGGTCTCAATATCCAGGTCAAATGCCACATTAGAGGTCCCCTTTAGAAATTCAAAGGTCCTGAGCAACATGGCCCTTGCTCGCTGGATAAAAGAGGCATCCTCACCTCCTTCCCTCCTCACCACATCCAAATCCTCCTTAAAGGGGCTAAGACATCTCACCTCACCAGGGGAAAGGCGGGCCCCATAGATGCCCTTCCCCTCCCTGGAAGGAGAAAACCTCTCCCCTGACAAGAGGTCATAGAGGGGGGTATTGCACTTCACAGAACCCTCCCTCCACACAAGGTATTGCTCCCTTTGGCAGTCCAGATTCACCAACACCAGCAAGGCCCCATCTCCTCCCTCCTCCCTCCTCTCAAATGCAAGAAAATTACCGCTTCCTGCACGTAAGAACTTTACATCGCCAACCCTTTGAAAACAGGGATGACGCAGGAGTATATGATTCAACCTCCTTATATGTTCCACCTGGTTCTCTTTACTTCCCCAGTTGAGAGAGGTCATCTGGTGCACGTTTATCTTTTCAGTGGCAAACCATTCCACTCCATTTGCAAAACCAAAACCCCCACAAAATGACAAAAGGGCACACAGGGCAGTCCTCATCTTTGCATAGGTGGTGGAGACAGAGGCAAGGCGATTATTATCATGGGTCTCACAAAAATGTATCATAAGGCCATCTTCGTTAGATACCTCTCTGGCAAAGAGTTCATATGGCTCTATTTGTTCAGGGGTGTAATTCTGAAATATCTCTGAATAGGCCCAGTCATATCCCCCTCTACATAGGAGAGTGCGGGTTATGGATATATCTCCCCCCAGCCCCTCCAGGAAAAAGACTGTCTCAGGAAAGGAGTCCTTTACCCGTGCAATGATGTATTCCCATACCTGCCTGGGTATCATATAACCTGCATCCCCCCTGAAGCCATCAACTCCCCTCCTGCACCACACCAAAAATACCTCTGCCATATACTCCCACAACTCCTTCCTGGAATAGTCTAGCCGCGTGAGGTCCTCCCACCTTACCCCCCATACCTCAGGGACCTCAATCTCCCCTTCCCTGGTCCTCTTGAGCCATTCTGGATGTACATCATGGATGCGGGAGCCCCATCCTGTGTGATTAATTGGTATATCCAGAATAACCCTTGCCCCCCTTCTGTGGACCTCTTCCACCAATTCCATAAACTGCTCCACAGGAGTGGCATGGGGGTCAAATTCCGCCAGCGAGGGATCAACCATAAAGAAATCCAGAACTGCATAGGGGCTTCCAAACCTTCCCATCCTCCCAAAGGTGGTGGGAACTGGGAATATGGGAAGGAGCTGGATATACCTGCATCCCAGTTCATGGACTATAAAGTCCAGTTCCTCTATAAGGTCCCTGAATCTTCCAGAAGGAGGAATAACAGCAAATCCTGCCTCATCCAGAGGAGAGAGATCAAACTCCCTCTCATAATCCCTGCCATATTTCCCTGGACCAAAGAGACGAATAAAGGCATTATATATGGTATTCCCTCCAATGGTGTGGGCAGGTTTCACATTTATCTCTGTATTATCTCCCTCTGGCCAGAGCATGGTTCCCTCAGACGAGAGGAAATAGCACTTTGCCTCAAAATGTCCTGACTGGGTAAGGGGAAGGTTTATAACATGTCTATTTTCATCATAGGGGATGAGGGGAATATCGTACCAATCCATAAAAAATTGAACCTCGTCCCGCTCCACTGAACGAATTATCTCCCTCCTCCTCTGGGATACATGCCCAATATTGGTCCTCACAAATGCCCTTCCAGGGAGGGGGTCCCTACACCTGAGCTCAAACCTTATGGTATCCCCTTCAAACACACAGAGACGTTTCCCCGGGGCAGGGGACTGAATCAGTGAGTGTGTAACCACAATGGTCATAACATGTCCTCAATCTCTTTTATTCAGATTTTATACCCCACTATAACCCCTATTTACATCAAATTCAACACAATCTAGGGAAAAGGCGCCAGGGGAAGTCCCCTGAAACTCCCTTTTAAAAGAAGGGCCTTAACCTCCCCACATATCCCTCTGGCTCAATAGTATTGGAGCACCACATAGCTGAGATATATCCCCACCAGCCACAACCCCTGCCATCTCTTGAAATATCCCCCTCTATTTGTGGAGATAAAGATGCGGAGGGAATAGAGGAGAAGGAGCATTACAGGATAGTGGAGACGAAAAAAAAGAGGGGTGACCTTCAGAGGGGAGGCAAGGGCAGATGCACCAATCACAAAGAGACAATTTAACACATCTGCACCCACCACATTCCCCACCATAATCTCAGGATGACCCTTTCTCACCGCAGTGATGGCAGTAACCAGCTCAGGCAGAGAGGTCCCAAATGCCACCATGGTGGCGGCAATCACATCGTCAGATACGCCCATGCGCCTGGCCAGTTCCTGGGCCATTACCACCAGAAACTTGGAGCTTGCCACCACCACTACAAGCCCCAATATTACCAGAAAAAGAGAAAAGAGGACAGAATAAGAGGCCCTGGGCCCTCTTTCTTCCCCAGGAGAGAGGTGACGCGCCCATGCAAGGGTGAGATATAGATACCCCACCAAAAGAGATAGAAATAACACCCCAACCCATCTCCCCAGCACAGGGGAGGAGGGAGAAACCCCTCTTATCCCCACAGACAAAACCACCAACAGGGTGGCAGCACCAACCTGTATCCAACCAGTCCTGTTCAGGATAAACCGATCCACTGGCACAGGAGAGAGTATGCACGTAAGACCCAGGATGAGACCTGTGTCCACTATGATGGAGCCCACCCCATTGCCAAGGGAAAGACCAGGGTTACCATTTATAGCCGCCATTACAGAGACAAACACCTCAGGGAGAGTGGTGCCCAAGGAGACAATAGTGGCACCTATCACTACCCTGGATACATTGGTGGAATAGGCAAGATTGACCGCCCCATCAATTGCCCAATCCGCACCAAAGGAGAGAAGTATTACCAGAGATACCACCCCCAATACCAGATACCCAGTGGATAGCTGTGAAACCACTCCCTCCAACAAAATCACCTCTTTTACCTCCCCGGACAAATGGGTTTCCCTGACCTTTAAAAGACTAGATTAAATCCACATAAAATTTTGATTATTGATGCCACAACGTATTCAAGTCAAGGGTAAATACCCCCCCTTTCTCCTGTTGACATGCC
>Ga0256914_1003355_pt1 | contig 12642 bp, 11 predicted proteins | sample HulkmetaG_FD_191571 | JGI IMG/M metagenome (GOLD analysis project Ga0256914, IMG submission 191571) | Hydrothermal chimney microbial communities from Main Endeavour vent field at the Juan de Fuca Ridge, Pacific Ocean - Hulk | ecosystem: Environmental > Aquatic > Marine > Hydrothermal vents ...
TCCGAACATTTACTACATTTGTTCCCGGCTTAAATTTTTTAAAAATACACATTATCTTGCTATGGATAAAATCAATGCAAAAATACTGATTGTTGACGATGACCAGGATGTGCTTCTTGCTGCCAGACTGTTTTTGAAACAACATTTTACGATAGTACACACCGAGAAGGACCCTGAAAATATTCCGGGGGTTCTTGCAAATGAAAATTATGATGTCATACTGCTTGATATGAACTTCTCAAAGGACTCAACAAGCGGAAAGGAAGGTTTTCACTGGCTAAATGTCATTCTTGAGATTGACCCGGCTGCAGTTGTCATTTTTATAACCGGTTACGGCGATATTGAGCTTGCCGTTCAGGGAATTAAAGAGGGAGCAACCAATTTTCTGTTAAAACCCTGGGAAAACAAGAAACTACTTGCAACCATTACTGCAAATCTGAAAGTGAGGGAATCGAAAAAGGAGTTGGAAGACCTCAGGACTAAACAAAAGGTTCTGATTGCTGATCAGGACAATTCATATTCGCAGATAATAGGCAACTCACTTGCAATGCAACAGGTGCTGAAAGCAGCAACCAAAGTGGCTGTTACCGATGCCAATGTTCTTATTCTCGGTGAAAACGGAACCGGAAAAGAGCTGGTGGCAAGAGCCATTCACAAAGCCTCACGGCGGAAAGATGAAGTTTTTATCAGTGTTGACCTCGGAGCTATCAGCGAAAGCCTTTTTGAAAGCGAATTGTTCGGTTTTAAAAAAGGTGCCTTTACCGATGCCCGCGAAGACCGGGCAGGAAGGTTTGAAGCTGCTAACAGGGGAACTATTTTTCTGGATGAAATCGGGAACCTTTCGCTGTCGCTGCAATCAAAACTTCTGAGCGTTCTTCAGAACCGGAAGGTTGTCAGGCTTGGCAGCAACAGGGAGATACCTATTGACGTAAGGTTGATTTGTGCAACCAATATGCCTCTGTATCAAATGGTTAACGAAGGGAAGTTCCGTCAGGATTTGCTGTACAGGATTAACACGGTGGAGGTTAAGGTTCCGCCGTTGCGCGACAGGATTGAGGATATTCCGCTTCTTATTGAGCATTATCTTGATATCTATTGCAGAAAGTACAATACGTCCCGCAAACGGGTCAGCAGGTCAACCTTAAAAAGACTCGAAAAACATACCTGGCCCGGGAACATCAGGGAACTTCAGCATGCTGTCGAGAGAGCTGTCATTATGAGCGACTCAAACGTTCTGGAACCGACCGATTTCTTCCTCTCGCAAATGGACGAAGCCAAAGAAAGCAGTATAACTCCGGTTTCAATGAATCTTGAAGAGACTGAAAAGATGCTTATCCGTAAAGTTATTGACAAACACGGAGGAAATATCAGTAAAGCAGCCAAAGAACTTGGACTAACACGAGCTTCGTTGTATCGCAGAATAGAAAAATATGGTTTATAAACGGTTTTATCTGATTATTGTATTCAGGGTACTGCTTATTGTGATAAGTGCCGTTGCATTAGCCTATCTCGCTGTTGTGGTAAAGCATTATGTCAGCAGTTTGATACTTGTTGTTTTGATTGCATTGCAAACCTGGACATTGATAATCTACATGAACCGTACGAATAAAAAACTTGCTACTTTCTTCGACAGTATCCGCCATTCCGATTTCTCAACATCCTTTTCCGATAAATCGTCGGGCAGAAGTTTTGAAAAACTTAACACCTCTTTCAACGAGGTAATAAACGAGTTTAAAAAAAACAGGGCTGAGAAGGAGGAAAACTTTAACTATCTGCAAACCGTCGTACAACATATTACAATCGGAATTTTATGTTTTAACAGGGCCGGAGTCGTTGATATGGTTAACTATGCGGCAAAACATAGTCTGAAATTGACCAATATACGCAACATCAACGATTTATCTCAGGTTAACAATGACCTGCCCGAAACTTTGATGAAGTTAAAGGCCGGGGATAAGGAGCTGGTAAAGCTAATAATTGATGATGAATTGAAACAACTCTCGTTTTATACTACCGAATTCAGGATGAGAGGCGAAGACTATACGCTTGTTGCCTTTCAGGATATCCATGCCGAACTGGAAGAAAAGGAGATTGAATCGTGGCAAAAACTCATTAGGGTACTCACTCACGAAATAATGAATTCCATAACTCCAATTTCGTCTCTCGCCTCAACTGTTAACGGAATGCTGATTGATGAAAAAAGTGAAAAAGCCGGACTCAGAGACCTTGACGACAGCGATATTGACAGTATTAGGCAGGCTTTGACCACTATTCAGAAAAGGAGTCAGGGGTTGTTGAATTTTGTGGATATATACAGAAATCTGACGAGGATACCTAAACCGAACTTTAGATATTTCCCTGTGAGTGAGTGCTTTGACAGGATTGAGCAATTGTTGGGAAAGGATATTGAAAGTCATGGGATTACCTGCTCGCGGAAGGTCTTTCCGCAGGATTTGATGCTGACCGCCGACCCCGATTTGCTTGATCAGGTTATTATTAATCTTGTTTTAAACTCAATTGATGCAGTGAAAGATGTTGATAATCCGCAAATTTCACTTGTGGCTTACACAAATCAAAATAATAAAATAACAATAGAGGTGCAGGATAACGGAACAGGTATTAAACAGGATATAATAGATAAGATTTTCTTCCCGTTCTTCACCTCAAAGGAGAAAGGTTCGGGGATAGGATTGAGCCTGTCGCGACAGATTATGCATTTGCATAAAGGCTCTGTTTGGGTAAAATCGAAACCGGGAGAAGGGTCGGTGTTTACTTTGACGTTTTGAAACGGGAAAGTGTTATTTGGATTTTAATGATAAGGGCACGCAGCGGCGCAGCGACGCAATGAGAAAGTAATTTAATGGGCACGCAGCGACGTGGCGACGCAATGAAAGAGTGGTTTGATGGGAACGCAACGGCTCAGAGACGTAATGAAAAAGTGATTTATTAAAGTGGAATAATTAAAATTTGCCTGTTAACGTTTGAGAAATAAAACGGGAAAAGTAAGTTTTATTGATTTGCGGGTAAGTAACATATCAAAAAGAAGACAAAAAGAAAAAATATGAGCAAGGAAGCAAAAACAAAATTTGAGATACATCCGTTGTTAAAACAGAGATGGAGTCCGCGGGCATTCAGTGATAAAACCGTAAGAAAGGCACAATTGCAAAGACTTTTTGAGGCTGCACGCTGGGCTCCTTCGGGAATGAATGAACAACCCTGGCGGTTTATTGTCGGGTTTAAAGGTGATGACACCTATCATAACATCTATGAATCACTGGTTGAGTTTAACAGGTTATGGGCACGGTTTGCGCCTGTTTTGGTTGTCAGCCTTGGGAAAAAGGTTTATACCGGAAAGGAAGAAATCAATCCGAGCTATAACTACGATGTGGGTCAGGCGGTAGCTCACCTTTCGTTTCAGGCGATGAATGAAGGGTTATATGTGCACCAGATGGGAGGTTATGATCCGGCACAAATAGTTTCAAGATTTTCCGTACCGGCAAAATACAAACCCGAAACGGTTTTTGCAATTGGTCATATTGGTGAGTCTTATATGCTCCATCCCAATCTTAAACCTATGGAGGAAGCCGGACGTGAACGAAAAGGATTTGATGAACTTGTATTTACAGGGAAATTCGGTGAACCGTTGAATATCTTTTAGTAGTTTTGCACCGTTGAGTTCTGGTAAAATGCCACAGATTCACAGATAAGTTAACAACAAATTACAAAATTTCAAGTAAATGAAATTATTACTTAAAATATCAGTCCTGTTTATCTTTACCGGGCTGTTTCTTTGGTCCTGTTCCGAAAGCGGAGGCAGGAAAGCATCGGATAAAAAGACAAAGAAGAGTTCCGTTCGGATTCCAGTACCTGATTTTAATGCGGATTCGGCTTATGAATATGTAAAAAAGCAGGTGGATTTCGGGCCGCGTGTTCCAAATTCCGAGGCGCACGAAGTATGTGCAAATTATCTTCTTGAAAAACTGAAAGATTATGCCGATACCGCCTTCTTCCAGTCTTTTAAAACAAGGGCTTTTGACGGAACCACACTGAACGGGAAAAATATTATCGCCTCCTTTAATCTTAAAGCTAAAAGCAGGATTTTTCTTTCGGCACACTGGGATTCAAGACCTTGGGCTGATAAAGATCCCGATCCGTCAAAACACAATATTCCCGTTGACGCAGCCAACGACGGAGCAAGCGGTGTAGGAGTAATACTGGAAATAGCAAGGCAATTGAGCATTTCGAAACCGGAAATAGGAGTTGATATGATATTTTTTGATTTGGAAGATTATGGAAACTATTCCGATAACGACTCCTGGGCTCTCGGTGCACAATACTGGTCGAAAAACCTGCACGATCCAGATTATAATGCAAAATACGGGATATTGCTCGATATGGTAGGTGCCAAAGGTGCAAAGTTTTATATGGAAGGCTATTCGATGATGTATGCAGCCGATATAGTGAAAAAGGTTTGGACGGCAGCCGGACGTACGGGGTACGGCTCGTTTTTTATTTTTGAAAAAGTGGGATATATTGATGATGACCACCTGTCGGTAAATGAAAATGCAGGAATTCCTACAATTGACATAATTCATCTCGACAATAATTCGTCAAACGGTAGTTTCTTTGAGTACTGGCACACAACAAAAGATAATATGGACGCTATTGACAAAGAAGTTTTGAAAGCAGTAGGGCAAACCCTGATGACGGTTATTTATGAGGAAAAATAGGAAACTTTTTGTTAGGGTAGAAAAATATAGCACAAATAATAAACAAATAAAATTTCGTAGTCTCTAAGAAAATATCCGGTATGTATCGGAATAATGCATCACTTCGTAATTATCTCCTTTAGTATTCATATTTCCTGCATATATTAGGTAGCCACCTGAAGCTTTTTTGCTGATTTTTCGGAAGTAACCGATTCCTTTAAGCAGTTTATTATTGAAAGTCATTGCAGCCTTTATTTCAATAGGTACCAATTTATTATGCTTTTTATAAATCAAATCTATTTCGTTACCATTATTATCACGGAAAAAAAAGAGGTTTGGGTCAACTCCTTTATTCAATCTTGCTTTAACGGCCTCCAGCACTACCATATTCTCAAACAAACCGCCAAGGAGTGGATCACGACTAACCTGTACGGGTTTTTCAATTCCCAATAAATATGCTACCAGTCCGACATCCGTAAAATAAATTTTGGGAGATTTTATAATTCGTTTTCCAAAATTTTCATAGTAAGGTCTTAACCTGAGAATTATAAATGATGCTTCCAATACGGATAACCATTGTGCCAATGTTGTTGAGGAAATTCCCAAATCGTTGGCAAGCGAGTTAAGATTAAGCAGTTGTCCCACTCTTCCTGCCAGTAATTTTATAAAGTCTTCAAAACTACCCAAATCTTTAATTTTTATTAACTGTCTGAGATCACGTTCGATATACGTCTGAAAATAATTTCGGTAGGCTTTTGAAGGTTCCTGCTGCTTGTCGTATATTCTAGGGAGAAAACCCCTATAGATTTGCTCGTCACGGCTCAAATTAAGATTAAGTTGTTTTAGCTCAAAAATTGAAAACGGTAAAAGTTGTAATAATGCCGTTCTGCCTGCTAATGATTGCGAAACTTCCTGGTCAAGTGATAACTGATTACTACCGGTTAAAAGAAACAATCCGTTTTCATCACTTTTATCAACAATAGTCTGAATATATGATAATAATTCAGGAACTCGTTGAACCTCATCAATAATAACCGGAGTTGGAAACGCTGTAAACAATGCTTTTGTATCCTTTTTAGCTAAATTTCTGATTTCCGGATTTTCAAGGTTGCAATAATTATATTCGGGAAATGTCATCTTTGCCAAAGTTGTCTTTCCCGATTGTCGCGGACCTGTCAAAGTCACTACAGGATACTCTTTCATTAAAAGAGTTAGTTCATCTTGTATTGCTCTTTTAATTTTCATTTTGCAAAGATACAAAAAGTTATACAATTTTCAAGTTCAACTTGAAAATTGTATAAAAAATTATCTTTTATCTCTCCTGGTTCTCTACTTTCAAAAACAGCTCACAGCTTTCTACCAATGAATTTTTAATAGGGATAAATTCGAAATCAAGTGCTTTAATCAGCTTTTCACTTGTATAATAGTACTTGTTTCCTGCTGTTTCGGCAGTCTCTTTCGTAATAAACGGTTTTCGCCCGGTCAGTAATCCTTTCAGTTTATCAAAACGCCAGGCTATTTCACCCATAAAAGGTGTTGCTTTGTATTTCGGTGCCGGTTTTGAAATGTATTCTGCAATCTGATAAACAATATCTTTAAGCGATACATTTTCAGACGATACGATAAATCTTTCGTTTGTAATATCACTTTTCATCAGTAAATACATCGCCTTAACAACATCACGCACATCAACATAACCGTTAACACCTTCGGTGTAAAATTTAAGTCCTTTTTGCACAAGCCTTATGAGTTTTCCGCCTCCGCTTTTCAGATCTCCGGGGCCGAGAATCACTGACGGATTAACTATTACGGCATTTAAACCTTCTTCAATTCCGCGCCACACTTCATTTTCAGCACCGTATTTACTTTTTGCATAGTTTGAATTTCTTTTCGAGGCTTTCCATACAACCTCCTCGTCAATCGGTAAATCATTTTCGGCTCGTCCGATAGCAGCAATCGAACTTACATGGCACAACTTCCTGATTTTTTTCTCAAGAGCAATGTTAACAAGGTTGGCGGTACCTTTGATGTTGGTTTCCATCATCTTTTCCCGGTCGGCAGGCAAAAAGGAAACGAGAGCGGCACAATGATAAACATCTTCAACCCCGTTAAGAGCTTTTTCAAGCGAAAAAATATCCAAAAGGTCACCTTCAACCCATTCTATTTTTTTGTAAAGCTTTTCATAATCAGGCAGGTAGTATGAAAAAACGACCTTAGTAACATCCATTCCGGCTCCTGTTCTTTTCAGTGCACGAACCTCTTCACCTTCATTCAGAAGATGATACAGAAGATGTGAGCCGAGAAATCCTGTGCCGCCTGTCACTAAAATCATAGTGCAAAAATAATAATTTGTTGTATTTATTAGTCTTTTTTCCTTCTTAAACAAATATAGTCGGCTTAAATAAATTCTTCTCGCAAAAGATCTTCTATAATACTTTGGATACTTTGCGGTTTTTTTCTTGGGAAGATTTCAATTTGGATTTTAAAGCTGTGGGAGACAACGGCGGCGGAATATTCATTGATAATTATAGAGTTGACTTTGAAGTGGGTATTGACGAAAGCGAAAATACGGATAATATCAGAATTTTTCCTAATCCCGTTATAAGTTCCTTAAATGTTGAAATACCCGGTGTTATTAATAATATTTACAATATTGAAATCCTGTCAATAGAAGGACAACCCGTTAAACATTTTAATAAAATATTTTATACAACTGACAGACAGACCGTCTCATTCGATACAGAAGATTTAAAAAGCGGCATTTATTTTCTGAAAGTCATTTCCGGCAACAAAGTGGTAGTCAGAAAATTTATTGTAGAAAAATAACAAACTAATTAGAACAGAATAAAAACACCGACTTTACCGTTTTTCTAATATCTTTGTTTTTAATTTAAAACGTATGATATGAAACGGAACATTTTTGTAATCGCAACACTACTTTTCTCATCACTGCTTTTTACTTCCTGCGGAGGCGGGAAATCAACCGGTCAGAGATCATCGGGCAAAACAGCCGAGATTATTGTGGTGATGAACTCCGAGAAACAATGGGAGGGGGCTGTTGGCGATACTCTTCGTGCTTTTTTCAGAAGGGAGTATCCCCGGTTGCCTCAACCCGAACCGTACTTTAGCCTTGTTTATACTCCAAAACCGAATTTTGCCGCTACAAAAATGTTTAAACCTCATCATAATATACTTATTGTTGATATTAATAAAAAGTATAAAAAAGCCGAATTGAATGCCAGAAAGAATGTTTGGGCCGAGCCGCAACGCGTAATACAGATTACGGCTCCTGATGCTGATTCATTCATTACTCTTTTTGAAGAGAAGAAGGATTTTATTATGAAAATAGTTGAAGATTCTGAACGTCAAAGATTAATGACCACTTTTGCGGCATTCAGGGATTATGAAGTTCAGGAACAGATAAAAAAGAGTTTTCATTTCTCACTGGAAATACCGGGCGGGTTTTATATCGCAAAAAAGTTCTCGAATTTTATGTGGATCAGGAAAGAGACAAAAAAATTCAGTCAGGGATTAATAATCTATACTTATGATTTTACCGATACTGTAGCCTTTAATCCGAAGCGAATAATCTCATACCGTGACTCTATTACGAAAACATACATTCCGGGGCCATCAGAGGGATCGTATATGGCTGTGTCAAAGGATTATATAAAGCCGGTCAGCAAAGAGATAGACTTTAACGGCCTGTTTGCAGTCGAAACACGGGGGTTGTGGAAAGTGGAGGGCGACTTTATGGGAGGGCCGTTTATAAATTACACTTTTGTTGACGAAAAACGCAATAAGGTTATAACTATTGACGGTTATGTTTACGCACCCAATGCGCCCAAACGCAATATGGTTATGCAACTCGAATCTATTATTTGGTCATTTAAATTTTCAGAATAGTATTTCTTAATCTGACGATTAAATCAATAAAAGGTTTCCCTTTTAACCGGTCGGAAATGGAACTATTTACTTTATCCGGTATCTTTTCCGAAATCATTTCTTCAGGCTTATCCTGAATACAGAACGGAAATAATAACACGTAATAATTATTTGGGATTTATTACGAATAATGAAAATAATTTGTAATTTCGTGCAATACAATTGTTGACAAATGAAATGGAAATACTTTGCGCTTTTATGGAGCCTGTTACTGAGTGCGACACTCTCGGGACAGGATATGATTACACTAAAAATGTGTTACGACAGTGCTGTTGGTAAATATCCTTTGTCACGTCAATTCGGGCTTTTGACTACATCAGGAGAACTAAAAAAGAAAAATCTCGGCAAAAACTTCCTTCCCAAACTTATGCTAAACGGACAGGCTCATTATCAGTCGGATGTGACGAAAATACCTGTCAGTGACATTCCTATTCCCATTGATTTTCCAATTCTTGATAATGACTGGTATAAAATATCTCTTGACGTTAGCCAGACCATTTATGACGGTGGTACTACATCGCGTTTAAAAGATGTGGAGGATGTGAACCTTAAAATTGACAAAGAAAATATTGAAATACAGTTATATGCACTGAAAGAAAGGGTTACCCGGATATATTTTAATATTTTATTGTTAAAAGAGGGTAAGAAAACACTTATTCTGCTTAAAGATAATCTGATTGCCAAACTTTCGGAAGTGGAATCCGGCGTTGCCAATGGCGTAATACTTGCCTCAAATGCCGATATTATTAATGCTGAGATTATTGATGTTGAACAAAAAATCAGTGAAACGGAAATTGGTATTACGGCTTTATTTAAAAGTCTTAACGAGTTAACCGGTTTCAATCTGACACAGGAAACCGAACTGGTTGTACCAAATCCGGAAATCAATATAAACACATTTAAAAATAACAGGCTCGAATATTCGCTAATGTCGTTGCAGCAATCAAAACTCACAGCTCTTAAAGAATCGGTTTCCACGAAACGGCTGCCACGCTTGTCAGCCTTTGGACAAGCCGGATACGGCAGACCGGGTTATGATATGCTGAATGACCGGTTTGATGATTTTTATATGATAGGGCTTCGTCTGAACTGGAATATCTTTGACTGGAACCATACGAAAAATGAAAAGAAAATTCTGGATATTCAAAATGATATTGTCACAACTAACAAAGAGGCATTTGATAAGAATCTGAGGGTGGAATTGCAAAGCAGGATTGCTGAAGTAAGAAAATTTGAGGAGATGATAAAAAGGGATAATGAGATAATTGAATTACGAAAAAAAATCGTAAAAGCATACTCTTCCCAGCTTGATAACGGTGTTATAACTTCAACCGAATATCTTATGCAGGCAAATGAGGAAGCAAAAGCCTCATTAAATCTTCAAACCCATAAAATCCGGTTGATAAAAGCAAAACTTGATTATCTTGCTGCTTTGGGAAATCTTTAAAATCAACACTTTAAAAGTAAACTGATGAAAACGAAAAGAATTATATTTATCTTAGCCGTTGTTTTAGTCTCCTGTTCCGGTAATGAAAATCTGTCGGATGCTTACGGTAATTTTGAATCGGATGATGTTGTCGTATCCGCTGAGGCCAATGGAAAAATTTTGGTTTTAAACATTCAGGAAGGGCAAAAACTCAACAAGGGTCAGGTTGTAGGATATATTGACTCAACCGACCTTGTTTTGAAAAAACAGCAGTTACTGGCACAAAAGCAAGCGGTTGCCTCAAAAATTGAGAATATCAAAGCACAGATTGAGGTTCAGGAGCAACAAAAGAAGAATTTACTTGTTGATAAAGAAAGAGTTGAAAAAATGCTGAAAGACGGTGCTGCAACTCAAAAGCAATTAGATGATATCAACGGAAAGATTGACCTGGTGAATGCACAGATTTCTTCAATAAATACTCAAAATGTTTCCGTGCATTCCGAAATGGAGGTGATAAAGGCACAGATTGCCCAGGTTGAGGAGGGAATAAAAAAGTGTAAAATCATCAATCCCTTGAAAGGAACGGTTCTTGAAAAGTATGCAGAGCAGGGTGAGATAACGGCTTTCGGGAAGCCGGTTTATAAAATTGCCAATCTTGATGAGCTTTATCTGCGAGTTTATGTCAGTGGCGATCAGTTGCCACATATAAAAATAGGTCAGCAGGCGGAAGTTTTAATAGATAACACAAAAAAGGAAAACAGTAAACTGACAGGTGTGGTAACCTGGATTTCGGCTAATGCGGAGTTTACTCCAAAAATAATACAGACAAAAGAGGAAAGGGTAAATATGGTATATGCCGTAAAAATAAGGGTGAAAAATGACGGTAGCCTGAAAATAGGGATGCCGGGTGAAGCAAATTTTAGATAATTGATAAATAAAATAAATAATTACTAATTAAAATTTTAAGTATGAAAAAGATGAGAATTCTGACAACATTGATGATCGTGGTTTTTGCAGCAGGAAATCTGCTGGCACAAACATTCAAGGCTGATGATATCCTTGGAGTATGGTTTAATGAAGAAAAAGACGGTAAAGTTGAAATTTACAAGGAAAACGGGAAATATTACGGTAAACTTATCTGGCTTCTGAACCCTATTGATGAAGAGACCGGTAAACCCAAACTGGATAAGCATAATGATGATGAAGAATTGCAAAAAAGACCACTCAAAGGTCTGTTGTTAATGAATGATTTTGTATGGGATGAAGACGACCAGGAATGGGAAGACGGTGAAATATACGACCCGAAAAAGGGTAGTACATATTCCTGCTATATGAAGTTGATTGATATGAATAAGCTGAAGGTAAGGGGTTATATCGGAATATCGCTGATTGGCCGTACAACTTACTGGACAAGGACAACAAAAGATTAATGAGTGCGGATTCGGTATCCATAACAGTTGAGAATATCGGCAAGAGCTATGGAGATGTATTGGCACTTGACGATATCTCTTTTAATGTTAAAAAAGGAGAGCTGTTCGGGCTTATAGGCCCTGACGGTGCCGGAAAATCAACATTGTTCAGGATACTTACAACACTTTTAATCCAGGATAAAGGAAAGGCAACCGTAGATGGATATGATGTAGTCAAAGATTACAAGAAACTGCGTACAATTACAGGATATATGCCAGGAAGGTTTTCCTTATACCCCGATTTGACGGTTGAGGAAAACCTTCGTTTTTTTGCAACAATCTTCGATACGACAATTGATGAGAATTATGATTTAATAAAAAAGATTTACAGTCAGATAGAACCGTTTAAAAAGCGTCTTGCAGGAAATCTTTCCGGTGGTATGAAACAAAAACTGGCACTTTCGTGTGCCTTGATTCATAAACCTCAGGTCTTGTTTCTTGATGAGCCAACTACAGGTGTTGATGCAGTATCAAGGAAAGAATTCTGGGAGATGCTGAAAGATCTCCAGAAAAAAGATATCACGATTTTAGTCTCAACCCCATATATGGACGAAGCAAGTCTTTGCGACAGGGTTGCCCTGATTCAAAAAGGTAAAATTCTTGATATTGAGACACCTGAAAAAATTGTACGGTCATATCCTAATCCGTTATGGGCTGTAAGGAGTTCGGATATGTATCATCTTGAAAGCGATTTGCAGAGTTTTGAAAAGGCTGTTTCGGTTTATCGTTTTGGCGACAGTATCCATCTGACAGTTAATGATGAAAATATTAAAGGAGAGGAAATAGAGCGGTTTTTGCAAAACAGAGGTCAAAAGAATATTAATATTGAAAGGACAGATGCCAACATCGAAGATTGTTTTATGGCATTAATGAATAACAAAGACCTGTAAGGTTTAGTATGGCCCGCGCGCCGGAACTAACCTTGCAGGTCTGAAATGAAAATAAATAGTAATAAATAGAAAAACGACCTGTAAGGTTTAGTATGGCCCGCGCGCCGGAACTAACCTTGCAAGTCTGAATGGAAATAAAATATTAAATAAGACCTGCAAGGTTCATCTTGCGCACAAGGCCGGCTGCGCAAACCTTACAGGCC
>Ga0256914_1003356_pt1 | contig 12641 bp, 8 predicted proteins | sample HulkmetaG_FD_191571 | JGI IMG/M metagenome (GOLD analysis project Ga0256914, IMG submission 191571) | Hydrothermal chimney microbial communities from Main Endeavour vent field at the Juan de Fuca Ridge, Pacific Ocean - Hulk | ecosystem: Environmental > Aquatic > Marine > Hydrothermal vents ...
CAAATGCCACCTTCGCCCACGTGTTCCTCGTAACTATTGGGTGGGAACTCGCAATAAATCAGGCCGGTCCAGCTGCTCCACAGCACCATGGTGGGCCACAGGGAACCAATGTTGGAAATAAACTGCCGTACTTTTCCCACATCGTGCATTTTCCAGTCCAGGGTCACCTTTTGCTGCGCGAAGCCAGTTGCCGTGAGACTCAGCAGCATGGTGAACCCCAGCAAAAGAATCAGTCGTTTGTTTTTATGAAGCATAAACCCTATCATTTCAGGCAAACACCTTAAAAATCAATTTGCAAACCAAGTTTAATATGCCGTCCGGCAGCAAACTGACGGGGATCCAGCCGGGTGAGCATATCGTACCAGCCAATGTAACGGTAAATGTGGTTGCTAATGAGCTGGGGATCCAGATCGCCGTAGCGGAACGGTTTACCGGTGTAAGTGTTGAATCCGTACGCAATTTGCACGTTTCGGTAATCGAAGACGTTGAATACATCGGCAAAGATGGACCAGCGCACTCCCAGACTCTCGAATCCCTTCCGAAATTTCAGGTCCACCACAAAGGTAGAAGGACCGGTAGCTGTGTTTTCTTTTTTCTGTGCTTCTACCGGGTCCAGGGTAAACGGTGTGTAAGGCTGACCGGAGGAGAAGCGTGCCAGTACAGTGAGATTCCAGCGGTCGGGCAACTGAATTCCCAGAAAGCGGGGTCCCCGGTTCTTCCCCACGTTAAACGTTCCCTGAAAGATCACCTGATGTCGCACATCCCAGCTAAGCCGCCGCTCGCGAATGGGATTGGGAAAATCGTTGATGGAACGGATGTAATCCTCAAAAGCAGAGGACGAATAGCCGTTTGCCCACTGCACAGTGTAGGTAAGTTTGCCGGAGGTGTATCCGGAGATGCGCTTGTTCAGTTCAAATTCCAATCCACGCGCACGGGCGTACCCTTTGTTGTCGTACAGATCCACCGGTAACCCCAGCGAGGCACGCAATCGTGTCGTCCCCACCTGTCGGGAAATGTCCTTGGTGTAGCTTTTCACATCCAGCGCCCAATCCCGCGCCAGCCGATAGGTTAACCCAAATTCGTACAGAATAGTCTGTTCGTAATCCAGATGGGGATTTCCGGTAAACCCGCCGGTGTACGGATCGCGATAGAAAAACTGCATTTCCGGTAACTGATTGAAATGACCATAGGAGAAGAACACCACCATCTTTTCCGAAATGGGAAAAGAGATGCCAAAACGCGGACTGACTTTGTACTTTAGCCAGCTCCAATCCGCCTTCAGTCCGGTGGCATCTTCCCACTGCTTTTTCCATGCAGGGTCCATCACCGTGGAACCCACAGTAAACCAATCCACTCGCACCCCGGCATTGATAATCAGGGTTTCCTTCTCAAATTTATCCTGAATATACGCACCGCCCATGGTGGGAAAAGCACGGAACACCCAGCGGTTCTGCCCGAACTCCTTGTATGGCCCGTTGGGAGCCGGAAACTCCGGTTCATTCTTAAAGCGATACTCACCGTACTTGGAGAGTAAATACCCACCATCCTGAATATCCACATAGCGTAAATCGTTGTACTGAATGGTAATTCCCGTTTTAATCAGATGCTCGGGATGAATCTGGGAGGTAAAGTCGCCTTTGAAGGTAAACGTTTTGGTAAAGTCATCCCGCCAGATGCTCTCGTAACTCTCTTTATCGATGAACCCGTAAGGGTCTCGCTGCGGCGGTTTGATGACGGAACGGACCGAATCCGGTGCCCCCTCGAAACGGCTGGTGTAATCCCAATAATTGTACACGGTGCTGTCCTTAAAAAATCGCCAGAAGCTGGCGGGATTCTGCCCGTTCAGTGAACCGTTGTAGTTCACGGTCAGGTAACTGAAATTTAAATTGTAAAAGGAAGCTTTGGAGAGGGTGTGATTGATGCGGAAATGGAAATTCTGATTGGCGCGGTCGTACTCCGCCATGTGATTGGGATAGTTCTTCCATAGCCAGTTAAAATTGCTCCAGCTTTTCCAGGTTCCGTGATAGCTCAGCATTGTGTTGACCTGGGGAGAGATAAACCAGTTCAGCTTCACGTTCAGGTTAGCGGTGTTATCCTGTTTTTCGCGCACTTTCACCCCGAAAATGCGCAGATGATCGCGGTCCCGGTGGTTGTTGTACGGTGTGTCGTCCATCGTCACGTTACCGGAGATGAAGAAATTCATTTTCCCGGGGAAGTGAACCCCAATGTTACTCAAAAACTTTCGGGTAATGGGTTCCGGTCCGCCCAGATAAAAGGACATGTATCGTTCGTCGTAATCTTCGCTCAGAAAATTGAACTCAGATGTTTTATAGAGCACTCCGCCTTCGTAATAATCGGTACCGGACCGGGTGGTAATGTTAATGACTCCGGATTGTGCCTGTCCGTATTCCGCATTGAAGGCGCCGGTGAGCAGCTCCATTTCCTGCACATCCACCACGTTCAAATCCAGCACGTCTCGACCCCCGTAAATGGGATGAGTCACCGGCACACCGTCCACCATGTAAAGCACCTCGCCACCGCGACCGCCCCGGATGTGCACATCCTTCAAACTCTCGTCGCGTACCTGGAGCTGTGCACCACCTTCCAGCATGATAGCCTGAGGCGCTGCATCCACCACCGTTCCGCCGCTAAGCATAAAAATGTCCGAGGTGGATTCAAATCCCGGCGTATCCTGAATCTCTTCGCGGGAGGTTACCCGCCGGGTGGAAGTCACATCTTTTTGAATAATAGGCTGTTCGGCAATCACTTCAATCTGTGGCCCCTGCACCGCTTCGGACTCCATCTGCACATCGATAATCTGAGTTAAATCCACCACCACCCGAACTTTGCGCACCGTCAGGGTATGGTAACCGATGTAATTAAACTCCAGGTCATACGTACCCGGGGGAACCTGCAAAATATAGTAGAACCCATCCTCGTCGGTGGCTGCTCCCAGCTGGGTACCTTTCACAATCACGTTCACCCCAATTAGCGGTTCACCGGTCTGCTTATCGGTTACCCGCCCGGCAATTTTACCCGTATTTCCCGCCAGAAGCAGCGAGGTCCAGAGGCAAAGCAAAAGACTAACGGAAATGATTCGTTTCACGGATTGCACAGCAAATCCCTCAATTTTATCGTAAAATCATTTGTTTATTCCCAGACTATGGAGCATTTGCGTAGCCATTACCTGCGCATCCTGATAGCGAATAAAGAACATGGGAAAACCCAGCACAATGGCATTGAAGCTGGTTCCATAATACCGTAATCCGCAAGGATATCCCCGGAAAGTGGGAATACCGGTGACGTCATCATTGCGATAACGGAAGATGGCGTCAGTAAATCCGGCACGGCGCGGCATCACGTTAATGTACGGCAACCCAATAACCGGTACACTGGTGTACCAGGACTCCGCCAGTTTAATGGAATCCACGCTGATGTCCGTGTAACCGGCATAGCCTATAGCTCCGTTAAAATCGGCAATGGGTGCGGACTCATCTGCTTGCAGGATGTGCAAATAGTCGTGAATAAAACTGCCTTCCTCAAACGTTTTAGGGAATGGCTCGGAGGAAGCAAAGCTTTTCAGAATGCGCCACCCGCTCATAATGAAGTCACCTCCCACGTTCATATAATCGATGATGTCGTGGATATGCTGGGGAAGCTTGTGCACATCCTGTTCGTTAGTGTACAGATTATCCGCATGCCACACCACCACCTTATATTGTCCCATCAACTCTTTGGAAGGCATTCCGTGCTGAATAAAATCCCAGGCGTCATTCGTCTGGAAAATGTGAGCATAAAAAGAATCCACTTCGGCATCGTCGTAAATCAAGCCAATATTCGCCAGCAGGGACTCATCCGTTTCGTCAATGATAAGTACATCCTTCTCAAAAGTGGGTTGCACCAGTTTCACCACCACCGAGTCTCCCACGGGATCAATCAGATTGGTGTTATCCCGACAGGTCACCCGAATTACATGCTCTCCGTCCAATGGCTGGAAGAATTCCGGGGTGATATACAGGGAGGTGTCAGTGGTCCATGTCCATTCACCGTCATCCACTGCCCAGGCATACTCCACCACTTCCCCATCCTGATCGTAAGCGTGGTAAATGACCTGAATGCCCTGCCACCAATCGGTAACATGGTCGATGATGAAAAACTGTTCATTTTCTTCCGGAGAAATTATTTCGGTGACGGGTGGGTAGGTTTGTACGGTGTAAAAGCACTTCTCTGCCGGTGTGGGGTCCACATCTCCCACATTATCCACCGCCCGCACCTGAAAAGTCTGGTAGTTCAACTCGTCGCTGGACTCGAAGGGGATGGTGATGCTGGTGGCTTCCGTCTGTACCCAATCGTGATACACTGTGTCCTGTTTAAAAACATGGTAAGTGATATAGCGGTACTGGTAGGCCACAATGAATCCGTCGTTATCTTCACCATCCCAGTGGAGGGTTACCAGTGCAAACAGTGTGTCGTTATCCACCGGAATGTTGGCCAGGGTGGTATTGGGCGGCTCATTGGGATTGGGTGGCTGGGTGGGTCGTTCACAGGCAACAAATAAAAACACCCCTAAAATAATTGCGGCAATCCATATTTGAAATAAACGTGCCATAATGTTTCCCATTTCATTAAACCATTTAATGGTACTGAACACCGGTTATTTGTACTATGGGAGAAAACTGATAGGTATCCTTGTAGCGGCTGATGGAACGGAACGGCTGCAACATTACATTTACTTCGGTAACACGATTCTCGTACACCGTGAAATGCTTTTCCAGCTCCACAAATAGCGATGAATCCTGCGGTGCTTCCACTTTGATTTCGTCAAAATTGCTGAATTTGAGCACCGTTGCCTTCATACCAAATTTGATTCGGTTGTAATCCTGCGGTGGTACGTAGGATTCAAAAATAATGTATGCATGATACTGGTTATTTTCGCGTTTGATCAAATTATAAGTAATATCTTCCTGCTTATAGCTTCGGGTGGTGGGATAAAGCACGGCATAGGCACTATCCCGATACACTTTTCCCTGGAAGATGGTCACCCCAAAACTGTCGCTCTCCCCAACCGTAAACGTATCGGTCACAATCACAATGGTGGTATCCGAGGGGTCGGACGCCAGGGTGATGCGTAAAATCCCTGGTTCCGGCGATGGTTCAATGTTGCTGCAATTAATGAGATATACAACGACCCCGATAACGAAAAGCAACATAACCATTTCTCTGGCAAACTTTCTCATCGTGTAAAGACCTCGTCAAATGGTTAATATTGGGGAACCGCTCCAGGCGGCTCCCCATATTTTTGGAACGGGTTACTTCATCAAAATCATTTTTCGCACTTTACTGAATTGACCGGCATTGATGCGGTAGAAGTACACACCACTGGCAACCGGATAACCGAAATCATCCGTACCGTCCCACACAACCGCATGTTTCCCCATGCTCATCTTCTCATCCAGCAGGGTTTTGACCTTACGCCCCAACAGGTCGTACACCACCAGTTTCACCTTCTCATTCCGCGGAAGCATGAAGCGGATTTCGGTTCTGGGATTGAACGGATTGGGATAGTTCTGGCTCAGTTCATAACGCAGCGGCACGTTCTGATTCTGGTCCTCGATGCTCACAATATTTTGCAGAGGCAGATTGGCTGCCGGATAGTTATAGATGTTGATATTGTCCAGATATCCTTCGTAGTAAGGTGGATAATCGCCGTAGGCTGCTTTACCGATGCGCAATGGGGATTGGGCAATGATAACCGGTACGTCGAAAGCGGCGTACTTTTGCTCAATTACCTGGTCGTTTTCGTCGGCCAGACGCAACACCGCATAGTAATTGGTGGTGTCGCCCACCGGCGCCGTGCGCACCTCGTATATCACATGGTACCAGGTATTCAGGTGCAGCGAGTCATCCAGTGTGATGGTCACACTCCCATCCGAACCGGCGTAGAGCCGACTATTCGGATTGAAACGCACCTGATAGTTGTTGGTCCACCAGGTTCCTGCATCATTCGGCCGATTGATAATCCGGCAGTAAGTGTGAATGGAATCGGCGTTCATCCAGAAATCCACGCAGAATTCCTCGCCGGAAAGGAAAGGAGAATCCACTTCCAGATAACTGCTGTCTCCTTCCAGATAGATGGAGTAGTTTCCAACCGCCGCATTGCTGGAATATGTGGGATTTCCAATTACGGTCACCGGATTGCCGTAAACCGTGGTATCTTGAGGTACTCCGCTACCTTCTTCGAATCCCAGTGCCAGCACCTGAGTTTGCGGCTGATATACTCCAAAGGAGTAGTACACCGAATCGGTTTCGGCAGTTTGCGGCTGGGTGTAGCTCAGTCCCTGATTATCCACTGCCTTCACATAGTACTTTACCACGCTACCAAACGGTTGCTGGGGAATGGTTGCGGAGAAAGAGTCGCCGGAAACCACCGTCATGGGTACCGAGGAGAAGGTCTGCCCGTCATCTATCGAGTAGTACAGCGTAGCGTTCTGAATGGTGGTATTAAACAGCGTGAAAATGTGTGCACCCACTTCGTACTGAGTCACCGAAGCCGGTTGGTTCGGTAACACCGTCACATTGGTAATGATGGGTGGAATGGGGAATTCCCGGACCACATTGCTAATGCGAATTTCGTCCACAAAACCGTCCAGGAAGCTGTCGCCGCCACCACCGGCATAGCCAATGTGCAGAGGTTGATTGGTGGTGATGGGAGTGGGATCAGCCGCACCAAAGGTCAGGTAATCTGCCACACTAAATGCCACTAACTGGCGGTTGGCATCGTGAATGATGGTGAGCAGAATGTGCCGGGTGGTGTCCCGTACAAAAGCAAGATGGTACCACTGCCCCGGAACCATGGTGTTGTCCGGAGAATTGGCTTGCGGCCAGGCATCCTGCGAAACAGTGTGATATCCGCAGCTAAAGAAGCGAGTGGAACCCCACATCTCCACAAAATAATTGGGACGCCAGAACACCTCATCGCCGGTTTTGATAACCAGACGCGGTACCCAGCGCCAGTCGTTTGGGCCGGTTCCAAACGTGAAAATATTAATCCAGCCTTCAATCGTCCAGTTGCCGGTTAAATCCAGATAGCTGGTATCGGCCACCGTCACATAAGCGGAATCGCTCTGGGAATCGTTATCGATGCGCAAGCACTGCCCCAGGCCAGACACCGGGTTGGGCAGGAAATAAAAATTGCTGGCATCACCATGGAACACACCGTCCGCAGAAAGGGACGACTCATTGGTCAAATCCCCATCGAAGTGCATCAATAACACCGTATTCCCATCGACCGTGTAAGGACCTCCGATTTGCTGGGCACTGACCAGACCGACAAACAACAGGGCCAGCCCCATGATGAGTACACTACGAAATCGTTTAAACTGACTCATAACGACCTCCTCTAAATTTGGTTTTGTGAGGAATTATTTCGAGAACACACCTGTTCTCCGATTGATATCCTCCTGCACGGATCTCTCATCTCCAATTCTTCACATTATCCGGGTCACATCACCTCCTTTCGATGTTACATTTACCGGTTACTCAACAATCAAAGAGGTCCCAGACTCAATACCGGTCACGTAAATTTTTGGCTCGCGCATCAACTGTTCGTGATACACCCGTTCCATTTGTTCCAGAAAATGATTGAGTTTTTCTTCCTGTACCAGATTGATGGTGCAGCCGCCAAAACCGGCGCCCATCAATCGCGCTCCCAGCACGCCGTCTATTTCGAACGTGGCGTTGACCAGAAGGTCCAGTTCATCGCAGCTCACTTCGTAATCGTCCCGCAAACCAGCGTGCGAAGCGTACATCAGCTCACCGAAAGCAGTCAAATCGTCCTCCTGCAACATCCGGCAGGCTTCCAGTACGCGTTCGTTTTCCTCAATTACATATTTTGCCCGCCGGAAAATCACCTCGCTCATTTCTTCCCGATGGTCGAGCAACATCTGGAGGGTCACATCGCGCAGACTACGAATGTCCGGATAACTCCTTTGCAGAATAGCCACTGCCTGTTCGCACTGCTGCCGACGGGTGTTATATTCGGAAGTGTTCAACTCCCGGCTTACCTGCGAGTCGCATAGCACCACCCGCACATCCTGATTGCGAAAGGGATAATACTCATGCTCCAGCGTGCGGCAATCCAGCCGAATGACCCGTTCCTTTCTCCCGAACAGATTGGCAAACTGATCCATGATGCCACACTGAACACCCACAAATTCGTTTTCCGCGCGCTGCGCCAGTCGGGCCAGTTCCAGTGGTTCAAGATTCAATCCCAGTAGAAGATTTAAAGCAAACGCAAAACCTGCTTCCAGCGCTGCAGAGGAGGAAAGTCCCGAGGCAATGGGGATATTCCCGCCAAACACACACTCAACTCCGGGTATCTGGTAACCTAACTGCTGAAGTTGATCCAGCACCCCCATCAGATAATTTGCCCAGGAAGGGTCCGATTTGCGCAAGGCTTTCGCGTCGCACTGAAACGACTCATTTAAATCGTAAGCGTAAAACCGGCAGGAGGCATCGTTGCGCAATGACACGGCAAAATAGATGGCACGGTCGATGGCTGCCGGGAGCACGAAACCTTCGTTGTAGTCGGTATGCTCACCAATCAGATTCACCCGTCCCGGCGAGCGCACCAATATTGGTTCGCCTGTAAACAACTCACCAAACTTCTTCCGAATCTGTATCGCCAGTTTTTCCATCGCTATTCAACCACGCTTTTTCGTGAAAGCAGAATAAACACCACTCCCGAAACAGTCATCAATCCACCCCACCACACATCCGGATACAGATGTGCCAGTACCTTGTGCGTGGTATGCGGAACAAACAGATGATATAAACCACTTAGCAGAATGATGAAACCGATGCTGAATAGCACCAATCCGACAAAATACCAGATGGGTTTCATTTTCGCTTCCGATTGCAACATGATGTTTCTCCTTTTTTCCTACCAGAAATAGATATTCAAAATAACCAGCACCACAAACGAGATAATTGCCCAGAATTCCGGTTTTTTGAGCAGCGGAACCGGTTGATCCACCGTCTCATCGGTGAGTCCCTTCACCAGGCCCACAAGCTCTTTTTCCGGTTTCTTTTCGGTAAACAGGCTCACCAGAATGGTGACTCCAAAACAAATGAGCCAGGCCCACCAGGCGCGCCAGAAATTAGCAGCCATATCGCTGGCCACTCTGGACAACGTGATGGTGCTTTTGGCGATCCAGTGAAAGCGTACGGCCAGAAACATGGTGAACGAAGAAGTCATTCCCGCCAGCAATCCCCAGAAGGCGCCATTGGGAGTGATCCATTTGACAAACATTCCTAACAGCATGGTGGCAAATAAGGGAGCATTCACCCAGGAGAAAATAGCCTGCATGTAATCCATAATGGTGGGCATGCTTTTCGCCCAGTAAGCTGTAACCACACTAATCAGAATCCCGGCAATGGTGGCGACCCGTCCCATCCATAGCAGATGGGCGGAGGAAGCATTGCGGTTAATTACCGAATGGTAGATGTCGTACGTCCACACGGTATTGAACGCACTGATGTTACCGGCCTGTCCGGCCATAAAACCAGCCAGCAGAGCGGTGATTCCCAGCCCCACCAGACCGGTCGGGTAGTACCGGGCAATAAGCATGGGCAGTGCCGAGTCGTAATTGATTTTACTGCCATCGTGCAACAGAGAGAATCCGCTATTGGGATCCCGGGAAAGTACCAGTGCCACCAGACCTCCAATAACCACAATAAAAGGCAGCGCCATTTTGAAAAAAGAAGCAATGACAGGAGCCATGCGGGCGGAGCGTAAATCCTTAGCGGAAAAAGCACGCTGCACCACCAGGAAGTCAGTCGTCCAGTATCCGAACGAAAGCACAAATCCCAGTCCCAGCACAATTCCGCCCCAGGTAACCATCATTCCGTTCTGGGAAGGGTCAGCGGAATTGGCCCATAGTCGGGCATAAGCCTCGGGAACCCGGTTGAATACTTCCTGAATTCCACCAACTTCGATCACTCCCAGAATGGCGACCAGGAACAACCCGAACCAGATCAGGAAGAACTGGATGATTTCAGTAAAGATGGCGGACATCAATCCGCTCAGGGAGACATATAGTGCCACGGTTGCCGCAGAAGCCCACATGCTGATGTCCCAGTTCCAGCCCAGGAACGTGTGCAACACCAGCGCCATGGCGTACAGGTTGATGCCGGAGACCAGCAGGGTCATCACCGCAAACGCGATGGCATTGAGTACGCGGGTCTTCTCGTCGAATCGCAGTTTTAAGTAGCCCGGCACGGACTTGATGCGACTACTGTAATAAAAGGGCATCATGTAAATTCCCAGAAACAACATGGCCGGAATGGCGCCAATCCAGTAAAAGTGCGCCACATACATGCCGTACTTAAACGAATTTCCTGTCATCCCTAACAATTCCAGCGCTCCCAGATTGGCCGAGAGAAATGCCAGTCCCGCCACCCAGGAACTGTTCTTCCGTCCCGCCAGGAAAAAATCCTCGTCACTGCGGGTAAATCGGCGCAGATAAAATCCGATACCCAATACAAATCCGAAATAAATGGCAATAATCAACCAATCCACGAGTGATAATCCCAGACCATACATTATTTCACTTCCTCTGCGTTTTGGTTCTCAAGGTTTTCAGTGTCTTGAAATACCGTTTCGGTTTCGGAGGCACTTTCCAGACGTAAGTACAGATTCCACTCCACCTCTCCTCCTGGTGTCAGGAACTGGCACTCGCCCCGCTCCATGGCTTTTTCCAAAGAATCCGGCCGCCCGCTGGTGGGTTCCAGACCCACAGTCAGATGTTTGCGGGAAGAATATCCCGGCCAGCCCCCATAGGTAATCCAGATTCCCAGATAGGGATTGATTTCCGCTTCAAACCCGATCTCCAGAATATCCGGAGAATCCGGAAAGGTGATTCGAGCTACTCCCTGCTTCAGGGGATCGGTAAAACATTTCAGAGCTATTCCCGCCTGTTCATCCTGTACCCGGGACAAATCCCGGCCATTAACCACCGGCCAGGGTTTCAGCTCGCCAAATTCTCCTAATTGCGGTGGCGTCGCCCAGTTTATCAGCACCCGCGTAACTTCCTCCGGGAGCACAATGTGGCTCCCGGGAACCACCCGAATGAGCGGATGCGCCGCCCAGAGATAATGAAATCCCGTGCTGTCCTGATTCTTTAATTTGTAATGAAAAGTTAACTGAGATTGGTGTAAAGAAACCAGGCGGGTTAATTCATACCTCACCTGTTTTCCGGTTACCGAGAACAGAATTCCTTTTTCCATGATGTGGTAATCCCATTCCAGCGCCCACACTTCCCCGTGATCCGGCCACTGAAACACTTTTCCGTCCGATTCCCGCACCTGACAGGCTTCGATGGTGGGAAAACAGTCGTCGAATCCGCTGGTATCGTAGTTCTCGTACAGGTCTCCGTACTCGGGAATGCGGTACCGACCGTCGCTGGCCTGGGAAGGTAACAGAAATTCCCGCCCGGTAATCTTGTTCCGCAGGCGAGTCATTTTTCCCCCAATCTCAGGAAGAAATTCAACGAGAAGGTGGTCATTCTCCATCCGCAAATAGGTCAGATGATCGCGTTGCTGCTCTTCAATTTTCATGATACCGGCCTTTTCTTATGGATTCCGGTCAAGCAGCCCCGTTAGAGGAAAAAACTCTCCACCGGGGAAAATCACATACCCGTTGCTCAAATCGAGGGGACTTCCACCCGATTCAAACGTGGTGATTCCCCTCCGTTATTGCGCTTCTAATACTAAAATATCCGGTTGCGGATATACCCTGCCGTTAACAGTTACCTGAATCGTTGGCCAGTTTCCGGTCTGTGTAATCACTTCAATTCCATCGCGGTGGGCAATGATGGTATCTTCCACTTTTGCTCCGGTGATGGTAGGATTCCAGGCAAACGCCTGATTTTCGTGAACCACTTCCGGGATACCAGGATAGATGACATACTCGCGATCGTCGTAACCAATGGCACCACCCTGATGGTGCAATTTCCACTCATCCGGATATCCCGCTTCGGCATACCACTGTTTGCACTGTTCAAAAATCTCCGCACAGGATTTCCCTGGTACAGTGGCTGCCTCGTAATGGGCCATTACCTGTGCCGTTTTGTGGATTTTCTGTTTCAGTTCTTCCGGTAGCGGGCCAAAATGGACAAATCGGGTCACAGCAATGGGCATTCCCCATTTTTCCGCTACCACATTCACCATGGCATATTTTTTCAGCACCGCCCCGGCCGGTAACGCATGACGGTAGTGATAAATGCGCTCGTCCACACCGATCAATAAAACGGTGGGGAGAATTCCTCGCGACCATAGTTCCTGAGCGGTGAGCGCTTCAATTTCATACTCGTTCATTCCCGGCTTCAACCGACGGCAAACTTCTTCAACGGCTTCGGCCACTTGCTTACCCAGCCAGCGATAACGTTTTAACTCAGAAGGCATCAACTGATAACGTAACGGTTTGAACTGGTCTGCCATCAGCACGGTGTTGGGAAAAGGAATATCACTCCCGATGGGTTTTCCCCGGGCGATTTCCTGAATGATCTGCCCGCGCACATCTTTTAACGGATTAGCTTCGTACCAATTATACTGTTTTAGCTGAAACCCAAATTTTTTCAGGG
>Ga0256914_1003357_pt1 | contig 12637 bp, 8 predicted proteins | sample HulkmetaG_FD_191571 | JGI IMG/M metagenome (GOLD analysis project Ga0256914, IMG submission 191571) | Hydrothermal chimney microbial communities from Main Endeavour vent field at the Juan de Fuca Ridge, Pacific Ocean - Hulk | ecosystem: Environmental > Aquatic > Marine > Hydrothermal vents ...
TGGTGATTTGGTAAAGAGTGGACTAAAAGCTTTAAGGGATAAGATATCGACAATAGAACCTCCTGTAGGCAATACTCTTTTTACAAAAGAGGAGACTTTTGCATATAGATATGCAAAAAAACAACAAGAAAAAATTGATAAATTTGCACAAGGTGTCGAGGATTATTTTTTTAAAGGTGAAAGAAATCAAGCTCTTGGTGAGTATACAAAAATTTTAAAAGAGTGCATGTCTTGTCATGTTAAATTAAGAAAAAAATAGTTCTTTTTCTACAATTAAATGGCTAAAAAACTTTTAGCCATTTTTGACTAATTATGGAATGATTATTGCTAGTCCTTTTTTAAAGGATATACTTATGGCAGTAAAAGATATACAAAATATTGATAAAAAATCTTCTAATTTTGGCTTTGACAAAACTTCTAGAGCATCTCAGCGGATATCATCGGATGTTTATAAAATTTTGATTATTAGTGAAAGTAGTTCTGATATTTTTATGATTAATAAATTTTTGAGTAAAAATAGTGGATTTAGAGTTGATGAAGCTGTAAATTTTTCAAGTGCACTCAAAATTATAAATCACCTATCTTTAGATCTTATTATTGTTGATGATATGTTATCTAAAATGGATGGTTATGATGTCATTGATAGACTAAATATAGAAGAAGTATCCAAAGATATCCCAAAAATTTTACTTCTTAGCGATAATTATGATATCAATAAAAAAGATAGTTTTAAAGGTACTTATGTTGATTTTATTCAAAAGCCACTGAATGTAATCAATTTTAAACAAAAAGTTCGCTCTATCATTGAGTTATCTTATAGATCAAATGGCTATTTTCAAAATATGGCAGATATCAAATATCTTGAATCCAAAGATTATAGTAGTGTTTATAAGAATTTTTTTGATTTAGATTCCAATATTCTATTTGTTTATGATCAAAATCAGAATAAGGTTATTGATGCTAACAAAACATTTAATGCTTTTTTCTCATCAATTTACCATTTTAATCGTGTAATTAGTAGTGAAAAACTATTTCATAAATTTATTCCTCATATGAAAGAGGAGAATTATCTTAACCATTATGAACCATCTTCATGGTTAAAAATGATAACTTTTTCTGATAAATCTTCTTTTATGTTGCAGATAGATAGATTTGGAAAAGTATATAATTTTGTATTAGAGTTTCATGAAATATCTATTTTGAATGAAAATATTTTTATCTGTAAATTTGTAAACTTAGAGAATATTTCACCTCTAGGTATCTATAATAAAAATGATATATTAGTACAACAAGAAGATTTACAAAATCTGCAAAAATCATTAGAGTTAATTAAAGAACAAGTTGGTTATTTAAGTGGTGGTTTTATGAGTGAAAATATTTATAATGAGTTAGATCGTTTAAAATTAACACTTAATAGTCTTGTCAATCGTGAAAAAAATCGTAATAAAGATTTAAAAGAAGATCTAGGGTTTGAGAGAGTTAATATTTATGAAGTTGTTGGCAAAGTTTTAAAAGAGAAATATTCTATGAAAAGAGTATCCATAAATGGTTATGATATTCATGAAGAGCTTGATTTTGATAAAGATAGTGTATATATGAATATTGATACTTCTCTTTTGAAAGATTTGGTCTCTGGTGTTTTGAGTAGCTATTTTGGTGGAGATTTTGATGAGAGTTCGAATAGTGGTATTTTGCGTGTTGAGGTTTATACAGATCAAAATAGTCTATTAATTGATATGAGAGAGCCAAAAACAGTTAAATCAAAAAACTTTTTTATAGATAAATTTTTTAGAAAAAGTGATCAAGATGGTGACTTTGTAGATTTTTCAGATGAAATATTGCCAAAAAGTGTGGAGAAAGCTGTAAATAAATTATCTGCAAAGTTAAAAAAAGCTTTAATAGGAAATGAAAATATTTTCTTAATATCTATACCGTTAGTAACAAATAATAAATCATAAATATAGTAATAAATTATAGACATTTTAATAAAAATATTATATTAAATTTAATATAATGCTTCAAAATGTTTATAATTTTTAACTTTAAGGCTATCTGACCAGCATGATCACATTAAATACAAGATATAGAAATATTGAGAAATTAAAAGAGTATATAAAAGCCCATAATATCGGGGACAATAAGAGATTGCTAATTCAAGTTTTTACCTCATTTAGAGATAAAAATGAAATAAAAAAACTAATTAAATTTCTGAATGATACTTTTCATAGTTCAACAATTATTGGTGCGACTACAGATGGTGAAATTATAGATAGTAAAGTGCTTACTCATAATACAGTTATCTCTTTTAGTCAATTTGAAACGACAAATATAGATTCGGTACTTATTAAAAATAGTAATTATGCTAGAAAAATTGGTAAAACTATATACGATAAAATTGTAAAACCAGATACTAAAGTTGTTGTTATATTTTCCACTTTTTATGGTCTTAATCCTGAATTAATTATTAAAGGATTAAAAGCAGAAAAAAAAGATCTTATTGTTGCTGGTTCTCTTGCATCAGACAATGGTGAATTTAAAAATAGTTTTGTTTTCTCAGATGAAGAGATTACAAATGATGGTCTAGTGGCTGTAAGTTTAAGTTCAGAGACTTTGAGTGCTTACAACAGATATAATCATGCATGGGAGCCTATAGGTAGGGAGTTTGTAGTAACGAATGCCCAAGACAATATCGTACATGAAGTAGATAATATAGATATAAAATCTTTATATGAGAGATACTTAGGTTCAGAGTTGTCTTCAAAACTCCCTTTGAGTGCTTTGCAATTTCCTTTTTTATTAAAAAGAGGTTCAAACTTTTTATCTAAAATTGTTATTGATGATATGAAAGATGGTGCATTAGCTTTTAATGCTAATATGAAAAAGGGTAATGTTTTACAGATTGCATTTGCCAATATAGATACTATTATTAAAAATGCAAAGACTATTTTTGAAGAGATTGCTTCAAAACCAGTAGAATCTATTTTTATTTATGGCTCTAGTGCAAGAAGAAGATTTTTACAACAGAGTAGTTATTATGAGATTGAGGCACTTACAGAGATTGCTTGTGTTAGTGGTTTTTATGGATATGGTGAATATTTTGCAAATGAAAAAGAGATTAATTTTTTGGGTCAGAGTTTGACTCTTTTAGTTTTGTCTGAATCAAATAGGGTACATAATGAAAAATCTTACTCTTTTGAAGAGCCAATTATGACAGATTTAAATTATCAAACTATCAAAGCATTGACAAATATTGCTCAAATTTCATCAAAAGAGCTTCAATCTTTGAACCATAAATTGGAGATACGAGTAAAAGAGGAGGTAGAAGCTAATCGTAAAAAAGATAGTATTTTGATTCATAATAGCAAATTAGCACAGATGGGAGAGATGATGGGGCTTATTGCTCATCAGTGGAGACAGCCTTTAAGTGCTATTAGTGCGACATCTTCTGGTATGCAGATTAAGTTAGAACTTGGAAATTGGACTCATGACTATTTTAATAACTCGTTAGCCAAAATTGAGGAGTATGTTATACATCTTTCTCGTACTATTGATGATTTTACAAACTTTTTTAAACCTACAAAAAGAAAAGAGAAAGTTAATGTAAATAGCCTTATAGATAGAGCTCTCTTTATTATGTCTCCATCTCTTACAAAAAAAAGTGTTATTGTAAAGTATGATAATTCAACAGATATAAAGTTGAAAACTTACTCAAATGAAGTGATACAAGTAGTATTAAATCTTCTTAAAAATGCAGAGAATATTCTTTTTAAGAGGGAGGTTGTAAAACCACAAATTTTTATTAAAACATTTCAAAAAGATAATAAGTGTTATATTGAAGTGAGTGATAATGGTGGAGGAATATCCGAAGATATTATTGATAAAATTTTTGAGCCATACTTCTCAACCAAAGATAGTGAACACTCTACGGGTCTTGGTCTGTACATGTCCAAATTTATTATAGAAGATAGTTGTCAAGGTATCTTAAAAGTGAAAAATACACCTATTGGGGCGAAATTTATAATTATATTACCTCTTTGAGTTTATCTTTATTAAATAATCTCTTTTTTTATTATGAAATTACAGTAATTTAATATTAACTTTGTGTTAATCTATCAGGTTTATAATTTCACTCTAAAAATAATAAGGAAGATAATGAAAAAATATTTAATAAGCTCAATGGTTGCAGTATCAATTTTCACAGCTACATCACTTAGTGCTAAAGTTTATGCTACAGTAGATGGAAAAGATGTTACAGATCAAGATATTGCTGGAATTTTGTCAGTTGTACCTGGTGCGGACTTTAAAACTTTGCCAGAAGCTCAGAAAAAGCAGATTGTAAATCAAGCAGTAGATAAATATCTTTTGGCTAAAAAAGCACTTAAAAGTGGTGTTGATAAAGATCCAAAATATAAAGAGACTTTAGAAAAAGTTAAAGGTGAATTAGCATTAGAACTTTGGATGAAAAAAGAGTTTGATAGTGTTAAAGTAAGTGAAAAAGATATGAAAGCATTTTATGATAAAAATGACAAAATGTTTAATCAACCAGAGATGGCAAAAGCAAAACATATTCTTGTAAAAGATGAAAAAGAGGCAAAAGCTATTATTGGTGAGCTTAAAAAGGCAAAAAACCTAAAAGAGACATTTGTAAAATTGGCAGCTGAAAAATCAACAGGACCTAGTGGTAAAAATGGTGGTGAACTTGGTTGGTTTGATAGAAAAAGAATGGTTCCTGAATTTAGCGATGCTACATTTAAACTTAAAAAAGGGGATTTTACAAAAACACCTGTAAAAACACAATTTGGTTATCATATTATATTATTGGAAGATAAAAAACCAGCACAAAAAGTAGCTTTTGAAAAAGCAAAAGCAAGAATTGAACAATCTTTAAAAGTTGAAAAGTTTCAAGAAAAAATGAAAAAAACTTCTAAAGATTTAAGATCAAAAGCCGATATCAGTATTAAAAGTTTTTAATTAAAGTTGAGGGAAGTTTTCATGTGTAAAAAAGTTTTAGATTGTGTAAAAAGCGGTGTTGTAACTGGAGATGATCTCCAAAAAGTTTTTCAAGTAGCAAAAGAGCAAAGTTTTGCTATGCCTGCTGTAAATGTTGTAAGTACAGATTCGATTAATGCTGCCCTTGAAGCAGCAGCACAAGTCAAATCACCAATAATTATTCAGTTTTCAAATGGTGGAGCATCTTTTTATGCAGGAAAAAGCCTTGATAATACAGATGAAAAAGCGGCTATTTTGGGTGCTATTAGTGGAGCTAAGCATGTTCACATGATGGCAGAAGCTTATGGTGTGCCTGTAGTTTTACATACAGATCATGCAGCCAAAAAACTGCTTCCATGGATTGATGGATTGTTAGATGCTGGAGAGGAGCATTTTAAAAAATTTGGAGTGCCTCTTTTTAGCTCTCATATGATTGATCTTTCAGAAGAGCCATTAAGTGAAAATTTAGAGATTTGTGCCTCTTATTTGGAGAGAATGAGTAAAATTGGTATGACTCTAGAAATTGAGCTTGGAATTACTGGTGGTGAAGAGGATGGAGTAGATAATTCAGATGTAGATAATTCACTTTTATATACTCAACCTGAAGAAGTTTGTGAAGCTTATGAGGTTTTGAGTCGAGTAAGTGATAAATTTACAATCGCTGCATCTTTTGGAAATGTTCATGGCGTTTATAAACCTGGAAATGTATCACTTCAGCCAAAAATTTTAGATAACTCTCAAAAATATATTAGTAAAAAATATAATCTTGCTAATAACCCTATCAACTTTGTGTTTCATGGTGGAAGTGGTTCAAGCTTGGAAGAGATTCGAGAAGCGATTGATTATGGTGTAATCAAAATGAATATTGATACAGATACTCAATGGGCATTTTGGGATGGTATTAGAGAGTATGAAGCTAAATATAGAGACTACCTTCAATCTCAAATAGGAAATCCAGATGGTGATGATATCCCAAATAAGAAATATTATGATCCAAGAAAATGGCTAAGAGAGGGTGAAAAGTCTATGGCAAATAGATTAGTTCAAGCTTTTGAAGATCTTAACTGTATAGGTAGAAATTAATATAATTTGTAGTGTTTGGCAATGCTAAACACTATAAATGATATATTAAATTATTCATGAATAAAAACAGAAGTTGGATATTTATATTACTATTTTCATTGTCATTAAATATCTTTCATGGATTTTTTACACACCATCATAACCACTCCCATTCAGATAGTGAGGTAAAATCTTACAATATAGATGTTGATCATGTTGATTTATGTGATAAGTGTCATTGTGTTCACTTGAATTTTACTTTAGATTTTGTTAATCGTACAATAGATCTACTCTCCCCTTTTAAACCAAAATTTGAGCAACTAGATTTTGCTCTATTTACAAACAAAAACAGACTTTTTAAACCTCCAACTACTTAATCCTTTTTTCATAAAAAAACTATAAAAGGATTAAACCATGAAAGTAATAGGTTTACTTATATCTATACCTCTGTCTATAAATATGTTTGGTATGGATTTTGAAAATTTTAGACAAAAAGCATTAGATAATGCAAATAGATTAAAAAGTGCATCATTAGATATAAAAATATCTCAAAAAACTTCTCAAATCATGCTCCAATATGAAAATCCATCATTGGAATTAGAGAGAGGGCATTTTGAGGATGAAAATGGATGGAGAGTTGGCATCTCTCAACGCTTTAGAAATCCCTCTCTAGGTCTTGATATAGAAAATTTAAGCAGAGCAAAAGAGGATAAATCAAAAGCAGATTATAGATTTTTGAGAGCCTCTTTTTTGAAAAACTTAGAGATATTATATACTCAATATGTATATCAAAAAAAGTTAAAATCTCTTATTTTTGAGGAGCTTCATTTGGCTTCAAGAGTGGAAAATATTGCAAAAGATAGGTTGATTAATGGAGTTGGTACAAAAGCTCAACTTATGATGGTTACACTCGAAAAAGAGGATATTCAAAATAGATTAGTTGAGCAAAAACTATATATTAATAAAAGTTATTTTGATCTTCTCTCTCTCTCTAATATTGCAGAGAATATTGATCTTGATGCCAAATTTTTATATAAATTTTCTCAAGATAATAAGAGCTCTAGAGATATAAATCCAGTTTTGTTAAAGGCTAAAAAAGAGAGTGAAGTATTTGAAAAAGAGAGCAAAGTATTAGACTATACTATAAAATCTATAGAGTTATTTGGTGAGTTTGAAAAAGAGCCAGATCAAGAGATTCAAAGGGTCGGTATATCTTTAGTTGTTCCTCTGTTTGATACAAATATTAGAGAGGCAGAGTTATCTCAAATGAGAGCTACAAAAAGTAAATTAATTCTTAAAGAGCTTGAAATTAAAGAGCAGTTAGAGATAAAAAATTTACTAAAAAGTAGATCAAATCTCAAAAAGCAATATACTCTAAATCAGGCTCAGCAGATTAAGCTTAGTCAACTTTTACAACTTTTTGAAGATGGTTATAAGATCTCTAAAGGCTCTTTATTGGAGTTGATAGATATCAAAAATAGAGTAATTCAAAAAAGAAAAAAATTACTGCGAATTCAAAAAGAGTTAAATTTAAAACAGATCAAATTAAACTTTATAGAAGGAAGATACAATGATTAAAATTATACTTTTGATACTAACAGCTTTAATACTAAATGCAAATAATATAAAAATCTCTCATGCTACTTATAGTACATTTGGTGATGTAATATCAGTTAATGCAAAAATTATTCAGCTCTCAAATCAAAAACAGCAGATTGTTTCAAGGCTTGGAGGACATTTAGAAGATTATTTTGTTCAAGTTGGGGATAGAATCAAAAGGGGTGATAAGATCGCTAAGATTGAGTCTCTTGAGCTTTCACGCATGACATCCTCTTTTATATCTTTGAAAAAAGAGTTAAAGCTCTCCCAAAATAGACTTTTTAATGCCCAAAAATTATATAAAAAAGGTCTTACTTCTATGCAGGATGTTAGTTTAGAAAAGATAAGGTTATCTGAAATTGAGTCAAAAATAAATACTCTAAAATCTCAACTATCTTCATTGGATATTGATATCTCTAATCTAAAAACAACAACAGATTCATTTATAATATATGCTCATGCTGATGGAAAAATTGAGAAATTGTTAGTAAATCTTCATGCTAATCTTGATTCACAAACTCCTATTGTCTCATTGGTTCAAGAGAGTGGATATTATGCAGAGGCTTATATGAGTGTAGATGAAGCAATGAAAATTTCAAAAGATATAAATGCTATGCTTAAAATGGGTGATAAAAACTATACATGTAAGTTTATATCACTTTTGCCTCAAGTAGATCAAATAACAGGACAAGCAAAAATACTTTTTTGGATAGAGAGTGACAAAGATATGTTATTTTTAAATGCTTATGCTTTAATGCAAATTTCATATCCTAGATCCAAAAAATTGGTGGTTGTGAAAAAAAATGCTTTAAGTATGTTTGATGGTGAATGGGTTGTATTTGTTCCTCATGAAGAAGAACATGATGAACATGAAGAGGAAAAAGATGAAGAAGATGGTGATCATGGTGAACATAAAGATCATCATGAAGATGAGGAGGAAGTTCCTTTTTCGATTAAAGTTGTCAAAAAATTACAACAATATGGTGATGAAGTTGGAGTGAAAGGTATAGAAGAGGGTGAGGAGTATGTGAGTGATGGTGTATATTTTGTAAAGTCCATGTTGCTCAAATCTAAACTTGGCGGACATGGGCATTAGGGAGATGATATGAAAAACTTTTTTTTACTTTTGATTCGTTATAAGTTTTTGGTTATAGCTCTTTTTATAGCTATTGCTGGATTTGGATACAAGGCTTATCTTGAAATTCCTGTGGATGCTTTTCCTGATATTACACCTAATCAGGTTGTGATCTATACAGAGAGTGCTGGTAACTCTGGAGAGGATATTGAGAAGATTATAACCTATCCGATAGAGTCAGCTATGGCGGGATTACCTGGGGTGAAGATGATACTTAGTAACTCATTTTTTGGTCTATCTTATGTATCTATATTTTTTGAAGATGGATATGATACATATTTTCTTCGTCAGCTTGTAACGGAGAGATTAAATAGTGTAGATATTCCTCAAGGTTGGGGAAAACCGACAATGGGTCCAAATACTACAGGACTGGGTCAAGTTTTTTGGTATCAGCTCAAAGATAATAGCTCTTCACACTCTTTAAGTGAGCTTAGAGAGCTTCAAGAATATGTAGTAGCTCCAATGTTAAAATCTGTAAATGGTGTAGAAGAGGTTGTAGGTTGGGGTGGATTTGATAAACAGTATGAGGTTTTGATAGATACCAAAAAATTACAAGCTGTTGATGTGACTTATGATGAGGTTATTTTGGCTTTGCAAAGGTCAAATCAATCTTCAGGTGGGCAATATTTGGAGTTTAATCGTGAACAATATCTTATTCGTGGGGCTGGATTTTATGAGACTTTAGATGATATTAGAAATACTATTATAAAAGCTAATGATGCCAAATCTGTAACTATTGGTGATATTGCTAAGGTGCTAGAGGGAAAGGCTCCTAGATTTGGTGCTGTTTCGATAGATACAAAAGAGGCAATGTTTGGAATGGTTCTTCAAAGGAGCGGTACAAATGCTGCTAAGGTCTCTCAAAATATCAAAGAAAAATTACCATTGATCCATTCAGCCTTACCTAAAGATGTAACTATTGAAGCGATTTATGATCGTGCAGAGATTACATACAAAGCAGTATCTACTATGACAGATGCTTTGAAATTTGGTGCTATTTTGGTAGCTATAGTTCTGTTTCTGTTTTTATTTGAGTTTCGTTCTGCCTTTATTGTGATTTTATCTTTGCCTCTTTCGCTACTTATTGCTTTTTTATTTATGAAGTATTTTGATATTTCAGCAAATCTTATGAGTCTTAGTGGTTTGGCTATTGCTATTGGTATGATTGTTGATGGGACTATTGTTGTAGTAGAAAATAGTTTTAGACTTCTACATGAAAAGCCAAATGAATCAAAAATAGAGGTTGTTGCAGATGCTACAAAAGATGTAGCAAAACCTGTATTTTTTGCTCTTTTAATTATTTGTGCTGTTTTTATTCCTCTTCTTACTCTCGATGGGCTTGCAGGAAAACTTTATGCCCCAATGGCTATAGATATTGTATTTGTGATGTTAGGCTCTCTATTGGTAGCTTTGGTTTTAGTTCCTGTTTTGGCTTATATGTTATTGAAATCTACTTCAAATGATATTAGTCCTTTGATGAATGTTATCAAAAAAATATATACACCAATTTTAGAGTTTTCACTAAAATATGCAAAAAGTGTTGCACTTATTGCAACTATACTATTTATTATCTCTTCATGGTTTATCTCCCAACAAGGAAGAGAGTTTATGCCATCATTAAATGAAGAGTCAATTATGTATAGAGTTATTGCTATACCTGGTACAGCACTTACTCAAAGTGTGGATACAGCAGGGAAAATAGAGAAATTTATTTTGGAATCTTATCCAAATGAAGTATCTTCAGTTTTGAGTATGATTGGAAGGAGTGAAAAGGGAGAGACAGCACAAGCAAACTATATGGAAGTTTTATTGACTCTTAAACCCAATATTTCAGATATAAAGGCTTTAGGAAAAGAGATGACTAAAAGAGTTAAAAAGGAGTTCTCTTTTGTTCAATTTGTACCAACTCAACCAATAGCTATGAGAATTGAGGAGCTTTTGGAAGGCGTTAGTGCAGAGTTGGCTATTAAGATATATGGTCAAGATCAAAAAATTATGCAACAGATTGCTTCTGAGATAGCACCTATAGTTCAAGATATAGATGGATTAGAACATGCTCAGCTTGAAGTTCAATTGGGACAGGCTCAAATTATAATAAAACCTGATTTTTTAGCACTCTCTAGATATGGTTTTGAGGTGAGTGAGATTATGGATATTATTAGATATGGAGTAGGTGAAGAGGCAGTTACGCAAAAGATTGAGGGTGTTAGGCGTTTTGGAATTGTTCCAAAAATAGATGGAGCAAAAGATGATATTGAATCTATTAAATCTATAAATTTAAGAAGTAAGAGTGGTAAAATAGTAAGATTAGATCAAGTTTGTAATATTACTACTACTCAAGGTTCATCTTTTATAAAACGAGAAGATTTGAGCCGTTATATGGTTTTGTCCATGGAGGTAGAAGATAGAGATGTAGCATCATTTGTAAAAGAGGCAAATGAGAAGATTAAAGCAACTATAGATTTACCCGATGGATATTATATTAAATGGGCTGGTGATTTCAAAAACATGAATGAGGCTACTGATAGATTATCAATGATTATTCCTATTACATTTTTGCTTATTTTGTTGCTTTTATATACAGCTTTTAACTCTTTTAAAAAGGCTACACTGATACTTTTGGGTGTGCCTCTAGGTCTTATTGGTGGTATTGTAGCTCTTATTATAAGTGGTGAATATTTGAGTGTTTCGGCTATTGTAGGCTTTATTGCTATCTTTGCTATTGCTATTTTAAATGGTATTGTCTTGGTAAGTTTTATAGATGAGTTAAGAGAAAAATATCCTGATATGAAGCTTGAAAAACTTCTAAAAGATGCTACTTTACTCCGTCTTCGTCCTGTTCTTATGACAGCATTTACTACTCTTTTTGGTATTTTACCTCTTCTTTATGCTTCTGGAGTGGGAAGTGAAATACAGTATCCTTTAGCAGTTGTGGTTACAGGAGGTATTATAAGTTCTACATTTTTGACTCTGGTTGTAATTCCTAGTCTTTATCTGCTGTTTTATCAAAGAAAGTAGGGTTATAATGTTTTTATGAAAACATTAAATAGAGTATTAACAATTTTAAGCCAAGAGAATGTTTTTCTTACTGGTGGTGCAGGTGTTGGTAAGAGTTACATGACAAAACAGATTATTAAATATTATAAAGATTCACTACTTAATAGTGTTGTTTTAGGAAGTACAGGGATTAGTGCAGTCAATGTGGGAGGGCAGACTATTCATAGCTTCTTTGTATTTGGGATATCTTCTGATTTTGAGGAGTTATCTCGCTCTGATAGGTACAATAAAAATAGAATCAAAGAGCTAAATAAAATTTTAAAAAATTTGGAGCTTTTAGTTATTGATGAGATAAGCATGGTGAGTTCAAATCTTATGGATATGATTTTATATCGTCTGCGAAATGGTAAATTTAAGGGTCGTATTTTGGTAGTTGGTGATTTTTATCAGCTACCTCCTGTGATTAAATTTGGTAAGAAGAGTACTGTTTTCGATGATGAAGTTTATGCATTTGAGAGTAGTGCTTGGGATCAGTTTGAGTTTAATATTGTGGAGCTTACCAAAATAAAAAGAACAACAGATGAAGAGTTTATGAAGGTTTTAAACTCTGTAAGAGTTGGGGAATTGGATAAATATGCTCTTGATTATCTTATCAATCTAAAAGAGAAAACTTTGGAAATAGAGGACTCTACAACACTTTTTGGGCGAAATCAAGAAGCTGATAGACTGAACCTAGAGAAGATATCACTATTAAAAAGAGAAGAGTTCACAAAAGAGGCTATTTTAACTATTCAAAAAGAGAAGTTGGATCAAAGAAAAATAGATAACTGGATAAAAACACTTCCAATCATACCA
>Ga0256914_1003358_pt1 | contig 12637 bp, 12 predicted proteins | sample HulkmetaG_FD_191571 | JGI IMG/M metagenome (GOLD analysis project Ga0256914, IMG submission 191571) | Hydrothermal chimney microbial communities from Main Endeavour vent field at the Juan de Fuca Ridge, Pacific Ocean - Hulk | ecosystem: Environmental > Aquatic > Marine > Hydrothermal vents ...
CGAGTCGGAGTCGTTTAGCTCGTTAATGTGTTTTTTTAGATCCAGTTTTACCCTCTGCAAGTTACATGAAGGGTCTATTACTACATACCCGGTGACGAGCTTTCCTGCAGATTGAAGTCTTTCCTTTAGCTCCAGAATCTCGGGTTCTCCTCCTACTTTTGCAAGTGCAGAACACACGGCACAGCCACTGAGAAACACCTTTTTGCTCCCTTTTAACACATCTAAGATCTCTTCAAAGGGTTTCTGCTCGGATATAATCATCTTTCATTACTCCTTCCTTAATTCCTGCTGGTAAAAGATTTTACCACGCTTTTACTTGCTATAGTAGAATGTATTTCCTTTAAACACCTTTTTTATGACGCCTTTCGTGTTTTCGAGTTCTTTAAAGAAGCTTTTTAACTCTACATCGAAGTATGCTTTGACTGTCTGTTGTATCTGTTCTTTTCTCATTGGATGCCTTTTTATTATCTCCAATATGGCCTTTACGGGTGGTAGGTCTGTTTGAAGCTTGAATGTCCCTTCTTCCTGATATGCAATGCTTACAGCTTCTCCTATTATTGCGTGTGCATTTGCAATCGTTTCTATATCTGGCGGTTCTACCCATGGTTCAGCTGGTGGTCTTATAGGCACATTTATGTATGTCCTGTCTGGAGATATCTCTTTTAAAGTGTAATTTAGTTTTAAAAGGTGTTCGCTGGAGTCGTTTACACCTTTTACCAACATTATCTCTATCCACAACTGTCCTTTGAACGCTTTTCTGAATTCTATCATTCCCTCGATGATCTCAGATATTTGCATCTTCCCGATAGGTCTATTTATCTTCTGGAATGTCTGCTGGTCAGATGCGTCCAGAGAAGGCATAACTACGTCAGCGTTTAGGAGTTCTGATCTGACATCTTCTTGGGATAACAGTGCGCCATTTGTTATGACAGCTACAGGTATCTCCGTAAAGCCCTTTATGCTTTTGATGATTTTTCCGATGCTCTTGCAAAGAGTGGGTTCTCCCTCTCCCACGAGTGTGATGTAGTCTATTTCCTCTTTACCTGATACAGCCAGTTCCACCTCTCTTATTATTTCCTCTGGGGGAAAGTAGTCCTGCCTCTCATTTGTCATGTGATCGGTTCTGCCAAGCTGACAATATATGCAAGAGTAGTTACAGGTCTTTGAAGGGATGGGATTGACCCCGAGAGACTTTCCCAGTCGTCTGGAAGGTACCGGACCGTACACATACTTGTACTGCATTTTATCCCTTCTTTCGCAAGTTGTCTGGTAAAATTATACCATCTTGTTGCAAATGGCACTCCGGGGGTGCAAAATTTTCTACTTCATTAAAATAGTAAATGTGTGTTATAATTTCCTGAGGTTGGCTATTCTGGTTCCTTGGGGGGCAAAATGAAGGAGGTATATGTTTTTTTTCTTTCCATGACGCCTGTGGGAGAGGTGAGGTTGTCCATCCCTATGGGGATATTCTACTACCACCTTTCTCCTATGACCTCGTACTTGGTAAGTGTTGTAGGTAATGTTCTGATAGCCATACTCCTTTTGTATATACTTCAATGGGTTGAAGCACAGCTTAGAAGGGTAGCGTTTATTGATAGGATCTATACTAAGTATGTAGATGCTTTGAGGGAAAGGGTCAGAGATAGGCTGAACAGGTGGGGGTATATTGCTCTCCTGCTGTTTGTGGGAGTGCCTCTGCCTGGTAGTGGGGTGTACACTGGTGCATTGATCTCTTACCTCTTTAACATGGACAAATTGAGGTCCATGATATACATATCTTTGGGCGCTATTATGGCTTCCACGGTAGTTGTCTATCTGGTTGTTGCAACTAAGATGTTTATAAAATAAACTTTCGGTGGGGGTATTGTAATGATAGAGTACAATTTTAGGGAGATCGAAGAGAAGTGGCAGAGGTACTGGGAAGAGAATAAAACTTTCAGGGTGGAAAGGGACCCAAACAAAAAGAAGTACTATGTCCTTGAGATGTTTCCCTATCCTTCTGGTAAGCTTCACATTGGGCACTTGAGGAACTATTCCATAGGTGATGTGGTTGCCCGCTACAAGAGGATGAGGGGTTTTAATGTGTTGCATCCTATGGGGTGGGATGCGTTTGGTTTGCCTGCTGAGAATGCAGCGATAAAGATGAAGGTGCACCCGGCAAGCTGGACATATGGCAACATCGAGAACATGAGGAAGCAGCTGAAAGAGATAGGTGCAAGCTACGATTGGGATAGAGAGGTTGCCACCTGTGATCCTGATTACTACAAGTGGACTGAATGGATGTTCTTGCAGTTTTACAAGGCAGGTCTTGCCTACAAGGCGGAAGCGCTTGTCAACTGGTGTCCTAAGTGCAAGACTGTGCTTGCTAATGAACAGGTGGAGCAGGGGAGGTGTTGGAGGTGCGGTAGCGTGGTTCAGAAGAAGAAGCTGGAGCAGTGGTTTCTGAAGATAACGGACTACGCAGAGGAGCTGCTCTCCGACATCGAGAAGCTTGAGGGTTGGCCCGAGAGGGTAAAGCTGATGCAGAAGAACTGGATAGGTAAGAGTGAAGGGGTGGAGGTAGACTTCGAGGTGGAGGGACTGGACGAAGTTATGCCGATCTTTACGACGAGGATAGATACGATATTTGGTGTAACATTTATGGCACTTGCGCCGGAGCATCCACTTGTAGACAAGATTATATCTTTGAGCAGTAATGGAGATGAGATTAGGAACTTTGTTGATGAAGTGTTGAGGCAGGATCAAAGCTATAGGTCTGACATATCCACGGAGAAAGAGGGGATCTTTACAGGGTATTACGCCGTGAACCCGGTGAACGGGGAGAGAATACCTGTATGGGTTGCAAATTATATCCTAATGGAGTATGGGACTGGAGCTATCATGGGTGTGCCCGCTCACGATGAGAGGGACTTCGAGTTTGCTAAAAAGTATAACCTTCCTATTAGAGTGGTTATATCCCCGGATGGTAGTGCAAACCCCCATCTCGAAGAAGCCTACACCGGAGATGGGATACAGGTCAATTCTGGTGAGTTTGACGGTTTATCCTGCAAAGAGGCAAAGGAGAAGATAGCGGATTGGGTTGAAAGACAGGGCATTGGCAGGAGGAAGGTAAACTACAAGTTAAGGGATTGGCTCATATCCCGTCAGAGGTATTGGGGAGCACCTATCCCGATTGTTTACTGCCAAAAGTGTGGGATCGTGCCTGTCCCGGAAGATCGGCTTCCTGTTATACTACCTTTGGACCTGCAGATAGGGGAGGACGGGAGCTCGCCGCTTCCTAAGAGCAAAGAGTTTGTCGAGGCGAGATGCCCTGTATGTGGTGGTCCTGCTAAAAGGGAGACGGATACGATGGATACATTTATATGCTCTTCTTGGTACTTTGACAGGTTTACGAGCCCGAGATCTGATGATAAGCCGTTCGAGAAGGATGACATAGAGTATTGGATGCCGGTCGACCAGTATATAGGTGGTGTCGAACATGCGGTATTGCACCTTCTTTACTCACGCTTTTTCACGAAGTTTTTGGCAGATAGAGGTTTGTTTGAGTTTAGAGAGCCATTCAAGAATCTGCTTACGCAGGGCATGGTGATAAAAGATGGAGCGAAGATGTCTAAATCTCTGGGCAACATTGTGGACCCAGATGATATCATAAAAAAGTATGGTGCAGACACTGCGAGATTGTTTATTCTGTTTACATCTCCCCCTGAGAGAGATCTCGAATGGAGCGACCAAGGTGTGGAGGGTGCTCACAGGTTTCTTAAGAGGGTCTGGAGATTGTATCAGCTTCTGATACCGAAACTGCCCCGGAAATCCTTTGAGGTAATAGATGTTGACGATATAAAGAGCAAGGAAACCAGAAGACTCAAGAGATTTCTCCACTATACGATAAAGCGTGTCACTATAGATATAGACAAGAGAATGCACTTTAATACTGCCATAAGTGCTCTTATGGAACTCACCAACGAGCTTTACAAGTTTAAACCCCAGACGGAGGAGGACTGGATGGTCGTGAACGAGGCACTTAATGCGATGGTGTTGATGTTCCACCCGTTTGTGCCTCACATTGCAGAGGAGCTTTGGAGTCTGCTTGGAAATGACTCTACTCTGGCTTACGAGCCGTGGCCTCAGTGGGATGAGAAGGCGGCTACATTCGAGGAGGTTACCGTAGTAGTGCAGATAAATGGTAAGGTGAGATCCCAGTTTGATGCACCTCGTGGACTCTCTAAGGAAGAGCTAAAGGAGATGGCACTTTCGAGCGATGCAGTTCGCTCACGGATAGAGGGTAAGGAGATTGTGAAGGTTGTTGTGGTCCCAGATAAGATAGTGAGTATTGTAGTGAGATGAAGAAGAACCTTTATCTGCTCAGGGGGAAGGAAGGTTTTCTGAAGGAACTGTTTGTCAGAAGGAGAAGAGAAAGATACAGCAGCGTTAACATTGTTCGGGGTGGGGAGCTCGGATTAAAAGAGTTCGTGGGCATTCTTTCTGATAGAGGAGTCTTTGGTGGGGATTGTCCAAGGATGGTGGTTGTGAAGCATGCAGAGGCACTCCCCTTGAGTTCAAAGACAGAGGTTTCCTTCGTGCTGAGCTGTCTGTCTGATTGCGTTGACCTCTTTCTCGTCTTTGAGGAGGACAACAAGGTTTATGCGTTGTTCAGAGGTGCTGGAAAAGAGTTTACTTTCAGCAGACTTTACGGTGGGAGACTGCAGGAGTGGGTAGAAGGACTGCTTAGGGATTACGGAATAAAGCCACATTACAGGCTCGTTGATGCCCTTGTGAGCTTGCAGGAACCTCCTTTGATATACGACAAGGTGCAACAGATCTCTCTATTGGCTTCTGATGGGATTTTAAATGAGAAAGATGTAGAGGAGCTCTTTAGCAGTGTGGAAGTGGTTAATCCGTTTGCCGTTATAGATGCCGTTCTGAATAAGGATTTGGCTTTGATGATGAGGGTTATTTATAGTGCTAAGACGAAAGAGGATTCTCTTAAAGCATTTTATACGGTTGTGAAGTATGTGCATGCACTCTTTATTGCCAAGCTACTCGCTGAACGGGGGCGAGATGTTCAGCAGGAGTTGGTGTCGCTACTTAAGTTGCATCCATTTGTTGCTAAGAAGGTCTTAAGGGCGCTTTCGCTTTACCCTTTAGACTTTTTTGCTAAAAAAATACCTTACCTCTACTCTGTAGAGGTAAGGTTAAGAAAATCTCACCTTGACTTGAGGGATTCTATCGCAAAAGGACTCTTTTATCTGTTTTCTGATGCCAGCTGATTGAGTTTTGAGTATAGGCGTGACTTCTTTCTGGCAGCGTTGTTCTTGTGTATGACGCCTTTGCGAGCGGCTCTATCTATTGTAGAGACGGCTTCTCTTAGGAGTTTTTCTATCTCTTCTCTGTTGTTGCCTTCCAAGGCTTTAAGAAACTTCTTTATTCTCGTTTTTACTTCTGATTTTACTGCCCTGTTACGCATGCGGCGTTTTTCCTCTTGGCGTATTCTCTTTATAGCGGACTTTATGTTTGCCAACCCTTCTCACCTCCTTACGGCTGTTATTCTACCATCTGTGTAGCTGTTTGACAACCCTTAATTTGGCTGGACTCTTTCTTTGTCTTTTATGGTAGAGGTCTTTGTGATATAATCTACCTTGACATTTTTGTGGGTAGGTGGTCTTTATGGAGAAGATGTTTTTGTCCACATCCCGCAGGGTTGAGATCATCGACATTACATCTATGGTTTCTGATAAGGTGCGTTCAGTAAAGGATGGTGTTGTGGTATTGTATGTGCCACATACTACTGCTGGCGTCTTCGTGAACGAGGGTTTTGACCCTACGGTCAGGGAAGATCTTATTGAGACATTGCAGAGGCTTGTCCCTTATGGTGCGAATTACAGGCATCTGGAGGGAAATGCAGATGCGCATATAAAGTCTGCGCTGATAGGTAGCTCGGTTACTGTGATGGTTGAGGAGGGTAAGCTCTTGCTTGGAAGGTGGCAGAGTATATTTTTTGCAGAATTTGATGGTCCACGGAGGAGGGAAGTATGGCTGAAGATTCTGTGATGAATGTGCCTCTACATGTTGGGATAATTATGGATGGAAACGGTAGATGGGCTAAGCAGCGTGGTTTACCGAGGATTGAGGGGCACAGAGTTGGGGCAGCGGTTGTGAAGAAGGTGGTAGAAGAAGCAAGGGGCATGGGTATAAGGTATCTTTCTTTGTACACATTCTCTACCGAGAACTGGAAGAGACCTGTAGAAGAAGTGCTGGCGCTGTTTGGGATACTGGATGAATACCTTAAAAAAGAGGTCCCTGCCATGCTTCAGAATGACATAAGGTTGAGGGTTGCCGGCAGGTGGAAGGAGTTACCAGATTTTGTGGTTTCGAGGCTTTCGTGGGCTATCGATGAGACAAAAGGTGGTAGGGGAATGGACCTGATCTTGTGTTTGAACTACGGAGGTAGAAGAGAGATATTAGATGCAGTTAACACCTTATTGAAAGAGGGTATTGAGGAAGTAGACGAAGGGCTGTTTAGAAGATACCTTTATCTTCCAGATGTGCCTGATGTTGATCTGGTCATAAGGACGAGTGCAGAGAAGAGGATAAGTAACTTTCTGTTGTGGCAGATATCTTATGCAGAGTTGTATTTTACGCCGGTTCTGTGGCCGGACTTCACCGTTTCAGACTTAAAGGAGGCTCTCGCTGAGTATGGGAGAAGACAAAGAAGGTTTGGTGGCGTCGCAGACGCTTAAGAAGAGGGTGCTATCTGCTGCTATCGGTGTTCCCATATTGCTTGGTAGTAGCTGGTATGGTGACATCTACTTTCTTGGTGTCCTTGTTGTGATGGGTGTGTTCTGTATTGACGAATTTATGAGATTGCTTAAGATAAAGGGGATAAGGGGTTCAAAGGGTATTGCTATTATATCGATGGTGTTATTTCTGTTGTCGAGTTTCTACGAAAATATTCAGTATGCAGATGTCACTACTTTTCTACTCTTGGCTACCTTGGTGTGGATAATCCTAAAGAACAACATGGAGGATAGGCTGGTTGGGGCTGCTGCCACCATACTGGCGGCGCTTTATGTTGGTTGGCTTTTGAGCTATGTGATGCTGTTGAGAAACATGTCTGAGGGCAATATATGGGTGTGGCTGTTGTTTATATTTATCTGGTCTGCAGATACTGGGGCTTACTTTATGGGCAGGAAGTTTGGCAGTAAGCCCTTCTTTCACAACTTGAGCCCCTCTAAGACATTTGAAGGTTTTATAGGTGCTATCGTCTTTTCTGCACTAGCAGGTGGCATTGCGTCAAGGATTTTGTCCCTTTACCCTTTACCGCTCTTGCTGATGGGTGCTGTGGTTGGTGTTACTTCGCAGTTAGGGGATCTTGTGGAATCGGCTTTTAAGAGGTCTGCAGGGGTGAAAGATTCTGGTAGCTTCATACCCGGGCATGGTGGTTTTTTGGACAGGTTTGATAGCCTGCTTTTCGTTGCACCTGTGTTTTACTACTGCGTGAGTTTTCTCAGGAGTGGATGGCCTACATGGTAGTGAGATTTATTTTCTCTGTGAGTTTTTTGTTTATCCTTGTTACACCCGTCTTTGCCAGTTATGTGGAGTATGGATGGGCATCTTGGTATGGTGGTAAGTTCAATGGTAGGAGGACGAGTAGCGGCGTTATTTACAATATGTACGATATGGTTGCCGCACACAGAACCCTGCCGTTTGGGACATATGTGGAGGTTACGAATCTTTCTAATGGCAGGAAGGTAGTTGTCAAGATAATAGATAGAGGGCCGTTCAAGAAGAACAGGATAATAGACCTCTCGTATGCTGCTGCAAAGAAGTTGCACATGATAGGTCCAGGCACAGCATATGTGAAGTTGAGGGTGATCCGATCCCCTAAGTATGTGCCTTCTGTTGTGAAGAGGCAGGTGCTTAGAGGTGTTTTCGGTGCCCAGGTAGGTGCGTTCCGTTCACTCAGGAGGGCTAAGGTGTGGGCTGTAAAGATAAGAGAATTGATATGGTGGCACATAGATGTCCCTGTATTTATAAGGAGAGGCTACAAGGGTGTTAAACCTATTTACAGGGTCTTTGTCGGTAAGTTTTCGAGACCAGAGGATGCTGCTTACTGGGCGAGGTTCTTTGTTCATCATCACATAGAGGCGTTTGCGACGCTGGTTAAAGGGGAGCCTTTGAGATGAGGTTTGTCTCTCTGCTTGGGGCTACCGGTTCGATTGGCAGAAGTACCATCTCTGTTTTGAGGGAGTTTCCCCGAGAGTTTAGATTGTTTGCCTTATCTGGTTGGGAGAATGTCGAGGTACTTTCCAGGTATGTAAAGGAGTTTTCGCCTTCTTATGTTGCTGTGAAAGATACCAAGAAGGCTGAGCTTCTTAGAGATTTAGCACCGGGTGGTTACACCGTTTTGTGTGGAGAGGATGGGCTTGTGCAACTCTCCACACTGCCGGAGGTGGACACCGTTGTCGTTGCAGTTTCTGGAATTCACGGCTTGAAGCCGGCTTTGGCAGCGTTGAGGGCAGGAAAGAGGGTGCTTCTGTCCAACAAGGAGTCTATGGTTGCTGCAGGTCCGTTGTTTCAGGACTATCTTACCGAGGATAGAGTGTTGCCTATAGATAGTGAGCATAGCGCAGTATGGCAGTGTACGAGGGGGGAGACTAAAAAGAGTATCAGAAGTATCATACTTACTGCCTCTGGGGGACCGTTTAGGGGTTATAATAAAGATGCACTGAAGGGGGTCTCTGTACAGGAGGCATTGAAGCACCCTACATGGCAGATGGGGAAGAAGATAACCGTAGATTCAGCTACCCTTGCCAATAAGGCGCTGGAAGTAATGGAAGCCCGCTGGATTTTCGGCATAGACTATGAGCACATAAAGGTGGTGGTACACCCTCAGAGTGTCGTGCACGGCATGGTGGAGTTTGAGGACGGCAGCATCAAGATGCTTGCAGGCGTTACGGATATGAGATTGCCCATACACTATGCACTCTTTTACCCGGAGAGGAGGAAGTTGGCAGAAGGGCTTTATTGGAGGGTCTGCGGTGAGCTTGTGTTTGAGGAGCCAGATGAGGAAACCTTTCCCATGCTTCCTTACGGTTACAGGGTGGGTAGAAGGGGAGGTTTACTGCCGGCTGCATTTATAGGTGCCGACGAATTGGCAGTAAAGGCCTTTCTTGATGGAAGGATAGGTTTTTTGGACATATACGGGGTTGTGAAGAGGGTTGTGGATACCTTGTGGGATGAGGATGGGGAACTCTCTGTGGATTCTGTTGTTTCTATGGTGAGAAGGGCTTATAGATTGGCTGAAGATGTAGTAATGAAGGGAGAATTCTGATGTTTTTTTATTCTTTGGGCAGTTTCATTGTTGCTATAGCTATATTGGTGTTGTTTCACGAGGGTGGGCACTTTGTCGTTGCAAGGTTGTTAGGCATAAGGGTTAAGGAGTTTTCTATAGGTTTTGGTAATTCTATAGCTTCGTGGGGTAAGGGCGAAACCAGGTATAGCATAAGGGTTATACCTCTTGGTGGGTTTGTAAGGTTTTTTGGGGAAGATGACGAGAGTGTAGAGGGTGGATTTCTCTCCCAGCCTTTGTGGAAGAAGGCGTTGGTGGTTGCTGCAGGTCCTGTTATGAATCTGCTTGTTGCAATACCTTTTATTGCTGTGGTGTTTTTCTTCAATGGTATGCCAAATCTCAACACTGCTACTATTGGTGGGCTTATTCATGGCTATCCTGCCGAAAGTGTGGGCATGAAGGTTGGGGATAAGATCATTTCTGTTGATGGTATTAGGGTTTCAAACTGGAAAGATCTTTCAGAATACATACACAAGGTTAGGGGAAAGGAGCTCAGAATAGTTGTCAAAAGAGATGGTAGAAAGATTATATTTAGGGTGAAGCCGAGATTTGATGCTAAAAGGAAGGTTGCATTGATAGGTATATACCCTGTGATTGAGAGATACAATGTTGTTTCTTCTTTATGGAGAGCCACTTCTTATGTTTTTGGCATGCTTGTGTTGATGGTGATCTTCCTGTGGAATGCTGTAGCTCACCATATACCTTTGGAGTTGAAAGGTCCTGTAGCTATTGCATACATGGCTGGCAAAGCAGCTTCTCAAGGGTGGATGACATTCTTTTCTTTTACGGCTTTTTTGAGTATAAACCTTGCTTTGATAAACCTTTTTCCGTTCCCAGCACTCGATGGAGGGAGACTGATATTCTACTTGGTGGAGTTTCTGAGTGGCAAGAGAATAGACCCGAGAAAGATAGAATACGTTCATCTTGTAGGCTTTTGGATATTGATTTCTCTTGTTGTGTATATTACATTTAGAGACATAGTGAGTCTGAGGTGAATCTTAATGGGTAGCAAGATGGTAGTGAGGGTGGGTAATGTTGCTATAGGGGGAAACAATGATGTATCTGTTCAAAGTATGACTCAGTTTCCTGCCCTTGCCGTTGACGAGAATGTGTCTCAGATAAAACGCATGGAGGCAGTTGGGGTGGACATAGTCAGGGTAACCATTCCAGACGAAGATTCCGCAAAGGCAATACCCTTGATAAAGAAAAACATCTCTGTCCCTATAGTGGCTGATATCCATTTCGACTATAGACTTGCCCTACTTTCCATAGAGTATGGAGCAGATAAGCTCAGGTTAAATCCCGGGAATATAAAGAGTGTCGTTCATATAAGAGAGATTGCAAAGGCAGCCATGGATAAAGGGATACCCATAAGAGTCGGGGTTAATACGGGCTCTCTACCAAGGGAGGTAGTCAAAGACTACAAGAATATTTCCCGGGAAATAGTCGAGTCTGCGTTAAGAGAGGTAGAGGTATTAGAAGATGTGGGGTTTCGGGACATAGTGATATCCGTTAAAGCTACCGATGTGTTGACCACCATTGCCGGTTATAGACTCATGTCCAAGCTGGTAGATTATCCTCTTCATCTGGGTGTTACAGAGGCGGGAGGTTTTTTGCAGGGAACAGTAAAGTCTTCTATTGCGATGGGCACATTGTTGCTGGAGGGAATAGGGGATACTATAAGGATTTCTTTGACCGATGATCCAGTTAAGGAAGTGGTTGTTGGTATAGAAATATTGAAATCTCTTGGTCTAAGAGAAGGGGTAGAGATAGTTTCATGTCCGACTTGTGGTAGGCAGGAAATAGATGTTGTGTCTATAGTAGAGGAGTTAACTCTTTTGACTTCGCCGATTAGAAGAAAGATGAAAATTGCCGTTATGGGTTGTGTGGTTAACGGTCCCGGTGAGGCAGAGATGGCCGATGTTGGTATTGTGGGTAGTGGTGGAAAGGGGGTTGTTTATTATAAGGGAAAGGTTGTGAAAATGGTAGAATCTACGAAGGCTAAGGATTGGTTTTTATCCTTTGTAAAAGATATTCTTAGTAGGAGGGATAGACATGAGAGTTAGTAGGCTTTTCTTTCCGTCTCTAAGGGAGAATCCAAAGGAGGCTGAAACTGTTAGTCATGTGTTTATGTTGAGGGCAGGTCTTGTCAGAAAGTTGGCTTCTGGTGTTTACACGCTGCTGCCTATAGGTTACAGGGTTATAAAGAAAATTGAAAATATCATAAGGGAGGAAATGGATGCAAAGGGAGGACAGGAACTCTTTATGCCAGCTCTCCAACCTGCAGAGCTTTGGTTGGAGAGTGGAAGGTGGTATGATTATGGACCTGAGCTGATGCGATTAGAGGATAGAAAGGAAAGAACATTTGCTCTTGGTCCAACTCACGAAGAAGTTATAACGGCACTCGTTCGAGATAACAATAGATCCTATAGAAAACTCCCTTTATTGCTGTATCAGATACAGGTGAAGTTCAGAGACGAAATCAGACCGAGATTTGGGGTTATGAGGGCAAGGGAGTTTATCATGAAGGATCTTTACAGCTTTGACAAAGACGAGGAGGGCATGAATAGGAGTTACGATGCAATGTACGATGCTTACTGCAGAATCTTTAAAAGGTGTGGATTAGATTACAGAGTAGTTGAGGCAGACAGTGGTGCAATAGGAGGAGATGTTTCTCACGAATTTATGGTCCTTGCTGATACAGGTGAGGCTGAAATAGCATTCTGCGATAGCTGTGGGTACGCCTCAAATCTTGAGAAGGCTACAGATCGGCTTGACCCACCTGAAGATGTTGAGGAGTTAGAGATAGAGGAAGTCTACACGCCGAATATTAAGACGATAGAAGAGCTTGCCAAATTCTTGGCAATAGATAAAAAAAGAACAGTTAAAGCGGTTGTGTATGAGGCTATATATTCTGGGGAGAAGTGGAACATAGTTGCAGCTTTTGTTAGGGGGGATTACGACATAAATGAAATAAAGCTGAAGAATCTGCTTGGTTGTCTGTATCTGAACCCTGCCACCGAGGAAGAGGTTTTGTCTATCACCCCTGGAGGTGGAGGATTTATAGGTCCTATGGGATTAACAAATGCAGTCGTGGTTGTTGATGAGTCTGTTATGCGCATGAAAAATGTTGTTGTGGGGGCAAACAAGAAGGATTATCACCTTAAGAATGTGAATCCGAAGAGAGATTTTCCAGAAGACATAAAGGTGGCAGACATAAGAAAGGTGCACGATGGTAATAAGTGCCCAAAATGTGGCTCTTCCATGAAGGTGAGGAGGGGAATAGAG
>Ga0256914_1003359_pt1 | contig 12636 bp, 11 predicted proteins | sample HulkmetaG_FD_191571 | JGI IMG/M metagenome (GOLD analysis project Ga0256914, IMG submission 191571) | Hydrothermal chimney microbial communities from Main Endeavour vent field at the Juan de Fuca Ridge, Pacific Ocean - Hulk | ecosystem: Environmental > Aquatic > Marine > Hydrothermal vents ...
CTATTTGAAGGAGAGAAGGAGTTTTTTAAGGGGCTATACATCTATGATAAATGGAGTTTTGAAAAACATCCTGTGATACTTATTGATTTTAATAGTATTTCAAAGGAAAGTTCAAATATTTTAAAAGAGTCATTGATGTTAAAATTAGAAGAACTTGCTGATCATTATGGCGTTGAGATACATCATAAGATATTAAAAAACAGTTTTTCAGAGCTCATTAAAAATTTATATGCCAAATACCAAAAAGAGGTAGTGGTCTTAATAGATGAATACGATAAGGCAATATTAGACCACATAGGTCTTGGAGAAGATAGGAAGAAAATAGCCTATGCAAACAGGGATGTCTTAAAGGAATTTTTTGGAGTATTAAAAGGAGATGATGTAGTAGATAAATTAAAATTTGTCTTCGTAACAGGGGTATCCAGGTTTACCAAAGTGAGTATATTTTCAGAATGGAATAATTTAAATGACTTAACTTTTAATAAAAAGTTTGCAGACTTTCTTGGATATACTCAGGAAGAATTGGAACAATATTTTGGGGAGCATATAAGAAAACTTTGTAAGGAAAAGAGGTTAACCTATGAGGAATGCATAGAAAATATAAGAAGTTGGTATAATGGATATAGGTTTTCATTGGAGCGTGATGTTCGTGTATATAATCCCATTTCAGTAATGAGTGCTTTTAATGAGGAGGAATTTAAAAACTTCTGGTTTTCCACAGGCACCCCCACCTTTTTGGTTAATTTATTAAAAAGACAAAATTATTACATTCCAAGATTAGAAGATACCGCCTTAAACTTAGCCAGCTTTGAGGCGTATGACTTAGATGAGCTTCCCCTGGAGGCAATGTTTTATCAGAGCGGATATCTCACCATAAAAGATGCAGAGGGACAGATTTTAAGACTATCTTACCCCAATAAAGAGGTAAGGATCAGTTTAAATGAGGTGCTTATAAAGAGTATATATCAGGCAGACTTAGAGGTATATAGCCTTGGACTTCAGCTTGGGAAGGCATTTGAGCAGGAAAAGTTTCATGAGATAAGAGGTCTTTTAGATGAGATATTTGACTGTATAGAATACCACTTATACCCATCAGAAAGAGATCCACAAAGGGTAAAAGAGAAGTACTATCACAGCCTGGTATATCTCATCTTTTCTTTGCTTGGATATAATGTAAAGAGTGAGGTGTTAAACTCCAAAGGCAGATTGGATATGGCAATAATGCTAAAGGATAAGGTTTATGTGGTGGAGTTTAAGATAAAGGGAAGCGCAAAAGAGTGCATAAGTCAGATAAAAGAGAAGGAATATACAAAGCAATTTAAGAGAAGATATGAAAAAATAATACTCTGTGGTATGGTGTTTGATGAAAAGGAGAAAAGGGTTGGGGATATGGAGTTTGAGAGGGTATAACTTTTTAAGTTAAATGCGCCAGGGAGGATTTGAACCCCCGACCTTTGGATTCGTAGTCCAACGCTCTATCCTCCTGAGCTACTGGCGCATAGTCCTTTCCATAAGGAATAAGTTTCTGTTTGTCAAGGATCACATACAGGGGGGAGTTTGTCTCTCCAAGGTCTTGCCCTTTCCAGCTCTGCGGCCAGGGAAAATAGCAATTTTTCTTCTCCCAGCGGGGCTATGAACTGGACTCCACAGGGGAGGTTCTCCCTTGTCCAGTGGAGGGGCACTGACATGGCGGGCTGTCCTGTGAGGTTTGCTATCTGGGTAAAGGGCATTATCTCAAATCTCTTGAGGGATAGCTTTTTTACCACAGCAGGATTTAAGAAGAGGCCCAGGTTCAATCTCCTCAAGAGGGTTAACAGGGCCTTTTCCACACCTGAAGAGCGAAGCTCTCCCAATCTGGGAGGGGGCGTTGCTATGGTAGGGGTGAGCAAGAGGTGGAATCTTTCATGAAATTTTGCCATATCTCGTGCTAGCTTATTCCATTTGAGGAGGGAGCAGGCATATGCTCCAGCATCTATCTTTTTGCCCAGGATATTTAACATCCAGGTTTCTATCTCCATAAGTTCCTTTTTGACCTCTATTCCTGTCTGTTCTTTGGCATGGAGCAAAAGTGCCCTTACCTGTCCAAAATAGAGGGTAAAATAGCAGTCTGCCATAAGATATCCATCATAGGGGAGGGCTATCTCCTCTACGTGATGCCCCATTTCCTCCAGGAGTTTTGCTGTCTCCTCCACTGCATTTTTGCACTCTATATCCACCCTTCCACCCACAGGAGAAGTAGTACACATCCCTATTTTTAAGGAGGGTGGTTTTTTTTGGGTATAGGAGATAAAGGGATCCTTTTCCTGAGGTAGCCAGTACATGGCCCCCTTGTCTGGTCCTGATATAAGGTCAAGGATAAGGGCGCTATCTCTAACAGAGAGGGAGACCACGTGTTCCTCCACTGCCCCTTCCCATATTTCTCCGAACTCTGGTCCATGAGGCACTCGTCCCCTTGAGGGTTTTAGACCAAATACTCCACAGCACGAGGCGGGTATCCTAAGGGAACCTCCTCCATCCCCTCCGCCAGCCACAGGGACCATCCTAGATGCCACTGCTGCTGCAGACCCTCCACTGGAGCCCCCGGGTATGTGGTTCAGGTTCCAGGGGTTTCTAGTGGGACCAAATAGGTCTGGTTCTGTGGTGCCCATGAGTCCAAGCTCAGGGGTATTGGTTTTTCCAAGGATAACAAGCCCCGCCTTTTTGTATCTCTTAACCACTTCACTATCAAAGGGAGAGATAAATCCCTGGAAGAGTTTGCTCCCACTACTTAAGGGGGTCCCTTTTAGATGGGATAGAAGGTCCTTTAATAAAAAAGGAACACCCAGAAGGGGGCCCTTACTCAGAGAGCTTATTCCCTTTTTGGCCTCTTCAAATAGAGGATATATAATGGCGTTTATTTTAGGGTTTATCCTTTCTATCCTTTCAATAGCCTCTTTAAGGAGCTCAGAAGGGGAAATCTGTTTATTTTTTACCAGCTCTGCCATCCTTATTGCGTCCCATCTTGGATATTCTTCTATTGTCATTTTTTCCTCCTTAAATGATTAACCCTAAAAAAGGGCATGTCCAAACTGATATATCATTGTTGATATGAAAAAGGCAAATAGTGTATTAAATACAATGCTAAACAGGCCCCATCTCCAGTTAGATTCCTGTATCATGGTAATTACACTAATAAAACAGGGGGAATAGAGAAGTACAAAGACCATTATACTGAGCCCCTTTAGCTTGTTCCACTGGGGGTCCGCTTGTATCCTTCTGGAAAGGGACATCCCCTTTTCCCCAGATGTATCTCTCAGGGAATATATGGTTCCAAGGGTGGAGACAATTACCTCTTTGGCGGCAAATCCTCCAATAAGGGCTATATTTGTCTTCCAATCAAAACCTGCCAGCTCGGTGATCCCCTCCAGAGAGCGCCCAAGCCTTCCAGCAAGGGAATATTCCAGGGTGAGTTGTTTTTCCCGGGCAGTTATATCCCTGATCCGAGATAGTATTTGGGTCCTGTTTTCAGGGGAAAGGGGTTTTTTAAGTGTTTGTTCCAGCATCACTTTTTGGGTTTTAAGGGGAGAAATTAACTGCTTAGGGGGAGAGGGAAATGTCATTGCCGCCCATATCAATATAGAGATAGCCAGGATAACTGTACCCGCCTTTTTGATGTATTGATAGACCCTTTCCCAGGTATGAATAAACAGTCCCTTTATAGTGGGCAGGCGATATGGGGGGAGTTCCATTACAAAGGGGGTGGAAGGTCCTTTTATTAAAGTGGTTCGTAAAAATTTTGCCACTATAAGGGCACATATCCAGCTAAAAAGGGTCAACCCAAATAATACCCGATCCCCACTTTTTGGGAAAAATGCCGCGGCCAATAGCAGAAATACCGGTACCTTTGCTCCGCAGGAGAAAAAAGGGGCAGTGAGGAGAGTGGCCAGTTTTTCTTTAGGACTTCTTAAGGTCCTGGTGGCCATTATTCCAGGGACTGCACATCCCCCGGGAATGCCTCCTGAGAGGATAAAAGGCATTACAGAATAGCCATGTAACCCAAATACCCTCAATATTCTATCCAGCATATATGCCATCCTGGCCATATAACCAGAGTCTTCCAGAAAGGCCAGTATAAAAAACATTATCATAATAAGGGGTACAAAGCTGAGTACCCCTCCCACCCCGTCTATAATTCCAGATACTATGAGGGATCTAAAGGTCCCTGGGGGGAGATATTGGGTTGCCAGGTTTGCAAGCCAGGAAAATAGGTCCTCTATGAGCCGTAGGGGATAATCTCCAAAGACAAAGGTAAATTTGAACATGAGATATAACACCCCAACCATAATTATGGGACCCAATAACCTGTGGGTGAGTACCTTGTCTATCTTGTCCGAAATGTCTATTCGGTCGTCAAGCCTCTCCCTCTTTATTATTCCCTTTAAAAGGGAAGAGATAAAACCATATCTGTAATCAGCAATAATGGCTTCAGGATTGGTGTTTAGGGTGGTTTCACAATGTTTGCTCACCTTCTCCACCATCTTTTCCAACCTTGCAGAGGTATCCTTATCCACAGAGCGTCCCTTTTCAATTATTTCCAGGTCTTCTTCCAGGTACTTTATGGCCACCCATCTGGGGGGATAGTTATGTGTCAAAAAACCTGTTTTTTCTATAAGGGCAACCATCTTCATGATTACCGGGTCAAGGTCCGGGCCATAGGAAATGGTTACAGGCTTCCACTCCATGACCTCTAAACAATATCTCTGTATCTCTTCTATAAGCCTTCCCTTCCCTACTCCCCTTTTGGCCACCATTGGTACTACTGCACATCCAAGGAGGCTGGAGAGCTTTTTGGTATCTATAAATATCCCTTTTTTCTTTACCTCATCCATCATATTAAGAGCCAGAATAAGGGGGGCCCCCATTTCCATGAGTTGAAGGGCAAGATACATGTGTCTTTCTAGATTGGTGGCATCTATAACATCCACCACTACCCTGGGCCTGTTTTCCACCAGAAAGTTCCTGGCCACTAGTTCCTCCTGGGAATAGGCAGTAAGGGAATAGGTCCCTGGAAGGTCCACAATATGAAGGGTGATATCTCCTGCCTTTAAAAATCCCTCCCTCTTCTCCACTGTAATCCCGGGATAATTCCCCACCTGTTGTCTGGCCCCTGTTAAGGAGTTGAAAAGAGTAGTCTTACCAGAATTAGGATTACCTGCTAGGGCAATTACACACCTTTCCATTCTATCCCCCTTCTTAATTTAGGAATACCTAACTTTTAGATAAGATATAACCATAAAAATTGTCTTCTAAAGATAAAAAATAAAAAAGTCAACGGAAAATTTAAGTTAGGTTAGACTAATTTTTCTTTTGGGCATAAAGAAAAAGGTTATGAAGGAGGTAAAAGGACTAGAGGCCCTCCTTGAGAGGGAGATAAGGGAGCATTATCCTCCCCTTGCCAATGAGAGGTTTTTTAGGGGGCTAGAGAGGTTGGCCCTGTTTATGGAGCGGTTGCTGGCATGGAGAGGGCGGGTAAATCTGGTGGGTAAGGGGTCTTATGAGGAGATTTTTCATCATCTCGTGGTGGACAGTTTATTTATGGTAAAGTTTTTTGAATCCATTTTTCTTGAAGGAGAGGGGCTTGTTTTTTGGGATATAGGGGCAGGGTGTGGGATTCCAGGTATTCCTTTTAGGATATATTATACTGGAGGCCAGTATATAATGTTAGAGCCTAGAAAAAAGAGGTTTGTATTTACCAATCTCATGTTAAACTCTCTCTCCCTTCCCGGTACCTGCATACTGAATATATCTATGGAGGGGTTTGTCTCTCCCATAAGACCCCAGGTGGTACTTGCCAGGGCGGTGTGGCCATGGAGGGAATTTTTGGAGCGGGTATTTCCTGTGCTGGAAAAAGGAGGTATGGCCCTCATCTTTTCAAACTCTGCGTGTGAGGAGAGCTATTATAAGGGATTTTATCTTGTTAAAGAGTCTTCTTATAGGATTAAGGGGGGGTGGCGTTATTTCTGGTTATTTGAAAAAAATGCCCCCAGTTGAGAGTTTTTAAAGATTATCTTGGTGGCTTCTTCGTCTGCTATTTCCCCAAGTTCCATGAGCTTCTCAAGAAAATCCAGTATCTCATAGCGTCTTTCTTCACTGGAATATTCAAAATCCTCTGCCAGGTTTCCAGAGCGCAGATATGCTATAAGTTCGTTAATGTATCTCTCATTGAGTATCATAGTCTATCTCCCTGTGACTTGTGCTGGACCATCAAAACTTCTTGACACATGACCCTTATCACCTTATGAAAGAGGGTGTTAGCCGGGGTGGCGGAATTGGAAGACGCACGGGACTCAAAATCCCGCGGGCCCTGCGCCCGTGAGGGTTCGACTCCCTCCCCCGGCATATTTTATGCCCTCAATATTATCTCCTTTGCCAGCATCATCAACATATAGATAATACACCCATCTATAAGTAGAGATATCACCGGAGATATAAACAGCACCTCCTTTAATCTCAAGGGCTGAGGGCTCCTTATCACCTTGATATCTATACCTATGATTACACATAGTAGTACAGCAATTAGAAATGCGGTATATAAAAGGGGATATAACTCTGGGAGGTGTCCCCTATATACCAGTAGTATCCATAACAGGATAAGGGGAATGAGAAATAGAAAGACCATGTTCCATTTGCAGGAGAGGGGAACCACATATTTATAATAATCCCGTCCATAGTCGTCCCTCTTTCTTCGGAGGATAAGAAAGAGCGATAGATTTGCCCCTCCTGTTCCCAGGGCCAGGGCCAGATAGGTGAGGACTAGGACAATAGATATTTCACTGGAGGGGATAAGGAGCCTGGAAAAGGCCATCTGTTCCAGGGCGTAAAGCCCCTTGGAAAAGAGGATTACCTTGGAATTTGTGATAAGATATACACACATCCATAAGGAGAGGGTGGTGAATGTGATAATTATTACCCGCAGTAATTTTACACCCTTAAACAGGTCCCATAAAAAGTATAAAAAACCACATAAGAAGAAACAAAAGAATATTCCCTCAAAGGGAAGGGCAATAACATAATTTTTTTTCAATATAGAAATGATTCCCTTTAGGGTAAAAGATATGATGGGGTGGGTGGTAACCTTAGAGAGATAGAGGCTTCCCCCAGCTATAATCAAAATATAGCCTATTATAAACCAGAGGGTCATCTTTAAGATCTGCTGGGCATATTTTTCTAAAAAGCCCTTTTTCTTCTTCCAGCCATAGGTAAGGGAAGCGGTAGCTATGGTAAGTCCTCCCAGGATGGAGCAGAAAATAAAGCTAATTATTGCAGCTGTTCCTGTAAATAGGATTGAATTTCCTATGCTGATATTTTCCATATAGCTATCTCCTGTTGCAAACCCATGGGATATGTTATAAAAAATAGTCATCTTGTTTTAATCTTTAAAAGGTGAAACATCAAGGTTTAACTTGACATCCCATGAAAACTAGATCCTTTCCTCCCCTGGAGGAGCCTTCGTCTCTTTTGGCATGTCTTGTCCTGAGGCATATTCCAGGATTAGGCCCTCGGAGCTGGAAGAGGCTGTACGAAAATTTTGACTCTCCTATCCAGGCACTTAAGGCCCCGCAGACCTGGCGGGAGATGGGTATTTCTAAAAGGGCCATAGCCGCCTTTTTAAAAGGAGAGGGAGAGATAGAGGCACAAAAGGAGTACCAGGCCCTTTCTTCTCTGAAAGTTATTCCTCTTACCTTGTGGGACGAGGACTATCCTCCCCTTTTAAGGGAGATCCCAGATCCACCTATCGTCCTCTATCTTCAGGGAGACCCTTCCCTTTTGTCTGTACCCCATGTGGCATTGGTGGGGGCAAGAAATGCAAGTGAATGGGGACGGGCTTTTGCATATAGATTGGGGAAGGAGCTTTCTGCTCGTGGAATATGTGTTGTCTCGGGACTGGCACGGGGGATAGATGCCTCTGCCCATAGGGGAGGCCTATGTGGTGTGGCATCCACCATTGCAGTATTGGGGACGGGAATAGGGGTGAGTTATCCCCGGATAAATCTCCCCTTGAGGAGAGATATTGAGAGAAAGGGGCTCTTGCTAAGTGAATTTGCTCCATGGACTCCTCCTTCTCCTGAAAATTTCCCCTTGCGAAATCGTATAATAAGTGGCCTTTCCCTGGCAGTGGTGGTGGTAGAGGCCACCAAGAAAAGTGGGGGATTGATTACCGCAAGAAAGGCCCTGGAGCAGAACAGGGCGGTATTTGCTGTGCCAGCTAGGCCGGACCAAAAGAATTTTGAAGGAAATAATGCCCTAATCCGGGAGGGGGCCATCCTCCTGAGGGATGTGAATGATATAATGGAAGAGATAGCACCTATGGTGGAGCTCACCAATGGTCCTTTGTCTCCATGTGGGGATAGGAAAGAAGGGGATGGTGAGTTAGAGGGGGAAGATGGAGAACTCCTGGGCCTGATCAGAAGCAGAGGGAGGTGCAGTGTGGAGGAGATAATAGAGGAATTGGGGCACGACCCTGCAAGGGTTATGTCCTCGCTGGTGATGTTGGAGATAAAGGGATACGTGAGAAAGACCCCTCTGGGCTATGAGCCCTGTTAGGGAGAGAAAGTAGGAGAGGAAGGGATGCAGAAGATTCCACTGGATAAGGCAAGGCCGGGTATGGTGCTGGCAAAGCCTGTATTAAAGGATAACCAGAGGGTGTTGGTGGCGGAAAATACCAAGCTCCAGGAGAACCATATCCTCAGTTTGAAGAAACAGGGAGTGGATTTTATTGTGGTAAAGGGCTCCCCTGTAAAGATGGAAGGTGGAAGTTATGGAATTTCTCTGGAGAAACGACTGGAAAGGCTTGACCATCTATTTAGAAAGTATAAGGAAGACGGGTGGATGCAGAAGGTGAAGAGATTTTTTGAGCTGTTTTTTGAATATAAGATAAAACAACAACAGGTAATGGATGATAGTGAATAAGAGTTAAGATGACATGAAGGATCTTATTACAGAAAGAAAAGGGAAAATATTGGCGGTAAAGGACCTTCCTACCCTCCCGCCAGTGTTAGATGAGATAACTAGGATGATAGAGGATGAAAACTCTTCTCCTGAGCAGATAGCAAAGGTTATTTCAAAGGATCAGGTCCTCTCTGCCAAGGTGTTGAAGATGGTAAATTCTCCCATCTATGGCTTTCCTCGTCGGATAAATACCATCCAGCATGCATTGGTCCTGCTGGGGTTTAACGTTATAAGGGGTATTATTATCTCCACCACGGTCTTTGATATAATGACAAAGAGTATGGTGGGGTTGTGGGAGCACAGCCTGGCAGTGGCCACAACCTCTAAGTTGATTGCGGAGGAGTGTGGCCTTAAGGATTCTGAGGAATTTGCTGTTACTGGACTATTGCACGATATTGGAAAGGTGGTGGTGGCCCTCCAGTTGCCAGAGGAGATGGAGGAGATAAAGCTCCTGGTAAGGGAAAAGGACCACATGCTCTTTATGGAGGCAGAAAAAGAGGTATTGGGTTTTAGTCACGATCGTATAAATGCCTGGCTTGCTGACCACTGGAACCTCCCTTTGACCATAAAAGAGGGGCTTTCCTATCATCATCGTCCAGAGTTTTCCCAGTATTACCCCGATTTTGCCCATGTGGTCCATATTGCAGACTTTATTGCCAGGGTCCTGGAACTGGGAAGTGGTGGAGATGACATGGTCCCCCTTCTTAAGAAAAAGTCCCTTGTGACTCTGGGTCTGAATTTTAAAAGATTAGCCAGGATAATGGATAGGGTGCTGGAGCATGTGATTGAAGTTATTACCTTTATCCCAAAGGCGTCTTAGATGATGGACCAGATAAGGCCTAATTATTACCTTATTTCCCCAGATCCTCACCTTATATCCTTATTTGATGGGATATTAAAAGACAAAGGGGAGGTGCTGGTCTTTAAAGAGGGAAGAAGGGCTCTGGATAGGGTGCTTCAAACCCCTCCAGGGCTTATTGTGTTAGATTTGAGGATTGAGGATATCTCTGCCTTTGAATTTGTGCGATTGGTTAAGGGAGAAAATGTCTATCTTCAAATCCCTGTGGTACTATGTCTGGAAGAAGAGATTCCTCCCATCCTCCTTGGAGAAGGACTATTTGAGGTGGAGATAGATGATTTTATCCTCAGACCCATAAATAGGAAAGAGGCCCAGGTACGGGTAGAACTTACCCTACTTAAGTCAACCAAGTTTCTGGATGCCAATCCACTTACTAAACTTCCAGGAAATACCACCATCATCCAGAAGATTCAGTCCCTTATTGATGCAGGAAGGGATTTTGCCCTGGGATATGTGGATTTGGATTATTTTAAGTCCTTCAATGATAAATATGGGTTTTCCCGGGGGGATGAGATCCTCATGATGACCGCCAGGATTATTGTTAATATTGTAAAGGAGATATGTGGCAGTGAGGGATTTGTGGGGCATATTGGGGGAGATGATTTTGTCTTTATTGTGCCCCCTGATAAGGCAGAGAGGGTGTGCAGGGAGATCGTGAAAAACTTTGATGAGATAGTTCCCTATTTTTATGATCCCCAGGATAAAAAACAGGGGTTTATCATTTCTGTAAACAGACAGGGTAAGGTGGAGAAGTTTCCCCTTATGGCCATTTCCATAGGAGTGGTTTTTAATAGAGGAGGTAGCCTAAAACATTATGGAGAGGCATCCCAGATCGCCGTAAATCTTAAGAAGCAGGCAAAGAAGTCCTCAAAAAGCTCCTATATACTAGATAGAAGGACCTATGGATAACTATCTTTCTCTATTTAAAAATTATCTTGAGGGACAGCGGGGGCTCGCCAAGGCCACGTGTGAGGCATATCTTAGAGATGTGACGGACTTTGAGAGGTTTTTGAAGGAGCGACACAATCTATCTTTGCGGGATTTGGATAGGATAGACCAAAATATTGTAAGGCAATATCTAGCGGAGCTTCATAGAAGGGGACATAAAAAGACCTCTATTTCCAGAAGGCTTTCTTCCCTTCGTAGTTTTTTTGCCCTCCTGGAGAGAAAGAGGCTTCTTGCCACCAATCCTCTAACGGGGATCTCAAATCCAAAGGTGGGAAGACATCATCCCCGGGTATTAAATGTGGATCAGATAATGAATATATTAGAGGCGCAGGAGGACCCTTCTCCCCGGGGGCTTAGGGATAGGGCCCTGCTGGAACTATTGTATGGGTCAGGTCTCAGGATATCAGAGGCACTTGCTCTGGATCTGGGGGATGTGGACCTTTCCTCCAGGACCATACGTGTTAGGGGTAAGGGGGGAAAAGAGCGTCTGGTCCCTCTCACCTCAAAGTCCAGGCAGTTTCTTCAGCGATACCTGGAGCAGCGGGAAGCCTTTTCTCCCCAGAGGGGAGAGAGGGCGTTTTTTCTTGGTATGCGGGGAAAGAGGCTTAATAGGAGAGAGGCTTACAGGATAGTGGATGAGTATAGAAAAAAAGCAGGGGTATTTTATAGGATTGGTCCTCACACCCTTCGTCATTCATTTGCTACGCACCTATTGGAAGGAGGAGCAGACCTCAGAAGTGTCCAAAAGCTCCTTGGACATTCAAGGCTATCCACCACACAGCGCTATACCCATCTTACTATGGGAAAGATTGCCCGGATATATGATATGGCCCATCCCATGTCTATGGGAGACACTAAAGAAAGAGATGGGGGAGATGATGAGGGATAACTTAAGGAGGGATTTGAGGTAAATATGAAGCTGAAGTGGAAAGATGCATTTAGCCTGGTAGAGGGATTTAAGTGGAAGGATATATCCACCCTTATAAGACCTGCCTACTTTTCAGAGTTTTCTCAGCTTATTCAGTATCTGGACCTGGTGCACATCAAGTTTTGTCTCCTCAGGCCATTCCTCAATGCCCCTGATGCATATCCCCTGGTGCATCCCCAGGAACTGTTGCCCTCTTTTGAGCCTGCCCTTGAGGAGTTCCATAATCTTCCTGGATTTAGTATGGTTATATTTGATAGGTCCCTGGATTATTTTAATGAAATATTTCAATTTGACCTCCTGCATTGTATTGAGGATGCCATTATAGAGGTAAGTGGACCAGCATCTCCTTTTGAACCTGCTATTGTTCAACACAATCAATCCATCTTCCTGAGTAGGCTTCCGAGGAAGTTTCACGAGAGGTTTAAAAAGGACCCTGTGAGTAAATCTATCACCAATCTCGCCACCTACCCCTCTCTTATAGAATATCTCCTAAATATGGATAGGGCCCATGTGATTGCAAGAAATACCCAGGGAAAGTTCTATTTTGCAGGACTGTATGCTTCCTTTCCCTCAGACCTTGATACTGAACTCAAGCGATTTGGATTAAAGATAGGGAAATTTCAGCCAGGGGATAATCGTCTCTATGAGTTGAATAGGATCTTTGTGTATCAATTTTTGATGGAATTATATGGGTTCCCAATAGCCTCAGAACGCAGGACTTCGGCGGCCCTCTTTTCCAGAAAGCTCTTTAAGATGGGAGAGCATTTTATGGTAAGGGTATTGGGACAGTCTGACAGGACCATAACTTCTCTATATCGCACCCCCCACTGTCGTCACTATCCCCAGGTGGACAAGATAGCCCTGGTGCAGATTGATAGAAAACAAAGGGATAAGCTTAGTAAATTAAAAAAGG
>Ga0256914_1003360_pt1 | contig 12634 bp, 14 predicted proteins | sample HulkmetaG_FD_191571 | JGI IMG/M metagenome (GOLD analysis project Ga0256914, IMG submission 191571) | Hydrothermal chimney microbial communities from Main Endeavour vent field at the Juan de Fuca Ridge, Pacific Ocean - Hulk | ecosystem: Environmental > Aquatic > Marine > Hydrothermal vents ...
TCTGCAGGATCATGGCCCCACCAATCGCCGGGATGACGATCAAGAAGGAAAACTCCCCCGCGTCCCTGCGGGCAATCCCCAACAAGAGGGCAAGGGAAATGGTAGATCCAGACCTGGACACGCCGGGGATGATGGCAATCCCCTGGATGGCCCCAATAAGAAGCGCTTGCAACGGAGTTATGCCGATTCCCTTTCCCCCGCTCCCATCCCCTCCCTTCCGAAATTTCGTCAAAAAAAGAAGAAAAGCGGTAAAAAGAAACGCTATACCCACCAACCGGATATTTCCTTCAAAGAGTTTTTCGAAAAGATCCTTAAAGGAAAAGCCGATTATCGCCGTCGGAATGGAAGCGAGGATAACAAGCCATACCAGATACGTATCGGCACCCTCGGGCCTTTTCATGAAGAGAAAAGGGTGGGGTATTCCTTCCACGATTCCACGCCACATCCCACGCACAAGTCGCCCCACAGGCCTTCGCAAGACCACGAAAATCGCCAAAAGGGTTCCAAAATGGAGCCACACATCGAACAAAAGGGCCTCATGCCGCACGTGAAGGAGATGTTGGGCGAGAACCAAATGGCCGGAACTGCTGATGGGGAGAAATTCCGTGGCTCCTTGGAGACACCCCAAAAGCGCGGCAAAGAGAGAAGAGGTCATGTCCCTTCCTCGGAAAGTTTCTTCACCCAAAAATCGAAGACGTTTCGCAACGTCTCTTCCAAAGGAACCTCGGGAACCCACCCCGTAGCGCGGGTGAAACGTCCTACATCCACTTGGAGCCTTCGTACCTCCGCCTTTCGGAATCGCTTTGGTTCTACCACGACGTCAATCTCTTTCCCCGAAAACGAAATGAGCTTTTCGAGAATTTCCCGTATAGCCACAACCCGCCCACTGGCAAGGTTGAACACATCCTCCGGAACCCGACCCTCATAGACCATTCCATACCCCCGAACAATATCCCGAACGTCCGTAAAATCCCGATACACGTCGATATCGCCCACATAGACGATAGGCTCCCCGAGAGAAAGGGCAATCCGAGCGATCTGACGGGCAAAATCAGAGACAACGAAAGTCGGGGCCTGGCCCGGCCCAATGTGATTGAAAGGGCGGAAAATGGTCAGGGAAATATCTCCTCTCTCCGAGAAGGGGTGGGCGATGGCTTCCGACGCCGCTTTCGTCGCCGCGTAAAAATTTGCCGGTCGCAAGGGAAAGGTCTCCCGCACCGGTCCCTCCCGCTCCGGCACCTTTCCGTACACCTCCCCACTGCTAATAAGGACGAAACGGGGTGAGGTTCCCATCTCGGCGCAGGCCTCAAGGAGGTTCAACGTACCTTTTACGTTCGTCTCAAGGGCGAAGGGACGGTCGGCTTCGGCGGTGGGAACATAAGAAATCCCCGCCAAATGATAGATCATCCCTGGATTCAGGTCCCTGAAAAGGCGAAAGACACTCAAACGATCCGTCAAATCGCAGAAAATCCAATGAGATTCTGGGAGGAGATCGAGGTGACGAGCTTCACGGACGAAGAAGGTTCCGTACACCAACGCCCCGTGTCTCTTTAAGATATCGATCAGGTACGCCCCCACAAATCCTTCGGCTCCGGTAATCAGGACAGGAGCAGGGCACATTTCAAGGCGTATCCTTGGCTTTCAAGGTCTTGAGATCATGATCGACCATCATGGTAATAAGTTCCTGAAAACTCACTGTCGGTTTCCATCCGAGAACGTTCCGAGCCTTGGTGCAATCCCCCACGAGAAGATCCACTTCCGCCGGGCGAAAAAAACGCTCATCCGTCTTGACATAATCATGCCAATCAAGTCCAACGTGGGAAAAGGCGATCTCCACGGCCTCTTCGACCGCATGGGTCTCACCGGTCGCCACGACATAATCGTCCGGCTCGTCCTGCTGAAGCATGAGCCACATCGCCTGCACGTAGTCTCCTGCGTATCCCCAATCCCGCTTTGCCTTGAGGTTTCCGAGGCGAAGCTCCTTCGCAAGCCCCAGTTTGATTCTTGCCACACCATACGTGATCTTCCGCGTCACAAACTCCATGCCTCGGCGCGGTGATTCGTGGTTGAAAAGGATCCCCGAGCAGGCAAAGATATTGTAGCTCTCCCGGTAATTCACCGTAATCCAATGCCCGTAAACCTTCGCCACCCCGTAGGGACTACGGGGATAAAAGGGGGTTGTCTCCGATTGCGGCACCTCCCGCACCTTGCCAAACATCTCACTGCTCGAGGCCTGATAAAACCGAATGGAAGTGTCCACCATCTTGATGGCTTCCAACATCCTCGTGACCCCTAGTGCCGTGATCTCTCCCGTCAAGAGGGGTTGATTCCACGAGGTAGGGACAAAAGACTGGGCCGCCAAATTGTAAACCTCGTGGGGACGAATCTTGTCAAGGGCATGGAAAAGCGAATTTTGGTCCAAGAGATCCCCCTGGATGATTTCAATGGTATCCATCAAATGGGCGATTCTTTCAAACTTTTCCGTGCTCGCCCGCCGAATCATTCCATAAACTTCATACCCCTTTTCCAGAAGGAACTCGGCAAGATAAGAGCCATCCTGACCCGTGATCCCCGTAATCAACGCTCGCTTCATGCATTCTCCTTGTCGTCGTTAAAGATATTCTTGAAGTTTTCCCTCTATCAACTCGCGTATTTCACTCAACCGTGCCTCCGTCTTCGCTTCAAAGCGTAAAACGATCACAGGCTGGGTATTGGAAGGTCGAACAAGCCCCCATCCGTCTTCAAAAATAACCCGCACCCCATCCACATCCACAATCTGATATCCGTTCTCCACAAAATAGCTCCTCACAGAGGCAACCACGTCAAACTTCTTCTCGTCTGGACAGTCGATGCGGATCTCCGGCGTGGAAAAGGTCGTCGGCACATCCGCCAGCATCTGGGAAATGGGACGGGAATCCTTGGAAATCATCTCAAGAAGGCGCAAAGAGGCATAAATCGCGTCATCGTATCCGAAATAGCGGTCGGCGAAAAAGATATGCCCGCTCATCTCGCCACCTAAGAGGGCATGATCTTCCTTCATCTTCTTTTTAATGAGGGAATGTCCCGCCTTCCACATAATGGCTCTTCCGCCGTGTTTTTCTATATCATCGAAAAGATTCATGGAGCATTTGACTTCCGACACGATGGTGGCTCCCGGGTGCTCGGAAAGAATCGCCCGGGAGAAAAGGATCATAAGCTGATCTCCCCAGATGATTTTCCCCTTTTCGTCCACGACCCCTATCCGATCGGCATCGCCGTCATACCCAATCCCCAGTTCCGCCCCTGAAGACGTCACTGCCTCAATGAGGGCTTTCATGTTCTCCGGAACCGTTGGATCAGGGTGATGATTGGGAAAATGCCCATCCATTTCACAGAAAAGGCAGGTAACATCGCATCCCAACGCTTCCATAATGGGGGCGGCAAGAACCCCCCCCGTTCCATTCCCCGCATCCACGATCACCTTGACAGAGCGGTCAAGATGAATATTCTCCTTCAAATAAGTGCCATACCGCTCGTTAACGGAGAGGGTCTCCGTTTCTCCCCTTCCCTCCACGAAATCACCCTTCTCAATGATCTCCCGCAAATGCTGAATGTGAGGACCATAAATCGTTTCCTTCCCCACACAAACCTTGAACCCATTGAATTCGGGGGGATTGTGGCTTCCCGTAATCATCAATCCCCCATCGACATCCAAATTGAAAAGGGCGAAATAAAGAACAGGGGTAGGGCACACCCCGATATCGATGACCCGGCATCCCGACGCCGTCAATCCTTCCACGAGGTTATCTCGCAACCGATCGGAACTGAGCCGGCAATCCCTCCCCAACGCAATGGTCGGTGAAGCGATTCCCTTCTCTCTTATCATCATGGTGGCATAACCCCGTCCCAACTTTTCCACCACGTCCGGGGTTAAATCCTCTTCCACCCTTCCTCGGATATCATACTCTCTGAAAATTTGCGGATTCATTATCCACTCCTCCCGAATTTTAAGTCAGCATACTTTACTCGAAAAGGAAAAGGGTTTCAAGGGTCGAACCGTGAATCCGATTACAGAAGATAGATCAGCCATCCCCCCCAGCTTACAAGTAGAAAAAAAAACACGATTCGATCTTTTTTGGAAAGGGGAGCGAAAGGGGTTTCAGAAATCCACAGAATACCTTCCGCATACCCCCTCAAGACGAAAAGATCCAGCCATTGATGTATCCGCCGAACATCCTCTTTAAGGACAACCGGCAGAAGGCGCCCCCCCTCAAGAACCTTTCGATACCTTCCTCTCACATCCTTCAATGCCCCTTTCACCTGCCGCACCCATCGAGCGGGGAGAACCGCCAACCACCGAAGAATAAGAAAAAGGGCCATCATCCACAGTCCCAAAGAACACCGTCGTACAAGGCGGAGGCGCCGAATCCTACCTAAAAGCTGAAAGAAAAAAAATTCATCAACATTCGAGGTAACAAGAAAGGAAAGCCAGAAATAGGCCGCAAGCTTTTGGGCAACCCACGCTCCCTCCCTCACCCCTTCGGCCGTCGCAAAGAAAGGACCCCAATGGCCAACGATCCTACCCGGCGTATAAAACACATGCAGTAGGAAAGCAATCAGTAGAAAAGGGGACACCAACAACCACCGCCGACTGGAGGCCCTCACGTTCCGGCAGCCCCAAAAGGGAACGATGACCGTCCCCAACCAGAGGCAGCCAACCATCTCCCAATCGTATGCCTTAACCGTCAGAAAAAAGGCAAAAAGGGTAAAAAAGACTCCCGAAAGGGAAAAGGGATGAAAGGCATCAACCTCCTCAAAAAAAGGGGGGGAGAAAACCCCCTTCGTGTTTTCTCCCCCTTCCTCCATGACCCGTCTGACGTGGCTATTCCGTCGAGGCGGCCTCAGAAATGGCAGCTTCCCGCTCATCGAGTTTCTCTTTGAGAAGGGCACCAAAATTGGAACTAACTTCCTCTTTCCTTTCAGTAGAATGTACGTATTCTTCCTTGTCTTCCCTCGCCTTCTTTGCCTTGAGGCTCAGACCTATCTTTCTCTCCGCTTTATTGAGATTGATGACCACTGCTTCCACGGCATCTCCCACATTCACCACATCGGATACCTTATCGACCTTCCTATCGCTGAGTTCCGAAATATGAATCAACCCCTCCAAATCATCTCCGATATCCACAAAGGCACCGAAATCGGTCAAATTGGTCACCACACCGTTCACAACCGTACCCAGAGGAAACTTCTCTTCGATGGTATCCCACGGATTCGGCATAAGCTGTTTGATTCCCAGCGAGAACCGCTCGTTTTCCCGGTCGATCTTGAGCACCACCGCCTCGATTTCCTGTCCCTTCTTGTAGATGTCGGCAGGATTTCGGACCTTTTTCGTCCACGACATATCTGACACATGCACCAAGCCGTCCACGCCTTCACCCAGTCCCACAAAAACGCCAAAATTCGTCACCGTCTTGATACGGCCCACGATCTTCGTGCCCACCGGATACTTTTCTTCCACCACCTGCCAGGGATCCTTCTCCAATTGTTTCATGCTCAGGGAAATCCGTTTTTTCTCAGGATCCACACCAATCACTTCCACCTCGACCATCTCCCCGAGATCGACGATCTTGGAAGGATGGCGAAGCTTCTTCCCCCACGCCATCTCCGTGACATGAACCATGCCTTCCACGCCTTCCTCCAACTCAATGAAGGCGCCGTAATCGGTAATGCTGACCACCTTCCCTTTGGTACGCATTCCAATGGGATATTTCTCTTCAATATTCTCCCACGGATCAGGGGTGAGCTGCTTCAACCCGAGGGAGACCCGCTGGCGCTCCGGATCATACTTGATAACCTTTACCTTCAAGGTATCACCGATGCTGAGCACTTCCGAGGGGTGATTGATTCGTCCCCACGACATATCAGTGATGTGGAGTAGCCCATCTAAACCGTCCAGATCGATGAACGCCCCATACTCGGTGATATTCTTGACCGTCCCCTCCAGCACGATTCCTTCCTCGATCTTCTCCAAAAGCTCCTTCCGTTTTCTCTCGCGCTCCTCCTCCAAAAGGGCCCGTCGCGAAATGACGATATTATTCCGCTTTTCATTAAGCTTCAAAACCTTGAATTTGAATCGTTGGCCGATCAGCTCATCCATATTTCGGATGGGACGGATATCGATCTGGGATCCCGGCAAAAAGGCAATCACCCCGCCGATATCGACCGACATTCCTCCTTTCACCCGAGCAACGATCGTTCCCTCGATGACAGCCCCCTCATTGCAGGCCTTCGTAATCTCCCGCCAGGCCTTGATCTTGTCCGCTTTTTCTTTAGAGAGATGAATAATGCCCTCGTCGTCTTCGCGAGATTCGACGAGAACTTCGACCTTGTCTCCTTCTTGAACCGTGACGTTTCCTTGGCTGTCTTTGAATTGGGAAATTGGTATTTCGCCTTCCGACTTATATCCCACGTCAACCAGCACGGAATCCGGGTTGATGCTAATGACCGTACCGGTAACGATTGCTCCCTCCTCAATCTGCTTGAGACTCTCTTCGTAAAGCGCCTGAAACGACTCTTCGCCGTTTACTTCCTCTTCTCCCTCCTTTTCTAAAATTTCAGCCTCCTTTACTTCTTCCGTGAAAGTGTTAAGCATAAAATGGTACCCCCTACCGATTTTTAAGTGCTATTCGCACCTTCTCCGTACCCTCTCTTTTTTCCTTCTATCATTGAAAGAATGGGCACAAGAATTTCTTATATACGAAAAGAAAGCTATTTTCAAGTCATCTTTAGACTTCCCTGGGTAACAATGAGAGATTTTTAATGAAATTTATAGGATTCTATCAAAATGACCTATAATATCAAACGGTTTCGAGATAGCTTATAACAGGTCTTATCAGCCATTCAGGCGTGGACGCCCCTGCCGTAACCCCCACCGTTTCGACCCCCTCAAACGAAATATCCTTTAACTCCTCCACCGTCTCGATATGATAGGTTCGGGGCTGAACCTCCGTGCAAAGCTCTTTCAGTCGACGGGTGTTGGCACTGTTTCGCCCCCCAATGACGATCATACAATCCGTTTGAGCCGCCAGACGAATGCTTTCCTCCTGTCGAACCTTCGTGGCATCGCAAATGGTGTTGAAAATGAGAACCTCCCGCACCCGATGAATAATCTCGGTCACGATGACGCGAAAGGCCTCGAAACTCTGCGTCGTCTGGGAGACGATTCCCACCTTATTGGAGAATTCTATGGCGTTGAGGTCCTCCACCGATGAAACCGCTCTTCCCTCTCCCCCCGTATAACTGAGAATACTCAACACCTCGGGATGGTTTGGGTCTCCCACGACGACGATCTGATAGGACTGATCTCGTAATCTCTTGACATACTCGTGGGCCTTTCCCACAAAGGGACAGGTGGCATCCACCACGGTGAGATTCCTCTCCCGCGCCTCTCTCCACTCCTCCGCATTAACCCCGTGGGAACGGAAAATCACCGTTCCTTCCGGAATCTCCTCGATTTCGGACACAACCTTCAGCCCCATGTCTTGCATCTTCTGCACAACCTGGGGATTATGAATGATAGGACCGAGACTAAAAATAGGCCCTTTCGTTTCTTCCAGGGCCTTGAACGCCATATCGATGGCCCGCCGCACGCCAAAACAAAATCCCGCATGTCTTGCCACGATGACCTTCATACGATTTCTCTCGCCTCGATAGATCGCATCAACGACTCCAGCACTTCCGGGATACTCTTACCCGTCGTGTCGACACGAATGGCATCATCCGCCGGGCGCAAGGGAGCGATACGTCTCGTACTGTCATTATGATCTCGCCGTTCCATGGTGGCCTTTACCTCCTCGTATGACACAGATTCCCCTTTTTCAACAAGCTCCCGATAACGACGCCGAGCACGCTCCTCCAAGGAGGCGTCGAGGAAAAACTTTATATCGGCCTGGGGAAAGACAACCGTCCCAATATCACGTCCATCCAGTATGGCGTCATGCTTTTCTCCCAATTCCCTCTGAAGTTTCAAAAGGGCGGTCCGTACGGCGGGCTGCTTGGAAACATCAGAGGCATACATCCCCATTTCATGGGTTCGGATCGCCTCCGTGACATCCCTCCCATTGCAAACAACTCGCACACGCGTTCCTTCGACCTCAAAGGAAAAATCGAGGGATTCACACAGTCTTGCCACTTTCTCGCCTTCGTTCACATCAATTCCTGCTTCCAATGCCAACAAGGCCGCGGTGCGATACATGGCTCCCGTGTCGATGTACATGAAACCCAGCCTCTGGGCAAGAAGTTTGCCGACCGTGCTTTTTCCTGCTCCTGATGGCCCATCGATGGCTATGATCCTCCCCATCACCGCCTCTCCTCGACACACTTCAAGGCATTGCTTTTCATCTCGTAGAAGTCCTCCTCCGTCAACCCACACCCCTTCACAACTTGCCGACCGAACTCCTCAGAGATGAGATCGGAAGGGATATGCGCATCGGTATTGAGCAAAAGCCTCGCCCCATACCGCTTTGCGAGGATGGCAACGTGCCCATTGCTGAGACTATGCCCCTTCCTCGCGGAGATCTCCAGAAATACTCCTCTCTCCACAGCAAGTTTCACGTCCCCTTCGGAAATCAGCCCCGGATGGGCCAGAAGATCCACGCCAGCCAGAATGGCAGCCCGATTGGTCCCTTCTTTCACGGGTTCCGCCAGCGTTTCCCCATGAACTACGATCCATCTGATACCCAGCGCTCGAATCTTTTCCACGAGGGGGGCAATCGCGGCTGGTGGCACATGGGTCACCTCCACTCCCGCCAAAACGGGAATCTCCAAGGCGTCCTTCGTCACCGACACGAAGGAAAGAATTTGACGAACAACCGTCTCATAGTTGGAACCATCCACGTGATCCGTAATCGCCATCGCCTGGTATCCCCTCGCGGCGGCACGGCGTACGAGCTCGGAAGGCACCAAAACCCCATCACTCAAAAGGGAGTGGGTGTGCAAATCAATCATGTCTGTCCCTCCCGCTTAAAATCCTGGCCGCCAGGAAAAATCCTAGGCCGCCCCCCACCACGTCGGCCATCACATCCCACACCGACGCTTCCCGATTAGGAACGTAGGCCTGGTGGAATTCGTCACTCACTCCATAGAGCAAGACGATCCCCAGGATGAGAAGAAATCCACCTTTCCCCAACGCCTTTCCCCTCAAGGAGGAGCGAAACGCCCGCGTCAGGAGAAAACCGAACCCACAGTACTCGATCGCGTGAAGAAGCTTATCGGCCCCAAAAAAGTGGGGCACATATCTCGGTGCCGCGGGTTGGGAAGAAAAAAAGAAGATCACTCCCGCATAGCCAATCACCGGCGCCCAAGCCCAAATCCACCCCTTTTTTTTCCCCTTTGCCGTTACGATAAGCAGGAACCTCCTTACAAGCCTTCTTCCCCCGTCTTTTTTATACTCGATTCCAAAACATCTTGGAAGAGAGAAAGGGAACCGCGGTTGGCACAATATTCTCCACACATGGTACACGTCTGGGATTCGGAAGTGGCAGAACGCGATCGATAAATCTCCCTCGCGTCCTCCGGAAACATGGCGAGTTGAAACTGCGCTTCCCAGTCCATGTCCCGCCGTTTGACACTCATCTTTCGATCCCACGCGTGTACCTTCTCCCCCAGCTTGCCCAAATCTCCGATATGAGCCGCTATCCTGGCGGCCTTGACCCCCGTAACCACATCCTCCACGTTCGGCAGGCCGAGATGCTCCGCAGGCGTGATATAACAGATAAGATCGGCTCCGTATCGAGAGGACTGGGCCGCCCCGATAGCCGCCGTGATATGATCCCATCCCGGCGCCACATCCGTGGGAAGAGGTCCAAGCATGTAGTAGGGAGCGCCTCCACTCATTCGCTTCTCCAAAATGATATTCGCCTCTATCTCATCCATGGGAACGTGTCCTGGCCCCTCCACCATCATCTGGCATCCCATCTCTCGGCCAATCTCCGCCAACTCACAGTTGATAACGAGTTCTTGAACCATGGCTCGGTCCATAGAATCGGAGACAGCGCCGGCCCGAAGACCGTTTCCCAGTGATAGGACGACATCATGTTTCCTGAGGATCTGAGCGACGCGATCAAAATGCTCGTAAAGGGGATTTTCCTTGTTGTTCGCCATCATCCAAGCCACCATGGAGGTCCCACCCTTGGACACCAACCCTCCGTAGCGGTACCCCTGTTTTCTCAATCGTTCCAAGGTATACAGATTGATACCGCAGTGAACGGCCATAAAAGCGATACCATCCTCGCACTGACGCTCGATGAGATCAAACAGCATCTCCTCGTCCAGCTTATTGGGATCCCCATACTTCTTCGTTGCTTCACAAAACGCCTGATAAAGAGGGACATTTCCAACGGGAAGGCTCACCGCGGCGATCACCTCCCTGCGTATCTTGTCGAGGTCTCCTCCCACGCTTAATTCCATGAGGGTATCGGCTCCCGCCTTCTCCGCCGCCTGCGCCTTCTCGATCTCAAAATCGAGGTCCACGATATCGGTTGAGGTTCCAATACTGGCATTGACTTTCGTTCGCAAACCCAATCCAATGCCCACCACGTTTACCTTCACGTTTTTATTGAGGGGAATCACGATCTGCCCCCTTCTGATCCTTTCTCGTATCACTTCGACAGGGATTCCCTCCTGACGGGCGACTTCTTCCATCTCTGGAGTCGTTTTTCCCACTTTCGCATAATCGACTTGACTGTAAAGTTCCATCGTTCCTCCTCCTTCGTGATAAATTAAAAAATCCCCCACACCCCAATACGCATCAGGGTCCGGGGGATTTACCGTCTCCTCCAGACGTCCCTATTGGCAGGTCTTCTGGCTTCCCCGCTTTCCCGGCGGCCTTCCCATACCCGGGGGCACAGTGGCACCTTTGCCAGGAAAGGTCTCCCTTTCGGGAGAATCGGAGTCACAGCGGCGGGTCCGCGCCGGAGTTACACCGGCTTCCCTCTTCGTCCAAACACCATTGGACACCAACAGGGTTGTTCCAAATTTTGATTCTTGTGGATACTCCAACTTTTCACCGATGTCAAGACCAAAAAAGAAAAGGCCCCTCTGATGACAAAGACCCCTTCTATCCTTTTTGGGATAGGAACCAACGACTTTCCCATTTTCAAAAAGGACGCACCGAATCAGTGAGCCTTCATGGTCAAATTTACGGTACATTCCATGACGTTTCCCATCTCGATAAGAACAAATGGTCTTCAAGCAACCATTGGCATAATAGGTTTTGGTCGCGCCGTTTCTCTTCCCTGCCTTCCAGCAACACTCCAAACGCGGCTGCCCATTCCTGTAAAACCAACGTTCGATTCCTTCCTCCTTTCTTCGAGTTAATGTTCAGTCTCCTCCACAATAGATTTATCAATAGATTTATTTTACCCAAAACCTATCTTATTCTCAAAGCTCTATTTGACTTTAAAGAAATCGTGCTTAAACTATAGATACGAAAGAAAAGGAGGTGGAAAAATGACAATCTTAACATTCATCATAGCTGTCGTAGCCTTAGTTGTAGCGGTGCTAGCGTATCAAAAAGCGGGTGGGATCCGGGACTTGCAGGAACAGGCGGAGGCCCTGCGTTTCGTAGCTGACAATCTTAGGGAAAAAACGGCGGACGCCCTGGATAAACTGGAAAAGAGTCTCCGGAAAGCAGAAGAGAAGAAGGAAGAAAAGTCGAAGGAAAAGAAGTAACTTTATTACGTTTTGCGATAGGAAGGAGGGAGAAATTTCCCTCCTTTTTTCCTCGCAACTCTTACAAATGAAGGAGTCTTACCAGATGTACGCTATCCTTATCATAACGTTTATCCTGATCTTGATCGTCAGTATCTTCGGGTTCCAGAACGGGATACCAGTGGAGGTCAACTTTCTATTCTGGCACGTCAAGACCTCCCTGATCACGATCATTTTCGGCTCGAGCCTCATCGGCGCCTTGATCATCGCCATCCTGACCGTGCCCAAGCTCGTCAGCAAGCACTTCCAAACAAAGAAACTCTCCAAGGAGCTAAACCGCGTCACGTTGCATCAGGAACCCACATCCGAGATTGCCGAATCAACGAACAAGGGGCAGGAAAATACCAACGCTTCCTGATTTCAACCAGCCGGGGTTGAAACCCTACTGATCCAAAACATTCTCCGCGTCCTCTCCGCTGTGATGAAGGAGGAAATTGCGGATGGCGTAGTGTAAGGCCCCGAGGGCCAGGCGGGTGCAGTGCCGTTTCTCGTCCGGCAACCCTCCCAAGGCGTTGACGATATCGTCCTCGTCCAGGTAGAGGGCGTCGTCGATCGATTTGCCCACCACGAGATCACACAACTGGCCCGCCGAGGCCAGCGATCCCCAGCAGCCCTTGACCTGGTATCGTATATCGGTGATATGGTCATCCTCGACCTTGATGAAAATCTCTATCCTATCTCCACAGGAAGGGTCTCCCACGGCCCCGCGGCCGTCGGCGTTTTCGATCTCCCCCAGCAACCGGGGTTCCGTCACGTAACGGGTAATCTTTTCGTAGTCCATCATCCATCCCTCACAATCTCGTAATAGATATCACGTCCCTGACGAATGGAACGAACTCTATCCTTGTTCAAAAGCGCCGTCAGATATTTTTCCACCTCATGGAGA
>Ga0256914_1003361_pt1 | contig 12629 bp, 9 predicted proteins | sample HulkmetaG_FD_191571 | JGI IMG/M metagenome (GOLD analysis project Ga0256914, IMG submission 191571) | Hydrothermal chimney microbial communities from Main Endeavour vent field at the Juan de Fuca Ridge, Pacific Ocean - Hulk | ecosystem: Environmental > Aquatic > Marine > Hydrothermal vents ...
CTCCGAAAGATGAAATTACATACGACGACTTTGTGAAACTGGATATCCGTACGGGAACTATAACCGGTGCCGAAAAGGTGCCTAAAACAAAAAAACTCCTCAAACTTACCATCGATACGGGAATAGATAAACGTACCGTCGTTTCGGGTATTGCCGAACACTATTCGCCGGACGAAATTGTGGGAAAACAGGTCTCCGTTCTGATTAATCTTGCTCCCCGAAAATTGAGGGGAATAGTTTCGCAAGGAATGATACTTATGGCTGAAGACTCTAAGGGAAACCTTGTATTTGTCGCACCCGAAAAAAGTGTTGATAACGGCAGCGAAATCAAATAGATTACCTCTTTCGTGCAACAATTTAACACTTTTGTTGTCAAAAAAAAACATTGACCTGCAAAGGTTGATTTCATGACAGGTATAAAAAAATACATATCGTTGTTTTTGCTTTCGGGTATTTTGTTCGGAAGCAGCGGATATTACCTGTACTTTAAATATTTGCAATACAACATAAAACACCGCATAAAAAAGGAAATAAAATCGGGTATTTACCAAAACAGATTGACGGTATTTGTCGTTCCTGCGTCGGAAACGGACGGAATAGAGTGGGTTAAAAGGAATGAAGAGTTTAAATACAAAGAATGTTTGTACGATGTTGTAAAAACGGAAGTGCTAAATGGCAAGAAATATATATACTGCATTAACGACAGTAAAGAGAACGAATTAATAACAGGTTTTTTAAGAAACAGCAAAAGGCGGAATAAAATCTTATTGCGGTTAATAAGAATTTTGAGCAATAAATACATTGTTTCGGGATATACCGGAATAACCGTTGACATTGTTTCCTGTTTCCGGTTCAATGAATACCGGAAAATATATTATCCCCGGACGGTTGATATACCGTCACCCCCTCCCAAATCAGGTTTTTTTATTTAAACACATCCCTTGAATTTTGCGCTGTAATTTTATAAACAGGCGTGATGTGTTTTGCGGCATTTGCCTTTTTTAAAGGCTTATTAAAGCAACATTGTGCATATGCGCATACGGTTTGCCGTGCCGCATTGAAAAGAACCGGTATATATTTATATTACAATAAAATTAAAAAAATGAAAATTATAAGAGGAATTACAATAATAACGCTGTTTTTGTTTGCCGGTAATATTTTAAAGGGGCAAAAAGCAGTACAAGACACAATAAAATTGGATGAAATAGTGATTACATCGGGCAAAATACCTTCACGTTTAAAGAATTTCTCCAAATCAATATCCATAGTGCCGTCAAGTACATTGTCGGTAATGCCCAAAACCGTGGGAGCCGAAGAGGCTTTAAGGCTGGTGCCCGGAGTCCGTATCGACAATCAACACAACGGCGAAAGGGTTCACATATCCATAAGGGGGCAAGGAATATTGACCGAAAGAGGATTACGCGGCATAGGTATTCTGCTCGACGGAATACCCGTTAACGATCCTTCGGGATTTGCTCCCGACCTTTATGACGTCGATTGGGCTACCGTAAGAAAAATAGAAGTGGTTAGAGGTCCTGCGGCAGGATTGTACGGCAGCAGCGGAGCAGCGGGAATTTTAAACATAACTACCCGGAACGGAGGTAGTACACCCGTTGGAGGGGTTTTAAGCCAGATTGCCGGTTCCAACGGCTTTTTTAAAACCCTGGTGCAGTTGGACGGTTCCAAAGAGACAATGAATTACCGTCTAAGTTATTCGAGAACATCGGGTGACGGCTATCGTGATCATCAGGCTTTTTGGGGTAATAATTTGTACGAAAAGATTAATTTCAGACCTTCAGACAAATTGTTGATAACACAAATAGTTTCGCATACCGATTATTTTCATCAAAATCCCGAAGGGTTAAACCTTAAACAGTTGGATAATCCCAAACAGGCAAACCCCGATGCACGCCCCTTTAACGAGTATCAAAAAACAAACAGAACCACCATCGGCTTAACAGGTTCGTATAAAATAGACGTCAAGCAAACCTTGAAGGCATATTCTTATTACAGAACATGGGATTACAAAGAGACGAGCAACAAATATGCCGAATACCGCAATTACACCGATCCGGGTGCAGGCATGCAATACAATTTGAGGGTGGCTGCCGGCAATACTAAACATTACTTAGGTTTGGGTGCCGATTTGAAATGGCAAAATATCGGTATGTACAAATTGCAAAGCGCACCAAATAACGGCAGGGTCGAAAGCATTGACGAAACAAATATTGAAACCGACAGCCTGCTGGCAAATCAGATAATTTCGCAGAGCAGCTTGGGAATTTTCGCCTTATACAGGTTTGAATGGGGAAAATTTAATGTTACCGGAAATGTCAGGTACGATGATATAAGAAATGAACTTACCGACAAAATGATGTGGATAGATACAGCCCGTACCGACATGAATTTTTCGCAATTATCATTCGGGTTCGGGGCTAACTACAACGTTTCGAAGTCGGTATCGCTGTTTGCAAATTACAGCCGTGGATTTATGCCCCCTTCCACCGAAGAGCTGGCATCCAATCCTGTGGGTTATTCGGGTTTTAACACACATTTGGTACCTGCAACTTCCGGTTGTTACGAAATAGGTGTGCGGGGTTATGCCGGCTACAATCTGTTTTTCGATATTACCGGATTTGTGATGAATACGAAAGACGATTTCTTCAGATTCAAACAGTCGGGCAGGGGAAACCAGGAGGTCTTTTACGGTAATGCCGGCAACAGCCGGCGATACGGTATCGAGACCTTCTTGTCGGTAAATATTCTTAAAAACCTGAACTTGCAAGCGGCATACACATATTCCGACTTTAGATACATTTCCGCACAAATAGATCCGGTATATACCGATACCAATTATGTTTTGACAACACCGCCTGCTGCCGGACAATATTTGCCCAACTCGCCTAAACACCAATTGTTTGCCGAATTGCGCTATAAGTTTTATAAGAATTTCGAGGCGGTATTGTCAACACAGTACCAGTCGGATTGGGTGATATATACCGATGCAAAAGTTTACAGCGGGGAGTTGGACCCGGCTCTTTATCAAAACCGTCAAAAAGGATACAACTTATACAATGCGGCAATATCTTACGCTTTTAAATTGAAAAAACTGGACGGTAAAGTAAGTTTGTCGGCACGCAACTTTACGGGAGAAAGTTATATGGCTTTTACCGAGCCCGATCCCGACGGAAATTCTTACCAACCGGGACCCAAACGGGAATACTTTTGCAATATTACCTTTAAGTTTTAATAAAAGGTCGGGTTGCAGTAAATTTTGACAAAAGGCATAAAATAAGGGCGGCAATTCTATTTTGCCGTCCTTTTGTTAACCTGTTTTTATCCTCTTTTTCTTAAGATACTGTATGCACAGCGTGCTACGGCTACGGGTTCGGTTTTGTGCTCCTGAAAAAGTTTTACATCGGCAACAATAACTCTTTTGCCTGCTTTAACAAGTTCGCCCCGTGCATAAATGTCTGTATCGACGGCGCCATGCAAATAGTCGATACGCATGTCAATGGTGTTTACGTTTTCGTGGGGGAGGGCAAGGCTGAGGGCTACCAGTCCGCCGGTGCTGTCGGCAATGCTTGCCAAAATACCGCCGTGCCATAATCCGCGTTTGAAATCTCCTATAAATTCTTTTTTAAAGGGCACTTTTAGTTCGGTATATCCCTCGTTGAGTTTTGTTATCTCCATACCGAGCAATTTGTTTACCGGCATTACATCTTCGATTACCGTACGCAGCAGTTCCAAACGTTTTTCGGTTTCGGTCATCACTTTTTTTCTTGTAGGCACAAAGGTAAGATATTGTTTTATTATCGATAATAATGCAGTAATAAATTTCCTTTTTCTAACTTTGTATTCAAATTTTATGCATATGGACAAAAATAAAAAAGAGGGCAGATACAAAAGACTTTATAATCAAATAAAAGAACTTATTGAAAAAAGCAGTAACAATCCGGTTTCAAATATGGCGACCATTGTGGCGGTGTTGCACAACAAAATGGAATACTTTTTTTGGACGGGTTTTTATCTTTTGCACGAAGGAAAACTTCAAGCAGGACCCTATCAAGGCTCGTTGGCTTGTATTGATTTGGAAAAAGATACGGGTGTGTGCTGGGCGGCGATAAACAAAAGGAGACCGGTTATTGTTCCCGATGTTGAAAAGTTTCCGGGACATATAGCCTGCGACTCGCGTTCGAAATCGGAAATTGTTATTCCTCTGAAAAATAAAAACGACCAAATTGCCGGGGTGTTGGATGTTGACAGCAAAACCCTTGATTCTTTCGACAAAACCGATGCTTTTTATCTGGAAAAGATTACGGAACTTGTATATCATTATTAACTCACGAAAAAATATCGAAAATGAGCTGGAAAAGATATGTGGAAAAAGCATTGAGCGAAAAACTCGGTAATAAGGTAACAATAGAAGGTACAAGAGTTGAAAGCGGAGGCTCTATAAACGATGCTTACAGTCTGTTTACCGGTGCGGGTGAGTTTTTTGTGAAAATAAACAGTGCATCGCTATACCCGCAAATGTTTGAAAAAGAGGCTGCCGGTTTGGAAATATTAAGAAAAGCCGGCGCTTTGGAAGTCCCCGGAACAGTTTTGTTCGGCGAGGAAAATAATACCGCATTTTTGGTTTTGAAAAGGATAAAGTCAGGGAACAAAAAACCCGGTTTTTGGGAAGATTTCGGAATAAAACTGGCCGGTTTGCATAAAAATACAAACGACAAATTCGGTCTCGATCACGACAATTACATAGGATCGCTCGTGCAAATAAACGGTTATTGCGATACATGGAGCGAGTTTTTTGTCACAAAACGTCTTGAAGTGCAAATACGTTTGGCAAGAAACAAAGGAATATTAAGCGGCAGTACCGTAAAAGCATTCGAAAATTTTTTCAACAAGACAGAAGAGATTTTTCCTCCGGAAAATCCGTCGTTGGTTCACGGAGACCTTTGGGGTGGAAATTATATGGTAAACCTGAATGGCAATCCGGTGATTATCGACCCTGCCGTTTATTACGGTCACCGTGAAATGGATTTGGGAATGAGCAAACTTTTCGGCGGTTTCGACAGCCGTTTTTACGATGCTTACAATTCGGCATTTCCGTTGGAAAAAGGTTGGCAAAAACGTATGGATTATTGTAATCTTTATCCTTTAATGGTGCATGTAAACCTCTTTGGCGGGGGCTATTTAATGTCGGTTGAAAATATTTTGTCGAAGTTTCGAAAATAACATCTCTATTCCTTTTTATGATTTTTTATATAGTATTTGGCGCCGGCAAATTGTCCCGTAAAGAAGGCTCCTACCAAAAAAGGATAGGTATAAAGCTGAAATCCCAATTCGAAATAAAACCGTAAAAAAACTATCAGAGGAATAGGTAAATGTACCGCTAAAAACCATTGTAACGAAAACTTTTTTACCGAAGCCCTCCAATATCCGAAAGGCATATTTACAATAAAGGTGATAACGGTTACAATTGCCAGGTTGATATGTTCATTTGTCATTTTTAATTTTCGTTTTCGTTATCAACGCTGTTTTAAACTGTTGTGTTTTTTACCGGATTACTTTTGGTTTTGTTTTCCATACTCTTTTATTTCCACCTCTTCTTTCAAAATCATAAGGCCGAAACGGGCGAGAGCTTCAAAATCGTTTACTACCGGATAAAGAACTATCGGGGCGAGTTTGCCGATGCGCTTTTTCACATTTTCCAAAAACCGTTCACTGTCGAAAATCATTCCCGTAAGGATAATGGCATCTATATCGCCTTCGAGGGTGGCATAGTGCGAGGCTATTTCTTTTGAAACGGCATAAGCCAAAGCTTCGGAAATAAAACGTGCTTTTTCGTTTCCTTCGGCTATCATTGCATTTATTTTGTTGAGATTGTCGGTGCCGAGGTATGCCACATACCCTCCCTTTTTTGTAATCATCTCCATAATCTCATTTTCGGTATGTTTACCGCTGAAACAAAACCGCACGAGTTGACCTACGGGTAATGTTCCGGTACGTTTTATGGAGAATGGTCCGCCTCCGTCAAAAGCCTGGTTTACATCAACCACCTTCCCTTTTTTATGAGCTCCTATTGATATGCCGCCGCTGCCGATATGGCAAACAATCAAGTTCAAGTCGCCATATTTTTTATTTTGCGATTTGGCATATTTGCAAGCCACATGTTTATGGTTCAAGGCATGAAATATGGATTTTCTTTCGAAGAGGGGATGCCCGGTAACGCGTGCCAGGTCATCAAGCTCGTCAACAACAACGGGATTGACCATATAAGCGTTTATTCCCAATTTTTTGGCAATATCATAAGCTATCAATCCTCCGAGGTTTGTTTCGTGCATTCCCATAACACCTACCGTAAGGTCGTGAACCATGCTTTCGTTTATCAGATAAACGCCTTGCGATACGGGTTTTACCATGCCGCTACGTCCCATGACGATGCCTATATTGTCAAAATGAAGGTCGTTTTGTTTCATTTCGGTCAATATCTGCTGCATCCGCCACTCTTTTTGCGAAGGTATGTCGTTAAATTTTGCCAACTCCTCTTCGTTATGTTTAACGGTTTTCAAGAAAACCGGTTCACCGTTGCGGTAAGCGGCAATTTTTGTTTCGTAAGTTTCGGGATAGATGATTAAAATACATTTTGAAATCATAACCTCAGTTTTTTGGTTAAAAAAATTACATATTTCTCCGGTATTGTCCTCCAACACCAAACAGGGCATTTGTAATTTGTCCTATCGATGCATATTTTGCCACTTCCATTAGTTCGGCAAAGATGTTTTTGTTTTCTATTGCGGCTTTTTCGAGTTTTTCCAGATGTTCTTCGCTCTCTTTTTTCCAGGTTTTGTGTAATTGTTCAATCATTTTTATTTGATACTGTTTTTCGGTTTCCGTGGCACGGATAACCTCACCCGGAATAACGGTATGCGAACCTTTTTCGGTAAGGAAAGTGTTTACTCCCACAATAGGCAGTTTGCCGCTGTGTTTAAGAGTTTCGTAATACAACGACTCTTCTTGTATTTTGCTGCGTTGGTACATGGTTTCCATGGCTCCCAACACTCCGCCTCTTTCTGTTAGTCTGTCGAACTCCGCCATTATGGCCTCTTCCACGAGGTCGGTAAGTTCTTCTATGATAAATGAGCCTTGCAACGGGTTTTGATTTTTTGCCAATCCCAGTTCGTGATTGATAATCAGCTGAATGGCTATTGCACGGCGTACCGACTCTTCGGTGGGAGTGGTTATGGCCTCGTCGTATGCATTGGTATGTAGCGAGTTGCAGTTATCGTAAATGGCATAAAGGGCTTGCAAAGTGGTACGGATATCGTTAAAGTCTATCTCTTGTGCATGGAGCGACCGTCCCGAAGTTTGAATATGGTATTTTAGTTTTTGCGACCGTTCGTTGGCTCCGTATTTCAATTTCATTGCTTTTGCCCAAATAAGACGTGCCACCCGTCCTATTACGGCGTATTCGGGGTCTTCGCCGTTCGAAAAGAAAAACGAGAGGTTAGGTGCAAATTTATTCACATCCATTCCTCTGGCCCGGTAATATTCCACGTAGGTAAAACCGTTGGCAAGGGTAAAAGCGAGTTGGGTAATGGGGTTTGCTCCCGCTTCGGCAATGTGATAACCCGATATGGAAACACTGTAAAAATTTCTTACGTTGTTTTCGATAAAATATTCCTGAATATCGCCCATAAGTTTTAAGGAGAAATCAGTAGAAAAGATACATGTGTTTTGGGCTTGGTCTTCTTTTAAAATATCGGCTTGAACCGTTCCCCGGACTTTGCTGAGGGTATCTTTTTTAATTCGTTCGTAAACATCTTTGGGCAGAACCATATCTCCCGTTACGCCAAGGAGCATTAGTCCCAAACCGTCGTTTCCTTCGGGTAGTTCGCCTTGATAAGAGGGACGTTCGGTTCCTTTTTCGCGGTAAATTTCGTCGATAATGAGATTTACCTCTTTTTCAAGTCCGTTTTCTTTAATATAAATTTCGCATTGCTGGTCGATGGCGGCATTCATAAAATATGCAACCATTGTGGGGGCGGGACCGTTAATTGTCATCGACACCGATGTTTTGGGGTCGGCAAGGTTAAATCCCGAATACAGTTTTTTGGCGTCGTCGAGGCACGAGATAGAGACTCCCGAATTTCCGATTTTACCGTAGATGTCGGGGCGCAAAGCAGGGTCTTGGCCGTAAAGTGTCACCGAGTCGAAAGCCGTTGAAAGCCGTTTTGCCGGCATCCCTTTCGACACGTAATGGAAACGGCGGTTGGTACGTTCGGGTCCTCCTTCGCCTGCAAACATTCGCGTGGGATCTTCGCCTTCGCGTTTAAAAGGAAACACCCCTGCGGCAAAAGGAAATTCGCCCGGCACATTCTCCTTTAACGACCAGCGCAATATTTCGCCCCAAGAGGTGAATTTGGGCATGCTTACCTTGGGAATTTTGGTGTGCGAGAGCGATTCGGTATGTGTGGCAATTTTAAACTCTTTATCTCTTACTTTAAATGTAAAATATTCGTCGGAATATGCCTTTTTCTTTTTGTCCCAGTTTTCAAGAATTTGGACGTTTTTAGGGTCTATCTCCAGAAGGAGTTTTTCGTAAGCTTTTTTCAGTTTGTCGCGGGTTTCGATGTCGCCGGTTTTTTCCATTTCGTCAATGGATTGTTTCAGGCTGAAAAGGCGTTGTGCCAAACCGGCTTGTTCGTCTGCCCACTTGTTATAATTACGGACGGTTTCGGATATTTCGGAAAGATAGCGTACTCTCTGTGGGGGGATAATGTGAATTTTTTCCGTCATTTCGGCTTTTGTAACCAGGTGGCTGTGGAAATCGAATCCCGTCTTTTCTTTTATTTTTTCAAAAAGTGCGACATAGAGTTTATTTACTCCCGGGTCGTTGAATTGTGATGCCGTGGTTCCGTACACGGGCATTTGGTCGGGCTGCATGTCAAACAGGGCATGGTTTCTTTGATACTGTTTTTTTACGTCGCGCAAAGCGTCTTGTGCACCTCTTTTGTCGAACTTGTTTATGGCTATAATATCGGCATAATCGAGCATGTCAATTTTTTCGAGTTGGCTTGCTGCGCCGTATTCGGGAGTCATTACATAAAGCGAAACGTCGCTGTGATCGACAATGGCCGTATCGGACTGTCCTATGCCCGATGTTTCGAGAATGATAAGGTCGAAACCGGCGGCCTGTACAATGGTTTCGGCGTCTTTAACGTACTTTGATATGGAGAGGTTCGATTGGCGAGTGGCAAGCGAGCGCATATATACCCTTTCGTTGTCGATGGAGTTCATGCGTATGCGGTCGCCGAGCAAAGCTCCTCCCGAGCGTCTTTTCGACGGGTCCACCGAAATTATCGCCACGGTTTTATCGCTGAAATCGTTAAGAAAGCGGCGTACTATCTCATCAACCAGTGATGATTTTCCCGAACCTCCCGTACCTGTGATACCCAATACGGGAGAATGGTTTTCCCGGGCTTTTTCGGTTAATGTTTTCAAAAGGGGCTCTATTCCTTGGCGGTAGTTTTCGGCGGCGGAAATGGTACGTGCTATTGCCACCTCATTGCGTTGGTATATATCCTCTTCTTTAACGTTAATATCTTTTCCCGTTGGAAAATCCGACTTTTCCAAAAGGTCGTTTATCATTCCTTGCAGTCCCATTTTCATTCCGTCGTCCGGAGAATATATACGTGTTATTCCGTATTTGTGCAGTTCTTCCATCTCTTCGGGGAGAATGACACCGCCGCCGCCGCCGAAAATTTTTATGTGTCCGCAACCCTTTTCTTGCAACATGTCGTACATGTATTTGAAAAACTCCATATGACCTCCCTGATACGAGGTTATGGCAATTGCCTGTACATCTTCTTGCACGGCCGCATTGACAATTTCGTGTACCGAACGGTTGTGTCCCAAGTGGATAACCTCGGCGCCACTGGCTTGTATTATCCGTCTCATTACATTAATGGCGGCATCGTGTCCGTCGAACAACGAAGCCGCAGTGACTACTCTTATGTGATTTTTTGGCTTGTAAATTTCCAAACGCTGCATCTCCTTATACTGATTTTTTAGTTGATTGTGTGCAAAGATAACAAACGTTATTTCATTTCAAGGAATTTAAACCAATAAAATATTTCCCGTGAAGCGGAGAAAAACCGTTAAATAAAAATCTTTAAGGTTTTCAAATGTTTTTCGGAAAGAAATCGTAAACGGGATTGAGGGGGGCTTGAAAAAAATTAATGTACTTTTGCAAACATTGTGAGGTTTAGCGAAATTATAGGACAGGAAGAGGTAAAGGAGCGTTTGCGTAAAAGTGTTGCCGAAAACAAGGTGGCGCATACGCAGCTTTTTCTCGGTGCCGAAGGCAGCGGTGCCCTCCCTTTGGCAATAGCTTTTGCACAATATATAAACTGCAAAAACAAACAAAACGGCGACAGTTGCGGTACATGTCCCTCGTGTATAAAGTACCAATCGTATGTCCATCCCGATTTGCATTTTATTTTTCCCACCGTAACTTCCGAAGGTATCAAAGAGCCAAAATCGGACCTCTATCAGGATATTTGGCGCGAAAACATTATCGAACAAAACGGATACGTATCGCAAGACAGCTGGAATAAAAAACTTGGGGTGTCGGGAAACAAACAGGGGATTATCTATTCGCGCGATGCTTCCGATATTATAAAGACATTAAATGTAAAATCGTATGAGGCCGAATATAAGGTTGTTATTATTTACCTTGCCGAAAAGTTACACCTGTCGGCATCGAACAAACTGTTAAAAACTCTGGAAGAGCCTCCCGAAAAGAGTTTGATAATAATGGTGTCGGAACGTTACGAGTTGATTATTCCTACGGTGCGTTCGAGGGCGCAATTGCTTAAAATACCACCTCTAAAAGACCGGGATATCCGTGATGCATTGGTAAGTAAAGATATATTGCCCGCCGGTGACGACGCTTTACCTAATATTGTGGCGCTGGCACACGGAAACTGGAACAAGGCTTTACAGTTGGCTGCAAACATCGAAGAGGAACAGTACAATTTTAAAACTTTCAGGGATTGGACACGATTGTGTTTTAAACCCGGTAATTTTACCGGATTGATAACCTTTAGCAAAGAGTTGGCACGATTGCCGAAAAACCGACAAAAAAATCTTCTGGTGTTCGGAATGCAAGTTTTGCACAATTCCATGCTTGTAAATGCCGCACTTAAAGATAAAATAAGGACGTTGAAAGACGAATCGGACTATATCGAAAAATTTGCCCCTTTCATTAACGATTCGAACAGGGATGATTTTTACCGTTTATTGAACGATGCCGTTTACCACCTCGAACGCAATGTAAATGCCAATATTATGTTTATCGAATTAAGCATTCAAATGGTAATACTTCTCAACAGGGGTAAAAAAGCTTTGAAACAGTAAGCTTTAAAAACGTTATACGCGAAAAGTTTACAAAGGCTGATTTGGATATCCTATTATTGTTATTTTTGCCTTTTTCATATTCATAAATTAATATTATTCGATATGCGTAAATTAATGTTTTCGATTACCGTTGTCCTTTTTTCGGTAATGTTTGTTTCGTGTGGTGGCAACACTAAAGGCGATAAAAAAGATAATTTTAAAGTGAACATTACAATTGCCGATGCCAAAGGCAATTTAACCGTGATAATGCAACACCGCAGAAACGGGGAATGGGTTAAAGACGACTCGGTGGTAATGAAAGATGGAAAAGCCGTTTTTTCCGGACATATTGATTATCCCGAACTCTATTATTTCATAATAAAGGAAAAACAGGGATATATGCCCGTATGGATAGACAAAGGGACAATAGATGTAACTGCCGACCTGAGGAATATACGTAGTCCGCAAATAAAAGGTTCGAAGGCTCATGACAAATACATGGCATACATGGACTCCATAAGAAGGTTCAGTATGATTGAACAATCCATGGGACAAGATTACAGTGTGGCGCGCCGTAACAACGATACAAAAAAGATGAAAGAGATTGAGGACGCTTATAACAAATTGCAAGAGGAAAAAAACAACTATATTATAGGTTATGCTTTGCGTCATAACAAAGATGTTGTTTCGGCATATATCATCAACTACAACTCTTCTTCTATCGATTTAAACCGGCTGGACTCGGTGGTGTCGGGTTTCGACAGCTCAATTGCCGATTCTTATTATGTAAAACACCTAAAAGAACGTATTGCCACTCTCAAAAGGGTTGCCGTTGGACAACCGTTTGTCGATTTTACCTTGAACGACCCCGACGGCAACCCGGTGTCGCTTTCGTCGGTCGTGGAAAAAAACAAATATGTTTTGGTTGACTTTTGGGCTTCGTGGTGTATGCCTTGCCGCGCCGAAAATCCGAATGTGGTAAAAGCTTACAACAAATATCATGATAAGGGCTTTACCGTTTTCGGTGTTTCGTTCGACAAAGACCACGACCAATGGGTTGATGCAATAAAAAAAGACGGACTTGTTTGGACTCAGGTTTCCGATTTGAAATACTGGGGTTCGGAAGCAGGCAAACTTTACGGCATAATGTCGATACCGCATAACGTTTTAATAGGTCCCGACGGCAAAATAGTAGCCGATAATCTGAGAGGGCAAGCGTTACAGGA
>Ga0256914_1003362_pt1 | contig 12628 bp, 9 predicted proteins | sample HulkmetaG_FD_191571 | JGI IMG/M metagenome (GOLD analysis project Ga0256914, IMG submission 191571) | Hydrothermal chimney microbial communities from Main Endeavour vent field at the Juan de Fuca Ridge, Pacific Ocean - Hulk | ecosystem: Environmental > Aquatic > Marine > Hydrothermal vents ...
AATTCGTAATTTTTAATTCCCCCCAGCCTCTTGCAAAGGGCATTTCCAATACCTCGTCTTACAGCGTCCCCCATGAAAATGAAAAATTTCTTTAAAAAAGTGCAAAAACAAATTGGTAGTAACTATTTTTTTCATTAAATTTTGTAACGATGTTTTATTTTCAAAATTTAGCAGACATGAGGAGGTTGGAATGGCACCCCTAACTGTGTTTATTATTATTGCCGTTGTTGTTTTGCTCGTGGTCCTATTCGTCTGGTTTTTCGCCAAGCAATATCGAAAAGTCGGCCCCAATGAAATTTTGATCATCTCCGGCGGACGCAAAGGGAAAATTACCCTGCCCGATGGCGGCACGCAGGAAATCGGCTTCCGCTTCCGCATTGGCGGCGGTACCTTTGTCAATCCGTTTTTCGAGCGTGTGGAGCGCATGCCCATTGAAGTCATCCCCATTCACGGTAAAATTTCGGAAGTGATGACCAACAACAATATTCCGGTTAATGTGGAATACGCCGCGCAGGTGCGCATCGATACCAGCGAATACGCGCTGTATTTGGCCATTACCAATTTTTTAAGTAAGGGAACCGAAGGCATCCGCGAAGTTTCCCAAACCATTCTCGAAGGCAAAGTGCGCGAATTAATCGGCCAGTACACGGTGGAAGATCTGCTTACCAAACGCAGCGAATTCGTAGCCAAGGTATCCGGTGACACGCAGGCCGATTTCAATCAATTGGGATTGGTGCTCATGTCGTTCGGACTGAATGACGTGATGGACACGCAGGGTTATCTGGAAGCGCTGAGTCGCCCGCACATCACCCAGGCCAAGTACGAAGCCGAAGTGGATCAGGCCGAAAAAAACCGCGACATCACCATCCGTTCGGCTCAGGCACGCAAAGAAGGAGAAATCGCCCGCCTGCAGGCCGAGGCCGAAATCGCCAAAATCAACTGGCAAAACGAAGCGCTCAAATCCGAGTCGCAGGTGGAAGTGAACAAGAAAAAGGCGCATGCCGACATGGCTTACGAGCTGGAACGTTACCGTATTCAGCAGGAATTGAAGCAAGAAGAATTCAAACTTAAACGTCTGGAAATGGACGAAAGCATTGCGCTGGAAGATTTGAACATCAAGAAGAAGCAGAAAGAGCTGGAAGCCAACGTCATCAAACCGGCCGAAGCACGCAAATTGCAGGTGCAAACCGAGGCCGAGGCCGAAAGTTTCCGCATCAAAACCGAAGCCGAAGCCAAAGTGGAAGCCAAGCAGGCCGAAGACAAGGCCGAAGCAGAAAAACTGCGCATGCTGGGGCAGGCCGAAGCCGAAAGTCTGAAAGCCAAGGCCAAAGCCTTCGAAACATACAATCAGGCGGCCATTTACCAGATGATTCTGGAAAAGATGCCGGAATTAGCCTCAGCCGTTTCCGAGCCGCTTAGCAAACTGGACAAAATCGTGATGATCGAAAGCGACGGCAAACTGGGTACTTCCAAAATTACCGGACAGGTTGCCGATATTCTTTCGCAACTTCCGGAAATCGTGGAATCGCTGACCGGTGCCGATCTGAAAAAATTCCTGAAAGACAAATTGGCAGGCAAGGAATAATCTTCGACCATTGCAATCGGACTTCGAAGCAAAAGCGGATCCGCGCATTGTCGAATCCGTTCTTTGCATCGCCTGCGGTAGGTGAAAAAGAACGCGGAAAAAGAATTCAAAAACAGAGGTGAGGATCAAACGTGCTAAGCGAACGCATTAAAAAAGTCGGAATTTCTCCAACCATGAAAATTGCGGCCAAGGCCATCGCCATGAAGGCACAAGGCATCGACGTGGTGGATTTTAGCGTGGGCGAACCGGATTTTCCCACGCCGGAATACATTAAACAGGCGGCCAAAAAAGCCATCGACGAAAATCACACGAAATACACCATCAATGCCGGAACACTGGAGCTGCGCCGCGCTATTTGCGATTACCTGCAAAAAACGCACAATCTCTCTTACGATCCCGGTCAGATTATCGTAACCAACGGCGCCAAGCAGGCCATTTTTAACACCATTCTGGCCCTGATTGGCGAAGAAGACGAAGTGATCATTCCCGCACCCTATTGGGTTTCGTATCCGGAAATGGTGCGTTTGGCCGGGGGTAATCCGGTTATTATCGATGCCCGCGAAGAGAACGGTTTTAAGATTACGCCGCAGCAATTAAAACAGGCCATCTCGGCCAATACCCGTGCGCTGATTTTGTGCAATCCGTCCAATCCCACCGGAGCGGCTTACAGCGAAGAAGAACTGCTGGCCCTGGCCGAAGTGCTAAAAGACGAAGATGTGTACGTTATTGCCGACGAAATTTACGAAAAGCTTATTTACGATAATTTTCGCCTGACCAGTTTTGCCGCCGTGCATCCCAGGATGCAGGAGAAAACCATTGTGGTTAACGGCTTTTCCAAAGCCTACTCCATGACTGGCTGGCGCATCGGGTACATGGCCGGCCCGCGAGACATTGTGGAAGCGGCCAACAAAATTCAGAGTCATTCCACCTCCAATGCCAATTCCATTTCGCAGTATGCGGCCCTGCGCGCGTTAACCGGCCCGGCCTACGAAATCAATCGCATGGTGGCCGAATTCCAGAAACGACGCAATTACGTGCTGCAACGTCTCAAAAGTATTCCGGGCATTTCCTGTCAGGAACCGCAGGGGGCGTTTTACGTGTTCCCAAATATTGCCTCTTATTTCGGTAAAGAATACAACGGCAACTACATTCGCAATTCCTACGGCCTTGCCTATTATTTGCTGCGCGAGGCCAATGTGGTGCTGGTGCCGGGCGCGGCCTTCGGTTCCGACAAACACATCCGCATTTCGTACGCCACTTCCATGGAACAGTTGGAAAAGGGCATGGATCGCATTGCCGAAGCGCTGCGAAAGCTCAAAACGCCGGCCAAGGTAAAATATGTGCGTCTCAATAACTACCATACCAACGTGCGTAAAACGGTGCCGGTGGAAGCCACGCTTAACGCCGAACGCCGCGAAGCACTCATCGCCGAGGCCGAAGCGCATTTGAAGTACGATCAATATTTTGAATGGAATGCCAATATTAACGGCCTGGTTATTCAGCTTCGTACCAATCAACCGCATTTGTACGATTTCTGGCTGGAAAACTGGTATCCGGCGCAGTTGGAATCGGATCTGGAACCGCACGGGGTGATTTACGCCGTGGACGGAGTGGTGGGACGCGAACCGTATGCGTTTTACCATGCGCCCACCAGCACCGCGCTGTTGTTCAATAGCGATTATTACGCCTCGTTGCGTTCACTGGCTCTGGGCATGGTGGCCGATTTGGGTCAACGGTTGTTCGATACGCATGCCGTGCGCGGATTTTCCGGGGATTTAAACGGCGTGGGCTTTGTGCTGATGGGGCCCAAAGGAACGCAGAAGACGCCCGTTTTTTATCAATTGCTGCAGGATGCGAATCTTGCCTTGCACAGTAACGATTTGCTTTTTGTCCGTTACGGCGGTGGCTATGCCGTGGCCGACAATGCCGAACGCAAATTGTACGTACCCACGCGCCATGCGGAATATTACGAACCGCTCAAAGCGCTGTTTGAACGTTCCAAGTGCGAGAATGTGGTAGAAGATCGTGCCGCCTGCGAATACGATAAGTGTCCGCTCATCGATTCCTGCATCATGGATCGCGGATTTCCCTATTGCTTTTTAGCTTCCAAAATTTCCGCCGCCATGTTGGATCCTTACTGGATTGGCGGCATGCGTAAGCATGTGAAACGCATTGATGTGCAGGTGCTCTTTTTACTCACGGCCGATCCGCTGGCGCCGCCGGTTAAAGAACTGGCCGCCGAAGACGCCTTGCAAATACTTAGCACGGGCAGTGCTGCCGGAGCCGCTTTGCAGCCCCAGGGGCAGCAGCCTCCGTTTTACAATCCGCATTTGTTGAACAAAGACGATCAGGCATTACGCAAGCAAAGCGAACAATTCGCCCGGTTGCTCGAGATGGCGCGCTGCTACCAGATCAATACGGCACAGGCTTCGCCCAGGGGAGTGAGCGAGAAGATTTTGGAAATTTTAAGGGGAAGGTAAACTTACGGAACCGAGCGCGCAGTTTCTTTTGTGTTACGGTTATTGCTAACTAAAAAACGGGACAAATTGACGTTTGATCCGGCCGATCGTTTGACCGAAGTGATCGCGCAAATTTAAAGTTACCATTTGCAATTTTCAGGATTCGCGATGGGTTCGCAAAATTAAACAACAGGAATACATTATGTACGATGCACTCTACAACGAAGCGTTTTACGAACAATTTTACAAAGAATTGGTTCCCCTGCTGCACGGGCCGAACATCAAAACCGTGAACATGCGTTATCTGGAAAAAGAAGCCCGAAAATTTGCCAATACTTCCGAATTCGGCAATAGCGTGTGGATGTCCAAATTTTCCAGCAGGCTGGCGCCCAAAACCGTGTATCTGGGCAGCCCGCGCGTGCGCTTGCCCAAACTGCTGGATTCGCACGTTAAAATTCTGGAAAATGCCGAAGAAGAGCTTAAAAAAGTTCTGCATCTGGTCAAGAATTTGCCCTTTGTGCACATTCGGCGTCAGATGGGCAACAACGCTCATTACAATCCCATTTGCAATTTGTACGTTTCCGTAGCCGATCCCAAAAATGTGCGCAATGCCTACATGTGGGCCAGCACCATGTTCGATCCCGGCAATCGTCCCGGCCCGGAATTCACGATGATTCACATTCCGGAAGAGCACATCCTTCGCGCGCAGATTCTGGCCCTGCCCGAATACAATCTGAACATTGCTCTGGGAACCGACTATCTGGGCGAAGACAAAAAGGGCTTTTTGCGACAGGCCATGTGGCGCGCAGACGAGCAGGGCATGTTGGGACTGCACGCCGGTTCCAAGATTGTCACGGTGCGCGATCCCAAAGACAATCGTTTAAAACGCTACGGCGTGTTCCTGTTTGGCATGACGGCCACCGGTAAATCGACCTGGTCGTGTCACCAATTGGGTCTTGATCCCACGCGCGGAGAAAAAACAGAAGTGTGCCAGGACGATATCGTTTTCTTGCGTGATGACGGTTCGGCTTTGGGTTCGGAAAATAATTTTTACGTCAAAACCGATGTCCGTCCCGATCAGCAAGAGGCCATGTACAACGCTCTGGTGCACAAATCGGCCTTGCTGGAAAACGTCATGATGAACTACAAAGGTCAAATCGACTTTCTTGACGAATCGTTGTGCGGCAACGGTCGTGCGGTGATTTTTCGCAATCAGCTTAAAGTAAAACAGGGCAAAAAACTGGTGGGCATTAGCGCCCCAACGGTTAACTTGCCGCCGCTTACCGAAACGGACGGAATTATCTTTGCTTTTATCACGCGACGCAATACCATTATGCCTTTTGCCCAACGGCTAACACCGGAACAGGGCGTACTGGCCTATTTGTGGGGCGAATCGACGCACAGCTACGCCTCCAATCCCGAAAAGGCCGGTGAGTCGGTACGCATTGTGGGCACCGACCCGTTCATCATCGGCTCGCGCGGTGTTAAGGTCAACCGCTTTTACGACATCGTGATGCGTCTGGTAGAAAAGTTTCCGGGCAAAGTGCATTTTATGATGTACAATACCGGCGGCATGGGAGAAATTATCGAAACCACGGAGCAGAACGGTAAAAAGGTAAAAAAGCTGGTGCGCAAGGTGGAGCGCGTGCCGTTGAATTTAATGGCGGCGATTCAGCGCGGAGATTTGCGTGGCACCAACGAATATGCTCCGGGCATTTTGGGCACCGAAGGCATTGTGGCCGTGGAAGGTCGTCCCATTCCCGAGTACGATGTGCGGCGTTTTTATTCCGAAGAACAGATCAATAATTATTTGAGAGAGCTGATCGAAGGTCGTCGGCGCTTTACCGAAGAAATTGCCGCCGAGGGCTTGAAGCCAGAGATTTTACGTGCCGCGGAGAAGGCCTTCCGTATTGAGCAAACCTTGCAGGCGAAAAAGGTGTTTGTGCCGGATACGGGCGTTTTTAAGCAAAGCGTGCGCGCGGGAGAGTCGTCGGCTTCGGAGGTTGTGCGTCCCCGTCGTCCCAGCCCCTGGCGGTGGAGGTAAATGGATCTGGCCCGGCTTCCGGGGCGCGTAGCGGAGAAGGCGTTGGTAAGTTCAAAAGTTGACTTGTTGAACAGTGTCGGTAGCTGGTTGGTAAAGGGAAAGGGTTAAGGGTAGAAGGGTTAAGGAAAGGCATACCACCGCCGACAATTCGTAATTCTTAATTCGTAATTTTTAATTTCCTCCCGGACGTGGCGCCACCCGGCAACCGACGATTTTTCTCCTTTTTCTTTTTTCATTTTTCCTTTTTCCTTTTTCATTCCCCGTTCTTATTCCCGTTCGCTAAAACTCAAGTTGTTACTCGGGCGATGTTTTAGTAAATTAAACATTCTAATTAATTCATTGCAGGAGAATTTCATGGAGAAGAAAAGGATTTTAAGCGGAATGCGTCCCTCCGGGCGTTTGCATCTGGGAAATTACGCCGGTGCGCTGGAAAATTGGGTTAAGCTGCAACACGATTACGATTGCTTTTATTTTGTGGCTGATTGGCATGCCTTAACCACCAATCCTCTGGCCGCTTTTGATGTCGAAGAAAATACCATTCAAATGGTCATAGATTGGTTAAGTGCGGGGATTAATCCCGAATTGCCCATTTTTGTGCAATCCAAGGTAAAAGAGCATGCCGAGTTGCATTTGTTGTTTTCCATGCTCATCACCAAAGAGCGTCTGGAACGCAATCCCACGCTTAAAGAACAAATTCGCGATTTAAATAAAGAAACCATCATTTACGGCCATTTGGGCTATCCCGTTTTGCAGGCGGCCGATATTTTAATGTACAAAGCCAACCTGGTGCCCGTGGGGGAAGATCAGCTTTCCCATGTGGAAATTACCCGGGAAATCGCTCGTAAATTCAATCAATTGTACGGAGAGGTTTTTCCCGAGCCCCAGCCCAAGCTTACCACATTTTCCCGCTTGCCGGGATTGGACGGACGTAAAATGGGCAAATCCAACAATAATTTTATTTTAATTTCCGATCCGCCCGAAGAAATTGCCAAAAAAGTTCGCACGGCTATTACCGATCCGCAAAAGGTACGCAAAGGCGATCCCGGTCATCCCGATGTGTGCAATGTGTTTAAATATCACCAAAAATTCAATCCCGATGAAGTAGAGCAAATCCGGACCGATTGTGAAAGCGGAGCACTGGGCTGTGTGGCCTGCAAACAGCGCGCGGCACAAAAAATCGCCGAATATTTTGAGCCGTTCCGTGAAAAACGCGCCTATTATGAAAATCATCTGGACGATGTACAGGACGTGATTCATGAGGGAACCAAAAAGGCGAAAGCCGTCGCGCAGCAAACAATGGACGATGTTCACAAAGCGATGAAAATGGGATGAGATATCGTGTAAAATTAGACATATTTGAGGGGCCGTTCGATCTGCTTCTGTTTTTGATTCGCAAAAACGAGGTGGACATTTACGATATTCCCATCGCTAAAATTACCGAACAGTTTCTGGAATACATCGAAGCCATGCGCATGCTCGATTTAAATGTGGCCGGCGACTTCATCGAGATGGTGGCGATTCTCATGCACATTAAAGCGCGCATGCTGCTGCCCAAAACGCCGCTGGAAAACGAAGACGAAGCGGAAGATCCGCGTACCGAGCTGGTGGAACGCTTGCTGGAATACAAACGCTTTAAAGACGTTTCGGCAGAGTTTCACTATCTGGAAGAAGAACGGCGAAAAATGTTCATCCGACGGGATTTTGGGTTTATTCGCACGGAAGAAAAAGAACCGACAACCGAAGAGTTCCTGGACAAGGTAACCCTGTTCGACTTGCTGCTGGCCTTTAAACGGGCTTTGCAAAACATGCCTAAAATCACCTATCACGAAGTGCGACGCATCGACGTTACGGTGGAGCAGCAAAGCGAATATCTGCTAAATCAGCTTAAAGAAAAAAAGATGATTCTTTTTCAGGATCTGATGAAACAATTCAAAGAAAAAATTGTGATTATTGTTACTTTTGTTGCTATCTTAGAACTGGTCCGAAAGGGCGTGATTACGGTAAAACAATCGGAAATATTTGACGACATTCGAATTAAACTAAAAGATGCGGCGTAAAAATATGGAAGATAAAACTCCCGAAATACTGGAAGCGCTGATTTTTGCCAGCGACTCCCCATTACCCATCAACAAGATCAAAGAAATTGTAGAAGATATTGGTGCGCGGGAAATCCGTAAGGCCATTGAAATTTTGAATCAACGCTATGAATCGACCAATTCTTCATTGATGATTATCGAAGTGGCCGGAGGCTTCCAAATGGTAACCCGCCCCGAATTCGCCGATTATGTGGCGCGTTTGTACAAAAATCGCCAGGCACATCGGCTTACCCAGAAAGCCTTGGAAACTTTAGCCATTATCGCCTACAAACAACCCATTACCAAACAGGAAATCGAACACATTCGTGGTGTAACGGTGGATAGTGTGCTTCGTACTTTGATCGAACGCAATCTCATTACCGTGGTCGGGCGCGAAAAAGCCCCGGGCAATCCGTTGCTTTACGGAACCACGAAAGAATTCCTGGAATATTTCGGGCTAAACAGCCTGGAAGATTTGCCCAAGCTTAAAGAAATTGACGAATTGCTCAAGGACGATGAAAAATTTTTGGAAAGTCTCGATCAGGTCGCGCTGGAGCAACTGGCGCCGGAAGAGTTGGGCATTGTAAACACCGAAGAAGAAGCTACCGAAGCGGCGAATCCGGAAAAGAAACAAGATGAACTCCCCAAAAATGAATCCGAGAACGGAACATCAAACGAAACGGAAAACAGTAGCACAAATTCCAATGATGACCTATGATGCGATTAAATAAATACTTGGCTCGTGCAGGCATTGCCTCGCGTCGGAAATGTGACGACTTAATTTTGGCTGGCTATGTTCAGGTAAATGGCGAAACGGTAGATCAGGTCGGTGTGGTCATCGACGAAACCAAAGACAAAGTTACCTTTAAAGGCCGGCCGGTAAAAATAAAACAAAAGTTTACCTATATTTTATTAAACAAACCCAAAGGGGTGGTTACTACGGCACGCGATCAATTCCGCCGCCGGACCGTACTGGATTTGATTGCCATTCCCGAACGTATTTTCCCCGTAGGACGTTTGGATTACAACACTACCGGGGTACTGTTGCTCACCGACGACGGAGAGCTGGCCAATCGCTTACTGCATCCCAATTACAAAGTAACCAAAGTGTATCGTGTGCTCTTGAATCGGGTAATCCGTCCCATCGACATGCATCGTTTAAGCCACGGAGTGGAACTGGAAGGCCGCATGACCCAGCCGTGTAAAATTACCGAACTGCGCATTGTGGATAACGGCAGCCTTTTGGAAGTAGAGCTTAAGGAAGGGCGCAATCGACAAATCCGAAAAATGTTCGAATTGCTGAAATATCGGGTGGAAGAACTGGAGCGCATCTCATTCGCCGGGTTAACCGCCAGCGGTTTGCAACAGGGCGAATGGCGCTATTTGACTAAATCGGAAGTCAATCGTTTAAAGGAGATTGTGCACTATGGAAATTAAAGGCAAAAAAGCGTTAATCCTTGGCGGCTGGGGATTGGTTGGTCAGGCCGTTTGTCGCAGAATGATCGAAGACGAACCTTCGGAAATGATCATTCTCTCGCTTGAAAAGTGGCAGGCCGAAGAAGCCGTCGATCTGCTGAAAAAATTGGCCCCCAACATTACCTTCCGGGCTGAATGGGGCAATATTTTTGTGCGTAGCGAATTAAAAGACCTCCCCCGCGAAGAAATTCTCAATAATCCCAAAAATCGGCATCTGCTAATGGCCGATGTACTGGATGATCTGAATCAGGAAATCATCAATCGCTCTTTTTTGGCGCAGGTCATCACCAAGTACCAGCCCGAAATTATTGTGGATTGTATTAATTCGGCCACGGCATTAGCCTATCAGGATATTTTTACCAGTTCTATCGAAGTGCGAAAGATTTTAGGCAAGGTAGAAAAATGTGAAGATCAAGAAAATAGTATTTCGGCCATCGAACGCCTGCTTATCACGCAGTACACGCCTCAGCTTATTCGCCACATTCAAATTTTGTACGAAGCGATGAAGAAAGCCAAGACTAAAATGTACGTTAAAATAGGAACCAGCGGTACCGGTGGCATGGGACTTAACATTCCGTACACCCACAGCGAAGAAAAACCCTCGCGCATGCTGCTTAGCAAGTCGGCGTTGGCCGGTTCGCACACTCTGCTTTTGTGGCTGATGGCCCGCACACCCGATGCTCCCATCACCAAAGAAATTAAGCCCACGGCTGCCATTGCCTGGAAAAAGATTGAGTATGGCGAAATCAAAAAACGCGGGGTTCCGGTCCAATTGTACGATTGTCCGCCGGAAAAAGCCATTCCTTTGAAAGGCAAATTAAAACGCGAAATGAAGAAAGGACCCTGGAAACCGTTAAATGATACCCTGAAAAAAGTGTACATCGATACCGGCGAAAACGGCATTTTCAGTTACGAAGAATTCACGGCCATCACCTCCCGCGGGCAAATGGAATTTATCACTCCGGAAGAAATTGCCAATGTGGTGGTCTGGGAAATAAAAGGCGGAAACACCGGACACGACATTATTAACGCCCTGGATAATGCCACCATGGGACCCACCTACCGGGCCGGCTACCTGCGAGGCAGTGCCCTGCAAAAAATGCGTCGTTTGCAAGAAGAGCACAAGTCCGATTCTGTGGCGTTTGAACTTTTGGGCCCGCCAAAGTTGAGCAAACTTTTGTACGAAGCGTACCTTTTAAAACGCTGTAAATTTACGATGGATGAAATTTTGCAGCACAGCGCCGAATTTTTAGCCAATTGCGCGCAAGAAATCATTCGTACCGATCACAAATTACGGGCCGAAATTCTTTCCATCGGCATTCCCATTTTGATGAGTGATGGCAAACATTTGCTGCGCGGCCCCGTAATGAAAATTCCGGCCTATCGCGGCAGCAACGAATTGGAGATTACCCCGGAAAATATTGAAAAGTGGGCAGCCGAAGGCTGGGTAGACCTGCGTCCCGAGAATTTTAAAATCTGGCAAGAACGCATTCGCAAAATCAAAGAAGAAATCGACGCCATCCCCGAAGATGACACCAGCTCCAAATACGATCGCGATCGCGAATACTGGTACGAAACCAATGAACTGGAACCGGGTAAGATTGTCGGCTGGCTCTTTTTACAAGAAGAGCAAGGCCTGCGCATGAAGGAATAGGAATGACGAGAAAAATAAAAATTGCTATTGATGGCCCTGCGGCTTCAGGAAAAAGTACTACAGCCCGGCTTTTGGCCAAAAAGCTGGGCTATTTGTACATCGATACCGGTGCCATGTATCGTGCGGCCACATTGGCCGTGTTGCGTGCCGGAGTGGATGTGAACGATGAAGAAGCGGTTGCCCGTTGCGTCAAAAACAGCACCATCGGCTTACGCATCGAAAACGGCGCACAAAAAACCATGCTTAACGGCGAAGATGTTAGCACCTTAATTCGCACGCCGGAAATTAACCGGGTTATTAGTATCGTTTCGTCGTATCCGGAAGTGCGCAAAATTTTAATCGAACAGCAACGGGCATTGGCCAGAAATGGCGGCGTGGTAATGGATGGCCGGGATATCGGTACGGTGGTTTTACCGGACGCCGAGCTCAAAGTGTTTTTGGTGGCCAGTTTGGATGAACGTGCGCGACGTCGCCAGTTAGAACTGGAAAAGCAGGGTATTTACCTTAGCCTGGACGAAATAAAAGAAGAAATTGCCCGGCGCGATAAACTGGATTCGGAACGCGCCATGTCGCCTTTGCGCAAAGCCGAAGACGCCCGCGAATTGGATACGACCCATTTGACCATCGAACAACAGGTAGCGACCATTTATCGCTGGGCACAGGAAATTCTTAAAAAGATTTGAAAACCCTGTTCCCAAAGATATTGGCTTCTGTCGGGACAAAAGGCCTTATTTTGATTTTGCAGCCACAAAACGTGACAAACCGGTTGAAATTGCCCCTAAAATTGTGCATATTCCCTTAACAACATTTTGCAATCCCATTGGACCATAAAAAATCAACAACGGTTCGTTTTTGATTTTATGAAATTCAATTCGTTTTAGCAGAAGCGATTTTGCATTCAATATCCTTGTAGCGTTTGTTTTCCATCCGAACATTCATTGGCCATTGGGAAACACCAAACCAGGGGTCGACTAATTTTTTTTTCGGCACCGGCTTCGTGATCGACCGAATGTCTCTTTTGTTTTGTAGTTATGGTGAATATCATGAAAGTTAAACTGCCTTACAATGCTGTTTCGTATTTTATTCTTATACTTGCTTTTCTTATTTCCGCCATCGTTACGGTTTTTCTCATTAAACGAATGCATCCATTAAAATTTGAGCAGCTCGAACAAAGAAATCTGGAGAGAAACGCCCCGAACTTTTTCAGAGACTTTAATTCGGATGGGTTTTCCGAACAATACAGGGTTCATAACGATCTCAACCGGGGAATATATTACATCACATTTATGACTTTTCAAGATGCCATTATCGATCAATTTAATTTGGCAGAAAAAA
>Ga0256914_1003363_pt1 | contig 12624 bp, 10 predicted proteins | sample HulkmetaG_FD_191571 | JGI IMG/M metagenome (GOLD analysis project Ga0256914, IMG submission 191571) | Hydrothermal chimney microbial communities from Main Endeavour vent field at the Juan de Fuca Ridge, Pacific Ocean - Hulk | ecosystem: Environmental > Aquatic > Marine > Hydrothermal vents ...
TTCCCAGTCGATCCAGCTACGGTGCGCCTGTCCGAACTCGACACCGGTATGGGGGAGTATGTCGCTCAGGAAGATGTAGGCGTATTTGAGACGGACCGCCCAGTCGTTCTCGGCGTTTTGGTAGGTGTCGAGCGTGAGACGCATGTAGTCGTGCTTGTTCCAGTAGGCTTTGACCTGGAAGTAGTTCCGGCGGGTCTCGAAGAGGCTTTCATCCTCGTTGGCGGCGGTTTTGTCGTCGCTGTAGAGGTAGCCGAGGTAGTGTTTGCCGCCGAACTTGAGCGTCGCCACCTTCGCCTTGAGTGTGACGCCGCTCTTTTTGCCCGCTTTCGCAAACTCGCCATGCTCCTGGCCGGAGCGATCTTCGATCCTGACGAAGTCTCCGAGCTCGACGCGTCCCTCGCCCGGTTTGGTGTAGATGGCACCCGTTTCGCTATCCTGGTAGAGCGTGACCGCTCCGGCCGAAAGCGTGGATGCGAGCAAAGTTGCCGCTGCAAACGAGAAGAGTCCGGTTTTCATGATTCATCCTTTCCTTGAGTAGATGTGATAGTGTTAATCTATCCAACCCCTTCGAGGGAGCCGAAGAGATTCATCGAATATCGGCCCCAATACGTTTCCATGTGGTAGAAACGTAACAGCAATCCCCGTTCCGGCGCTCGAACAGCGCCGGAACCGTTTTGGCGAAAGAGGCATGGCGCTCTCTCGTCCGGCACAAGAAGAGGTTGCCGGTGCTCCGACTTCTCCTCCGTTTCGCCGGTACGATTCTACGAGCGAAGCGATACGAAACGGTTACATCACGGAGGCGGATGGTATAATCTTCGTTACCGAACCGTTACCGTTTCGGCGTAGAGTTTTGCCGACAGGAAAGCGAAAAAGGGGTGGCAATGTCTTCGAAACTTCTGAAGAGACGGCTGCAGGTCGAACGGTCGATGCACTTTGGCGCTCCTCTTGGAAGGGGCGGCAAGATGGGGGGCGATGGATGGCACTGATCGTCGTCATCGAGGATGAACACGATCTCCTGGAGCTTTTGGAGTTCCATCTGAACAAAGAGGGGTACGAGACGTTCGCATCGCTCTCGGTGCAGCCGGTGCAGAAGCTTCTGGAAGAGGAGAGGCCCGACCTGATGATCGTCGACCGAAACCTTCCGGGGGTGGAGGGAAGCGAGTTCGTACGGGAACTCCGTTCCCTTGGAATCGACGTGCCCGTCATCTTTCTGACGGCGAAGGTCGCCGACTTCGAGGTGGAGGAGGGCTTTTTGCGTGGCGGGGACGACTATGTGACAAAGCCTTTCAATTTCAAGGAGCTGATGCACCGTGTACGTGCCGTTTTGCGCCGGAGCAAACCGGAAGAGAACGATCTCATCCGTTTCCGAGACATCACGATCAGGCCCAAAAGCCATGAAGTCTTTGTCGACGGCATTGCGGTCGAGCTGACCAGGCTGGAGTTCGATCTGTTGTTGGAGCTGGTGAAAAACCGCAACATCGTTCTGAGTCGCGACCAACTGCTCGAACGGGTCTGGGGCGGTGAGAGAGGTTTCCAGGATCGCACCGTCAACGTCGCCATCAACCGGCTCAAAGAGAAGATCGATCCGCAAAAGAGCAAGCACTACATCAAGTCGGTGCGGGGTGTCGGGTACCAGATGTGCTGATGAGATCCCGTTTCAAACTTTCACAGATCTTCTATCTCAACTTCATCCTTCTGCTGGTGGGGACGCTCGCCGTCGCCTCGGTCGTCATCTACCGTTCGATCGAGCAGATCGAAGTGGAGCAGTTCACCAACCAGCTCAGGAGTGAAATCGCCTATGTCCGCTCCCGGCTCGAAGAGGGGAAGTCGCTCGATCAGGCCGCCAGAGAGATGAGCAGAATCATGGCGCGCCCGCTGCGGGTGACTCTCATCGCGATGGACGGTACGCCCCTTTTCGACAACGAGGCGGACGTTGCGCAGATGGAGAATCATGCGAACCGCCCCGAAGTGACGAGAGCGCGAAAGGAAGGGTTCGGTACCGCCGTGCGCTACTCGAAAACGGTCGGGAACGACCGTATCTATGCCGCGAAGAGGATTTCGTGGAATGGGAGAGAGGCGATTTTGCGTCTTTCTGTATCTCTCGACCAGGTGATGAAGGATTTCACGCAGCTATGGATTCGGATCGCACTGGTCTTTCTGGTCGCCCTCGGGGCCGGGTTTCTCATCAGCCGCCTGATCCAGCGGAGGATCGATACGGAGATCGGAAAAGTGACCCAATATCTGCGGAAGATCTCCGACAAGAGCTACAAAGCCTCACTCACCGGCGGGTTTTCGACGGAGTTCGAGACGATCGCCCTGCTGCTGAAAAAGTTGGCACGCCGCCTGGAGAAGAGCGGGAAGAAGAAGCGCAAATATACGGCGAAACTTCGACTCGCAAACCGACAGCGCAGCGAGATCATCTCGGCGATCAGCCACGAGTTCAAAAATCCCGTCGCCGCCATCATGGGGTATGCCGAGACGCTGCGGGACGAAGAGGCTCTCTCTCCCTCTCTTCGCAGGAAGTTTCTTGGAAGGATCGAACGCAACACCCGGCGTATCAGCGAGATGATCGATCGCCTCAGCTTCATCACGCGCCTGGAGAACAGCGAGGTCGAACCCCAGATGAGCGATTTCGATCTTGTGGAGGTGGTCCACTCCGCCGCCGAGGCGCTGATGCAGAAGTATCCGGGTCGTTCGGTCGAGGTGGAGCCTGGTTCGCAGGAGAGTGTGACGATCCGTGCCGATCGTACGATGATGGAGATGGTCGTCGTCAACCTGATCGACAATGCCCTCAAATACTCCCGCGAGTCCGTACGTGTCCGTATCACGCCGCAGAGGGTGGAAGTGGTCGACCGTGGAGAGGGGATCGACGAGGAGGAGATCAAATCGGTGACCAAAAAGTTCTACCGGGTCGACAGACACAGCTGGGACAATTCGATGGGGTTGGGGCTCTCCATCGTCAAGTACATTCTGCAACTCCACCGGATCGAACTGCGTATCGATTCGGTCAAGGGGGAGGGGACCCGAGTCTCCTTCTCTTTGCCGGACACCTCTCATCAATAAAAGTGAAGGCCAATCCAAGCAGGCTTGATTGAAATAGCTAAAATTTATAAAACGAACCCTCCCGACAGGCCATGTTTCCGCTTCCGGCCGCGATTTATCTTCAATTAAAAAAACTATTGTTAGACTGAATCAACTCCGGTATCGCGGAAGTTTTCCAGGGGTTTTCCGGTGGCGCTTCTTTGCCGCATCTATAAAACCGAATGATAACTTGCACCGGATCGACAGAACGTTACCTAATTCGTGAAATGGACGATCTATAGGTGATGAAGCCTGGCTTGCCGTACCGAACTCGGCTCTTATGTGGAAAGATCTTTGGTGCCGGCCGCGTCAGCATACTTTTTCGAGGAGGGGTTTATGAAACTCGGCTTTTTGGTAGATCTTGCACTCTGTATGGGGTGCAAGGGGTGCGAGGTCTCGTGCAAAGTGGAAAACAGCGTTCCGCTCGGGATGTGGAGGCTGCGTGTCAAATATGTGGATGTCGGGACCTTCCCGGAGGCGAAGAGGACCTTTACGCCGCTGCGCTGCAACCATTGCGAGAATGCGCCGTGCGAGCGGATCTGCCCGGTCAGTGCGCTCCACTATCTCGACAACGGGATCGTCAATGTGGACAAGGAGCGCTGTATCGGCTGCGCCGGCTGTGTCATGGCCTGCCCCTACGGAGCCATCTATATCGACCCGGAGACGAATTCTGCGGACAAGTGTACCTACTGCGCCCACCGTGTCGCTGGCGGCATGATGCCCGCATGTGTCGTCGCCTGTCCGGTCGAGGCGAACATCTTCGGAGATCTCGACGACCCGACGAGCAGTATCAGCCGCTACATCATGCAGCACCAAGGAGACGTCAAGGTTCGAAAGCCCGAGAAGAACACCCATCCCAAACACTTCTACGTCGGAGGCGGCGAGGTCAACCTCAACCCGTTGGCCAGCGAACGGATCGAAGGTTTCAGCCTTTTTGACAATATCACGCATCTCAAGCATATAGGAGGTCACTAAGATGGTGGAACATACGACGGCTGCGACCCATGCAGTGGTAACCCTCGACGTTGCGCTCCCCGGCATCGTATGGGGTTGGATGATCACGCTCAACATGTGGGCCAAAAGCATCGCGACGGGAGTGATTCTCGTTGGGGTCTATCTCCTGAAGAAGTATGGCGAGCGCGTGGAGGGGGTCAAGACACTGATGCCGGTACTCTCCTTCATCTTTCTGAATATCTTTCTGCTCTTCACGCTGCTGGATCTGCACCATCCGTTCCGGATGATCAACATCTTCCTCCATCCGCACTTCACCTCCGCCATTACGGTAGGTGCGTGGCTCGCGACGATCCTGACGGGAATCATCTTCGTCATGGCCGCAGGACGGGTTCTCGGGAAGCTCGACGAGGTTCTCTACGGCAAGCTGATGTGGGCGGCGTTCATCTTCGCGATTCCGGTGACCCTCTATACGGCGACGATCATGGGGGAAGCGGCGGCCAGAGAGCTGTGGCAGACACCTGCCGAACTGATGCAGATGGCCCTCGCCGCCTTCATCGGTGGTTCGGCGACCTATCTGGTTCTTGGAGTCGGCGACCGGAATGTCCGGCGCGATCTTGCGATCGTACTCGCCGTGAGCGCTTCGCTCTCGTTCGCCGTCTATATGGGCGAATACTACTTCGGTGCCATGAAGGCCGAAGAGGTTGCGGCCACCATCGCCTTCGTCAAGTCCGGCGGAGAGTACCATACGATGTTCTGGCTCGGCCAGTATCTGGGCTACATCGTTCCGGTGGCACTGGTGATTTTCGGTCTCAAGAACCGTTCCCAGAGTCTTCTGGCGCTCGCTTCGGTTCTGGCGCTGGCCGGTCTTTGGATCGCCAAGCATGTCTGGCTCGTGATACCGCAGCTTTTGAATCTCAGTTAAGAGTAGGAGTGTGATACGATGATAAATGAACAGCGAAGAGTCTTTCTGAAAGGTGCGGCATTCACCGTCGCGGGCGCGACACTCGCGACCGGAGTGTTCGAGAGTGTCGTCGAGGCGTCGGCCGAAGCGGAGGCGGAGTTTACCGATACCCCCAAAAACCTCGACTTCTACCCCCCGCTCGAAGAGTGGGACAGCTTCCGGGAACTCGACGGTGATGATTGGAAACGGGGAGGGATCGGACGACAGGGTGTGCGAAGCGAAGAGAATCCCGACGGTATCCTGGTCCACGACTATACGATCGTCCCCTCCGTCTGCTCCAACTGCGAAGCGGGCTGCGGCTTGACGGCGTGGGTCGACAAGAAGACGATGACGGTTCGAAAATATATGGGCAACCCGCTTCACAGCGGAAGCCGAGGCCGAAACTGCGCCAAAGGGTACGCCACCGAGTCGCAGATGTACGATCCCGACCGTATCCCTTTCCCGATCAAACGGGCTCCGGGCTCCAGGCGCGGCGAGGGGAAGTGGATCCGTACCACATGGGATGAAGCGCTCCGGACGATCGGCAAGAAGATCAACGAAACGCTCAAGCGCGGCGACGAGATCTCCAAGAAGATGATCATCTACCACGTCGGCCGACCGAACGAGAACGGGTTTGGCGGTCGGGTCCCTCACACCATGGGGATCGACGGGTACGACTCCCATACCAATATCTGCTCCGCCGGAGCGAGGCAGGGGTCTTTGCAGTGGGCCAACGACGATCGCAACTCCCCCGACTGGGCCAATGCCAAACTGATCTTCCTGCAATCCTCCCACGCCGCCGACGCCGGCCACTACTTCCAGCAGTCGGCGGGGTTGATCGCCGATGCCAGGAAAAAGGGGGCGAAGATGATCGTCCTCGATCCGCGCCTCTCCAATTCCGCGGGGATGGCGGATCTGTGGCTGCCGGTCTGGCCCGGGACGGAGACGGCCCTCTACCTCTACCTGGCCAACCGCATCCTCAACGAAAAGGATATCAACGGCGACGATCTGGTCGACCACGACTTTGTCAGGAGCTGGATCAACTGGGATCGCCTGATGGCAAACCGCCCCTATCTCGAGTTCATGGTGACCAAAGGATTCATATCGAAAATGCCCGAAGATGAGAGCTACGAGAGCTTCATCGCCCTCATGCGGGAGCTCTATGCCCCCTATACCCGCGACTTCGTCGTCAGGGAGTGCAGACTCCAGGGGCAGGAGTACAAACTCGACACCCTCTTCGAGATGTTCATCGACGCCGGCCCGAGGGTGGCGACCTATATGTGGCGGGCAGGCCCCATCGCCCACCGAGGCGGCTGGATGATCACGCGGGCCGCCTTTCTGCCTCTGGCGCTTCGGGGGGCGCTGGCCGGCGATATCGGCGGTGTCAGCTGGCACCACTGGCACGAAGTCTCCGTCGGAGGGAAGGGGGACAAGGCGACGGTGGCGGGCCGCAGGCCCGGAAAGGTCGATGTCTGGAACGAACTGGCCTGGCCGCCGGAGTATCCTCTGAGCTCCTACGAGATGAGTATGCTGCTTCCCCATCTGATGATGGATGACGAGTGGCGCAACAGGTGGAACGCCAGGGGGCTGAAGATTCCCGATCGGCTGGCGATATGGATCCCCAGGATGTACAATCCGGTCTGGATCAATCCCGACGGATTCCGCTGGATCGAATGTCTCAAAGACGAGAAGCGGATGGAGCTGACCTTCAACCTTTCGCCCACCTGGTCGGAGACCAACTGGTATTGCGACTACGTTCTGCCCGTGGGGCTGGCCGGGGAGAGACACGACCAGCAGTCGGCCCCGACGAAGCCGGAGCAGTGGACCGCCTTCCGCCAGCCGGTGTTGCGCGTGGCGCTGGAGAAGATGGGATGGAAGCCGAAAGTCCCCCACAGGGGAACCCTCGAAGCCCATATGAAGGCCGGCCTGGGCGAAGTGTGGGAGGAGAACGAGTTCTTCGCCGAGCTTCTCTGCCTCCATGCCGATCCGGACGGAAGCCTCGGGATTCGACGGCACTGGGAGAGTGCCCGCCACCCGGGACGACCCGTCACGGTCAAGGAGTACTACGACGCCGCTTTCAGCCTTCTGCCAAAACTCAAGAAGGCGGCGAAGGCGGCCTATCCCGGAAGCGAATATCCGTGCTACGAATTCATGCGCGACCGCGGAGCCTGGACCGAAAACACCAATATCTACCGCCCGCAGGAGAAGAGGCTGCGCTTCGACGGAGCCTACTACCACGTGCACGGCCACAGATACCCGGCCTACGATGTCCAAAAGGATCGCTTCGGTGTCCTGTGGGTCGAACACGATGGACGGCGCAAATCGATCGGAGTGGAGATCGACGGGGAGCTCTACGAGGGGTTCCATACCCCCGACAAGAAGCTCGATCTCTTCTGCGAGTGGCTCATCGACTGGAAGTGGCCCGAATACGCCCTGCCGATCTATCCGCGCAACGAGCGCGAGTACGACAAGATGATCCATATCGTCTCGCAGGTGCACCACCGCTACATGAAGAAGGAGAATGAGTTCGCACTCAATACGGTCTTCCGTCTCCCCTACAATATCCATACGCGAAGTGTCAACTCCAAACATCTGATGGAGATCAGCCAGAACCACAACCCGGTCTGGATCTACACCAAAGATGCGGAACGGCTCGGAATCGAGCGGGGCGATGCGATCAAGGTCCGGATCGTCGATACGGTCAGCAACCTCGAGAGCGGCTACTTCGTCGCGATGGCGATCCCGACGGAGGGGACGCTTCCGGGCGTGCTCGCCTGCAGTCACCACGCCGGCCGCTGGAAGCTCAAAAATGCCGTCGATATCCCGGGTTTTGACCACAAGCTGGGTGTCATGGGTGTCGGTGCGCCGCTCTACGAGATGACGATGGATGGAAAAGTGGGTACCCTCAAACCGAAAGAGGGGATCGACGAAGGGATCAAAAGCCGCCCGAAGTCGTGGCAGTTCAAGGAGTTCAACAAAGACCTGGACAACATCTGGTGGGACGGCCTGAGCGGTTCGTGGCAAAACGCCGTCGCCCCGGTCCATCCCGATCCGATCGCCGGCAATCACGCCTGGCACCAGAAGGTGATCGTCGAGAAGGCGGGCGAGGATGACCGGATCGGGGATATCTGGGTCAACTACGAAAACAATTTCAAGACCTACAAAGCGTGGCGGGACGAACTGACACGCCCCCTGGGTGCCGAAGATACGGAGCGCAGACCGTGGTGGATCAAGCGTCCGGTGGTTCCCCTGAGCAAGAAGGCGTACAGCTTCAGGGTCAAGGATCTCTCCTAACGTGCAGGCTCCTCCTTGGAGTCCGCACCCGCCTCGCGGAGGAGTTTCGGTAGAATACCCCCTGCGGATGGGGTCTCTCTCCTCCCGATTCCATTTTCAACCGACAAAGGCTTCGATGTGAACGAAATTTTGACCAAACAGATCGCCCGTATCAATCTCTACGCACTCATATCGAGGGTTTTGATGAAGGAGGTGGACGAATCGTTGCTGGAAGCGATCGAAAGGGACGAGGTGATTCTCTCCTTCTTCCCCAACTATATGCAGTGGGAAAAACGGAGCGAGATGGAGAAAAAGGAGCTCAAAGAGCGCTTTTTGGATGTCGACTTCAGCAACCTTTTCGTCCTGCACCTGATTCCGTACGAGAGTTTCTACCGCAGGGACGACCAGATGCTCGAAACGGGCGGGGAGAATCCGGTCGTGCAGATCTACAACACCTACGACTTCAGGGTACAGCTCGAGAAGGCGCGTGCCGTGGGCCCCGACCATATCGGTATCGAGCTCGAATTCATGTATAAGCTGGCCGATTCGGAGTACAAAGCGCTCGAAAGCGGAGACCGGGCGGCCGCCTGTGAGATCGCACGGATCCAACGCGACTTTCTCAAAGAGCACATTCTCGAGTGGGCCCCGATGTTTCTGCAGAATATCCGTGCCGAAGCCGGAACCCCGTTGTACTACGATGCGGCCTCTTTGGCACTGGAGTTCCTTCTCAACGACTACGAGTATCTCGCCGGGCTCGTCGGTGAAAAGGGATGCGGTTACGAAGGATGAGCGGACTTTCGTTCGACCCGGCCCGCTGTGTCCGGAGTGTCACGAAGCTTTCCGAGTGCCGGGCCTGCATCGACCTATGCCCCGTCCGGACGCTTGCGATCGCCGAAAACGGTCTGCCCTCGTTCGTTCCTCGCGAATGTGTGGAGTGCGGTGGCTGCCTGGGTGTCTGTCCGACGGAAGCTTTTTCACTCGGGAGTTTCGATGCGACCGACTTCTTTTTCGGATTCGTCGCCTCGGGGCGGTCGCTCCTGTCGTGCCGTCTCGGTCTGCCCTGTATCACCGCGCTTGCAACGGAACACCTCGTCGCGCTCGCGCTGCTTAGGAGAGAGCCGCTCGTCGTCGATATCGGCCATTGCGCGACCTGCCCCTACAAAGAGCCGCTCTACGGCAGGATCGTGGAGAGCGTCGAAGAGGCCAACCATCTGCTGAAGGCGTTGGAGAGCAGGCGGCAGATCCGTCTCGAAACGGTCGCCGCGGAGGATGATCGCACGGAGCCAAAACCCGAAGAGGCAGGCAGGCGCGCCTTCTTGAAACACCTCTCTCCCAAGGGGGCGGCGGAGGCGAAGCGTGAGTTCGACGCCCTGGTCGAAAAGAGCGACGGGAGCCGCAGGGTTCACGAGATCGATCTGCTCGCCCTGGCCCGTATCCGCCAAAAGGAGATTCCGGACAAACGTAAAATTCTGTTAACCGCCCTTAAGCGCACTCCCAAACCGTCGATGTATCATACAGTCGAGGAGGGAACGGTCGGGTTTCTCTCCCAGAAATATATCGAAACCGACACCTGTACCAACTGTCAGGTCTGTTACCGTATCTGCCCCACCGGTGCACTGAGTTCCGACGAGAAGATGAGCCGCATCGACTTCGATGCGATGCTCTGCCTGAAGTGTCGTGCCTGTCACGACGCCTGCGAACCTGGTGCCATCCGGCTGCAGCCGGTCTTCGAAGTGAAGGAGTGTTTCGAACCGACGCAGCGCCTTTTGGCCTCCTTCCGGGTTCTGCGATGTGACGAATGCGGGATCTCATTCAGCTCGCTGCGTGGCGAGAGGGTCTGTCCGCGGTGCCGTATCGAGGAGGATGAGGCGCTCGATCTGTGGGGACTGGAGGTGGACGAAACGGGACGGCCGATCTTTGGGAGCGTCGGAAAGAAGGATGAAAAGGGATGATAGACGAAGGAATTCTCTCCCAGGAGAGCCGGCTGATCGCTCTATATGGCGTCAATGCCCAGAGTTCGCCGTTTCTGGCACTGCTCAACGAGACCTTCAGGGTCCTGAAACTCAACGACTACGCCATCGGACTCAATATCGCCCCCGAGGATTTTCCCTACATGGTCCGCGGTATGGCGCAGTCGAAAGTGAAGATGGCGCTCTACGAGCCGGAGTATCAGGAGGTGGTCGTTCCCCTGCTCGACGTCTCCGACGGCTGTATAAGGCGCAGCGGAATCTGTGACGGTGCCTATGTCGACGATGCGAAACTCTGCGGAGACTGTTTCTATCCTGCCGCCTTCGAGCTTCTTCTGGCCTGCGAAGGGGTCGTGCCGGAGGGGAGCCGGATTCTTCTTCTTGGGGCGGGTACCATCGCCGCGACCCTGTTGCCTCTGCTGGGAGTCATGGGGGCGAAGAAGATCGATGTCGCCGATCCCGTCGTCGAGCGTGCGGCCGAGATTCTCGAAAAGAACAGTGTTTCCCTCGTCTCCACCGAGTGCGACATTCTCCGTTTCCGAAACGGAATGGAGGTGGATGTTTCGAAATATGATATGATCGTCAACGCCGTCGATATCCACGCCCACGGCGACAAGCGGATCATCGCCACCAAAGGGGCCAATCCGCGCCTGGTGCTGATCGACTTCGTTCGCGGCCAGAGCGCTTTTTCGGCCCTGGCTTCGCAGCTTGGATGCCGGAACCTTGGAAGCGAGGAGTGGATGGTGTCGACAGCCCTCAGCGTAGCGCGCGAATGGCTGGGGGCGAACATCGATTGCGACGACTATATGAACGTTCTGAAGAGGAGAGGGTAGAGGATGGAGGATCTGAGAAAAGAGTTCGAGGAGTTCATGCGGGAGAGCTGCGTCACGGGCGAGCCTTCCGACGGAGAAGATCGTTACGACTATCCCGACTACGTCGAAGCGATCGATGCCGAGCTGATGCCTCCCAGCAAAAGCGGCGTCTATATCAGCCGCTGGGATCTCAAAATGGTGGGCGATGCCATCGACGCATCGATCGCGATGGATGCCCGGGCCAGAATGTACAGGATGTTGATGCGTTCGGTCCACGACCGTGAGACGATGCAACGGCTCCTTGGCGCTTTCGCTTCGCTGATCGACGCGAAGATCGAACCCTACCGGGAGTGGGTCCGGATCTATCCGGCTTCGGCCGAGATCTTCCTGGAGAAGATCGAGAAGGCCGAACGGACCAAAGCCTACCTCGACCGGGTGCTCGAGACCTATTTTCCCGACGGGTAGTCCCTGGGTGTGGATATCGGATCTCTTTTCCCATTGGATCCGTAGGGCAACGGACGTGAAAGAGGGCGTCTTGATTTCAGGAAGGCTTTGGCAGGAACAAAGATCGGTACGAAGGAGCAGACCATCCACTTGACCTTCGAATATCCCTTCGCTTTCGTGTCGCTTCTTCTTCTGCCATGCCTCTGGCGCTGCCGCCGCCCCTCTTTACGCTTCTACTTCCCCTTCGCCCGACGGATCGCCCCCCTTCCGCCCTACAACGATCGCTCCATCTGGCTCGACGCCCTGATCCTTCTTCTGCTTGTTTCGGCTCTTGCGTCCCCCTCTCTCTATGAACGGCGTGCCGCACATGAGCGAAACGGCCGCGACCTGGTTCTGGTTCTGGATGCCAGCGGTTCGATGGGGGAGTCCGGCTTCGACGAGAGTGCGCCGGACAAGCGGAAATTCGATGCGGTACGGCAGATCGTCCGCCGCTTCCTCGAACGCCGATACGACGACAATATCGGGCTCGTACTCTTCGGCTCGTTCGCTTTCGCTGCCTCGCCCGTGACGTACGATCTCGAGGCGTTGGAGTCGATTCTCGATCGTGTCGACGTCGGGATCGCCGGCTCCAGTACGGCGATCGGGGAGGGGATCGCCCAGGCGTTGCGATCGCTCTCGTTCGGCAGGGCGAAGGAGAAGGTGATCGTTCTGCTGACCGACGGGCGGCACAATGCCGGCTCGGTATCCCCGAAGGAGGCGGTCGAAGCGGCGGTACGCGATCGTGTCAGAATCTATACCATAGGGATCGGTCCCGGAGGGAGTTTCGACGAATCGCTTCTGCGGCGCATCGCCCGTGAGACGGGTGGACGTATGTTCGCTTCCTCCGATGCCCGGGCGCTGCAGGGGGTCTTCGAAACCATCGACGGACTGGAGCCGAGCCCGCTCCGTTCCGAAGAGATGGCGAACCGGGTACCCCTCTACCCCTACCTCCTGGCGCTGGCGCTCTTGCTTCTGGCGGGGAGGATGGTCTACGGGGAAAGGAGGGGTGCGTGGAGTTTCTGAATCCATGGGCTTTCGGGTTTCTCGTGCCGCTTCTGTTGCCGATCCTGCTCCTTCGCCCCGATGCGAAAGGATCCGGGCCGCCGCTGCATCC
>Ga0256914_1003364_pt1 | contig 12622 bp, 14 predicted proteins | sample HulkmetaG_FD_191571 | JGI IMG/M metagenome (GOLD analysis project Ga0256914, IMG submission 191571) | Hydrothermal chimney microbial communities from Main Endeavour vent field at the Juan de Fuca Ridge, Pacific Ocean - Hulk | ecosystem: Environmental > Aquatic > Marine > Hydrothermal vents ...
GTGGTGTTCCGGGCCGAAGAGATAGCCGCGGCCAACGGTCTCCGCGCAGGCCCTCACCTCTAACAATTTTCCAACAACTTGCATTGACTCGCCATTTTGCAACATGGTAAGATGAGAGGCGGAGCCCCCTGAGGTCATTCAACCGAGCAGGGTCGCCCAGGGCGAGCGCATTGGGCTTGCCCGAAGATAATCCGCGTGACCCTGTCGCATCCTGGCATTGCACGAGGAGATTCGACCATGACGGAGACGCGAGTCCCCGATAACGGCAAACACGACGAACCCCTGCCCGAGGCCGAAGCGCCGACCACGGGCGAACCCGCGGCGGCCGAGCACGACGCGCAAGCCCTGCAGCAAGCCTTGGCCGAAGCCCAAGCCAAGGCCGAGGAGTATCTGGCCGGCTGGCAGCGCGAGCGGGCCGAGTTCGCCAACTACCGCCAGCGGGTCGAGCAGCAAGCCGCGCAAACGCGCGACCGGGTGCGCGGCGATGTGCTCAAAGGCCTGCTGGAGATTCTCGACGACCTGGACTTGGCCCTGCAAAACCGGCCCACCGAGGGCGAGGCCGCGGCGTGGGCCGAGGGCATCGCGCTCATCGCGCAGAAAATGCGCCATTTCATGCAGCAGCAAGGGCTGGAGGTCATCGAGCCTCAGCCGGGCGATCCCTTTGATCCCTTCTTGCACGAGGTCATCGCCGCGGAGCCCAGCGACACGGTCCCCCGCGAGCACATCCTCGAAGTGGTGCGCAAAGGCTATCGGGTCGGGGATCAGGTCTTGCGGCCCGCGTTGGTGCGGGTCGCCCAATAAGCCCCTCCCACGGAGCAACCCATGAGCGCGGCCAAGCGGGACTATTACGAAGTCCTGGGCGTGCCGCGGCACGCCACCCAAGAGGAAATCAAACAAGCCTTTCGCCGACTGGCGCGGCAATATCACCCGGATGTGAGCGACGCGCCCGACGCGGAAGAGCGGTTCAAAGAGATCAACGAGGCCTATGCCGTGCTGTCGGACCCGGAAAAGCGGGCCCGCTATGACCGGTATGGCCATCGGGGCGTCGAGGGCATGGGCGGGGGTGGCCCCACCCCCGACATTGTGGACTTGATGGACCTGTTCGCGGACCTGCTGGGCGGGTTCGGCAGCGCCCGCACGCGACGCGGACGCCCGCGCAAAGGGCGCAACATCCAGGTGAGCGTCACGCTGAACTTCGAAGAGGCCGTGTTCGGCACCGAGAAAGAGGTCGAGTTCACCCGCGCGGCCATCTGTCCGCATTGCCAAGGCCGCGGCCTCGAGCCAGGCACCCAACCCCAAATCTGTCCCACCTGCCACGGCCGGGGCGAGGTGCGGCGCACCGTGCACACCTTCTTCGGCCCCATGGTCCAAGTGTCCACCTGCCCCACTTGTCGCGGGCAAGGTGCTATCGTGACCACCCCGTGCCAAGTCTGTGGGGGCCGCGGCCGCGTGCAAGAGAAAGTGCGCCGCGTCGTGGTCATCCCGCCAGGGGTGGACCACGGCTATCGGGTGCGCATCGCGGGCGAAGGGGAACCCGGCATCGACGGCGGCCCGCCCGGCGATTTGTACGTCCAAGTGCGGGTCAAGCCGCATCGCTACTTCCGCCGCCAAGGGCGCGATATCTTGCTGCACTTGACCATCAACGTCGCCCAGGCCGCGCTGGGGGCCGAGGTCGAGGTGCCCACCGTCGACGGCCCTGCCCGGCTGCGCATTCCGCCCGGAACCCAATCGGGCGAAGTGCTCACCCTGCCGGGCAAAGGCGTGCCCGACCGCCACGGCCGTCGCGGCGACCAAAAGATCCTGATTCAGGTGGAGATCCCGCGGCATCTGACCGACGAACAACGAGAACTCTTTCAACGCCTGGCCGAATCGCTGGGCACCGAGGTCAAGCCCCAAGGCCGCTCGTTCTGGGAGCGTCTAAGGGATTGGTTCGCCCAATAGTAACCGGGTGCGGCCACGCGGACCGCACCCGGTGCAGGAGGGATGGGGAGGGAGGCCCTCGCGGGCTCTCAAATGAAGATAATCTGGGCGCCTTCGGTCATGTCGACAAAATCGCTGGCTGTGACGATCTCCACGCCATCGATGAAATCCTCTTGGCTGAGGCCCATCATGTCCACGGTCATCTTGCACGCGTAGAGTTTGGCCCCCGCGTCTTGCAACATTTGCAAGAACTCCGACACGGGGGGCACTTCCAAGTCGGCGATCTTTTTGCGCATCAGCGCGGTCGCGACGGCCGTCATGCCCGGCAGCACCCCCACCAGTTGCGGAATTCCCACATCCACCGGCAAGCCCATCATGCCCGTCTTCATGCTGGCGATGCCCACGGGGGGCAGTTGAAGGCGGTCCATGCGCTTTTTGTTGATGATGTCCAAGCCCCAAAAAGTGAAGAAGATGGTGACATCCACACCGTTGCCCAGGGCTGCCCACCCCATGATCAGCGCGGGGTAGGCCATGTCCAGGTTACCTTTGGAACAAATGAAGGCCATGTGGCGGTTTTCTTGGGTCATGGCGCGACCTCCCATGCGGACCCTGTCAGACGCAGCCCTCGGGCTTCTTCAGGCCCGCGATCTTGGCTACCCGCTTCGCCGGGCCCTTGGGGAACAACTGGAACAGTTCCTTGATGGGGATGCCCGTACCCAAGGAGATTTGGCGCAGCGTGGGCGATTTTCCCGTTTCCGCGGCCTTTTCCCGGCAAAAGCGAATGACCTGCCAATGTTTGTCAGTGAGTTGGATCCCTTCGCGTGCGGCAATGGCTTCGGCGAGTTCGGGGGTCCAATCCGCGGGGTTTTGCAAATAGCCTTCGGCATCGAACGCAACGGTGGCCAACAGATCTTCCGACATACGAAACCTCCTGTGCTCAAGCAAGGACTTTGACCCATTGCAGGGCCCGATACAAGCCTTGGCGCACTTGCGGGTCGTGCATGGCCCGCAGCAACTGCCACAACGAGGGCGGGTGGTCGTCCTCTTCCTGGAGGGCTTGCACGGCCTGCTGCAGCCGGGCCAACCGCTGGGGGTCGCTCAGCGCCCGCAACAGGTCGGCCAACACCGCGGCGTTTTGGCCCAGCCGTTCGACATCCTCAGGCGACACGGCCGCCATGAAACGCTCCAGGGCTTGCCAACTGGTGTGGGCCAAAGCAAAGTAGCCGGCCCGCTCCATGCGATCCAACTCTTCGACCGCCCGGTTGAACATGGGCTTCATCAGGCGATTGAGATCATCGCCCAGCCCCATGAGGGCTTCCAATTGATCCAAGGCTTTCAGCAGCAGATGCACGTCGCGCAGCAAACGCTTGACCAAGAAGAGCAAGTCTTCTAACTGAAAGTCCATGCCGATTTCGGCCAGTTCGTCAATGGCCAGTTTGAACATTTGATTGCCGATGGGAATAAGGTCTTGCTTGAGTTCGTCGCGCTCCTTTTGGCGTCGCTCCTGGTCTTCGACAAAGCGCTCGATGCGCGCCAATTTGGCCATGATCTGCTCGAACTGCGCTTGCGTCAAGGTTGCTTCGGTCATGGCGGCCTCCTACACCCACTTCCCGGCCATGCTCATTTGCGATTCAAAGGGCATGTCGCCGCCCTTGAGCAGCACATTCCAATAGAACCAGCGGAACATCATCTTGCCCCAATGATTGACATGCGACTCTTTGAGCAACGAGAAGGGGCCAATGCCCGGCAAAGGATACTTCCCCGGCAACGGCTCGACTTCATAGTTGAAGTCGATGAGAATGCCTTTGTCGAAGCCCGACTCGATGAAGCAATTCGCGTGGCCGTCGAATTTGGGCAAAGGCTCCAAGCCTTCCATGTGACGTAAGAGGTTTTCCACCACCACGTCGAGCATGAAGTGGGCCACAGAGCCTGCCTTAGAGGTAGGCGCGTTGCCCGCGTCGCCGATGACCCAGATGTTTTCCCATTGCGTCGACTGGAGCGTGTGCTTGTCAATGGGCACAAAACCGAGTTCGTCGCCCAGGCCCGAATCACGAATCACCTGCGCCCCCGTGTTCACCGGCACCGAAATCAGCACATCGTAGGCCACCTCCTGCCCATCATAGGAACGAATGACCTGTTTGCCCGCGTCCACTTCCATGAGGTAAAAATCCGGCACCAAATGGATGTTCCGCTCTTCGAGCATGTTCCCCAAAACCGCGGACGCGCGGGGCTTGGTGAACGCGCCCGGCAAGGGCGTGGTATAGACGATTTCCACTTTGTCGCGAATTTCGCGCTCGTGGAAGAACCAGTCAGCCAGAAAGAGGAACTCCAACGGCGCGACCGGACACTTGATGGGCATTTCGGCCACGTTGAGCACCAAACGCCCACCCTTCCAAAACTTCAAGAACTTGGCCAGTTGGACCGCGCCTTCCAGGCTGTAAAAAGTGAAGATGTTTTTCATCCAGCCCCCACCATCGACCAAGCCCGGCGTTTCTTCGGGGTGGATGTGGCTGCCGGTGGCGATCACCAAATAGTCGTACGACAAGGTGCGCTTGCCTTGCCGCAGGTGCACCCGATTGCGTTCGGGCTCAATGCGCTCGACCTCAGAGAAAATGACCTCCACCGTGGGTGGCAAGAAATTGCGCTTGGGCCGCACCACATCCGCGGCCGAATACATGCCAAAGGGGATGAACAAAAAACCGGGCTGATAATAATGCTTTTCATCCCGGTCGACCACGACAATGCGCCATTCGTTCAAGTCCAAGTGATGGGCCATCTTGTTGGCGACCATGGTACCGCCCGTACCCGCGCCCAAGATCAGCAGCGTTTTGGTCATGAGGTTCACCTCCGAGGATGATGCCTTGCGGCCGTGTTCTTATCGGATATGCGAATTTGTGCATTTGCAATGTATCAAATCGCTTATGATTTGGGTAGTGATGATAGTCACGAAAGGAGGCCTGGAGCGAACCTCTCATGAGAAATTCATCTCAAATGCCCACCGTCGCAATATGCTATACTTTCGGCAGCAGTGGCTGATGCGGGCGTACGGCCCGTCGCGTGAAAGGAGTCGAGGGATATGAAATACCGGATTGTTGGGACCGTCATGCAAGCCTTGGAGGTGCTGTTAGGGCCAGGCGAAGCCATGTACACCGAGAGCGGGGGCATGGCCTGGATGATGGGCCCGCTGGAGATGGAAACCAGCACCAAAGGCGGTGTGCTCAAAGGCCTGGGCCGCGCGCTGGCCGGCGAATCCATGTTTATGACCACCTACACCTGCCGCGGGGACAAATGCCTGGTGGTTTTCACCCCCGAAGCGCCGGGCAAAATCGTGCCGTTGCAACTGGCCGCGGGGCAGAGCGTCATTGCCCAGCGCGATGCGTTTATGTGCGCGGAAACCACGGTGCAACTGGAGATGCACTTTCGCAAGCGCCTGGGCGCGGGCTTGTTCGGCGGTGAAGGGTTTATCCTGCAGAAAATCACTGGGCCGGGCACGGCGTTCTTGGAAATCCCCGGCGAAGTGCGCGAGTACACCCTGGCCCCTGGGCAAGTGATGCGCATTGATCCTGGGCACATTGCGGCCTTTGAGCCCACGGTGCAATACGACATCACCCGGGTCAAGGGGCTGAAGAACATTTTGTTCTCGGGGGAAGGGCTCTTTTTGGCCACCCTGAAAGGGCCCGGCAAGATCTGGCTGCAGACCCTGCCCCTGCCCAACCTGGCCCAGAAGTTGGCCCGCTACATGCCGTTCAAGCGCGCCTAACCCAACGACAACCGCCCCCGGTGCCTTTCGGGGGCGGTTGCCATGGTGGACCCAGCGGGACTTGAACCCGCGACCTCCTCAGTGCGATTGAGGCGCGCTCCCAACTGCGCTATGGGCCCACGACACTTCAGGCTGGGGGCGGAGGACTCGAACCTCCACTAACGGGGCCAGAACCCGTCGTCCTGCCGATTAGACGAGCCCCCAACTCCACCCTGTGCCCCCGCCGCGATTCGAACGCGGGTCTCTGGCTCCGGAGGCCAGCGCTCTATCCCCTGAGCTACGGGGGCCGGGACGCATCCTATTGTAGCAAAAGTTGCAGGGTTTGGCAAGGTGCCAACGCCGCGTTATACTTGACCTCAACCCAACTCGAGGAGGTCTGGCTATGCGCCATTCCCATGGTCTGGTGGAAGTCATCGCCGGACCCATGTTCAGCGGCAAGACCGAAGAGCTCATCCGCCGCCTGCGCCGCGCCATTATCGCCAAGCAAAAGGTGCAAGTCTTCAAACCCCGTTTGGACCAACGATACAGCGCCACGCATGTGGCCTCGCACAACGGCGACCGGTTCGCGGCCATCCCCGTGGCCAACGCGGCCGAACTCCTCGCCCGGCTGGAACCCGACACCACCGTCGTCGGCATTGATGAGGCCCAGTTCTTCGACGCCGACCTGCTCACCCTGGTGCAACGCTTGGCCCAGCGCGGCGTGCGCGTGATCCTCTCTGGCCTGGACATGGATTTTCGCGGCGAGCCCTTCGGCATCATGCCCCAACTCTTGGCCCAGGCCGATCGGGTCGACAAACTCACGGCCATCTGCATGGTGTGCGGCAACCCGGCCACCCGCAGCCAACGCCTGTTGGACGGACGCCCCGCGCACTACAACGACCCCGTGGTGCGCGTAGGCGCGTCCGAAATGTACGAACCCCGCTGCCGCGCCCATCACCAGGTCCCCGGTCACCCGGCCCTGGCCCCTCAGGAGGATGAGTCCCCATGAGCGTGCAGGACTATCGTGAGTACCTCAAAGAGATCCTCATCCCCGAAGAAAAACTTCAGCAGCGCATCGCGGAATTAGGCGCGGAAATCAGCCGCGACTACGAAGGCAAAGACCTGCTGCTGGTGTGCATTCTGCGGGGCGGCGTCATGTTCCTCACCGACCTGGTGCGTTATCTGACCGTGCCCCACGAGATGGACTTCATGGCCGTCGAATCGTACGGCAAAGGAGGCCGCGAGCACGGCGAACTGCGCTTGACCATGGACCTGCACACCGGCATCGCGGGGCGCGATGTGCTGCTGGTCGAAGACATCATCGACAGCGGTCACACCGTGGCCCAAGTGCTCGACTTGCTGCAAATGCGCAAGCCGCGCTCGTTGCGCGTGTGCACCCTGCTTGACAAGCGCGGCCGCCGCGAGGTCGATGTCCCCATTCATTACCGCGGCTTTGAGATCCCTAACCTCTTCGTGTTCGGTTACGGCTTAGACATGGACGGCTATTGGCGCAACTTGCCCTTCATCGCGGTTCCTGACCTGGATCGCTATCGCCCCCCCACCACCGAGCCATCATGAGCACGGCCTCGCCTTATGTGCCGCCGTTGCCAGAAGAAGCCTTGTTGGTGCGCCGTTGGCGCGGTTCCGCGCCCCTGTATTTGGTGGGTGGCGCGGTGCGCGATTGGCTGCTGAAGCGGCCCATGCGTGACTTGGATTTCGCCCTGCCCCAAGGCGCGATCGCGTTCGCACAGCAAGTCGCCCGTCGCCTGAACGGGGCCTTCTTCGTGCTGGACGCGCAGCGGGACGTCGCGCGCGTGCTTCTGCCCTCCGACGGCCGGTCACGGGTGCAAGTGCTCGACTTCGCGGCCTATCGGGGGCCCGATCTGGAGGCGGATCTGCGGCATCGCGATTTCACCGTGAACGCCATGGCCGTGGACCCGCTCCAACCCCAACGCCTGGTGGACCCCACGGGCGGCCTGCGCGACCTGAAGGACAAAGTGCTGCGTCTGGCCTACCCCCGCGCGCTGCACGACGACCCCCTGCGGGTGCTGCGGGCCGTGCGCCTGGCCGTGAGTCTGGACTTTCGTCTCACCCCCGACACTCGGGCCGCGCTGCCCCAAGCCGCGCCCCTCTTGGCGAACACCGCGGCTGAACGGCGCTGCGAAGAACTCTTTCACATCCTCGAGCAGCCCCGCGCCGCGGCCGCGCTGCGGGTGCTGGCCCAGGTGGACGCGCTGCAGGCCCTCTGGCCCGAACTCGCCGCGCTGCGCGCCCAACCCGCATCCGCGGCTGACGAGCAGCCATGGACGCGCGCGCTGACCGCGATCCACATGCTCCATCGTTTGGCCCAGGCCCTGGCCCCGAGTTACAACCCCGAGCACGCGGCCAACTTCGCGCTGGGGCTGGTATCGTGGCGCTTAGGACGCTATCGGCAAGCCCTGGCCGAACACTGGGCCGCGCGTTTGCACCCGCATCGCACCAAATTCGCGCTGGCCGTGTGGGCCGCCGGCTACCACAACGTGGGGCTGCTGCAACCTGGCCCACCCGCCGACCTGGCCGCGCGCAGCGCGCGCTTGGCCGAAGCCCGGGCCGAGGCCTTGCGCTTGAGCCGAGCCGAGATCCGCTACCTGGGCCGCGTTGTGCAGCATCACGCCGCGGTCTTGGCCTGGGCCGCGCACGGGCACATCCCGAGCGCGCGCGAGATACACCGCTTCTATCGGGCCGCGGGCGAAGCCGGGGTGGACGCCGCGTTGGTGGCCCTGGCCGTGGCCTTGGCGCGCGCGTCGCTTGCCCCGCGCCACCAAATTTGGCAGCAGCATGTCGAAGTGGTCCGTGCCCTGTGGGAGGCGTGGTGGGAGCAGCACGATCAGGTGATCGCGCCGCCTCCCCTTCTACGCGGGGACGAGGTCATCGCGCTTGTCGGCCGAACGGCCGGGCCTTGGGTGGGGCAAGTCTTACGCGCCTTGCACGAGGCCCAGGCCGCGGGCGAAGTGACAACGCGCGCCCAAGCCGAGGCCTGGGTCAAGGCGTGGGCCCAGCGTCACTTGGCCACGGGGCCAAACGGCAACGGCCCAACCGCGGCACGCCGGCCTGCCGCGTAGCCGGTTCCCCCAAACCGCGCGGCCCAAAGCGCTATTCGTGCTCGCCGCACGGCAACGCGCCGGCCGCCAGGTCGTCTTCGGGGCGCGGCTGACCGCCCAAATAAAAGGTCATGCGCTGCAAATAGATGACCGGGTCGATGTATTCGACCTTGATCTCAGGGGGCAACTGCAAATGAATAGGGGCATAGGAGAGAATGCCACGCACGCCCGCGGCAACCATGCGCTCCGCGATCTCTTGCGCCGCGCTGGCCGGTGTGGCAATCATACCCAAGCGAATATCGGCCACCCGAATAGCCTCCTCCAGCCGCGCGACATCTTGAATCACAAAGGGCCCCACCCGCTGCCCGATTTTATGCGGGTCGTTGTCAAAGGCCAAGGCCACCCGAAAGCCCCGCTTGGCAAAGCCCTGGTAATAGAGCAGGGCCCGCCCCAACGCGCCCACGCCGACCAAGGCCATGTCCCACACCCGATCCACATGCAAGATGCGTCGCAATTGGCGAATGAGCGCGGCCACGGGGTACCCCGTCCCCTGCTTGCCGAACTCGCCGAACATGGACAAGTCTTTGCGGATCTGCGCCGCGGTAATGCCTAAGCGGCGCCCCAATTCGTGGGACGAGATGGTGGTCAGACCTTCTTGCTGCGCGTAACACAAGGTGCGCAGATAGAGGGGCAAGCGTCCGACCACGACCGGGGGGATGTCTTGCGCATTCATAGGCCACGCTCCGCCAGTCACGCGCGCAGCAAGCGCTGCAACAGCGCGTCCAACTCTTCGTCAGAGTAGAAATACAAGGTGATACGCCCCCCGCGGGGGCCGGTTTGCACTTTGACTCGCGTGCCCAAATGAGCCTGCAAGCGGGCTTCCAACTGCTGCACGGCTGGGTCGGGCGCGGCTGGGGCCGCGGCAGAAGAAGGCAGACGCCCTTGCAATTTGCGCACCAAGGCCTCGGTTTGGCGCACCGAAAGCCCCTGGGCCAGCACCGTGCGCAATGCGGCTTCTTGCGCCGCGTGGGTAGGCAAGCCCAACAGCGCGCGGGCATGGCCTTCACGGATGCGGCCTTCCTGCAAGGCCTGCTGCACCGCGGGCGCGGCGCGCAACAACCGCAGCGCGTTGGTCACGGCCACCCGGCTTTTGCCCACCCGCTGTGCGATTTCCTCATGGGTCAAACCAAAAGTCTCGTGCAAGTGGCGGTAGGCTTCGGCTTCTTCCAAGGGGTTCAAATCCGCGCGCTGAATGTTCTCAATCAGCGCCAGTTCCAGTTGCTCTTGCGCGCTGGCCTCGCGCACCAGCACGGGCACCCGTTCGAGCCCGGCCTTTTGCGCGGCCCGCCAGCGGCGCTCACCCGCGATGAGGATAAACTCCCCTTCGGCCGGGCCTTGGGTGACGATCAGGGGCTGCAAGATGCCATGCTCACGAATCGAGGCCGCCAATTCCTCCAGCGCGGCCGGGTCTAACCGCGCTCGGGGCTGATGCGGGTTCGGCCGAATGGCCGTAATGGGCACATAACGCACCCCCGTGGCCGGACGCCCGACATCCTCGCTGCCGGGAATCAACGCGTCCAAACCACGGCCCAATCCGTAGCGCTTTTTGGGGCTCATAAGTCCAACCTCGGCATATTCGGCGGGGGACTGGCTCCGCGCGCGGCCGGGCTCGTGGCGCCCGGGGGCTGCATCCCGTCGCCGGCCAGCAGTTCGCGCGCCAGCGCCGCGTACGCGCGCGCGCCCACCGACGACGGCGCATACACGGCCACCGGCAGCCCGTGGGACGGGGCTTCGGCCAAGCGCACACTGCGCGGGATCAGGCTCTGGAAGACCACCTCGCCAAAGTAGGAGCGCACTTCCGCGACCACGTCCCGGCTCAGGCGGGTGCGGCCGTCGTACATGGTGATGACCACGCCCCGCACTTGCAGCCCGGGGTTCAAGACTTCGCGCACTTTGCGGATGGTCTGCATCAGCATCCCCAGGCCCTCCAAGGCCAAGTATTCCGCCTGCACCGGGATGATCACGCCATGCTGGGCGGCCACCAGGCCGTTCAAGGTCAGCAGTCCCAACGAAGGGGGGCAGTCCAAAAAGATGTAGTCGTAACGCTCCAACAAAGGTTCCAGCGCTTTGCGCAGGCGGGTCTCGCGGGCCAGTTCGTTGACCAGTTCGACCTCGGCCCCGGCCAACGCGGGCGTGGACGGCAGCAGCGAGATGTGCAAACGGGGGTTGTAGAGCACATACGAAGCCGCGGGCGCCGCGCCCAACAGAACCTCGTACGTGCCGCCGCGTACTTTGTACTTGTCCACGCCCAGCGACGAAGTCGCGTTGGCTTGCGGGTCCAAGTCGACCAACAACGTGCGCAGCCCCCACTTGCCCAAATAGGCGCTGAGATTGACAGCGGTGGTGGTTTTGCCTACCCCGCCTTTTTGATTGACCAGCGCGTACACACGAGCAGCCATAGAGGGTCTCGTCCTCCCGCCGCTACGGCCCAGACCGCAGAGGGACGGCCAAGGCCGCGGTGAGTTCCTCGGGGGTGGGCACGCCGGCCAACCCCGGCCGCGTCACCGAACGCGCGGCCAAAAAGGTGGCCCGGGCCAGCGCGTCCAGCGGGTCGCGCGTCTGATAGAGCCGCACGAAGAACACCGCGGCAAAGATATCGCCCGCGCCCGTGGCATCGACCACCGACACCGAGGGCGCGTCCTGGTGATAGGTTTGGCCTTGCCAATACAGGTCCGCACCAGCCGCGCCTCGGGTGACCACCAACAGCGGCGTCTGCCGTGCCAACTCGGCGATGCGTCGCTCGTCGTGGCCCAGGTCTTCTATGCTGAGCACCACCGCGCCTGCGCGTGGCAACAAGTACGCGGCTTCGGGCCAGGGCCCCGCGCGCACCTCACCATCGGGGCCCCACTCTCGCAACCACCCCTGGGGTGTCAAAGCCACCAACCCCCGGCGAAATACTTGAATCACCGTGGGTTCGACTTCTTGCGCGATGGGCGCCAAGTGGGCGATGGCGGCCGAACGCCAGGCCATCGGCACGTGATGGGGGTGCAGGCGCGGCCCGACTTGGTGCAACCGCAACCGGCGGCCTGTGGGGGTCTCTTCCAAGGCAAAGGTGGTGAGGGTGGCGCTCTCAATGCCGGTGACGAACAACCCTTCCGCGTCCAACGGCGCCAAATCTTCGGGCCCGCGATACGCGGTGACCACCCCTACCCGCAGGCCCATCCGCTGCGCGGTCAAAGCCGCGTAAGCCGCGGTGCCGCCCAGGCGCGTCGAGCCGTCGGGCATCTGATCCAACGACAGATGCCCCACCACCACATAGTCCACCGGGGGCACGGCATGCGGCCACATCATGGGCATATTGTACCGCAAAGCGCGGCGTTTGCCGAGCCGAGATTGCGCACTTTTTCACGAAACCACCGCACGGATGAGCCCCTAAGCCCCCGAAGGCGCGCGGCGAGTTCCTGCGCGGCCCAGCGCGAAGACGCGGCCGCGCCGCCCAGGGGCCCGACAAACGCCCGCGTCGAGGCCCAGCCTGAGGCCGCGGGGCCGCGCCCGAGTTGCCCAATGGCGCCGCGCGCGGCCGCCCAAGGGCCGTGGGCGCCATCGGGGCCAACGCGCGACCCGCTGCCGCGCGGACGCGCTGGGGCCACCAAGACCCGTGTTGGCCGCGCACCCCGCCGGGCAACTTGACGCTCCACGAGCCGGGCAGTATACTTTGGACAGAGCATCGGGGCGTAGCGCAGGTGGTAGCGCACCGCGTTTGGGGCGCGGGGGTCGGCGGTTCAAGTCCGCCCGCCCCGACTCTGGGATGCCAGCGCCAACAACAGCGACCGCAGCCGGGTTGGCCGCGTGCCCGGGGAGGGGGAGGGGGAGGGTGCCGGGG
>Ga0256914_1003365_pt1 | contig 12615 bp, 8 predicted proteins | sample HulkmetaG_FD_191571 | JGI IMG/M metagenome (GOLD analysis project Ga0256914, IMG submission 191571) | Hydrothermal chimney microbial communities from Main Endeavour vent field at the Juan de Fuca Ridge, Pacific Ocean - Hulk | ecosystem: Environmental > Aquatic > Marine > Hydrothermal vents ...
CTCCATGAGGCACTTTGCAGGCAAGTGATTATAGAAGCCAAGATAATAGAGGTACAGCTGGATGATTCGTCAAGCAAGGGCGTAGACTGGAGCCAGCTTCTCAAGGATTCCCCTTTTACCTTTGAGATGACATTTGGCAAAAATGGCCAGATTTACCCAACAGACGGGATAAAATTCCTTGAAAGTGTCACCATGACCCGTGCACCGTTCGACCTGGTTCTTAATTTCCTGGATGAATTCGGAAATGTAAAAGTCCTTTCCAACCCAAAATTGTCCCTGCTTAATGGCCAGCCGGCAATGATCACTGGAGGAAAAACCACCCGATATATCGATAAGGTCACAACGGTTGTGGACAATTCCAGTGGTGGATCGACCACATCTTACACAATTGAAACCAAGGATATTCTTTCCGGAATAGGCCTGGGAGTAATTGCCAACATAGAATCTGATGATGAAATTGTCCTCCAGCTTACTCCCGTAAACAGTCGCCTGGCCAACATAACCACAAGGGAATTCGGCTCAATCATGACAGGTTATGCCGAGGTAGACCTTCCCGAGGTCAACCTAAGAGAGATGACAACCATGGCCAAGGTGAAAAGTGGCCAGCTCCTCATAATAGGAGGAATTATCGACGAGGCTACAGGAACAGAGGGTAACAAGGTCCCCTTTCTCGGAGACATTCCACTGATAGGATATGCCTTCAAAAGTGAAACGAAATTTACGAAAAAACGCGAACTTGTAATCCTTCTCAGGCCCCAGATAGTGGAAATCTGACAAGGCGCATTTTTAACTTTCTCCCATAACCTTCTCCTCTCTTGGCCTTTTGGGACGGACGACTGTCTCCAAAAGGCCTTTTTTTGTTGAACCTTGGTGCCTGATGAACCTCCGTGTGGTAAAATTAGCATTATCATATCCGGGCAACGACCTGTGAAATTTTACACGTAACTACCGGGCAATAGCTGTCTTTTTTTACCCATAGCCCATTTTACACTTAAAAACAGCGCCGCCATATGTCTTTTGACCGTTTGCTAAAATACTGGGCATACCAGTTTTTCTCGCCTGAAACAGTCCTTAAAGAAAAATACAGGGCGTTCAGAAAAATACTGCAGGCGGACAGGCAGGCTCATCTTCACATGGCCAGGCTGGAGGAAATATTCTACAACAGGCAACAGGTGGATTGCTCGAGGGTCGACCTTATCTACCAGGATCTATCAAATGCCGTATCTGAAATGGTTTCAGGGCTTCTGGAACTTTCTCCAGGCAAATACGGTAACCTCAAAGACTATTTCAAAAAGATTGACTTTTACTGCAAGCTGCTGTTGGCCCCCATGAATTTCAATACCGCTCCGCCCTATGTATTTCACGGCGGGGAGGCCAAGGGAGACGAAAACCTCTTGGGGGGCAAGGGGTTCAATCTAAATATTCTTAAAGAAAGGCTAGGCCTCCCGGTGCCTGACTTTTTCATAATCACGACACACTCCTTCTATTTTTTCCTGGAATTTCATGGAGTTATCGAAGAGATAGAAACCTTGCTTTCACAGGTGGATATACAACAACCGGAATCCCTGGAATGGAGCTCATCCAAGATTCTGGAACTGCTCAAAAAGTCCCATATTCCTTCCGAGATTGGAGACCCCATCCAGAAGGCCATTGAAAAGGTATTTAAAGGACGAAAAGATCTTACATTTTCTGTCAGAAGCAGTGCGGTGGCAGAAGACAGGGAAAGCTCCTTTGCTGGACAGTACCTCACGCTTCTACAGGTAGGTCCTGATGATTTATTGTCTGCATATCGCAAGGTAATCAAGAGTAAATACAACCCGAGCCCTCTTTATTACAGGATCAAAAAAGGCTATTGCGACCTGGAAACACCCATGGCTGTCATAGTCCAGGAAATGATGCAAACGGAAGCGGCAGGAGTAGGTTATTCAAAAGATCCTGACAGGCGGTACGAAGACCTAATGACTGTCTATGCGGCAAGAGGGTTGGGAGAACAGGTAGTGGACGGCTCCGTGATACCTGAAATTTTCTATCTTGACAGAAAATCAGGTGCCTTGGGCGGAGATATTAGTAGAGGCAGGGGACATACATCCAGACAGAAACCCCTCCTTTCAGAGAAACATCTGCACATCCTGGGAGAATGGCTCCTGAGACTTGAAGATTATTTCAACCACCCAGCCGACATGGAATGGTGTCTCACCTCCTCTGGAGAACTCAAGATCCTTCAGGCCAGGCCACTCACTACCTCTGAAACTGACGAGGACGCTTCCCTGGACCTTGATTTTAAGAACCTGGAAACCGTTCTTGAAGGTGGGACCCCGGCATCTCCCGGATGTGGTTCGGGACGCGTTCATCGAATTTTGAGACATGAAGACCTTTCGTCCGTCCCCTCCGGTGCCGTGATCGTTGCAATACAGGCCACGCCGAATTTTGTTGAAATATTCGAAAGGGTTTCCGCATTAATTACCGAAAAAGGCAGTGCAGCAAGCCATTGCGCCTCGGTTGCAAGGGAGCTGGCCATTCCATACCTTTGCAATGTTCCAGGGGCCATGGATAAACTGGAAAATGGAATGGAAATAACCGTGGATGCCAACAATTCCCGCATCTACAAGGGCATGGCGGAAGGATGCGAAAGGAATAATCCAGGGCAGGCAGAACAAGCATTTACCGCCAACCCACTGTTCAACAAACTCAAGCATCTCATCAAGATGGTGTCAAAGCTTTCTCTTCTGGACGTGGAAAGCAAACATTTCAGGCCGGAAGGCTGCCGCTCCATCCACGATATCATACGATTTGTCCATGAATGCGCCATGCGGGAGATGTTTTTCCTGGGGACCAAGGGTTCTCATTCCAAGCGGGGCGCCAAGAAACTGGCTGGATCCCTCCCCATGACCTTTTACGTCCTGGACGTCGGAGGAGGCCTGAGGCAAGACATTCCCGGTGACGAGATCTCCATAGATTCCGTGGTCTCCGAACCCATGAGAGCATTCTGGAAGGGCCTGGAAGATCCTTCTGTAAAATGGTCAGGGGCCGAACACTTCGCCTGGAACGAATTTGATGCAATCGTCCTTGCTGGCGGAATTGCAGACAAAAATGCCGCATCCCTTTCCAGCTATGCAGTTTTGGCCCACGATTACATGAATCTTAGTATCCGCTTCGGGTATCACTTCGTACAAATCGATGCACTTACCACGGAAGACCCCCACAGCAATTACATTACCTTCCGGTTTTCCGGGGGAGGCGGAAGGCCGGAGGGCAAACTACTGAGGGTTTCTTTCATCTCGGGCGTATTGCGGCATCTGGGCTTCAAGACGGAATGTACCGGAGAACTCGTGGATGCCAGGATGCAGCCGGCCTCACAGGAGGACATCCTGGCGGTGCTGGTGGACATAGGCCGACTTGTAGGCGCAACCCGGCTCATGGATATGTACCTTTCAGGTGATTCAGATATTTCCATGCTTGTACAGGACTTTCTTAAGGGACGATCCGACTTTTCCGGCAACCAGAATGGGAAATCATCCGATGGCGAGTAAATACGAACTGACGTGGATTACTCCAAACCTGGCCGTTGGCTATGCTCCAATGTCTTACGAGGACCTGGAGGTCATAAAAAAGGCCGGCATCACTGCCATTGTCAACCTATGCGGAGAATACTGCGACCTCCATGAAATCGAGGAAAAGGCAGGCTTCGACGTGTACTATCTGCCTATTCCCGATGAACATGCCCCTGACCTTGAGGCAATGGAAAGGGCACTGGAATGGCTGGACGAGGCCATCTTCCTGGGGAAAAAGGTACTGGTCCACTGCAAACACGGAATCGGGCGAACAGGCACCTTCGTTACCGCCTTCCTGATCAGGAAAGGACTGGGATACAAGGAAGCAAGCCGCAAGATGAAGGATACCAGGTCCAACCCAAGCTCATGGAGCCAGTGGCGGCTTCTCAAAAAATATGAAAAACATGAAAAGCCCCTTAAAATCCGGGAACCAAGCCTGGAAAGCAGGGAGGGAGTGGACCTTTCGGTTTATTTTTCAAAGTATGAAAAGATACTTCAGGCGGTGGACCGGAAAATTTCGGGTGAAACCGGGCCAAGGTGCGGATGGGAAGAAACAGAGTGCTGCCGGCAATACTTTGAGCTCTTTTTCCTGGAAGCCCTCTACCTCCATTCCCTGGTCAACCGCCACTTGAGGCTAAAGGCCAGGAAAAAACTGATAGAAAGGGCAAATGTCATATTAAGGGAAGAAAGGAAACTCAAGGCCCGGGTTTCCCCTGCCTCCGAAGATTTCCTCGCGGACATGTCAAAACTGTTTTCGAACCAAGATCTTACATGCCCGCTGCTCAGCAAAGGCAGGTGCCTGCTGTTCGACTTCCGCCCGGTAAGATGCAGGACCTATGGAAGCAGCATGGAAAAAAAGGAGCTGGATGGGATCTACGATCTCATCTTTGATATTTCGCGCATGCTTTATTTTGCCCTTTCCGGAAAATTCCTGCAGCGTGGACAGCTCCAGTTTTCCTGTGCAGAGGTAATTTCAGGCAGGTTCATGGAATCCTATTTCAGGTACGCATCCAGGACGGAAACACCTTCAAGCGGCCCGGATATTTTGTCCTTCACATGAAGACTTCCGGCACTGAAAGCCGATTTCCCATATTTGCGGTCTGTCCTCCCGGACTGGAAGACATCCTTTCAAGGGAACTCGAATCCCTTGGAGTTTCCGGCAGGAAGATCACCGGGGGCGTGGAATTCCCCGGCGACCTTCGTACACTTTATTCGGTGAATCTCTGGTCCAGGACTGCCAGCAGGATTCTTTTAAGAATCGGAAAATTCAGGCTTTTTTCCCTTAAAGAGGCACAGGAAAAGTTTTCCAGGTATCCCTGGGAACTTTACCTGAACGGGCAATCAGAGATAAGGGTCAGGGCGTCTGCCCACAAGTCAAGGATATACCACTCGGGTGCACTGGCCCAGAGGCTTGTACAGGGGATCTCCCGAAGACTTGGCACCAAGATCACGCTGGTGGGTGAAAAGACAGGCAGGGACAGGCCCCTGATTTTCGTTCGCATGTTCAAGGACCTGTGCCAGATCAGCGTGGACAGCTCAGGCCGACACCTTCACAAGAGGGGACGAAAAACATACTCCGTAAGGGCCCCCTTGAGGGAAAATCTCGCTGCCGCCATGCTCCTTGCCTCGGGCTGGGACAGGTGCTCCAGCCTTCTGGACCCGTTTTGCGGTTCCGGAACCATTGTCATGGAAGCCATTTTAATGGCAAGTATGATCCCTCCAGGCAGGATGCGTGATTTCGCCTTCATGAAATGGAAAAATTTCCATCCCGAAATCTGGCATCAATTACTTGTCCGGGCCGACAGGCTTACTGCCAGGCCCCCGGGGAAATTCATTGCCGCGGACAGGGACCCTTCTGCAGTAGAGGCGGCGTTATTCAACGTGGAAAAGTCAGGGTTTTCACGCCATGTCCAGATCCTTCATGCAGACATTTCCAGGCTTTCTGACATTTCCATTCCCGGCCCCGGATTCATTGTCACCAACCCGCCATACGGCCACAGGCTCAAGGAAAATTACGGGCTTTCCGGTACTTACGCCAGATTTGGAGAGACGATCAGATACCACTTCCCCGGCTGGAACGTGACTGTTCTCTGTCCCAGGGACAGATCCAACCTCGGGCGGGCCCTGTCTCTGTCCTTAAGGCCGTTATGCAGGTTTTTAAACGGAGGGATCAAGGTGGAACTCCTCTCCGGTACCGTGGCCTGAAATTACCATTTTTTTCATTTTCCCTGTTTAAAAACAGTCTTCACAAAGTGTCTGCGGGCAATGGTCAGTTACTTTCCAAAAACCCCGTTTTTTCACTTAAATTCCTGCTTTCTTTGAAAAAGACAAAGATTGTCACTTGACAAGACGATCTTTTTCCCAATATAGTGGTATCAAGTGGGGAAAAGTGGTAAAAAGGGGGCAAAGCTGACATGTTCAGGGGCAGGTCAACCCATAACCTTGATGCGAAAGGACGGCTAAGCATACCGTCTCGCTTCAAGGATATCTTGAAGGCCCGCTATGACATGAAGCTTATAGTTACCAATTTGCCTTCCTGTCTTGCCGCCTACCCCCTGGAGGAATGGAGGGCCGTGGAAGAGCAGTTCAGCAAGTTTCGCTTTGGCCCGCCCAAGGTACTTGCATTCAAGCGTTACCTCCTGGGAGCGGCCATAGAATGCAACCTGGACGCCCAGGGCCGGATACTTCTCCCGGCCGGGCTGCGAAAGGAAGCAAATATCAAGAAGGAAGTGGTCCTGGTGGGCATGCTCAACTACTTTGAAATTTGGAGCAAGGACCTCCTTGAAAGCCAGTTGACTGAAACTAGAGACAATTTTGATGCTATCAGCGACGATATCATTAAAGAATTCGGCATTGGAATCTGACCTTTCCGGGATACACAGATCTGTCATGACCATGGAGGTCATGAATTTTCTGCGCCCCGAGGAAGGAGGAATCTACCTGGACGCCACTGCTGGCATGGGCGGCCACTGCGAGGCAATCCTCCAAAGAAATCCGTCTATCCGCAAGCTTGTCGCCATGGATTGGGATCAGGATGCCCTTGACATAGCCAGGGAAAGACTCAGGGCGTTTGGCAACAAGGTCAGGTTCTACCAGGCAAACTTCAAGGATATGGAGTTGGTGCTGGCGGAAGAATCGGAGAAAGGCTTCAATGGAATCCTGATGGATCTTGGCCTCTCCTCTTTCCAGTTGGACCACAGCGGTCGCGGTTTCAGCTTCCAAAGGGATGAACCCCTTGACATGAGAATGGACAGGTCCATAACCGTAATGGCCTCGGACATGGTCAACAACCTTCCGCAAGAAAGGCTGGAAGAGCTTATCCGCCTTTACGGCGAGGAAAGATGGGCAAAAAAGATCTCAAGGGCAATAGTGGAAAGGAGAAGGGAGAGACCGGTCCTCACCACTGGAGAGCTTTCGGAAATCGTAACCAGTGCAATTCCCAGGAGGTTTCACCCCAGGAAGATTCATCCAGCCACCAGGACATTTCAGGCCATCAGGATAGCCATAAACAGGGAATTCGAAAATCTTACCCAGGCCCTGGAAAAGGCTGCCCAGTGCCTGCTACCCGGAGGAACCCTGGTGGTTATCAGTTTCCATTCCCTTGAAGACAGGATTGTCAAGCACCAGCTGAAGAAAAACGGCCTCCTGGAAGTTCTGACGAAAAAACCGGTTACTCCCCAGCCCGGGGAGATCCTTTCCAATCCCAGGGCACGAAGTGCCAAGCTGCGGGCAGCAACTAGGATCACAACTTGAATTATGGAGGTGAAATAATGACTATCAAATCTGCGACACTCAGGATGCCCCAAAGGCGTGTATATTCACCAGCCAGTCGCAGAAGACGGAACACCAGGTCATTTGTATCCATCCCTGCCGGTTTTTCATTGAAGGCCGCAGCAGCCCTGTTGGTTCTCTCTCTGTTTCTCGGACTGTCTTTCATAACAAGCTATAAAATCCATGGCCTGGCCCAGGATATCCAGACGCTGGAGGAGCACTATGCCGCTGTCCAGCAAGAAAACAGGGAATTGACAGATAAATTTTCCGCCATTTCTGGCAAGAAAAAACTTGCCAGGATCGGGAAAAAACTCGGGCTTTTCAAACCTGGAGAAGGCCAGATCATTACGCTACGTTAGATAAGACTAAAATCCGTCTTTAAATTTGTCGGGGGCAGGAAATCTGAAAAGAGGCGATAGGGAGTTGACAAAGAGGATCTTCATCCGCATCCTGTACGTTATAGCCAGCATCGGTTTCTTCGGACTGGTGTTTTCAGGATGTTTTGGAGAAAGGGTCCCTGAAGGAGACAAAACGGAGGCCGGTCTCCGCCCTGCCCCTGGCAGTCTTGTTTCAGAGGCTGCCTTTGAAGCAAGACTTCTCAAAAGGCTTCCAATAGCCGACAGAAGCGGCTCCCTCCTGGTGGTCTCGAGAAAAAACAAGGATGGCTCGATAGAGCGCTACCATCCATATGGCGGTCTTGCCATGCCTGTTCTGGGTTATCTGGATGAATACGGAAGAGGCCTGGATGGAATAGAATATGCCTTTGATGGTGCCCTTTTGTCCCAGGCCAGCGGCCTGGTAACCGGAAACAGGCAAGCCCTGGGCCTCGCTCCGCTGCACCTCACCATTGACAGGAAGATCCAGGCAAGGTCCGAGGACAATCTCAGGTGGCAGATGAGAAGGCTCAAGGCAGCCCGGGGCAGCCAGATCATCATGGATCTGTCGACCGGGCAGGTGCTGTCCATGTCCAGCTTTTCCGCCAAGGATGGCAAAAGATGGCAGGCAATCCCCTCGGACAACTTCGCACTGGAAGACGGAATAGACCCGTGGGCACTGGTGGTGAACCTGGCATGGCTCAACAGGCAGCAGGAAATTCTGCTGGCCCGTTCCAGGCAGGAAGAAAATGCCCAGGATGGAACCGCAAAGCCCGAGACCAGGCCTGATTACACTTCCTGGCACTGGCTGCAACTTGGAGAAAAGGGAAAGCTCTGGACCAGGGTTACCGCGGACACCCTTGACCAGCTTTCACTGGACAACCGGCTGCTCCGACAGCTTATAACCCTGGGCCTGGGCCAACCGACAGGAATAAACCTTCCGGGAGAAAAACAGGGTGCCCTGCCCGTTTCCCTTTCAGACAACGTCACCACCATGATAAATTCGGGCATGAACGCCTCCCCCCTCCAGCTACTATGCGCATTTTCCGCCATCATCAAGGGCGGCATTCCGGTTCAGCCGGTTATTGCGGAATATAAAAACGGGCCTGAAGCACAAAAGCAGGCTGGCAAGGAGAGGGAGGCATTGTTTGACCAAGAGGCCCTGGAGCAATTTTTGAGTACCATCGGGGACAATCACGGGCCGTCCATAGCCTCGGTAACCCGAAAGACGGATGATGGCGGCGCATCCCATGAAATCATCGGAATGGGTTTTTGGCCGGCAAAATCTCCAAAAATAAGTTATATTACAGTTCTTGAAGATGCAAAGATCGATGCCAGCAGAAGGCGGGGTACGCTGGGGAGAACCGCCCTTGTTGCAAGGGAAGCCGCATCCCTGTCACGCGGGAACATGCTTGCCCAAAACGGCAAAAAGAACCCTGGCCAAACAGGCACGAAAAACCAGGAGGCCGGGCATGACTCCCGACCCTGGATAATGCCGGATTTAAGGGGAAGATCCCTCAGGAGTGCACTTGAAGCGGTGGACGGGCTGGGCTTGAATCTTCGCATCAAGGGCGCGGGTACGGTAACAAGCCAGCACCCGAGGCCCGGCTCCAAGATCAAACGGGGCGCCCAATGTTTGATAGTCTGCAAAAGTTGAAGATTTTTTTATCTGAAGGGTACAGAGACTAAACTCCCATCCCTTAACCGAATTTGTTCTGAATTTTTCCTGTCCGGGATATGGACTGGTAGAGATGCCGAAAAGCCTTTTGAGCCTGTTAAGGCATGCCGAAAACGTATCAGTTATTAGTGGAGACCCTGAAAAGTGTCTCGTGGAAGACCTTTGTATCGATTCCAGGAAGGCTCGCCCCGGCAGCCTGTTTCTGGCCCTTGCCGGTACCCACCGGGCCGGTACCGATTTCATTTCCCATGCAGTGGAGCAAGGGGCCATAGCTGTCATGGTGCCCCTGAGCCACGTGGAGCTGGCGAAAAAAGCTGTTCCTCGAGGGGTTTTGCTTCTCGGTTCAAAGGACCCCAGAGTGGCTCTTGGCAGGATTGCCGATGCGTTCTACGGGCACCCCAGCAGCCTTTTGAAGGTCATAGGCATAACCGGCACCAACGGCAAGACAACCTGCACCTTTATACTGGAAAAGATCCTTTCTGCCTCAGGTGCAAGATGCGGCCTGTCAGGTACGATCATGCGAAAAACGTGCACCGCCAGCAGGACCTCGTCTCTCACCACCCCTGATGCCATCTCCTTCCACGGCTTTCTCGCATCTGTCGCAAAGGAAAAGGCCGAATTTGCAGTTACAGAGGTTTCATCCCACGGGCTGATGCAGGGCAGAGTGGAGGGCTGCAGGTTCGAATTGGCGGTTTTTACAAACCTCAGTCACGACCACCTGGACTATCACGGGGACATGGAAGGCTATTTCCAGGCAAAGCGGCTCTTTTTCACCAGGTACAAACCCGGGGCTGCCGTAATCAACCTGGACGACAAATGGGGCAGCAGATTATGGAATGAATACCAGGGACACAAGGTCTCCTATGGATTTTCAAGAAACTGCACGGTCTTCCCGGAGGATTTTCAGATCACCCCTTCAGGTATCGAAGCTGCCATAAAAATAAAAGGCCGTGTGGTAAAAATCAGTTCATCCCTGATAGGCCGGCACAATCTCTACAACATCCTGGCCTCAATAGCCGCTGCCTATGTCCTTGGCATCAGGCCAGAACACATCAAAAAGGGCATAGAGGCTCTGAAAAACGTCCCTGGGCGCCTGGAACGAGTTGACTCGCCAAAGGGCGTCACTGCCCTGGTTGATTATGCCCACACGCCCCATGCACTCCAAAACGTCCTTGAAGGCCTTGGGTCGTTGAAAAGCGGAAGGCTCATCACGGTGGTTGGATGCGGAGGGGACAGGGATCGCACGAAAAGGCCCGAAATGGCGAAGATAGCCGCCGAACTTTCAGACATGTGCATCTTTACCTCGGACAACCCGAGGACAGAATCGGCTGAAGCCATCCTGAAAGACATGCTTGAAGGGCCGGACCCTGAACTGATGAAAAAAGTGGAGGTTGTAAAGGACAGGAGAAAGGCTATCTTCAAGGCCGCCTCACTGGCCAGGCCCGGGGATATCCTCCTGGTGGCGGGCAAGGGACACGAGGATTACCAGATCATAGGTAAAACAAGATTTCCCTTTGACGACCGGAAGGTGCTGAAGGAAGCCTTGAACGCCACGGGAAATCCTTCTGAAAGGCTCCTTACCGAACCTTCACGGAAGGGGAAAATGGATATCGAACTCGGACAGCTGGCAAACATTCTAGGTGGCAAGGTGATATCCGGCAACCCAGAGACGGCCTTTTCGTCTGTCTGTACTGACAGCCGCACCATAAAAGCCGGACAGCTCTTCTGGGCATTGAAGGGTGAAAATTTTGACGGTCACGCCTTTGTACTAGCGGCCTCCGAAAGAAAGGCAGCCGGTGCCGTTGTGGAATATGAACCCGCCGGTCTGCCTGCCGGTTTTCCGCTTCTCAGGGTGAAGGACAGTCTCGCTAGTCTCGGAGACCTTGCAGCCTGGTACAGGACAAAAATCGGCTGCAACGTTTTCGCCATTACCGGAAGCTGTGGCAAGACGACCACAAAGGAACTGGTTCTGGCAATCCTGAAAGGCCCGTATAAGGCCCTGGGGACCCGGGGTAATTTCAACAATCTCATCGGCCTTCCCCTTACCATTCTTTCCCTGGCACCGGATACTCAATGGGCGGTCCTTGAAATGGGAACCAATCTTCCCGGAGAAATCGAACGGCTCTGCCAGGTCGCCAGACCGGATGCGGGCCTCATCACATGCATCCGGCCGGTGCACATGGAAGGCCTAGGCACCCTCGAAAACATCTCGAAGGAAAAGGCCGCCCTGTTCAGAAGCCTGCCGGAACATGGAACAGCCGTTGTAAACCTCGACGACCCACTGGTCATCAGGCACCTTCCTCACGTTAGATGCAAGCACGTCACCGGCTACACGTGCCATGATGCAGCAAGGGACGACAGGGTCGAAAAACTGGTGGTGCTGAAAAACATGGCACAGGCAAAACAGGGGATGGATGTCACCCTGGACATATGCGGGCAGGTAACCACTGTCAGATCCAGGCTTTTTGGCAGGGTCAACGCGCTGAACATCCTTGCTGCAGCAGCGGCAGGCGCTGCCTTGGGAATTGACGCCACACTCATCCGAAAGGGTATTGAAACAGTCCAGGCCTCTCCGGGCAGGATGCATGCCAGAAACCTTGCCAAAGGATGGCTTCTTCTGGACGATTCATATAACGCCAATCCTTCGTCCGTCAAGGCTGCCATGGATGTGGCCTGTGATATTACCAAAGGTGCCTCCAAGACATTTATCCTGGGTGACATGCTGGAACTTGGGCCAAGGGCCAATGAATTTCACCGCCAGACAGGAGAATCCGCAGCTGCATGCTCCCCGGATCTTTTATTGACAGTTGGAAAACTTGCCAAGCATATCGCCAGGGGCGCATTGGAAGCAGGCCTTTCTGCAAACCGGATATTTCCCTTCGAATCAACGGACGAACTCCTTAAATGGATGGCTGAAGACCCGGAAGGATTCTTTAACGGCACAAGAAGAACCGTGCTCGTAAAGGCATCACGCGGCATGGGCCTGGACCAGGTGGCGCGTTACCTGGAAAAGCGGCTTGAGGAGGAAACGTAGGATGCTCTTTCATCTCCTCTACCCTCTTCATGAACACTGGGCAGTATTCAATGTATTTCGCTACATAACCTTCCGGACCATTTATGCAGCAGTAACGGCCCTTGCCATAACCCTTTTTCTTGGTCCCTGGTTCATAAAAAAGATCAAGGAAATGCAGTTTGGCCAGGTGGTCAGGGACGATGGCCCAAGCACCCATCTTCAAAGACA
>Ga0256914_1003366_pt1 | contig 12614 bp, 3 predicted proteins | sample HulkmetaG_FD_191571 | JGI IMG/M metagenome (GOLD analysis project Ga0256914, IMG submission 191571) | Hydrothermal chimney microbial communities from Main Endeavour vent field at the Juan de Fuca Ridge, Pacific Ocean - Hulk | ecosystem: Environmental > Aquatic > Marine > Hydrothermal vents ...
TCCTCCGGGGGTCCGGACCTCCACGGTCACGGGTCTTGGGGAGTGGACGGTGATCCCCACGGCCCGGCCCGGCTCCAGGGTATACCGGTCCAGCACGACGAAGGGGGCGTCGCACCTCCTGGAGAGGACGGCGGGGATTTCTTCGAAGCGGTCGATCGGGGCGAGGAGGATCCGCCAGGCCCGGCGCTCTCCCGGGGCCAGGGAAGAGAGATCGGGGTGGTGGGGGGGAAGGGGCCGGGCGTGGAGGAGATCCAGGGTTACGGTATGGATGTAATGGGAATACATCCTCTGGTCGTACTCGATGGTGTAGGAGGCGACGGGGTCGGTGGAAGTGACGCCCAGGATCCTGCCCTCGGGGGTCATGAAATAGCCCAGGAAATGGGTCCTCTCGCAACGGAAGAAGGTGGGGAAGAACTGGGCGTTCCAGCGGGGGAACCGGTCCATCCACGTGTCGATCCCCAGGCGAAGGCCCGCCGAAAGAGGAGAAAAGGTCTCTTTCCCCTTATTCTCCAGGACCGCCGTGATCAGGAGGCCTCCCGCCTTGGGCCGGTACCTCAGGGAATAGAGAACCCCTCCTTTCCTCCCCTGGAAGAGGCCCGGGCCCGCCCGCCTGAGTTTCACGCCTGGAAAGGCGGGCCCGGCGAACCGGTCTTTCCTCATGGGCACGGAGACCTGCCCGTCCCGGAAGGCCGGGCTGAAGGATTTCAGGGTTCCCCCTTCCCCCGCCACGGCCCTGAGGCGGCCCTCCCCGGTGCGGATCTCCTCCAAGAGGGGCCGGCCTTGGGCGGCCGCCGGTGCGACGAAGAAAATCGACCAGAAGAAGAAGAGGAAACCTTCGTTTTTCATGGCGGCTCGCTTCTCTCCGGCAGGCGCCGGGAATCCTACCTCTCCGGGCGGAGGTCCAGGACGGCCAGGTCCTCCGGGGCCAGGCGGATCTCCAGGAAGGCCTTTCCCCGGCCCTTCCCCCGGAGGGGAATCTCCCTGCCCGAAAGGAGTTCCCTGGCCGACCTTTCTGTTTCCAGGAAGATCTCCACCTTGCCCGAGATGGTCTTCTTCTCCGAGAAGTTGAAGACCGTGAGATACCTCTTCCCGAATCGTTCCACCTGGAGATCCGGGTCGGTGGTTCGGGCCAGGGGGACGGGCTCCCAGCCGGCCTGTGCCAGGAGCTTGCACAAGGGGACGTATTTCTTGAAGAGAGGCCTGTCCCTCCCGTAGAGCTCGGGCCTGGTGAAGTAGTGCCCCGTCGAGGCGTCGGCGCTGAAGAACCCGGGAAACATCCCGAAGGCCACGGCCCGCTTCATGTATTTCTCCACCAGCTCCTTGGAGAAATCCTCGAAGCGGGTGTTCATGAGGAAGCAGTAGGGCTTGGGGCCGCACATGCCCCGCCTGTAGAGGAGGCGCTCCCTCGTCATGGGGGTCCATCGGCCGCCCCTGTGCCAGTTGGTCTCCGTTCCCATCACGTCCAGGAGGGGGGCGAGCCAGAAAAGCCGTGAAGGGGTGGCGTTGGCCATCATGAGCCTTTTCCGGGAGTGGACGTACTTCGAGAGTGCCCGGACGTACTCGAAGGCCACGAGTCCCCGGAAGATCGCGGGCCGGCGGCTCTCCAGGGAGAAGGTCAGGGGCGTGGCCGCCGCTGCGAAGTGGTCCCGCCTGAAGTCGAGGACGTCCGTGACCCACCCCTCGCTGGAATCCACGTACTCTCCGTCCAGCCGCGGCCCGGAATCCCTCTCATAGTATTTCTTGCGGATCCGGGCGTTCCAGTGGAGGGAGAAGGCGGTAACCTCCCCGCGGATTCCCGGCATGTCGTTCATGCTCCAAACGGCGCCGTTGCACCAGGGCTCGTTCCGAAAGCGAAGGGGGATGCGGCCGGCCTCGTCGTGGAAACCGCTGGTGAAGAGGGCCCTGGCCCGGAGGCTCAGCCTTCCCCTCCCCCGGGCGGCGAGCCTGCGGGCCTCGGCCAGGGCGGCCTCCCTGGTGCGGGGAAGGTTCTTGGGCAAGGGCATCCACCAGGTCATGGGCTCGGTGTAGCGGAAGGTCAGGATTCCGTGGGCCTCGTCCCAGGCCGTCTCGCCCGTCCCTTCCTTGAACTTGAAGCCGAAATCCCGCCAGCCCTTCACCTTGCTGATCCGGGCGAAGGGCATCCAGAGTCCCTGCTCGGGGGTCCTGCAGCGGAAGGCGCGGGGGTAGATCCCGTAGTAGGCCTTCAAGGCGGAGGGGAATCCCCATTCCGGCTCGAAGGTGAATAGGCAGAACCGGAGTTCCGCCCCGGGGTGCTCCTTCGTGAATCCCAGGTCGAAGGCCAGGTAGAGCTCTCTCGTCCCGGCGTTGGCCGAGACCCGGAAGAAGGCGGGGAAGCCCGGGTCCAGGCCAAGGGCCAGGCCCCTCCGGCGGGAGATCACCGCCCCGAAGGGCCACCGGGAGAGCCTCCCGTTCCCCCCGGCAGGGAAGGAGGAAAAGGAACCGAGGTCCCCCAATCCCTCGAGGGGACGCCTTTCCCCCGGTCCCTGGAGCCAGACCGCCTTTCCCGGAGGAAGGGGAAGGAGGAAATACAAAGTTACGGCCCGGTCCTTTCCCGTCTCCTCCTTCAGGGAGACCCGGAAGAAGCGGATCCCCTTTCTCCGCCTCTCCTCCACGGCGAGGCGGACGCCCAGGGCCCTTCCGCCCCGGAAGGAGAAGATGTCCGAGTCCTCTCCCGCGTCCCTCAGAAAGAAGCCTTCCTTTCCGGGCCCGGCGGAGACTGCGGGAAGGCCGTCGAAGAGGATATACTTACCAGGGGGTTTCAACTCCTTCAGGGTCGCCTCCCGGAACCAGGCCTTGCCCGAGTGCCGCCGGAGGAGGAGGTTCACCGTGACCTGCCGGACCGGCTTGACGGGGAAGATCATGACGGTCTTCTCCTGCCAGCCGTGGGTTCCCGTGTCGAAGGGGGTGACCCGCCCCCAGAGGGGGGTCCCGTCCCGGTAGACCAGATCCAGGTAGAGGGAGTAGTTCCGGTCCGGCCCGCCGCTCACATCCCTGCACTTGCTCCAGACCGAGGCGACGATCGGCAGGGGGACCTGCTGGTTCAGGATCACCGTCTGGGATATGCCCCGCCGGACCCGGGAATCCTTTCCGTTGTCCAGGAGGAAGGAGCCATCCTCCACCTTCTTGCCTCCCTTCCGGAACCTCCAAAGGCCGGGGCGGAGGAGGTTCTTTCCGGTCTTCCAGTTCTCCCGGCGAAGCACCCTCCTCGCCGGAGGGCGCAGGGCCCGGGCGGGAGAAGGGAGGAGGAGAACCAGGACCGGGAGAAACCAGAAGAGGCGGGGGAAGGAAAAGAGGGTTCTCACGGGCGCATCCTCCCGGGAAAGGAGCCGGCGGAAAGGGGAAAGGGGCCTTCGAAGGGACGGGATTATCCCTCACCGGCTGACGGGGGGACAGACCTCCTTCCGGGAACCCCGGCCCTTTCCCGGGAAGGAAGGGCCGCCCCGGCTCCCTGTCACTTCCGGAGCCCCCGCATCCCTCCTTGGGCAGGCTCTCTCCTTGGGGTATCCTGGTAGTTTCGCCCTTCCTCTACCTGGGAGAGAAGATGCCCCCGAGAACCCTCAAGATCCAAGGAGCCAGGGAACACAATCTCCAGGGAATCGACCTGGAGATCCCCAGGGATGCTCTGGTCACCTTCTGCGGGGTCTCGGGCTCGGGGAAGTCCTCCCTGGTCTTCGACACGATCTTCCAGGAGGGCCAGCGCCGCTTCCTGGAATCCCTCTCGGCCTACGCCCGGCAATTCCTGGGCAACCTGAAGCGACCCGAGGTGGACCGGATCGAAGGCCTCTCTCCCACGGTGGCCATCGACCAGAGGACGAGCCAAGGCTCCCGCCGTTCCACCGTAGGGACCCTGACGGGGATCCACGACTTCCTCCGCCTCCTCTACGCCCGCCTGGGAGAGCCCCATTGTCCGGTCTGCGGGGCCGCCATCGAGGCCCTCCCTCCCCAATGGATCCACGAGCGCCTCCTGGAGAAGGCCCGGGGGAAGGCGAAGGGGGGCAAGGCGCCCCTCCTCCTGGTCCTGGCCCCTCTGGTGCGGGACAGGAAAGGGGAGTTCCGGGCCCTCCTGGAGGGGCTCAGGATGAAAGGTTTCGTCCGGGCCCGGGTGGACGGAGAGATCCTCAGGCTGGACGAGGAGATCCGTCTGGAGCGTTACAAGGCCCACCAGGTCGAGGCCGTGGTGGACCGGCTCCGTCCTTCCCCGGAAAAGGCCTCCCGCCTGGCCGAGGCCGTGGAAGGAGCCCTGACCCTCTCCAAGGGCTGGGTCCTGGCCCTCTGGGAGGATGGAGAAGAGGAAACCCTGAGCACCCTTGCGGCCTGTCCCAGGGGCCACGGCTCCCTTCCCGAACTGGAGCCCCCCCTCTTCTCCTTCAACTCCCCACAAGGTGCCTGTCCCACCTGCCAGGGCCTGGGAGAGGTGCTGGTCTTCACCGAGGAGAGCCTGGTCCGCCACCCGGAACGCTCCCTCCTGGAAGGGGCCCTGGCCTGCACGACCCGTTTCGGGTCCCTGGGGTGCCGGGGCCTCAGGCCGGAGGACTTCTGGGTCGTGGCCGAGCGGTACGGTTTCGACCTGGCCCTCCCATGGAAGGATCTTACGCCTGAACAGAAACGCATCATCCTGGAAGGAGCTCCCGGGGAGGACCGGGAGCTGGGACGTCCCTTCCGGGGGATCGCCGCCTGGCTGGAACGATGCCTCCGCCGGGGGAAGAACCCCTACCTCAAGACCCTTAGGGCCAGACTCACCTGTCCCTCCTGCAGGGGGGCCCGGCTCCGCCCGGAGGCCCTCGCCGTCACCTTCCGGGGTTATTCCATCGACCGGATCTCAGCCTTCACCGTCGAGGAGGCCCGCCGGTTCTTCCGGGAGCTCCGGCCCCGGGGCAGGGAGGCGAAGGTGGGGAGGGACCTCTTCCGGGAGATCCGGTCCCGCCTGGAGTTCCTCCACTCCGTGGGAGTCTCCTACCTCGCCCTGGACCGGAGGGCCGACAGCCTTTCCACCGGCGAGGGCCAGAGGCTCCGGATCGCCGCCCAACTCGGTTCGGGCCTCCGAGGGGTGACCTACGTCCTGGACGAACCTTCCATCGGCCTCCATCCCAGGGACCAGGAGCGGCTGGTCCGGTCCCTCCTGGATCTCAGGGACCGGGGGAACACGGTCCTGGTCGTGGAGCACGACGAAGCCACCATGCTCGCCTCGGACCACCTCGTGGAGATCGGCCCGGGCCCCGGAAGGCGGGGAGGTAGGATCACGGCCCAGGGAAAGGTCCGGGACCTGGCCGCAACCGAAGGGTCGCCCACAGGGGCCTTCCTCTCCGGCAGGGAACGGATCGAGCCGCCCCCATCCGGGAGGAGGGAGGGAGGTCCGGTCCTGAGACTCAAGGGCCCCAGGCTCCACAACCTGAAAGGAATGGACGTGGAGGTCCCCCTGGGGAGGTTCGTCTGCGTCACGGGAGTCTCCGGCTCGGGGAAGTCCTCCCTGGTCCTGGGTACCCTGGTGCCGGCCCTGAGGAACCTCCTCCACGGGACCGGCGAGAAGGCCGGACCTCACGAAGGGATCGAGGGGGCGGAACACCTGGACAAGCTGGTCCGGATCGACGCCGCTCCCATCGGGAGGACCCCACGTTCCAACCCGGCCACCTATACGGGCGCCTTCACGCCCATAAGGGACCTCTTCGCCGCCACCGAGGAGGCCCGGGTCCGGGGGTATACCAAGAGCCGGTTTTCCTTCAACCTGCCGGGGGGCCGGTGCGAAGCCTGCAAGGGCGCCGGGGTCAAGCTCGTGGAGATGCACTTCCTCCCTCCCGTGGAGGTTCCCTGCCCGGAGTGCCGGGGAAAGAGGTTCAACGAGGAGACCCTGGAGGTCCGCTTCAAGGGGCTCTCCATCCGGGACGTCCTGGAGATGGAAGTGGACCAGGCCCTCCAGGTCTTCCGGGACTTTCCCCGGGTCGCCCGCCCCCTCCAGGCCCTCTCCGACGTAGGGCTCGGCTACATCCGCCTGGGCCAGCCCGCCACGACCTTCTCGGGGGGTGAGGCCCAGAGGGTGAAACTCGCCGCCGAACTCTGCGCCCCCGCCACGGGACGCACCCTCTACGTCCTGGACGAGCCCACGACGGGTCTCCACTTCCGGGACGTGAAGGTCCTCCTGGCCGCCCTGGACAGGCTGGTCGAGGGAGGAAACACGGTTCTCGTGATCGAGCACAACCTGGACGTGATCCGTCACGCCGACCACCTGATCGACCTGGGCCCCGGCGGGGGGGAGGAGGGCGGAAGGCTGGTCTACGCCGGTCCTCCCGGGAAGGCCCCCGCCCGGGGGAGTTCCTGGACCGGCAAGGCCCTCGCCGGGAAGCTCAGACCCAAGAGGCGTGCCCGGGCTGCGCGGAAGGAAGGAGAAGGAGCGCCGCCGGGAACGCTCCGCCTGCGGGGAGCCAGGAAGAACAACCTGAAGGACTTGGACCTGGAACTCCCCCTGGAGAAGCTCATCGTCGTCACGGGGCTTTCCGGCTCGGGCAAGACGAGCCTGGTCTTCGAAACCCTCTTCACCGAGGGGCAGAGACGCTTCGTGGAATCCCTCTCCACCTACGCCCGCCGCTTCCTGGGGCGGCTGGAGCCCGCTCCTGTGGAGAAGATCGAAGGGATCGGCCCGGCCATTGCGGTGGGGAAGGGGGGGATCTCCCGCAATCCTCGTTCCACCGTGGCCACCTCCACGGAGATCCACGATTACCTGCGCCTCCTCTACGCCCGTGGAGGAAGGCCCTTCTGTCCCACCCACGGCCTGGAGATGCGGGCCGTCACGCCCAGCGCCATGGCCCGCCTCGCACTGGAGAAGTTTCCAGGGAAGGCCGCATGGATCGCCGCCCCCCAGGGCTCCCCCCGGGGACCGGAGAGAGAGAAGTTGAGGGCCCGGTGGTCGAGGGAGGGCTTCGTCCGGGCCCTGGCGGGGGACGAGGAGGTCCGCCTGGACGGGGGGAAGCTCCCTTCCCGGGTCCCCCTCTCACTGGTGGTGGACCGGATAAGAATCCTTCCCAGGAACCGCTCCCGCCTGGCCGAAGCGGCCGAGGCGGCGGCCCGGGAAGGGGGAGGGAAGGTGGAGATCCGGACCAGGGAGGGGGAGAGGCTCCTCCTCACGACGAGCCGGACCTGCCCGGAGTGCGGTCTCTCCGTTCCCCTGGAGGTCAATCCCCGGCTCTTCTCCTTCAACCACCACCAGGGAGCCTGCCCGGAGTGCCACGGCCTGGGGGTGAAGCTCGCCTGCTCCCCGGCCCGCCTCGTCGGGGATCCCTCGAAGCCCCTCTTCCAGGGGGCCCTCACCCATCCGGCCTTGAAGCGCCTCTTCCGGGGAAACACCTGGAGGAGAACCGTCGTGGAGAAGGTCGCCGCCGCCAGGAGGATCCCCCTGGACAGGCCCTTCCGGGACCTGCCGCCGGCCCAGAGGAGATGGATCCTCGAAGGCTCGGCCCGGTGGGCCGGGATGGCCGGCCTGGTGGACCAGTACCTCCGGCGGGCCGCCGAGGGCGGGGAGAAGGACGGCGACGACGGCGGGGACCTGGCGGACCTGCTGGATCCCAGACCTTGTCCGGCCTGCGGCGGGACCCGCTTGAATCCGGTGGCCCGGAACTTCCGCCTGGGAGGCTTCACCCTTCCGGCCTTTCTCTCCCTGGACGTAGAGGGGGCCCTATCGGCCCTGAAGGCCCTTCCCCTGGAAGGAGAGGAAAGGAAGGTCCTGTCCGAGCCCATCGAGGAGATCCGAAACAGGCTGGGTTTCCTCATGGGCGTCGGCCTGGACTACCTCGCCCTGGACCGGCCCATGTCGACCCTCTCCCGGGGGGAGGCCCGGAGGATCCGCCTGGCCACCCAGCTGGGCAACAGGCTCACCGGGGTCCTCTACACCCTGGACGAACCCACCGTCGGGCTCCATCCCGCCGACGCGGACCGGCTCCTCTCCCAGCTCCGCGACTTGCGGGACCTGGGGAACACCCTGGTCGTAGTGGAACACGACGAGACCTTCATCCGCTCTGCCGATCACCTGGTGGACCTGGGCCCGGGAGCGGGGAGGCTCGGCGGAACGGTGGTCGCTCAGGGCCCGCCCGAGGCCGTGGCCGCATCGAAGAGGAGCGTCACGGGAAAGTGGCTCAGGGGGGAAGGAACGTTTCCGGAGCCCAGTACCCGGCGGAGGGGAAACGGCCTCTTCCTCGAGGTGAAGGGGGCCGGAACGCACAACCTGAAGGGCATCGACGTCTCCTTTCCCCTGGGCACCTTCACCGTCGTGACGGGGGTCTCCGGGGCGGGCAAGACATCCCTCGTCATGGAGACCCTCCTTCCCGCCCTCCGGGGAGAGGAGACGTCTGGCCGGGTGACGGGGAAGGAACACCTTGCAGGGGTGAGGGTCGTGGACGCCTCTCCCATAGGCTCCACCCCCTCGTCCAACCCTGCGACCTTCACGGGCATATTCAAGGACATACGGGAACTCTTCGCCTCCACCGAGGCGGCCCGGATGCGTGGGTTTACTGCCCGCCGTTTCTCCCCCAACGTCCCGGGAGGGAGGTGCGAGGCCTGCGCCGGGAGAGGATTCCAGAAGATCAGCATGCACTTCCTTCCCGACGTCTGGCTCGAGTGCGACGTCTGCGGCGGAAAACGCTTCGAGCCGGAGACCCTCCAGGTCACCTGGCGGGGGAAGAACATCGCCGAACTCCTGGAGATGGAGGTCTCCCAGGCCCTTCCCCTCTTCTCGGCCCACAAGAGGATCGGCAAGGTCCTGGAACTCCTGGAAGAAGTGGGCCTGGGTTACCTCAGGTTGGGCCAGCCCTCCCACACCCTCTCCGGCGGGGAGGCCCAGCGCCTCAGGCTCGCCGCCGAACTGGCAGGTCCTTCCCCGAAGGGGACCCTCTACATCCTGGACGAGCCCACGACCGGGCTCCACATGGAGGACACGGCCCGGCTCCTGGCAGTGCTCCACAAACTCGTGGACCGGGGAGGCACGGTGATCGTCATCGAGCACCATCCCGGGGTCATCCGGTCCGCCGACTACGTGATCGATCTGGGCCCGGGGGCGGCCGGCCGGGGCGGGCGCATCGTGGCCGCAGGCCCCCCCCTGGACATCGCCAGGTGCCCCGAATCCCTGACGGGCAGGTTCCTGGGAATCCCCCTGGAGGCCTCCCGGACGGCCGGGGGGGAAGGAGGTGACCCGTGAAGCCTGCACCGGGCCCCCTCATCATCCAGAGCGACCACACCATCCTCCTGGAGACGGCCCACCCCGAATACGCCCGGGCGAGGGACGAACTGGCCCGCTTCGCCGAGCTGGTGAAGTGCCCGGACTACATCCACACCTACAGGCTGACGAAGATCTCCATCTGGAACGCCGCATTCCTGGGGGTCCCACTGGAGGAGATCACCCGCTTCATGGAGCAATCCAGCCGCTACCCCGTTCCGCCCGTGGTCCTGCGGGACGTGAGGGAGTGGTACCGCCGGTTCGGCGTTCTCTTCCTGGAGAGGGTGGGAGAGAAACTGGTCCTCCGCTCCCGCAAGGCGGGGCTCCTGGAGGTGGTGAGAGAGATTCCCGGTGCGGGAGGATGGGTCACGGGAGAGACCGAGGACGGCCTCGTCCTGGAGGAGGCCGGCCGGGGCCCGGTCAAGCAGGCCCTTGCCAAGGCGGGCTATCCCGTGGAGGACCTGGCGGGATACGCCGAGGGGACCCCCCTGGAGATCCGCCTCCGGGAGGTCACCCTGGGGGGCAAACCCTTCCGGTTGAGGGAATACCAGGAAGAGGCGGCCCGGGTCTTCCACGCCGGCGGAACGGTGAGGGGCGGGTCGGGCGTGATCTCCCTTCCCTGCGGGGCCGGAAAGACCATCGTCGCCCTGGCGGTGATGCACCTCACGGGAACCCGGACCCTGGTGCTCACCACAAACACCGTTGCGGCCCGGCAATGGAGAAGGGAGATCCTGGACAAGACCTGGCTCACCGAGAATGACGTGGGGGAATACTCGGGCGAGAGGAAGGAGATCCGTCCCGTCACCATCACCACCTACCAGATGGTGACCCACAGGAAGAGGAAGGGGGACTCCTTCACCCACGTGGACCTCATGGGCCGCCAGGACTGGGGGCTCATCGTCTACGACGAAGTCCACCTCCTCCCGGCCCAGGTCTTCCGGATCACCGCCTCCATCCAGGCCCGGAGGAGACTCGGTCTCACGGCGACCCTGGTGCGGGAGGACGGCCGGGAGGACGAGGTGTTCTCCCTGATCGGCCCCAAGCGGTACGACGTTCCCTGGAAGGTCCTGGAGAAACAGGGATGGATCGCCGGGGCCAGGTGCGTTGAGGTCCGGGTTCCCCTCCTCGGCGAGACGGAGATCCATTACAGGGCCGCCAGGAAGGACCGGGCCCGGTACAGGATCGCCGCAGAGAATCCCGCCAAGGACCGGGTCCTCTCCCTTCTCCTGGATCGCCACCGGGAGGACAGGGTCCTGGTCCTCGGGCAATACTTGGACCAACTCCACCGGATTTCCAGGAGCCTCGGGATCCCTCTTATCACCGGGGCCACGCCGAATTCCGAGAGGGAGGGACTCTACGCCGATTTCCGGGAGGGAAGGATCGGAGTTCTCCTCGTCTCCCGGGTGGGGAACTTCGCCGTGGACCTCCCCGAGGCGAACGTGGCCGTCCAGGTCTCGGGGACCTTCGGTTCCCGCCAGGAAGAGGCCCAGCGCCTGGGGAGGATCCTCCGTCCCAAGGAGGGGGGCGGGGGTGCGGTCTTCTACTCCCTCGTGACGGAAGGAAGCCGGGAGGAGACCTTCGCCGCAAAGCGCCAGCTCTTCCTGGCCGAACAGGGATACGAATACGAGATCCTGCCGGCCTCGGCCCTGGAGGAGGAGGGGAAATGAAGGGGGTGAGGCTCGAGAAGGTCCTGAAGGGCCTGGGGGACGAAGGCCTGGCCGAGGCCCTCCGGGCCTGGGAGAGGGGCCCCTCCCGGGAGAGGAAGAGGGGGGGGAGGCCCTGGAGGAACGGGGCGGAGAAGCGCCTGGCCGCCCTGATGCGCAGGGAGGGATTGGCCGCCAGGAAGGTGAAGAGGCTCTCCCCCAAACTCCAGGCCCTCCTGAAGGCCTTTCTCTCCGCGCCCGGGTTCGCCATCAGGGAGAGGAAGCTCTACGAGAACCCTCCCCGCCCCCTGGTCACCGTCCAGGCCGTCCAGTCCTGCCTGGCCGTCCTGGAGAAGGAAGGCCTCCTCTTCCCCCTGGAAGGCTCAGGCCAGGAGACGCTCTGGGGAATCCCCCGGGAACTGGGAGGCCTGCTCCTCTGGCTGGAGAGGAGGGACCAGGTGGGCCTGGCCCATCCTCTGACCCTTTCGGGCTTCCTGGAACGGAAGGCCTGGGTGGAGGGTAGCGGCCAGGAAGAGGATCTCACGGCCCGGCGGTGCGCTTCCCGCCTCCTCTCCTCCCCCGAAGGAATCCGCAAGAGGATGGACCGCCTTCCCTCCGGGCTGAAGGAAGTCGTTCTCAGGGCCCTGGAGGAGCAGGGAGGGATCCTTCCTTTTTCTTCTTTCAGGAAATGGGAGGAGGCCCCACCCTGGGAGGGAGCGGCCTGGCGGGCGGCCCTGGAGAGGGAGGCCCTGGGCACGGTCCGCTTCCTCAACCTCGTGCCCTTCGGCGTGGACCTGAAGGAGGAGTGCCTGGTCCTGTTCCTGGAGACCTGCCGGGCCTTCCTGGGACGGGCCGCCCTGGAGGAACCTCCACCCGAGAGGGAGGTCCTCTCCGGGGTGGACCTGGTCTCCAACCTCTCCCGCCTCCTCCACCTGGCCGGAAGGACCCCCTTGAGGCTCACCGACCAGGGCAAGCCCCACAAGTGGGTGGAGAAGAAGGTCCGCCAGGCCCTCCTTCCCATGGGAGGGGGGCGGATCGGTCCCCTCGAGGCCTTCCGTTTCCTCGTCCGCTACGCCTGGACCCGGGGATACCTGGAGGCCGAAGGGGACCGCTGGGTCCCCACTCCCGAGGGGGAGGAGGCCGGATCCATGGACCTGGAAGAGAGGATCCGGGACCTGGTGGAATTCGCCGTCAAGGACAAGGGGGCCCCGGGAGAGCCATACCACCAGGCCAGGATGCGCCGGAGGCTCCTGGTCTACCTGGGCAACCTGCCCGAGGGGAAGTGGGTCCCTCCCATGGCCCTTCCCTTCCTCGCCCGGAATACCTACCTTGCCGGATTGAACGTCCTGGAAGGGGAGAACTTCTACCAGGGCCGGTTCAGGCGCTCCTTCCTGGGGAGCCTGGAGACTCCCTTTCTCATGGCTCTCCACCTGAGAGAGTGGATGGAGCGGCGTCTCCACCTCCTGGGGCTTCTGGAGCTGGGTTATCGGGAAGGGAAACTGGCGGGGATCGCCCTCACGGCCATGGGGAAGCGGATCTTGGCCGCCCCCCGCCTGGGGGAAGAGGACCTCCTGGAGGAGGGCCCCGGGGGAGGGGGGGAAGAGGAGGTCGCCACCCTCCTGGTGACGCCCGATTTCGAGGTTCTCCTCTTCCCGGGAAGGGACCAGGAAGAGGCGGTCCACTTCCTGGACCGCTTCGCCCAGAGGACCCTCTCCGACCAGGTGGTCCACTTCCGGCTGAGCAAGGAGAGCCTC
>Ga0256914_1003367_pt1 | contig 12613 bp, 11 predicted proteins | sample HulkmetaG_FD_191571 | JGI IMG/M metagenome (GOLD analysis project Ga0256914, IMG submission 191571) | Hydrothermal chimney microbial communities from Main Endeavour vent field at the Juan de Fuca Ridge, Pacific Ocean - Hulk | ecosystem: Environmental > Aquatic > Marine > Hydrothermal vents ...
GTCCGGGGGGGGGGGGGGGTCTTCGGGGGGAGGGGGGGGGGCCGGGGGGGGGCCGAACTGGCGGGCCTGGCCGACAGGCTCAAGGAGAGGCATTCCGACGGGGTGGCCCTGCTGGCCTCGCCGGGCAAAGGAGGCCGGGTCTTCCTCGTGGCCCTGGCTTCCGGGAAGGCCTTGGAGCGGGGCGTCCACGCCGGGAAGCTCCTTTCCCGGGCGGCCCGCACCCTGGGAGGAGGGGGCGGGGGAAAGCCCTCCTTCGCCCAGGGCCAGGGAAAGGACCCCTCCCGCCTGGACCAGGCCCTGGAAGAGGCAGGCCGGGAGTTGGAGAAAATCTTGGGAGGAGAAAATCCCGGTTGACAGGCCGGGACCTGGGTCTAGAATGCCGCCCTTTCCGCCTGGACCCGCTCCCCGAGGGGGAGGAGGGGCAGGCTGCAGGAAACCGGAACGAACAGAGCGAAAACCCATGGCCCATCCAAAGAGACGGAGCAGTAAAGCCAGGCACCGCAAGAGGAAGACCCACCAGTTCCTGGTCGCCCAGGCTCTGAGCCGGTGCCCCCGGTGTGGTGCCGAAGGACTCCCCCATCGGGTCTGTGAGAACTGCGGCTTCTACAGGGACCGGAAGGTCCTTCTCAAGGAAGAGTTCTGAGCCCCTTCTTTCCGGCGGTTGAACCATGAGGATCGCTCTGGATGTCATGGGGGGGGACCGGGCTCCGGAGGCAACCATCCGGGGAGCCCTCCTGGCTGTGGAAAAGGGACAGGTCCGGCCCGACCAGGTCCTCCTGGTAGGGCTTCCCGAAGCCGTGGAGGAAGAACTGAAGAAGGCCGGGGGGGATCCCGGGCTCTTCCAGGTCCAGCCCGCCTCCCAGGTGGTTGGGATGGGCGAGAGCCCTGCCGAGGCCTTGCGCAAGAAGCGGGACTCCTCCGTCCTGGTCGGAGCCATGGCGGTGAAGAAGAAGGCCGCCTCGGCCCTGGTCTCGGCGGGAAACACGGGAGCCGCCGTGGCCGCCTCGGTTCGGCTCTGGAAGACCCTTCCCGGGGTCAGGCGCCCCGGGATCGCCGTGACCTTCGAGGGCGACAAGGGGAAGCCCGTCACCATCATCGACGTCGGCGCAAACGTGAACTGCACCCCGGCGGACCTTTTGAATTACGGCTACATGGGTTCCTTCCTCTCCTCCATCGCCTACGGGGTCGAGGGACCCAGGGTGGGGCTGATGAACATCGGCTCCGAGGACGAGAAGGGGAACCAGCTCACCAAGACGACCCATTCCATATTCCGCGATTCCGGCCTGAACTTCGTGGGGAACGTCGAAGGCCGGGATCTCTTCTCCGGCGCCTGCGAGGTGATCGTCTGCGAAGGCTTCGTGGGGAACGTGATCCTCAAGGTGGGGGAGGGCCTTTCGGAGCACCTGGTCAGGGTCTTCTACGCCGAGCTCCAGGCCGCCGGGATCGACCCGGCCGTCGCGGGCGGAATCGTGGGGAAGATCCGCAAGAGGATGGATTACAGCGAATACGGCGGCGCCCTTCTCCTCGGGGTCGACGGCACCTGCGTGATCTGCCACGGCCATTCCGACGCGAAGGCCATCGCCAACGCATTGGAACTGGCGAGAAAGGCCGTGGAGAGCGGGTTGAACGAGAAGATCAGCCGGGCGATCCTCGAGCAGAGGGAAGCCGGCGCGGGAGGGGCTCCAGGGGATCGTTGACTGGAGCCGATGCGCGAGGGCGGATTTGGAGGTCCTTTAAATGGCCCAATTGCGAAAAGTAGGTATTGCCGGGGTCGGCTCTCACCTTCCGAAGAAGATCGTAACGAACGACGATCTTTCCAGGTTCGTCGACACGAGCGACGAGTGGATCACCCAGAGGACGGGAATCCGCCAGAGGCATTTCGCCACTGAGGAAGAGCCTCCCGCCTACCTCGCCGCCGAGGCGGCCAAGAAGGCCCTGGAACGGTCGGGCCTGGAGCCCGGCGACCTGGATTGCATCCTCGTCGCCTCCACCGTTCCGGACCACCACGTCCCCATCACGGCCTGCCTCGTCCAGAGGCGGCTCGGGATCGAGGACGGCCGGGTGGGAGGGTTCGACATGAACGCCGCCTGTTGCGGCTTCACCTTCGCCCTGAACACGGCCTACCACTTCGTCGCCCAGGGCACCTACGAGAACGTCCTGGTCGTAGGGACGGAGAGACTCACCTCCATCCTCAACTTCGAGGACCGGGGGTCCTGCATCCTCTTCGGAGACGGGGCCGGGGCGGCCGTGGTCCGGCCCTTGGAGAAGGCCGGCAGGGGCGAGTTCCTCTCCTGGTCCATGGGCCTCATGGAAGACTTCAACGCCACCCACGTGAAGGCTGGTTGCGGGGCCATGCCCTGCACTCCCGAAAGGGTGGCCGAGAAGGACCATCTCCTGATCCTCCACGGGAGGGACATCTTCAAGTTCGCCGTCCGGGCCTTCGCGGACCTTGTGGAGAAGGCCCTGGAGCCCTACGGCGTGGAGGAGCTGGGGATGGTCGTACCCCACCAGGTGAACCGCCGGATCGTCGAGGCGGCCCTCCAGAAGCTGGGGATCCCCATGGAGAAGGTCTTTCTCAACATCGACAAGTACGGGAACACCGGGGCCGCTTCCGTCGGGATCGCCCTGGAGGAGGCCGACCGCCTCGGGGTCCTTCCCAAGGGGAAGCTGGTGGTCATCGTGGCATTCGGCGGAGGGCTCACCTTCGGGCACGTGCTCCTGAGGTGGTAGCTTTCCATTGATCGTGAACGTGGTCGAGGTTATAGAACCTTTCGGCCTTGCAGAAAGTCTCGTGTCCCGGATCCCCGGAGGACGGGGCACCTTGAAAGCAGGAGGAATCGACGTGGGAGACAACATGAACCAGCCCGAGAACGTGGAACAGCCCAAGGAGAGCGAAAAGAAGGGCGCCGGTTCCGTGGAGGAACGGGTGATCAACATCATCTGCGAGCAGATGGGCGTTCCCCGCGAGAAGGTCGCTCCCGAGACCCACTTCATCAACGACCTGGGCGCCGACTCCCTGGATACGGTGGAACTCGTCATGGAGTTCGAGGATGAGTTCGACATCAACATCCCCGACGACGAGGCCGAGAAGATCACCACCGTGGGCGACGCCATCAATTACATCCAGAGCAAGATCTGAAGCCGTTTCCTGACGCCTGGAATCCCGGCCCCCGGTTTCCTTGATTTCGGAGGGCCGGAAAAATGAGGACTGCAAGAGTATGACCAGACGTCGTGTCGTCATTACCGGCCTCGGTGCGGTAACCCCCCTGGGCCACGATCTCGCCACCACCTGGGACAATCTCCTGGCGGGCGTCTCGGGAGTGGCTCCGATCGAGCGTTACGACGTGTCCCAGCACGCGTCGAAGATCGCCGCCATGGTCAAGGACTTCGACCCGGAAAAATACTTTCCCGGGAAGGAGGCCCGTCACCTGGATACTTTCGTCCAATACGCCCTCGTCGCGGCCAGGGAGGCCATGGCGGATTCGGGGTTCGATGCGTCCAAGGGCGGAAACCCCGAGCGTTTCGGGGCCGTTCTCGCCACGGGTATCGGCGGGATCCACGAGATCGAGAACCAGCACCTGCGCTACATGCAGAAGGGGGCCCGGAGGGTTACGCCTCACTTCATCCCCATGATCATGCCCAACGCCATCTCCGGCGAGATCGCCATCCGTTACGGCCTGAAGGGGCCGAACTTCGTGGTGGCCTCGGCGTGCGCCTCATCGGCACACGCCCTGGGGCTTGCGGCGAAGCTGATCCGCTGGGGCGAAGCGGACCTGATCGTGAGCGGGGGGGCCGAGGCCGCCACGACTCCCCTTGGTCTTGCGGGCTTCAGCAACATGAAGGCCCTCTCCACCAGGAACGACGACCCCGAGAGGGCCAGCAGGCCCTTCGACCGCGACAGGGACGGCTTCGTCATGGGCGAGGGTGCGGCCATCCTGGTCTTGGAGGAGCTCGAACACGCCAGGAAGCGCGGTGCCAGGATCTACGCCGAGCTCAAGGGGTTCGGCATGAACGACGACGCCGGGCACATCACCGCCCCGGATCCCACCGGTGAGACCCAGGCCCGGACCATGCGGATGGCCCTGGAGGACGCCGGCGTGGATCCCACCGAGGTGGACTACGTGAACGCCCACGGCACCTCGACGCCCCTGAACGACAAGATGGAAGTCCTGGCGGTCACCAAGGTCTTCGGCGACCATGCCAGGAAACTGGCCATTTCTTCCACCAAGTCCATGGTGGGGCACATCCTGGGTGGGTCGGCCGCCGTCGAGACGGCCGTGACCGCCCGCTCCATCCACGAGGGGCGGGTTCACCTGACGATGAACTTCGAGAACCCCGACCCCGGCGTGGAGCTCGATTTCGTTCCGGGGGAATCCCGGGAGCTGGAGATCCGCAACGCCGTCAAGAATTCCTTCGGCTTCGGCGGGCACAACGCCAGCCTGGTCCTCGGCAAGATCGACTGACCCGGGGGGGCTCCCGGCGGAGTCTTTTCCAGGGTCCCGGGAGGAAAACCCATGGAAGGGAACAACTCCGTCGCCTTGGCCTTCGACCTGGGGGGGACCAAGATCCGGGCCGCCCTGGTTTCCGCCTCGGGCGAGATCCTCCACCACGTCAAGGTTCCTACTCCCAGGGACCAGGAGGGAATCCTGGAGGCCTTCCGGGAGGGGGCCCGGGCCATGCAGGAGTGGGCGGGAGACCGCTTCGCCTGGGCAGGGACGGGCGTAGGCACGGCGGGGGCCATCGAGCCCGAGGGGGGCGTGATCCATTACGCCCCGAACCTTCCCCTCGACGGGTTCCCACTAGGGAGGGAGCTGGCTTCTTTCTGTCCCGAACCGGTCTCGGTCCTCAACGACGGCAGGGCCGCCGCCTTCGGCGAGTACCACTTCGGGAAGCTCGCGGGCCTGGATCCCATGGTCTGTCTCTTCTTCGGCACGGGAGTGGGGATCGGCGTGGTGATCGACGGGAAGATCCTCTCGGGGGCGGCCAACGCCGCAGGGGAGATCGGCCATACGATCTTCCGGCCCGAGGGTCCCCTTTGCCGGTGCGGGAAGAAGGGGTGCTTCGAGGCTCTCTGCGGCGGCGGGCCCATGGTGGAACGGGCGGAGAAGGAGATCGGGTCCCCTCCCGGGGGAGGCGACTGGACCGTGGGGGGCATCGTGGCCGCCGCCCGGGAAGGGAACGCCTCGGCCTGGCGGATCCTCTCCCAGGCCCTGGAGGCCTTCCAGATCCTCACGGCCAACCTGGTCACTCTCTTCAACCCGGCCGCCCTCGTCCTGGGGGGAGGCGTCCTCCAGGGGTGGCCCGAACTCTTCGAACTGGTGCGCCGGGGGATCCAGGTCCACTGCCTCTCCCCGGTGAGGGACACCTACGAGATGGCCCTCTCCGAGCTGGGATCGGACGCCATCCTCAAGGGGGCCGCCGCTTCGGCCTTCCATGCCGGGGAGGCCGGGAGGAGAGGGTGAACCTCCCTGTCACGGCCGTCCTCATGGGGGGGCCCTCCCGGGAGCGGGAGGTCTCACTCCTCTCGGGCCGGAACGTGGCGGAAGCCCTCCTGGAGGGCGGAGTGCCACGGGTCGTGGCCGTGGAGATCCTTCCCGGCGGCGGGTGGCGGGTCGGGGAGGAAGGGGTCCTCTCCCCCCTGGAGGCCCTGGTGCGGCTCCTGGAGATCGGCACGGGGTGCTTCTTCCTCGCCCTCCACGGGCCGGGGGGGGAGGACGGCTCCGTCCAAGGCCTCCTCGAGATCCTCGGGGTTCCGTATACGGGATCCGGGGTTTCCGCATCGGCCCTTGCCATGAGCAAGACCGCTTGCCGGGCCGTCCTCGGCGCCGCCGGGATCCCTCTTCCCCCGGGGGCGGAGCTGCGGCGGCCCGATTCGGAGGCGATCCGCCGGGCCGCCTTCAAGTGCGGTTTCCCCTGCTTCCTGAAGGAAGACGCCTCGGGGTCCAGCCTGGGGGTCCACCGGGTCGCCGGACCGGAAGACCTGGACCGGGTGCTGGAAGGCCTGGAAGGCCTGGAAGGAAAGGGGGAGCCCCTCGTGGTGGAGTCGGCCGTTTCCGGCACGGAGGCCACCGTTGCGGTCCTGGGGAACCGGGATGGAGAGCTGGAGGCCCTTCCCGTGGTGGAGATCCTCCCCAGGAAGGCCTTCTTCGACTACCAGGCCAAGTACGACCCGGCCTGGACCGAGGAGGTCTGTCCTCCCGGGAGCCTCTCTCCCGCTCTCCAGGAGACCCTCAGGGAACTGGCGGTCCGGGTCCACCGGGTCCTGGGGTGCGACGGCGTCAGCAGGACGGACTTCATCGTCGGGCCCGACGGTCCGGTGGTTCTGGAGTGCAACACCATCCCGGGGCTCACGAGAGAATCCCTCCTCCCCAAGGCGGCCGGGGCGGCGGGGATCTCCTTTCCCGAACTTACGGTCAGGATGGTTCGGCTCGCCCTGGAGCTCCACGGGAGGTAGGCTTCCCCCTCGTTCTTCTCCCGGCCCGGGACTCCCCTCCGGGAAGGATGGGCGGGGAAAGGAGGATTTCCTCCCTGGGACGGAAAGGCCCGGTTGGGCAGAATCTTTCCGGCCAGGCCGCGAAGGACCCGGAAGACCATGACCCAGACCCCGGCTCAGAACATCCCCTTCTGGGAGGCGATCCTCCAGGATCCCCTCCTTCTGGAGGTGGTCTTCCTCGGCCTCGCCTTGCTCGTCCTTTCCGCCCTCTGGTTCTGGTTCCGGCGGGTGGCCCGGGACCTGAAGCGCAGGGAGGCCGTGGACCGGTACGTCCAGGGGATCGATCTCTTCCTCAGGGGCGAATGGGAAGAGGCGGCCCGGCGCCTGGAGGAGGTCCTGGAGAGAGACCCGGCCCACCTGGACGCCCGGGTGGCCCTTGGAGACTGCCTGCGGGAGATGGGCCGGGCAGCCGAGGCCGAGAGGCTCCACACCGAGGCCCTGGAGGTCTTCCAGGACCACAGGCTCCAGACCCGGCTCTCTTTGGCCAAGGACCTGGCCGCCCAGAAGCGGCCAGACAGGGCGGCCCTCCTCCTGGAAGAGGTCCTGGCCCTGGCTCCCCGTCACAGGCAGGCCCTGGAGCTCATGGCCCAGGTCCAGGAGGAGCTCCACCACTTCCAGGAGGCCGCCCGGTGCCTGAGGGAACTCCTGGTGGTCCTGGAAAGGCCCGAAGAAGAGCAGGAGCGGGAAAATCTGCGGCGCCGGATCGGCGGGCTCTACTTCCGCAGGGGGAAGGCCCTTGAGAAGGCCGGCCGGCCCGAAGAGGCCCTTCCGGCCTACAAGGAGGCCACCTCCTGGGACCCCTCCCTGGTCCAGGCCCGCTCTGGAGTGATCCGGTGCCTCTCCCTCTTGGGCCACGGGCCGGGCGCCCTGGCCGCCTTGGACCAGACCCTGGCCGAACTGGAGAACCTGGCGGAACGGCCGGACTTCCTCCTTCTTCCTCCTCCCCCGGAGAGTGGGCCCCAGGAGAGTGGGGTCCCTTCCCCAGGCCTCGCGGCCCTTCCCGGCGGGGAGGAGCGGCCGGCCCTGGCAGGAGGTCCTCCGGGGGGGAACCTCCCCCAGGTGCCGGAAGAGAGGGCCCGGATCGCCTTCCGGCTCCTGGAGAAGGAGGCTCCCTACATCTGCAAGGCCTGCGGCCGGCCTTGGGGCGCCTCGGAAGGGGCCTGCCCTTTCTGCGGGGAACCGGGGGGGCTCGTTCCGACCCACCCCTCCCTGTTGGAAGAACTTCCCCAGGTGGACTCCCTCCTGGACGAGATCGAGGAGAACCAGGCCTACCTGGAGAGGCAGGTGGAAGCCCTTTACGAAGGGGACCCGGAAGCAGGGGACCGCCTCCTGGAGGCCGGGGAGAAGTTCCTCCCCGTCCTCTACAAGGAGATATCCTCCAGGGCGGATCCGGGCCCCCTCCTGGAGATCCTCCGGAAGATGGGACCCGGCGTGCTTCCCTCCTTCCTGGAGATCCACCGGGAGGTCCGGGCCCGCCAGGGGAAGGGGTTCCTCCACCTGGGCAAGGAGAAGGGCCGGGTCCTCTCCCTGGCGGCCAAGGCCTTCGGCCCCACCGATGGGGCGGAACCTTTCTTCCGGGAATTGGCCGATTCCTCCGAACCGGAGGAAAGGAGGGCCGCCCTGGACTACTACCTCGCCGCCGCCAGGCCCGAAGCCTTCGAGGCCCTCCAGTCCTTCGCGAGGGTCGAGATCCTCAACCACTTCCGGCACAAGGAGAGCCGGGATCTCCTGCCCCTCCTCCTGGCCCTCAAGCCGGGGGATTTCCTTCTGGATTGGATCTTCACCGATCCCGCCCTTCCCGTGGAGGACGCCCTGGTGGAGGCCTTTCTCAGGGCCAGGGACAAGGAGGCCCTGGTCCGGGTCCTCCAGGCCAGGGGGTTCCACCCGGGGGTGGAGAAGTCCCTCCAGGCCCTCCTTTGCCACGAGACGGCCCGCCCGGCGGCCCTTGAGGTCCTGGCCCGTTTCGGCGAGGAGGCCCTTCCCCACAGGATCCCCGTCCTCTTGGACCCCGAGACGCCCGAGGAAGTGAGGGAGGCCCTGGTGGACCTCCTCAGGCCCATGGGCGAGAGGGCCGTCCAGGAGATCATCCTTCGGTGTCCCGGCCCCAGGCCTTCCCCCGTGGACGAGAGGGCCCTGGACCTGGTGGCCCGTTTCGGCGAAGGAGGCCTTCCTGCACTGGAGCGGATCTACAGGGACGAATCGGGATTCCTCGGTAGGATTCCTGTTCTCCGCAAGCGAGCCCTGAGGAGGCGCGAACTGGTCCTCAGGGCCCTGGAGAGGATTCCCGGGCAGGAGGCCGGGAGGATCCTGGAGAAGTTGGTCCGCGGCGAGGCCGACCCGGGGTTGAAGGCCCTGGGCGGGGAGATCCTCCGGGGGAGGAAGCCGTCGTGAGTCCCCAAGGGAAGAAGAGGGCGAGAGAGACCCTGGACAAGGGCAAGGGCCTGGCCAGGAAGGCGGCGGGGAAGGCCCTGGGCCTTCCCTTCCGGGGGCTTGGGCTCACCCTGAAGGCCTTCTTCTGGCCCCTCTTCAAGAAATATCCCTGGCTGGTCGCCATCCTCCTCCTGGTTCCCCTGGCCTTCCTGGGCCCGGTGGCCACCCTTCTCGCCAAGTTCCTGGACGGCCTGGGTGCCCTTCTGAAACCCCTGGTGGAGAGCCCCATCGGAAGGTTCTTCCTCCTGAACCTGGGCCTCCTCCTGCTCCTCTGGATCGCCTGGAGGCTGCTCAAGGGAAGGGTGTCCCGCCTCGTGGGGACCTACGTGCTGGGCCGCTACATGGAGGGCGTGTCCCTCCTCTTGGAGGGGGACACCAAGCAGGCCGCCCGCCGCTTCCGCTCGGCATTGCGCTGGGCCGCATTCGTGGATCCCGCCGGGGCCGTCCCGGAGTTGCCCCATCTGAAGGGCGAGGTCTCCCTTCGGCTGGCCTACCTCTCCCTCCAGGAAGGGAAGAGCAACGAGGCCCTCCGTGCCCTCTTGAAGATCCGGCCCGAAGACCTTCCCAAGGCCTTCCGGTCCACCTACAGGGAGCTCCTGGCCAGGGCTTACGTGGCCCATCCCTCCTTGGGGCGGGAAGCGGTGGACCGCAAGATCGAGGACATCCTGGAGGAGGAACCGGGGAACCCGGCCGTCCTGACCCTCCTGAGGGAGAGGAAGGAGGAGGAAGGAGAGTGGGTCCGGGCCGCCCAGGCCCAGGCCAAGGTTGCCGCAGCCTCGAAGGGGCGGCCCGGCGAGGACCGGGCCTGGAAGAAACTGGCCTACCTCTGGCTCCAGGCCGGCAGGGAGGCCCAGGCCAAGGGGGACCTGGACAGGGCCTGGGAATACGGAACCAAGGCCAGGAAGGCCTGGCCCGAGATGGACCAGGTCCAGGTCTTCCTGGGAGACCTCCTCCTGGAGAAGGGGAGGCTGGACAAGGCCCTTCGCCTCTGGGGGGAGGCCCCGGGGCTTCCTTCCCTGGAGAGGCTGGAGCGCCTCGTCGGGGAAGGGCGTGTGGGGGAGGAGGGAAAGGGAGTCCTCACACCCCGGGAACTGGCACGGGCCTTCCCCCATGCAGGAGTCCTGGTGGTGCTGGCCAGGTACTGGGCGGAGAAGGGGGAACTCAGGAAGGCCCACCGGGCTCTTTCCCGGCTGGAGGCCCGGGGAGAACGTTCCCCCCGGATCCTCACCCTCCACGCCGCCATCCTGGAGCAGATGGGCCGCAAGGAGGAGGCCTCCCAGGTCTGCCGGGAAGCCCTCTCCCTCCTTCTCGGTCTGGAGGAACCGGGCGAAAGAAGGCCTTCCGGGCTGTCGACTCGGGGGGGGGAGGGAGATTAGAATCCTGCCTTCTCCGTTTCCGGCCGGAGTGGCGGAATTGGCAGACGCGACGGATTCAAAATCCGTTCCCCGTCAAGGGGGTGGGGGTTCGAGTCCCCCCTCCGGCACCATCCAACTGGAGTTCGATTGGATCCCTCCCCCATGGGCCTGCCGCAGACCAGGGAGGAGCCCCTTTGGGCTCCCCTCCTTCGCACCACCGTCCTGGGGGGCCTCCACGCCTTGAGGAACGCCCTCCAGGTGGTCCGATCCTACGCCCAGGCCTCCCTCCCGCCGGGCCCGCCCCGGGACGCCTCCCTGGCGGGCATGGAGAAGAGCCTCCAGGTGATGGCCGGCATGGAACTCCTCCTTTCCCCGGGAGCCCTGGATCCTTCCCCCGAGGAGATCGCCCGGACCTTGGAGCTCTTTCCCGAGTTCTTCGTCTACGAACTCCGTTCCAGGAAGATCCGCCTCCTGGTGGAACGGGTGGATCCGCCCCAAGGGCCTTTCCTCTTTTCCGCCTTTCCTCTCCTGGCGGCCCTGTTGCTGGGAGACCTCATGGCGGGTGGCGGGGGAGGCGCGGGGGAGATCCGCCTCTCCTTCCAGGAGGGGGAATTCCGCCTCTGGTGGGTCCCCGAACCAGGGACTCTCCCCTTCCCCCCCTTGGCGCAGAAACCCTCCAGACGGGCCCGGGCCCTGGCGGAAGGACAGGGCCTCCAGGTGGAGTCCCTGAAAGAGTGGACGGGCTTTCTCGTCCGGGCGCCCCTGGGCGGGACCAGGCAAAGGGAGGTTTTCCCTTGATCCCCGCCCCGGCCGGGACCTAAGGGAGGAAAGACTTTTTCACGCCGCGGGAAAGCCCGCGGAGTCACAAGGGTTTCTCTCCTTCGGGGGAGACAGGAATCTCAGGGTGAAAGACCGAGCATGAGCGAAGAAAAGAGCCAGGAGAAGAGTTTCCAGGAGAAGGTGGCCGAGGTTCTCGAACAGGTGAGGCCCTACCTCGTCCAGGACGGGGGGGACGTGGAACTGGTGGAGGCCGAGGAGGCCTCGGGAGTGGTCAAGGTCCGCCTCCAGGGTGCCTGCGCCCACTGCCCCGCCTCCACCTACACCCTCCACCTGGCCATCGAAGAGCGCCTCAAGGAGGCCGTTCCCCAGGTGTCCCGCGTGGAGGCCGTACCCTGAAGTCAGATCGCGAGGGAGGGGATCCATGAAGGAAACGGGCGGCGCCAAGGGGAGGGAAGGTCCTTCCGAGGGCTACGTGCCCCTCTCGGACAGGCCCCTCCTGGAGAGGATCGATGAACTGAGGGAGGTCCTCGGGAAGGACCTGGTCGTCCTGGGGCACCACTACCAGCGGCCTGCCATCGTGCGCCGTTCGGACTTCGTGGGGGACTCCTTCCTTCTCGCCCTGGAGGCCTCCAAGGCCGACGCCCGGTGGATCGTATTCTGCGGGGTTCGATTCATGGCCGAGGCGGCGGCCGTCCTGGCCCGACCCGGACAATCGGTCTACCATCCCGATCCGGCCGCCGGCTGTCCCATGGCCGACATGGCCGATCCGGCCGACGTGGAGGACGCCTGGCGTTTCCTTTCGGCGGTCCTCGGGGAGGAGGCCCTGGTCCCCCTGGTCTACATGAACTCCAGCGCCGCCTTGAAGGCCTTCGTCGGGGAGAAGGGCGGGCTGGTCTGCACCTCTTCCAATGCGGGTAGGGCCTTCCGGAAGATCCTGGAGGAGGGAAAACGGGTCTTCTTCCTTCCGGACGAACATCTGGGCCGGAATTCGGCCAGGGCCCTGGGAATCCCCGAAGAAGAGACCCTGCTCTACGCCTTCGGCGAGGAAGGGGGAGGACTCGAGGCCGACCAGGTCCGGCGGGGCAAGGTCTTCCTCTGGTCCGGCCACTGCCACGTCCACGTCTTCTTCCGGGTGGAGGACGTGGAGAGGGCCAGGAGGGAACATCCCGGGTGCAGGGTGATCGTCCATCCCGAATGTCCCGTCCAGGTGGTGGAAGCTTCGGACGCTTCGGGATCGACCGAGAGGATCGTCCGGTTCGTCCGGGAGGCCGGTGCGGGTTCCACCACCGTCGTGGGCACGGAGTTCAACCTCGTGGAGAGGCTGGCCCTGGATTTCCCCGACAGGAAGGTCCTTCCCCTGGGCCGCTCCCTTTGTCCGAACATGTACCGGATCAACCCCAGGGTCCTTCTGGAGACCCTGGAGGGCCTTGCCTCGGGGAATCCCCCCCAGGCCGTGAAAGTGGTAGATTCCGTGCGTCGTGGGGCCAAGGCGGCCCTGGAACGGATGCTCGCCCTCCCTCGGGGTGGGTGAGCCTTTCCTCTGTCTTTTTTCGCC
>Ga0256914_1003368_pt1 | contig 12611 bp, 11 predicted proteins | sample HulkmetaG_FD_191571 | JGI IMG/M metagenome (GOLD analysis project Ga0256914, IMG submission 191571) | Hydrothermal chimney microbial communities from Main Endeavour vent field at the Juan de Fuca Ridge, Pacific Ocean - Hulk | ecosystem: Environmental > Aquatic > Marine > Hydrothermal vents ...
ATATGGGCAATAACATCCTTTACAGGTACATCAATCTTAAGCAACCTCACTCCACATGCAATATCATACCCGACCCCTCCAGGAGATATAACACCACTATCCATATCCATAGCAGCTACTCCACCTATTGGAAATCCATATCCCCAGTGGATGTCAGGCATACCTATAGAATATCCAACTATCCCCGGAAGACAAGCAACATTCGCTACCTGCTCGTAAACCTTGTCCTTAACAAGGTTTTGTAATATATAACTATCAGCAAATATAAGACCAGGAACACGCATACACTTTTTATATCCAACAGGTAACTCCCATTCATATTCACCTATCTGCTTAAGATTATCCATAATCACTCACCTTCTCCTAAACATCTATAATAACCTGTGCCACCCACACAGAACCCACCTTTCTGACAAACGCACCATAATAGGTAACTGCCTTTATATAATGCCTAACCACATAGCTTTCGGGTATAACCACCGCAGAAGAACGAGAGGAAAGGCGAAACTGTTGCCAACCATCCACACAAAAGTCACAAAGGTAATAGTGGTTTACATCAAACTCATACACCAATTCGTTTAGCCACTCCACCAGTAATTCCTCCCAGCTAAAAGAAGCAACCTCTTTAGTTACCTCCGTAACGACCCTTTCATCGGGCCTATCTCCGATAAGATGAAAAAGTCCCTCGGCACAAGAAACAAAAGCTGAACCTATATTTTCTCCCCACCCTTTTATACCAATATCTGCAGTGTGGTCTATAATCTCAAACTTTCCCATGTTTACATACCTCTCGAATCACACAAGTATTGCACTTCGGATTTCTCTTTAAGCACACATTCTTGGCATGATGAACCACAAGTGCATGATATTCATTGTACAAAGCTACATCCCGAGGGAGATTAGACATAAACACATCTTGCACCACATCGTAATTATCACGGGTAGACACAATACCAAGCCTACTAAATATCCTTTTTGTATAACCATCCACAACAAATATGGGCTTACCAAAGGCATAGAGTATGATAGAATCAGCTGTCTCCTTGCCTATACCGTTCACAGATAAAAGCTCTACTCTCAGCTCCTCTACACACATGTCCTCAATATCAGTCTGAATATCAGCTAACTTCGACACAAGGTTTTTCAACCTTCTTGCTTTTACGTTATAGTAGCCTGCAGGCCTTATAAGTGAAGCAATATCTTCTACTGGAAGCTGATATAACAACTCCACAGACAACACTCCTGCCCTCTTAAGGTTAGCTATCGCCTTTTCCACATTAATCCAACTGGTATTTTGCGTCAGCACCGCACCAACTATGATTTCTATCTGGGTATCACCCGGCCACCAATGCTGAGGACCATAAGCGGAGAAAAACCTATTAAAAATCCAAAGGAGCAAAGAAGACAAACTCATACTCGCACCTTAGAGACCTCTCCCATCCATATCTCCCTTATAAGACCATTATCATCTTTTATCAAAAGACCCCCCTCATCACTCAGCCCCTCTACTATTCCCGAAACTTTCTCATTACCACTCAGTACCTCTACCCTCTTACCAACAAAACCAGACTCCTTCTCCCACATCTCCCTTATTACATGAAACCTCTTACTCCTTACAAGAAGATACAACTCCCTAAAATTCTTGAGTATCTCAGAAAGCACTATAGCCCTAAGGAACTCCTTTCCACAAGACAATCTCATAGATGTCATAATGTTTAACAGCTCCTGAGGTATTTCATCTCTACCGTGGTTAACATTCACACCTATACCTACTACCACATAATTGACAATATCATATTCTATTCCAGCCTCCACAAGTACACCAGAAAGCTTTTTGTCACCTACCATCACATCGTTAGGCCACTTCAACCAAACGCCATCTACACCAAGTTTACGAATTGCTCTCATCACCGACAACCCAGCAGCTATAGTTATCTTGCCCAACTCCTGTGGGAATACAGAAGGGTATATTATAACAGAAAACCACAAGCCTCTGTAAGGTGGAGAATACCACACTCTACCCCTTCTACCCTTGCCAGACAACTGCATCTCAGATATCACTATACTACCTTCCGGAATGAACCGTGTAGCCAGTTCCTTTGCCACCTCATTGGTAGAATCTACACTATGAAAGGGAAATACCTTTGCATTGTTAAACATGGGAATAAGACTGTAATCCAAGTTCATTATTTCATCGTTCATCTCTTCATCCCTGCCATCTCTTTCAAAATCTCTCTGAGCTCACTCATCATCTTTCCATACACACTCCAGTCACCTTGTTTCAAGGCATCCTCTGCCCGTCTATATGTATCCCACGCCCTCTGAGAAAGAACATATATATCAGAAATACTTCCCTTACCCCCTTTAGAAGTGTAAGCACTACTCCCACCTATAAGGTTAGAAATGGCATCGTTAAGGTCGTAATCCATCACTATAGCATTCCCATCAGAGACTATAACCCTCTTCAGTTCGGGTAACTCCCCTCTCTCCGCAATCAAGTAAAGCGGTTCTACATAAAACAACATATTATCCACAGGTATTACAAGCAAATTCCCCCTAACTACCCTTGAACCCTTTTGACTCCACAAAGTCAACTGTTGAGATATAGATGGCGTCTGATCTATTCTGGCCTCTATCTGCATAGGCCCATACACAAGCGATTCTTTCGGGAACTTGTAGGCTATCATTTTGCCATAGTTATCAAAGTCGCAGCTTGCTGCAAGCCATGCAATCATATTATCCTTCTTAGCAGGAGTGAACGGGAGCATAACTATAAATTCTTTTTTCTTACTTGGGGGTAAATTTAGCATTATGTAATAGGGTTCAACATACTGCTTCTCAGAGATATACAACTCATAAGGAATATTCCAGTAATCCTCTCTATTGTAGAAAACCTGCGGATCTCTCATATGGTAAGCCCTATACATATTTGCCTGTATCCAAAATAACGAACGGGGATACCTTATATGCCTTTTCAACCCGTCAGGCATCTCGGATATACTCTTGAACATTTTCGGAAATATCTTCATGTAAGACATTATTATTGGGTCTTTCTTATCCAGCACATAAAATGTGATATCACCATTATAAGCATCAATAATCACCTTAACAGAGTTTCTAATATAGTTAAATTCTTCATTAAACGGTTGAGAGTATGGAAATTTATCCGTATATGTAAATGCATCTAACATCCAATACAGTTTGCCATTGTTTATTACAATATACGGGTCATTATCATACAAAAGGAAAGGCGCAATAACTTTTACTCTCTCCTTTATATTTCTGTGTATCATTATCCTACTTTCGCTGGTAACATAGCTGGTAAGGATAAATTTTAAAGTTGAATACTTCCACATGAAAACGAGCTTATTTAACAATCCAAGTCTTATACCCCCACTCCCTCTATAAGAGGTATAAACATTCTTGTCACCCTTTGGATAGTCAAATTCTTTCGTCAAAGTATTCACTAAAACATAGTCGTTTGTCTCTTCCCCATAATACACTTCCGGTCTCGTTATCTTTAACTCCGGAAACGAAGTCTCTGGCGGTATGTTAGAGACAAAAAAGTAAGGCAAACCCTCCTCTGTGATCTTGTCAACAGGGCTTACAACCACACCGTATCCATGTGTATACTTTAGGTGCCTATTAACCCAGGTTTGCGCTTCCGAAGGTATCTGAGATACATTGAGCTCCCTCACAGAAATTGCAACTTGCCTAACCCTGCCAAACTCCTTAAGGTAGTATCTATCAAGATCCACAGAGTTAAAATCATAATAAAGCCTTATCTCTTGAAGCTGCTTATATGTCTGCTTCAGAGGCCTCCTGTCCCAGAGCATAACATCTGAAAGCTTTATACTCTTCTTTGGACCAAATGTAAACTTCCTTTCAACTATGCTATTGAGTCCATACGCCAACCTTGTAAACTTTATGTTATCTTTTATATAAGGTTTCTCCTTAGATATCTCACTAGGCTCAACAACAAACTTCTGCACTATATAAGGGTAAATACCAAGCACCACGATCGCAACTACTACAAGAAGTGCTACCCCATACAAAAGAGTCTTCAACCGCCTATGAAAGCCATAAGATAGTATAGAAACAGCCGTAACAACACTAAACACAGCCACAATCTTGTATCCCCATAGGTTTGCGTGCACATCGGTATAACCTGCACCGAAGACTACCCCCTGTCGTGAGTACAGCAGGTCATAACTCTTAAGCCACGACTCAACAGCTATAAGCAAAAACATGATCGCAAACAAAGCCGCCAGGTGCTTCCTCTTCTTTTCGTCTATCTCCACCCACCACTTGACTCCTCTCTTAACGAACAGAAAACTCCCAGAAGTAGCGTAAACTACAGCAATAACTACAATCAGAAGGATATTAAGCACCAATAACGTATTAACCAGCCAACTTATGACAGGCAACTTAAAAACATAAAACGACACATCATTACCAAAAAGTGGGTCATTTACATGAAACAATGTAGAGTTGAAGAACAAAAGTAGATTTTGCCATTCAGATAACGAGCTGAGGGCAAAGAGCAGAGCTGGTATAAGAGCTATAGTCCAAATATGTGCCCTTCTCATGCCTCTCAGTGGAGGTGCAGGCTCTGTATCACCAACAATCCTTATATGAGGGTGAACTATAAAACGATTTGCTAACACCAAATTTAGATATACTACCAGCCCTATAAACAGAAATACTGAAGAGAACAACACAAGTTTAGTAAGAAGTATCTTGATCCAAACCGAATAAAATCCCAACTTGGAGAAAAACAGCCAGTCGACATATATCGGAGTAAATATGGAAAAAGCAACAACAATAACTAAAACAGCCAATATAATCCACACATAACCCTTTTTCATGCAATATACCCCTTCTCCACTGACTTCTTCAGTTCATCTAATCCGTTCAATAGAGCGTAATCTGTCGCATCGAGCTTTATGGGAGTTATAGATACAAATCCATTTCTTACTGCATACACATCCGTACCCGGTTCACCCTCATCCTCTATTTTACCACCTATCCAATAACAATCCAACCCTCGTGGGTCTTTATACTTATGCACCTTTCCAACATAACGCCTCCTCCCCTGAGTGGTTACTTGAACACCCTTAGCATCTTGAGGAACATTTATATTCAAAAATGTCATATCTGGTAAACCCCTTTCCAGAACATGGACAACGGTTGCATGTGCAACTCTTGCAGCAATCTCAAAACTATTCCTCCCATCAGGTGCCGTAGAAACAGCCACAGAAGGAAAACCGAGTAGTGTGCCCTCCATCGCAGCTGAAACGGTACCCGAATGAAATACATCATCTCCAAGGTTAAAGCCGTTATTCACGCCCGAAACCACTACAGACACATCCTTCACAAGTTCGTCAACAGCAAGTATAACACAATCCATAGGTGTTCCATCTATCATCCACGCATCAATTCCATCAAAAGGAGAATGCCTCACACGTCTCACCCTCAATGGGTTCAAGAGTGTAATAGCATGGCCAGAGCCACTCCTCTCTCCATCAGGGACAACAACAGAAACATCAAAATACTTCACCAAATACCTAACCAATATCTCTAACCCTTCAGAGAATATCCCATCATCATTAGTAACAAGCACCTTCATCTGGTTCCTCCTCACTCTATGGTAAAATAACTATACATGCCTTGATAAGGCACCCACTCTTCCTTAACCTCTCTAACTCTTGCAAATCTTGGACCCTCCCTTAACCTTTCCACAAACAGGTGCAGTGCTTCCTCTTCCCCTTCAGCCACCACTTCAACACTGCCATCAGGTAAATTCCTCACCCAACCACATATCCCCAACCTATTAGCCCACTTGGAAGTAAAATACCTGTAGCCAACACCCTGCACACGACCAAATACAATTAACCTGAGGCCTTTCTTCATAACACCTCACCCTACAAAAGAAGCATCTTCACGAAAAAGACAACAATCGGATACATAATATTATTTATAGTGCCAATTACTATCAAAAAGAGCAAGAGCAACATCCCATATCTCTCAAACCGCTCAAGCTGGTAAACAACCCTCTCCGGGAGAATGCCGTAAAGAATCTTAGAACCATCCAAAGGTGGTACAGGTATAAGATTAAACACCATAAGAGCAAGATTTATCAAAAGACCATTAAAGAAAAACTTCCCAACCACCTCAGAGCCAAATATACCAAATCTGAGTGGGATCGCAAATATAACGGCAAGAATAAAGTTCATCAGAGGACCTGCAAGCGCAACAAGAATTATATCACGTCTGGGATTCTTAAAATTTATCGGGTCTATAGGTACCGGCTTAGCCCATCCAAATCTGAAAAGCAATAACATCAGAGTTCCCACTATATCGAGGTGTGCAAGCGGATTGATCGTCAAACGTCCGCTCCGTGCAGGAGTTGGATCACCGAGTTTATAGGCAACCAAACCATGGGCATATTCATGAAAACTCAATGCAATAAGTACAGATGGAAAACTCAACAAGATATCTGGTAAAGACGTTAACATTTTTTCAACTCCTCTTCTATAAATTTTACTTCATCATCCAATCCCCTAAGAAGCCCATCCATAACAGCCAACCTAACTCTCTCCAGAATTTCTCTATAAACCGGTCCCGGGTTAATGCCCATCCTCTTCAAATCCCTTCCAGTAATGGAAGGTCTTATATGTCTCAACACATCTAAGTAGTATATCACTCTTTTCCTGATGATACTACTCCCAACAGCATAGATATAGCACATTTGCTCAAGCGATAGTGGTCGCAATACAGTGTAGATCTCGCTATTCTTAATACCTTCACCACAAAGCACATCAAGTATAGAATCCACATTTTCAAAGATATACCACACAGACTCCCTATCTCCCTTACTCACACTAAATTTATCGAAAACAATAAAGACATCACCTCTATACATGCCTCGTAGCAGCAGCATAAAAAACACAAGCCACCTTTTAACAGACAGAAAACGGCTATCTCTAAGTGCCCATGTTAGCTTACGCATTTCTCTGATCTTGGTATAATCTAACTTGATATTGGGAAATATAGCATCTAACACACCTATATCATACATCCTTACAAGCATCTTCCATGCATACCTTTCTGCAAACACAGAATCCAACTCACTTAACACCCTCTTACCACTCAATCGGTTCAAAAGCCCGAGTTCCAAGCTACTTGTCAACAACCTCATAGTCTTTCTCTCTATAACAAAATTGAACCTCTGCTCGAACCTAACAGCCCTAATTATTCTCGTAGGATCTTCTATGAAACTTAAGTTGTGCAATATACGAATTACCTGCTGTCTTAAGTCTTCGAGCCCACCAAAGTAGTCTATCAATCTCCCTCTTTTCCCTTCATCATTCAGCTGAACAGCCATAGCATTTATAGTAAAGTCTCTCCTATAAAGATCATGCTTTAAAGAGCCAAACTCCACCTTAGGAAGAGATGCCGGATACTCATAGTATTCACGTCTTGCTGTGGCTACATCAATTTTTATTCCATCTGGGGAAATAATACTCGCAGTTCCAAACTCCGGGAACTCATAAATCTTAAAGCCCTTATCCTTCCATAAATTAGCAAACTCTATACCATTTCCCTCAACCACAACATCTATATCTATACTGCTCTTCCCCAGGAGGATATCCCTTACACCACCCCCGATAAGATATACATTCCACCCCCTCTTGCTACCAAATTCTCCAAACTCCTCCAATATCCTGACGACCTTAGGATCAAGCTGGCTCTGTATCCTTCTCCAGATATTGCCCTTTACTATAACTCCATCGGAAACTGTTTCCTCAACGACATCCTCCTCGCCCCTATACAGCGCCTTCAATAAGTCTGTCCTTGTAATTATACCAACAACCCTCTGGGAATCGTCAACCACCGGGAGCCTACCAATGCGGTTCTTTACCATCAACCTGTGCGCTTCTTCCAGCGGAGCATCCTTGGAAACCGTGATCACATCCACACTCATATACTTCTCGATCCTCTGCTCTCCAAGTCCATGAAACTTCGCTTTATCCAAATCCTTCCTTGTAACAATGCCAACGAGCCTATCGTCCTTCACCACGGGCAAACCGGAGTGCCCATATCTGATCATAATATTAAGTACATCCCCAACTGTAGCACCCGGCTCTACACTCTTAACAGGAGAGGTCATCGCATCCTTTACTACCTTTTCACCCTGCATTAACCTGGAAATTTCCTCCCTCAAATACTCCTTTATCGTCACTACATCTGCAGCATCTACAACTGTAGAAGCAGCATATCTATGACCTCCTCCTCCAAATCTCGACACAAGAGCATTAACATCCACCCTGCCCCGACTCCTCATAATGACATATGCATGAAGACCGGTAATGGCTATGGTTACAACCACATCTGCAGCAAAAAAATCTCTCAACTTGTGAACAAGGAGTGCCAACCCTTCCATGTACCCTTTAATAGTGATAGTAGTAAACACAACCTTCAAACCACCGATATACTCCTCTTCCGCCTTGTCCACCATCAGGTTGAATACCCGTTGCTGTTCCGCAGACAAACTCACAGTCAAGAAGTGCGGTACCACCGTAACATCTGCCCCTAACCCAAGCAGATACATGGCCGCCTCAAAATCCTGTTCCGTAGTAGAAGCAAATGTAAACATCCCCGTATCCTCATATATCCCAAGGGCAAATAGCGTAGCCTCTTCTCTGGATATAAAAACATTCTTTTCTCTCAACATGAGAACAAGTATGGTAGTAGTCGCACCTACACTCTTCACCACACCTTTGAATCTTATCCCGATATCACGTTGAGGATGGTGATCATAAAGCCACAGCTCCACACCATCTCTGAATACAACCTCGGAGAACTTGTCCAAGTTCCTCAAAGCATTGGTATCTACTACCACAACCTTACTCACAATCTCTGTACTGACCCTCTTAGGGGTATACACCTCTATCCAGCTCCCCGAAGAAGCCAGATACTCTCTAACATTTCTATCTGCAGAACCGGAGAACACCATAACAGCAGCCGGATGCAACTTTGACGCAGCTACCATTGAAGCCAAAGCATCAAAATCTGCACCTTTGTGGGTAACAATTATCTCAGAAGGTTTTATCATTTTACTACCTTTACTATGACATCATCTACCTTAACAGGAGAATCTGAGATGGTAAAGAATTCACCGAAGTCCGCAACAGCTTCCCGAAACCTATCTTCATCATTATAATATATCTCCATACACACATCTCCTCTCCTAACCAAATCTCCTACCTTTTTTAAAAGCTTAACGCCTACGCTATGATCTATGACATCCTCCTTAAACCTTCTTCCCCCCCCAATAGCCATCACCATCAACCCTATGGCAAGGGCATCTACCGAAGATATGTACCCATCTCTATCAGCCTTAACCATACTCACCTTCCTACCAACAGGTAAAAGGGAATAATCATCTACCACACGCACGTCCCCACCCTGATAACCAACGAGTTCCTTAAACTTAGCCAGTGCTCTGCCATCAACCATTGCTCTTGCTATCTCATCTCTTTCAACATCTTTACCTGCAAGCTTAATCATATGAAATGCAAGTTCCTCACACACCCTCATAAAGTCAGACGAGCCGGAGCCTTTCATCGTATCTATTGCTTCAATAACCTCCAAGCTATTACCCACACTAAAACCAAGTGGCTGTTCCATTCTTGTCAATACAGCAACAGCTCCCTTACCAAATCTACGAGAGACATCCAGCAGAAGATTTGCAAGTCGCAAGGAACTCTCCTCATCTTTCATAAGTGCACCCCTACCCACTTTTACATCAAACACAAAACCATCAGCACCACCTGCTACCTTCTTACTCATAATACTACTCACAATCAGAGGTATACTCTCAACAGTAGCAGTTACATCTCTCAACGCATAAATCTTCTTATCAGCAACAGCAACATCCTCGCTCTGACCAGCTATGACAACCCCTATGTCCGCTACCTGCCGTTTCATCTCCTCCACAGTAAGATGCGTATTAAACCCCGGTATAGATTCTAACTTGTCAATAGTACCTCCCGTATGTCCAAGCCCCCTACCAGAAAGCTTACCCACATGTACCCCAAAAGCAGCAACCAATGGAAGAACAACCAGCGTCGTTTTATCCCCAACTCCACCCGTACTGTGCTTATCAACAAAAGCTCCACCTATGCCCTTCCAATCTATTACACTACCACTTTCTACCATCTCCAATGTAAGCTCAAATGTCTCCCTCTCCGTCATTCCATTAAGAAAGACAGCCATCAAGAACGCAGCAGCCTGATAATCCGGTATTTGCCCAGAGACAAAACCATTAACAAAAAAAGATATCTCCTGATGAGTTAATTCTCTTCCATCCCGCTTGTTTCTTATAACATCCAACATATTCATCACATTCACCTTCCTCAGCACTCTCTCATACTTACCAAAAGGTAGCCTACAAGTTCAGCCAGCTTATCCTTATTACTACTTATCACTCTCAAAACATCTTCGTGTTTGATGCTTACGAATTCTGAAGCAGCCTTGTTGCTTACAAACGACATAGCAACAACTCTCATTCCAAATCTCCTCGCAACAATAGCCTCGGGCACGGTAGACATACCAACCACATCCGCACCTAACATCCTCAATAGCTTAACCTCTGCAGGAGTCTCAAAGGATGGTCCACTGAGATATACATACACACCCCTATGGACATCAAATCCTACTTTCTTGGCTGCTGTTTCAGCTATAGTCTGCATATCAGTGTCATAACAGCCAACCATATCAACAAAGCTATCCTCAATACCTATCAGCGGATTTACACCCCAAATAGAGATATGGTCCTTTAAAACCACGATGTCCCCCGCATTCACAAATTCACTAATCCCACCTGCAGCATTGGTAAGAACTATATTCTTAATTCCCCAGTGTGCCATAGTGACAACGGGATAGACTACCGCATCCATACCTAATCCCTCATAGTAGTGTATTCTCCCCTGGAGAAACAACACACGCCTCCCACCAATCTCTGCAAGTAAGAGTTTACCTACATGACCCTTAACAGATGTAGCAACAAAACCTGGTATTGAATGATAGTCCATCACACGCAAAGGTGTAAGATTGGCAACAACCTCGTTCCATCCAGTGCCCAAAACTACCGCTACACAAGGTGCATCCCCAAACTCTTTCTGCAAAAAAGCAACACTCTCGTTTAACCCACTATACTTTCCCAAAAGCTTTCACCAGCCTCCACTTTATTTAAAGAAAACGCCTCATCTATGGTCTTAGCTATATCCGCATAACTCCTTCTCACACCAAGTCTAACACCTTTTCTAATATGCTCACTCCATACAACCAAAGGCACATACTCCCTCGTGTGATCCGTTCCAGGAGTGGTTGGATCACATCCGTGATCAGCGGTAATTATGAGAACATCGTCGTTTGCCATCAGTTCCAAGATCTCTGGAAGTCTTTTGTCAAAATACTCAAGTGCATCACCATAACCTATAGGGTCATTCCTGTGTCCATAAAGCATGTCAAAATCTATCAAGTTTGCAAACAACAACCCATCCCACTGATCTCCGAGAAACTCTTTTATAGCGTCAATACCCTCAGCATTATTTCCTGAGTGTATACTCTTGGTCAAACCCCTATGCGCAAAAATATCTTCGATCTTTCCAACCCCACACACATCGTATCCTGCATCCTTCAAGTAGTCCAAAAGCGTAGGTCGAATAGGCGGAAGGGAAAAGTCTCTACGCCTCTCTGTCCTTTTAAAATTACCCGGCTCACCAATGAACGGGCGTGCTATAACCCTTCCCACAGCATGTTCACCCTTCAAAATAGAGCGTGCAATCTCACACATCTTGTATAGCTCTTCAACAGGGATAACATCTTCATGGGCAGCTATCTGAAATACACTATCTGCAGATGTATACACTATAGGGTAGCCCGTTCTCATATGCTCTTCTCCAAGCTCCTGTATTATCACCGTCCCTGATGCAGGTTTGTTTCCCAACACTTTGCGACCTATCTTGTCCTCAAACTCAGATATTATCTCCGGAGGAAAGCCATCTGGATATACAGGGAAAGGCCTCTCTACAATAACACCTGCTATCTCCCAATGCCCAGAAGTTGTATCTTTTCCTGCAGACGCCTCCTGCATCTTTCCATAACACCCAATAGGTTCTTTCACAGGCTCTATGCCTTTTATATTCTCTATGTTACCCAAGCCAAGCCTCTGCATATTCGGCATATGCAGACCTCCCTTTGCCTCTGCCACATGCACAATCGTGTTAACACCTATGTCCCCAAAATTACGGGAGTCCGGTGTTTCTCCTATTCCAACACTATCCAAAACTATCAAAACAAATCTCATATTACCAGCTCCTTCACGCCCTCGGATGGCATCTTTTATAAACTTCCTTAAGTCTACCTATATCCAAATGTGTATACACTTGCGTAGTCGACACACTACTGTGTCCAAGAAGTTCCTGTAATGTCCTCAAATCCATACCGGCATTTAGCAGATGGGTTGCAAATGTATGACGCATAGAATGCGGCGTAACCCTTCTTTTAATACCAGCTCTGGCCACATACTTCTTAAACATCTT